>Ga0316628_100000053_pt1 | contig 66052 bp, 116 predicted proteins | sample OWC_Aug_M2_C1_D5_FD_207648 | JGI IMG/M metagenome (GOLD analysis project Ga0316628, IMG submission 207648) | Wetland soil microbial communities from Old Woman Creek delta, Ohio, United States - OWC_Aug_M2_C1_D5_C | ecosystem: Environmental > Terrestrial > Soil > Wetlands | place: USA: Ohio...
CCGGGATGCCGAACCTGCCTCCCCCGGTGGTGACATCCGACCCCAACACCGATCCATCTGGGGCAGTCGAGCAGCAGGAACTGTTCCTCCGCTTTAGGGCTACCATCGACGCCTACAAGCGTCTGGCTGAGAGGAAGTTGGTATCTGGGGCCATGGGAGTACCGGGACTGGCCGCCCCCGGCACCCCCACAATCCAAGCCCCACCGCCCACTCCTGGGGCTCAGCCGCCAACCGTAAGATCCCCAAGAGTTTAGGAGGTGTGAGATGCCCTGGACCAAGAAGCAGAAGAACCTGATTCGAGCCATCGCCCATGGGTTCAAGCCCGACCAAGCCATGGAGAACGTGTCCCAGTCCAAGGCCAAGGAGTGGATGGGAGAGAGTTCCTGGGACAATACCACCGTCAAGCATGCCCTGAAGAAGAAGGGAGGGAAGTGATGCCAGAAGAGATCAAGTGGAGTGAAGGGGCCAGGAAGAGAATCCGCAAAAGTGGGTCTGAAGCCGAGAGAAGGCAACTCGCAGTATTGGAGAGCAGAGAACGCGATGAGGTTGGTGCCACTGGGTCCTCTGCTGCCCGAGTCGCGGCTGCCAAGGGAAAGCCCAAGCCAAAGCGGACGGATTTCCCCATGACCCCCGCTGGGACTGATTCTTATCGTAGCTCCCTTGCCACTTGGCAAGCAGCCAACGAGTAATATGCCCGTCAGCACTGACTCGGTAACCCTCGCTCGACGGCTGAAGGCCACCATTTCCGAGTTGGGAGAGCAGATTATCTCCGCCCATCGGGGAATTTGGCCCTCGGATGTGGACTGCCACTACCTGGTCATCCATCACAAGGGGAAAACCAAGATCAGATTCAATCCCCCCGATGTGAAGGAGACCGGGTGGAAGGATTGACAGGCATAGGTTTACAGCGTATTCTCCTTATGTCATCAAGGAGGTTGCAATTTTGGGTGTGACGAACTACTAGACCCACAGCAAACTAGATAGCACCCGTAAACGGGGCTGCAAAGCATGGAGAGTACCTCCAAGGCCGCAGCCCTTTTTGGTTGGTGAACGATGAGCGATGAGATCAACGCCTCCGGAGCAGTTGGAGGAGAGATTCAAGACGGTGAAGCGGCTGATGTCGCTGACGTTGTAGCGGACCTGTTTGGTGGAGCACCCCCAGACAAGACCGAAGAGGGCAGCAAGACTGCCAAAGATGATTCCAAGGACCCTGATAAGGCACCTGCCGAAGCAGCGCCCGAGGAAGAAGTCGAAGCTGAATCGGAGGATGACGATACGGACCCCCTGGCCGACCTGTCCAAGGAGGACAAGAAGGCCCTGAAGGAGTTCGTAGACAAATCCTACCAGGGTAGTGTACCAAAGTTCCTACAGGGACTCCGAGAGCAGTGGAACAGCAGTTCCCGCCTGCACAAGGAGTTCAGTTCCCTCAAGGATACCGTCAATGCCTTGGTAGATAACATCAAGTCCGTCGCGGAGGAAGAGGAGAAGTTCGACCCCAAGACGGTCCCCGAGGTTCAGCAACACGACGAACAGATTGAAGCTCTAGTTTCCGAGGTCAAGGACGACCAGGCGCAACTCCAGGAGTCTTACGTCAAGCTCCACGGGTTGGACAAGGAGATTGCCAAGACCGAGGGAGAGATCCTACGAGCGGACGACGATGACGCGAAGACCTTGAAGATGAGGTTGGAGCGTCTCCAGGACAAGCACTCGGACTGCCTGACCAACATCAAGAACCTCGAACGACAGACCGACAGGCACAAGCGAGACTTGAACCGTGTCGCCGAGGCCCGAGAGCGGCTTGCCAAGTCCGCCGAGGAAGCTAGAGTCTCCAAGAAGGTACAGGATCAACAGAAGAAGGAGCAGGACGCCAGGATCAACGCCTACTTCAACGACCTGATCGATCAGCATGCCAAGAAGGTCAACCTGGACGAGGACGACATAGAGGACATGCGTGGAAAGATCAGGAATGAGCTTGTCGAGTTTCTTGGTAAGACGAGTCGCCCAGTCGATATGCCCAAGTTCGTAGAAGCGCGGGCCAAGGCTTACCGTGAGGCTCTGGATGAGAAGATCGCAAGACATCTCGCCAAGCACAAGGGTAAGATCCCGCAGGCGAAGGTTGCTGGAAAGTCTGCCCCAACTCCCGGAACTCCTGTATCAAAGGTTCCCAAGGGTAAGGAGCAAGATGCCGCGTTCTGGAGAGAGCGGGCAGCGAGGCTCATGCCCTAGGGTTAGGGGTTTCACATGGCTACAGGTGCGTTTGAAGACATCACAGCAGGGCTGAAGAATGTCTACCCTCAGAAGGCTATCGAGCCGATGGTCAATGAGGAGAGGCCGTTCACCCGAAAGCTCTCGAAGAATATCCCCAGTGGCGCAAGGGTCACTCAGGGCATTCTGAAGTTCGGGGCTAATCTCAATCCTCCGCAGAACGTCGGTCAGCACGTTGACGGGGACAACCTCCCCGTTCCGAAGGACCGGACCCAGGATCAGTTTACGATGACTCCCACACTGTTCTCTGGGACCTTCCAGATCGGCTGGCTGACTCGCAGGGCTGCCAACAGCAACACCTCGGCATTCAACGGTGGTGAGCTTCGTCGCAGGACGGAGGAAACCATCGCCGACACCGGGAAGTTCATCGAGCAGCACTACTGCGGTACTCACAACTCCGGGAGGCGGGCAGTTGTTCTCGCCGATGGGGTCAACACCTTCACGGTGGACAAGCCCTGGATGGCACTCCTGCTTCGGGAGAACTTCTACATCAGCGTCAGGACCACGGATGGTGGGGACACCGTTCGAGACTCCTGCGACTATCGTAAGATCACCGCCATCAACCACACCACTTCCACTGTCACCTACGACGGTGCGAACCAGGCTCTGGTTGCCGGGGATCACGTTCATGTCGTCACCAAGGCTGCCCAGACCGGGCTGACCTCCACGGGTGCTACCCAGGGAGTCTCGGCTAACGGCCTTCGAGGGTTGGTTGACGATGCGACCTACTCGACCTACATCCATGGCCTGTCCAGGACCACCTATCCCAAGCTCAAGTCCAACGTCAAGGGCAATGCTGGGACGCTTCGGGACCTGACCGAGCAGATCCTGGTCAACGCCTGCCACGAGAACCGTCACCGCTCCGGCAAGCGAGTCACCGACGCTTGGTGCAACACGGGCCAGGCTGAGAAGTACATCGAGTTCGTCTCCCCCGACCGTAGATACCTGCAACAGGGTTCTGCGATCACTCCGATGGCTACCGGGTATCAGGAGGACTCGCTGGTCCACTTCGCCCCGGGTGCCAAGTTCAACCTCAACATCGCTGTGGACATCATTCCTCGGGAGATCTTCCTGCTGAACTGGTCCACTTTCTTCCACTACATTGCTCAGGATCTGGACTGGTGGGATGAGGGTGCCATGCTGAAGCCGGTCCCCACGGATGGTGGATACAAGGCTGCGTACTTCGCCGCTATGTGTGCCATGGAGAACATCGGTTGCGATATGCCCATCGGGAATACCGTCATCCGGGATCTCAGTGACCCTCTCTGCGGTGACTAGTTCGTAATCGGGGGGAGGTGATCCTCCCCCCAGTATCCCCAAGAAGGGGGGTTAACTATGATTAAGGGTAGAAACATCGCACTGCCCCTGGATTTCTCTGGTAGACGTCTTCCAGCGGCAAGTGCAGGGTCGGTTCTGAACTTCGGTACGTCTACGGTTCCACTCGTCTGTGACGATGCCGCAGCGGGGTTCATTGTCGGTTACTTCGATTCCGGGGCCACCAGTGGATGGCCCGCAGGCGTGTACTTCAAACTGAATGCCACGGGAGCGGGGGCTAGCTATACAGCCCTTGAGGGAGACCTCACACTCTCGGCGGCTGCAGTGAATGTGACGGGTATCGAGTGCTTCCTGCAAGTGGCCAGCGGTGGATGCGTTCCGGCTGGAGGTCTGTCTGCTTGTACCGTGACGGTGGACTTTGCGAACTGTGCTCTCGCTACGGGTGGGGGCTGGTATCGAGGGGCTACCTTCAACATCAAGGGTGAAGGTGGATCAACCGATCCCTCTGGGGCTCATGTGATCTCGTGTCTGGAGTTGAAGACCGAGGGCACTTGGGGCACGACCTTCGAGTCGTGCGCGGATTCCTTCGCCATCGTGTTCAACGGGTTCACCAGTGCCGCAGGGACGGGCAAGATCATCTCCAGTTCGGTTCCTGGTGTCCTGTCCGGTCTGGGGGCGGTTCGTGGTGTCAGGGTTGGCGCTAACAACGCAGCCATCGACACTGCTCCTACGGCGTACTATATCCCACTGATTCCGGCTACCGCATGGACGGCCCTTAGCACCGCGACCCAGATAACCGACAGCACGATCAACGGGGTGTTCATCAACCACAGCTTCCTCAGTGCAGCGACATCTGGAGATACGAAGGGTTCGTCTCTTACCCTTGAGGTCACTGGGAGTGGACAGGATTACAGCACCTGCAACTACAACTTCCTCTACCTCAACGCTGCCGCCAACGTGGACAACCCCATGGGCGTGGTTGCGGACATGGGATTCGCGACCAACTGCTGGGTGCAGGGGACCGGAGCTATGTTCGGCTCTTACTGCACTCTGCCCGGGAAGGCCTGCGTAACAGGAACCTGGGGTGGGGTCAACCTGGAATACTACGCTCCTGCTGGTGGGACGTATGTCTGCGGAGCCCGTCCAACGCTCTTCGGAAGGATTGTTCTGGGCGGTGACGCGACCGCTCTGCATTCCTTGGAAGACAATGCTGCGTTGCTGAGCCTCGTCGGTGTCACAAATACCACCGGAGGCGAGCTTGTCCACCTGCACGCTCAGGCATACGCCACGGCCAACTACGCTGGGACAATTAGAATCATAATCAACGGGACTGACTACTTCATCCCGTTCCAGGCTACAGAGGCATAAGGAGGCTTTGTGGAACTAGGAGTTGCTGAGCGGATTATCCTGCTGAACATCCTGCCGAGAGAGGGGGATCTGACGACTCTGAGAATCGTCAGGGATCTTCAGACCTCCCTCTCGTTTACCGAGGAGGAGCACAAGATCTACAACTTCCGGGTGGAGGACAACAAAACCTTCTGGGATAACGACGACAGGAAGGTGGAGATCGGGATCGGCGACAAGGCCATGGGTATCATCAGGGAAGCCATCAAGCGTGCAACAGCGTTGAGGTACGAATGGCTGCCCCTGTGTGACCGATTCTTGTCGTAGAGAATAGGTATCCCTATGAGCGACTCGATTCTTCATGGGGCAATGCCGGAGCCGGACGGGGGTTTATCGACTCCCGTCCGGGACTCTTTCTGGTCTGCCCCCGGTTGGCGAGAGATCGGGATGCAATACTCTTGTGTCCCAAACGTAGAGACTCCCTGGGACCCAATGGTTCTCAGGGAGATATGGACCTTCGATCCGGGGATCATCCCCATCTGGGTCGATTGGATCTTTCAGTCCCCGGCGGATGATGCCGGGGGACATCGGTTGGTCAGCTTTGGTCGTCATGCAGTGGGGAGACGGTGCATCGACCCCACCGGGGTAGTGATCCCGGAAGGCATGGTCAGGATGCCACAGATGCCATGCCAAGGGGTGACATTCGAGACCCCCAACATCCTGATTAGGATCTTCGAGGGGAACAAGGACCCCCAGGATGCCCCCGACCTCCCGGGGGAGTTCGTCCCGTTCGACATGAGGATCTACAAGAAGCTCCGAGAGGACTACATCGAGAATATGAGTCTTGGAGACCTCAAGGGGAAGTACATCTACGACCCACTTGCCACCAGGGAGAGGCGATCCAAGAAGGTGAAGGAGGAGTGGGACTATCGTATGCGGGACCTAAACGAGTTCGTGACCAAGAAGTTGGAGAATGTCTCCGACGTGGAGATCAAGGAGCACTTTGGTCGTCTCAAAGAGAGAGCACGAGCAAGAGCGTCTAGGCTTGGCCGATAGGCGGTCAATCCGACCTGACAAGGAAACTTGTCGAGGATTCGTGAGGTAGATCATGGATAGAGCAGTCAAGGCTACAGGATTGGAGTTCTTCGTTACCCCCAAGGAGTACGTGTTGCTGAACTCCACCACGGAGGCAGTGAAGCTGGAGGATGCCGGGGAGTGCTTCTGGATTCCACCTCGCAGCAAGATCGTCAGGCAGCATCCCAAGTCCGCCAGCGATCCACAGTACCGGGAAGTCCCCCACTCCATGATAGGACCCGAGGGTAGGTTGATCCCCGGGACTCTCATCATCAGGGACAAGATTGAGAAGGACATCTCTGGGGCTGAGTACGTGAAGTTCAATGCCGCTCTGGCCATCAAGACCAGACTGGGGATCGACCCCGAGACCGGGACCTACACCGGGCCTCTAGCCATGCGAGGCATCTCGGTTGTCCCACCGAAGGCCGATCTGGAGACCATCCGCAAGATCGACCGTGAGGGGATCTCCCGGTGGAAGCGGTGGCAGTATCGGGATGCCATGGCCATGGTCTGCGCCCACGACTCCAAGAACGCCAAGCGCAAGGCTGCCGGGATGGAGCCACAGCCCAAGGATGACAAGTTGATGAGGGCTGAGATCCTCCTGAAGCAGTTGGAGGAAGAGGAGAGGGCCAGGCTGGAGAAGGAGTTCACTGAGATATCCCAGGTCCCCGCAGGACTGGAGGATACCGAGTACAGCCTGTTCAGCGAGCCGGATTTCCGTGAGAAGGAGGTGGACCTTGCGCCGCCGGTTGAAGAGACCCCGGCTCCTGAGCCGGAGAAGGTTATGGTGGCTAGTCCTAAGGTGGAGAAGGGCAACCTGATCCCGGAGGAACTCGTCTCCCTGCTGGAGTCCAACCCCAAGGCCATGAAGCTCCTTCGGTCCAAGTACAACATCAGGAAGCGCCACTACGATACCAAGAAGGATAGGGTGACTGGATGAATACCAAGAACCTCATCGACAGGCTTCTGCTCTATACAGACAACACCTTGTCAACAGACGCCGGGACTACCGTGCGTCGAGTGAAGCACCTGGAGTGGGCTCAGGAAGTGTGGGATGAGGTTTGGCATTACGCCGAGTGGCCCTTTAGCTACACTACGACGGGCTCGCCTCTGACAATCCCGGTCAGCCAGGGTTATGTGGCTCTCCCGGCAGGATTCTCCACGTTTGGGGACAGGGGGACCGCATACCTGTCTACCGACTATGGGACCCCCATGACAGAGGTGAGCCCCCAACTCATCCAGAGAGCACAGAGATCCACCGGGTCTACGGCTAACCCCACGGAGTTCTGTGTCTACATGGCGGACGATGGGCTCCAGCGGTTCCAGGTCCCCACCAACTCCGAAGCCCTCACAGTCTACATCTACTACAAGAAGATACCCCCCACCTTGGTGGACATCGACCATGCCACGACTAGCATGCTCCAACACATCCCCGCTGCCTACCATTACTCGGTGCTGCTGGCTGGGTGCAAGGAGAAGGCTGCCAGGTCCAAGGGGGATGCCAGGGCCTCCAGTGAGTGGGCAGGTGTGTACCAGAGTGCCCTAGCCAAGATGGTCCAGAAGGAACTGTCCAACCGCTACAAGAGCAGCATTCATCGCCTGGGACGGGCTACAGTCGGTATGTGGTAAGGAGATAACCCATGAAGAAGGTCTTGATTGGCGCGTTTTTGGCTGGATTGCTCCTAGCCACTCCGGTTATGGGGCAAGAGAACCCCCAGGCGTACTTTGCCCTGCGGTACGACCTGGACGCTACTGCCATCACCTACTGTAGGTGTGAGGGAGTAGATGGCAACCCTTTTGGAGCCCCCATGCCCGTGGAGTACCTCGTGGACAATGGAGGCTCGTCTACTGCAGTTACGTCTGCGACCGCTGGGCAGCCTGTGTTCGCAGGTATGGCGAGAGGAGACGTGATCTTCATCTCGATTGGAGGGGTCCTCTACCCACGAGGGATCGTTACCTATACCGACTCCGAGAATATCGTGGTGGACGAGGCTATCGACCTATCAGCCGCAGACTATCCTATTACCTGGAAGAAGAACAACTGTGGAACCGCCGTCACCTCCGGGTGGATCTCTACTGCCGGGCTAGAGCAGGCGACTGTGGGGTTCTTCGTCAAGCAGTTTGTGGGGGATACCAATGGGCTGGATGTACGCATTGAGGGTACAGTTGTAACTGCTGATGGTACAACCAACGTAGTCCAATTGTGGCCCTCCGGGAAGACCGTTGCAGGCGCTGCAACAGTTCAGTCCTTCAGCACTGGAGGAGTGGACCCAACCGCCGGGATCACCTCGAACCTCTTTGTCAACATCACCGCAGCAGTGCAGGAAGTCCGGGTTGGGATGTTCCACAACACCGCCGATGATGGCAATGACCTGACTACCAATGCTGAGGAGATCACGGTTATCCTGTTTGGGCTGAGGAAGTAACATGAAGAGACTAATTGGAGTTCTCATATTCCTGCTCGCTGCCCCTGCCTACGCCCAGTTGGAGTGTGCCTCGGTAGACGGGGTTGGCTGCGCCGGGGGTGCTGGAAGCACTAATGTCGCTGCCGACTACGATTGGACTGGGCTACATACCTTCCCCGTGGACAAGCTCAGTTGGGGTGGGGCCATCCAAGCCCTGAACTCCTGCTGGCTGACTACCGGGGGGTTCACCTGTGAGGGAGCCACTGCAAACGACTTCGAGACCAGGATTGTAGTCACCGATCCCTTTGCAGATACGACCTTCACCATCGGACCTAGCCCAGATGGGAATCCCTGGATTGGGGCCACAGCCGGGGATAGCGCAGCGGCTACCGAGGTAGATAATGTCTTCATAGGATCTGCCGCAGGGACAGCCGCGTCCAGTACTTCCACCGATAACACTTGTGTGGGGGATAATGCCTGTCTTGCGGTGACCACTGGAGATCAGAACACCGCCGTTGGGTCCGGTGCCGGTGGGACCACCACAACCGGGAGTTATAACACCCAGTTCGGTTACAGTGCCCTGACCAAAGAGGTGGGCACCGCTGGTGGTACAGCCATTGGGAACACCACCATTGTTGGGGATAATGCTGTAGCTGTGGGCTATGGAGCCGAGGCTTACGCTGGGAGTGTCTCTATCGGTACTGGGGCCGGAGATGCCGCTGCTGCTGTGGATGTCAACAATGTGTTCATCGGGGACCAGGCTGGTGGGGCGGCATCCGGTACCTCTACCGACAATACGTGCGTAGGAGATATCGCCTGTACGGGAATGACAACCGGGGACCGCAACATCTGCTTGGGGCAGAACTCTTGCGCCGGTCTCACCACAGGTGGGAGCAACCTCTTCATCGGAGTGGATTCTACTGCCATTACTACCTCCGCCCAGAACGTGGTGATTGGGGATGGGAACATAGCTTATGGGAATACTGGTGTGGCTATCGGCTATGGGGCGGATGTCTCGGATGGGGTGGCCATTGGATACCAGGCCGGGGATGCTGTTGCAGCGGTTGATGTGGACAATGTCTTCATCGGGAACTCTGCTGGAACTGCTGCTAACGGGACATCAACTGACAACACCTGCGTTGGTGACACTGCATGCGACTCCCTCACCACGGGCGATCAGGTCGTAGTGATCGGCGCTGATGCAGACTTGGTTGGAGCCGGCGACTCTGCGGTTATAGTCATTGGAGCCGAAGCCAAGGGTGGAAACTCGGGTGGGGTTACGATTGGTACAAGCGCTGGGTCGGCACTCGTGGCCGGGGCGGACTACAACACGCTTGTTGGGCATAGGGCAGGGGCGGCGATGAACAACACTGGGGCTGACAACAACACCTGCTTCGGCTACCAGGCGTGTGCCTCGGTGACATCTGGCGACAGCATCACAGCCGTAGGTTCCGGTGCTGCATCAACTACGATTACAACCGGAACCGATGACGTATTCATTGGTCGCCAGAGCGGCTTGGGTACAGCTACCACTACCTCTAACACAGTGATTATTGGTGCCGGTGCTGGGGCGAACATAGATGGTTCTACCAATACATGCGTAGGTTCTGGCGCATGTGACGACGTAACCGCAAACAATTCGTGCCTCGGGTTCAATTGCTTTGGTGCTGATGCCACCAATACGTTCGACAACAACACTGGAGTGGGGACGGAGTCTGGAGAGATATTCGCAGACGACAGCGATAGCAACATCTGCGTAGGCTACCAAGCCTGTGGCGTCGGGACCTCTGCGTCTGTTACCTATGACAACACAACCACCATTGGGTCCATGGACCCAAAGGGTAGCAACTCCATTCTGCTCGGGTTCGGCACGCAGGAGCACTACTTCCACCAGGGGACCGCAAAGGCGTTGACCGAGAGCACCGACACCCCCATTGTTCGCATTAGTGTGGCGCAGGGCGCTGCCGGGATGGTGGGAGCGGTCATCGAGTGGACGGTGGTCGCTTCGGATGGGACCGACCACCAGACCTTGACCGGGATTACACAACTCAACGCCATCAACAAGGCTGGCACGGAGACTTGCACCGCAGAAACTTTGGGCGGGACTGCCGAGGCTTCCAGTTCCGGTACGCTCGCCATGGAAGACGCACCGGACTGCGTGAGTAGTGTTGCGGACACGGTGGACTTCCAACTTGACATGGTGTCGAGCCTGACGCAGACCACACTGAATGCCTACTACACGATCCGGGTCATGGGTCCGGCCACGACGATAACTCCTCAGTGATAAGGAGAGTCTGATGAAGAAGCTACTGTTTGTATTGCTCGTTCTGGGGCTTGCGACTGCTGCATCCCCTGCTGAAATCTGCATTACCAATACCCCAAACATCTGCGTGACGACTACGACTGAGGAGAACACCGCAGGTCTCTATTATCAGACCGCCTACGATGACAACCTCTGCACTACAGTGAACCTCCCATCTGGATGCTCTCTCGCCGAGTACACCGCTGCGGGGGGAACGGAGACCTTCTATGCTCGCACCGCTTCCGGGGCCAAGCAGTTCTTCATGGATATGGTCATCAAGGAGGCATTGACAAGGTTCGTCTCCAGCTACAACGTCGAGTTGGACTCCCGAGCTAAGCATATCTGGAATCACGAGTTGACCTCTGAGCAGAAGAGCACCACCTGCGTCAGTTGGGGCAAGACCTCCGAATGTAAGCCAATCAGCTAGAACGCATATGCCCAGCAAAGCCACTACGAAGCGCCTCGGATACTACGTGGGGGTCCTTGCGCTCCCAGACTACTTGAGTGGGAGATATGCGTTAAGCAAGAACCCCAGAGCGCTGGAGTGGAACCCCCTTCAACAGAACGACGCGACTGCCATTGCCACGCAGATTGCTACGGCGTTGGCGTGTGCTGGACTTGAAGGGAAGGCTGCGAAGAAGCACCCGAATCTTGCGAAGGGGATCAGGATCGGGGCGACGGGCCTGAAGGCGCTCGCCATTGCCGTCAACATCCGGAATGCGAACAGAAAATGACGGGGGGCAAGAATGGACTGGATTGCGCTATTACCGCACGAGGGGGCCGCATACATTGCATTGACCTTGGCCTGTGCTCTCTACCTGCTGGGGATTCATTATCACCTGTGGAGAATGCCGGATTTGCTTTCCGAGTGGGCAGAGGAGAAGACCCAGGATCTGCGGGGCCGACTTAGGAGAGTCGAGGAGGAGATGAAAATGCATGCTGGGCTTGAGCCGCGCATTATCAAGGTGGAAACGCGAGCTGAAGGACTAGCGACGCGCTTCGATGAGGCTGTTGGACGCTTGGAGAAGCGGCACGACATGGCGGATCTAAAGCTGAACGATATCTCCGAGACGCTGAATCGGATTGTTGGGCGTCTAAACGGGAAGGGCTGATTCTGAAGGCGGAGGTGAAGCGCGATGAACCCAGCAAGTTCGTTCGAAGACGCTTTCCAATGGATTCTTGAAGCCGAGGGGCCGGACACGAATGACCCGGACGACCCAGGCGGTCTGACGCGGTTCGGCATCGCCCAGAAGCGACATCCTGAGGTGGACGTTGCGACCCTCACCGAGGAGGACGCCAAGAGGATCTACCGCGAGCAGTATTGGGACCAGATTCACGGTGACGAGCTTCCCCCGGTGCTGGCGCTGGTCGTGTTCGACGGCGCTGTGGTCCAAGGGGTAGGGCGGTCGATCTTCTGTCTTCAGGAAGCTCTCGGAGTCGAGACGGATGGATTGGTAGGACCGAAGACGGTTGCTGCTGCCTTCGAGCAGGGGCTAGGGGTGCTGACGAAGTTCCTGAGCCTGAGGGCTCATGCGTACATGGATCTGGTCATTAGAAAGCCCGTTATGCTGAAGTACCTCAAGGGCTGGATTGGACGCCTGATCCGAGTCCGGCAGAGGGCGCTCCGACTATGGGGCGACTCGCAGACTTCCCACTTCTACCAGGAGGCATGTACCTGTGCTGACACCGGAACAGTTGTGGACAGCCAAAATCCTAGCATTGATCCTGATCTCTAGCTGGGGAATCGCCTGCGTGGGCCTCTTGTGGCTGGAGTGGAAGACCCTCTCTGACTCGCACCGGGATAACCACATTACAGCAGTGGTCAAGAGACTTCTCCAGGAGGAGTCGGCCAGGGGACCGATCTTCGGGCTGCTGTTCGCTATCGTCGGTATGACTGCGTTCATCTTCGGACATCTATTCTGGTGATCTATGAGCATAGTAGGGTGGATTAAACTGTGGTGGGCTGCCAGGAAGGCAGTCAATACCTTGGAGAAGGAGTTACCCGTGTACGACAAGAGAAAGACGATTCTGAAGGGCCTGTGGGGGTTGCTGATCGGAGTGGTTGCTGTGGCGGCTCAGGCCGGGGCCGGGTGGCTGGCCGACTCCGATACCGTCATGGGGGTTCTTGCGGCTGCCGGACTGGACAAGGATGTCATCTCAGGGGTGACACCCATCGTGGTGGCCCTTGCCCTGATGCTGAAGAACTGGCTTAGCAATCGAGGGAAGTAACCTCGATGAAGCCCCTCGGTGAGGACTACAGGCGCACCTTCATCGTCCCTGGGGTTACTGCTCAGGGACGCTGGGGAGGTGTGCGTCTTGACGGTCCCACCACAGCCATCCCAGACGGACAGTTCAGGTGGCTGCAAAACACCAGACGCGAAGGGAATGAGGTTGTTGTCCGAGGAGGAGAGAGCAAGGCTACATCCGCCCTCTCCGGGACCGAGATAACCGGGATCTACCAGTCCACAGACGGAGACATCGAAGTCTCCCCCAAGATCATCTACTTCAGGGAGGTATGATGAAGAAGCCACTGGCCCCAGGGTTCAACCGCAAGGAGTTCTACCCAGGGGTTACTGTCGAGGGGGATTGGGGTGGAATGCGTAAAGAGGGGTCCACCTCGGAGATCCCCGATCTACAGTTCAGCCACCTCCAGAATGTCAGGAGAGGGTCTGGAGAGCTTGAGATCAGAGGGGGACAGAGCAAGGCTAACTCAGTGGCTCTCTCCGGGACTGAAGTGACTGGTATCTATCAGGATACCGAGATGGATGTTGGTGGAGCGAGGGTTTATTATATGCAAGAGACCATTACACCAGGGGTTGCTAGCTTTTTCGTCCCCAAGAGGACGGCTGGGGCTAATGGTTGCATAGAGTGGAATGGGGTGACCAAGACTCCTAGTATTGTCTTGTCATGGCCTACCCTCCCGACTGTAGCCACCCCAAGCGTGTCTGCAAAGGTTGGGAATACGATTGTGATAGTGACCAATGGCAGCGACTGGGTAGCTCCAAACTACCGTTGGTACATCATCCATAGGACTGACGCAGGTATGGGAGTCAGCCCATTGACGTTGATGCACACCGAACTTACTGGGACCAGGAGCAGTTCTGGTTACTCTGCATCCTACCTTTCTTCTGGGAACATAGCAGTTATCGGCAATAACGCTTGGTTCGGACAGCCTGAAAGTGGCACTGGACAGAGATGGACCAGGGTGTTCAACTGGGATCTAGTTACTGCAACCTTTGAAGAGACCATTGATTGGACTACCTTGGGGTGGGCTAGTGGGAATCAATTGGTAACTACCATTGGAACTAAGGGTACTACCCTTATCGCTGCTCACACTAGGTATGACTCTGGGCAACCCATTCCATACCTGATGTCCTTCCGTACCAGGAGTGCTGGTGGTGTCTGGTCGGCGGTAGCTACTCCAGCTGAGTTAGTAGGGGCAGGTCTTGGATTCCATGCCTTCTGTGCAGTGGAATATGGGGCAGATACCTACATTGGTGGGGCAGCCTACAGGTCTGGAGGACCGTTTGCCTATGCTACCCCGACCATCTACAAGTGGAATGGTACGACCTTGACACTGGCTAGGGAACTCACTACCGGAGTGCGTAACCCGAACCTGGTATCTGGTAACATCAGGCAGGCAATAACCCAAATGATTTCCTACGGGGGCAAACTCTGGTATTTCTACGACAAGAATACTGGGGGCCTTCTGGCTTACGACTACCATCCCTGCATTGGATCATTTGATGGAAGCACTTGGACCGACGTGGCAGTCAACCTCAACACCAAGGTCTATCATGCCGACCCAGCAGGGACCCTTGACCCAAAGTTCTTCTCCGCCGCATTCATTGGGTATGACAACCTGATGTACGCCCTTCTCAAGGATGACCCACGGAGAGTGGTAAATGGGAACTTAATCAGAGCCAGCACTTCTGACCCTACTGGGGCATGGACTGTTGAAAAGTCGGCATGGGATGCCGATGCTTGGGATGTTACTAGCTTTGAGTACGCTCCTGGGCATGGGATTGAGATATATCCCTGAGGTACTCCAATGGCTTGGTGGCTCTACTACTACGACGACGACAAGAAGACCAGCGACTTCACTGCCGATCCATTCTTCAGGGAGCCTCACGTCACTGGGGTTGTCCCGACATCAAACTATCTACTCCACACAGATGGGTTGCTCTACTCTGGTGGGTACATTGGAACTGCCGCCACTGGATACCTGGTCCAGTGGAGACCCCCAGGATCTCAGTTGGTCCTGTCGGGAGTCACCGCCATAAGGCACATTGTCTCGTGGAGTGGCTCTCTCTGGTTCGTATCGTGGGATGGGGCAGCCCAAGGTACGCTCCACAAGTGGGATGGAGTTACTCTTTCCACCAAGGACTCCACCGGGATACTCACCCTTCCCAAGTTGATAGCCACCAGGGACTCCATAGTGATGGCATTCGCTGGGACCGGGAATGTCATCAGGAGGTACTCGCTCACTGCCGGGACTGCCTCCAACTTGGCAATGCCTGGGACTACCTTTGGAGTCACTAACTACGCCTCCTACGAGCAGTTGGTAGAGTACAAGGGTAAGGTCTACATCTTTGGCACCGACTCTACCGGGGCTACGATCTACTCGGTGGATGGGACTACAGTGGCGGTGGCCAGAACGGGTCTGGCAGGGACTGCCCGGACTCTGGCAGTGTTCAACGGATACCTCTACTACCTAGTAGGGAGCTATCTCGGTAGATACAATGGTGCAGCCTGGGACGATACCCACAGCGATGTCTCGGCTCTCACCCCGAAGAGACTGGTCCAGTACAAGGGGAATCTCCTGTTGTTCGACTCTACGGCAGTCCACAAGTCCAGTGGGACCGACACTACGACATGGACCGCTACCGCCAGTACATCCACTACCGACGCCCACCCAGGCCAGGCCCCAGGTGATGTCTTCTACGGAGTCTACTGATGGCGGTATTTGTCACCACTAGGAACTCTGCTTGGAGCAGTGGCTACACCGGGTATCTCTACAAGAGGTCCCTCAACCGAACCACGAGTGCGTGGAGCATGACTGCCCTGGATCTTCCCTCCAATGTAGCCACCCTGAACGTAAGGCCCTCCTTCGCTACCTATCGTAGGAGAACCTACATAGCCGGGATGTTCTCGGACATCCTGGTGATCGGGGAAGATCAGAAGGTCTACAAGGCAGGGCTCCATGCACACCCCGCTGCTCCCACCGTGGTAGGGGCTGCCGGTGGCACCGTCACCGGAGAGGCCCGCTGCTACATCTCCTTCGTCCACAAGATCGGTAACTTGGATGTGTCTGAGTCCAACCTAAGCCCGGTTACCGTTGTCACCCTGGCCAGTCAAGCTAGAGCATGGACTCTGCCTACTACCTCCATGGACCCCCACACCACTCATGTCAGGGGATGGGTTGGCATGTACGGGGCTATCCCGAGGAGAGCCTTTGAGACGACTCTAGGGTCTGCTGCCATTACTGAGGGAGTCCCTACTGCCGAGCTTCTAGAGATGCCCATGTTCTACAACGATGGGACTCTCTACGTCAATGACAATGGAGTGCCACCGTACTGCAAGTACATCAAGGCATACCATGGGAGGATGATCTACGCGGGAGACCCGCAACACCCCTACAGACTGTGGTACTCGGAGTTGGACAGACCCACCGCAGTAGGGGAGACCGATGCCAGCTATCTAGACACTACCGATGGGGAGGCCATCACCGGACTGGGACTCCACGGGGAGTCTCTGGTGGTGTTCTGCAACAGGGCCACCTATCTGGTCAGAGGCTGGACCGATGGCTCCGAGGGGGTGGCCCCGGACCTTGGGATCGACAAGGTTCTCGATGGCATCGGCTGCGTCTCTCATCACTCCATCGTCAGGATCAACGAGAGGCTCTGGTACGCCGCAGAGGATGGGATCAGGGTCTACGATGGAGGATTCTCTTACCTGATGGAGGATCTCCGTGGCTACTGGAAGGACGACTACAAAGCCTACGTTGATGTCTACAAGGACTCGGAGGCCATTGACGACAAGGACTATACCCTCTATCGGTTGCTCATCCCGGACCGTGACGGGTCCCGCTACTATTGCGCCGACTACTCCGACACGGACCCTACAGTTGGAGGGTCTGGACTTCAACCAGCATGGTCGTTCGATACTCGTGCCCGCAACGACACTGCCATTGGGACTGTCAGGGATGCAGATGGTCACATCAAGTCTTACACCGGATCAGACGATGGGTATATTCGGCAGGAGAATGTGCTGACCGATGCGGATGATGACAATGACACCGACAATAAGGCTTGGGAGATCCTGCTCAAGCACCAGACCTTTGGGGAATTGGCTGGGGATAACGATGAGGGCAAGGAGCTAACTCGGTTGTTCTTGCAGGCCGAGTCCGAGGATGCCCAATTTACCGTAGCTGTCTATGCCGGTGGGGAAGATGCCCACAATGCCTATACCCCCACATGGTCTCAGGTAGAGCCTGCTGCCGGACTGACCTACGACCGTGGAGATGGAACAGACGTGATTGCCGTGGCTGAATCCAAGTTCAACTATGTCCCCTCCGGGTGTGCAGGAGAGGGATTCTTCGTGAAGCTGTCGGGGAGTGCTCAGACCGGGTTCAAATTCCGTGGAGTCGGGTTCGAATATGGACCTGGCCCGTGCAAGAGGCCCTATGCAACACTTGCCCCCTAAACTGTTGTGTCATAATACCTAACGTAGGTTGGAGGCATCCATGGTTTACCAGCTACCAAGCGTACCAATGACATCGTCCCAGAGACCTATTCCTGGGATGCCTGCGAGCTACCGTCAGGGTGGGGAAGCTTACCAACGGGCGGTTGGAAGGGGAGGACCGTCTACCATCCCTGGTAGTGTTGGGCAGTATGGGAGTGCTTCTCAGGCCCCCAATGTGAACATCACTGCCCAGAGAGACCCCCAATTGGATGCCCTTCTGGGGCAGCAGCAGCAGTTTGCTGGGCAGATCGGGTCCCAGTCCGGGGAGATATTCGATGCCGCCAGAGCAGGGATGGATCAGCAGGTGGCTGGTCTGGGGAATGCTGCGGTCCTCAGTGCTCTCCAGCGTGGTGGGGGTGTGGGTGCCGCTCAGGGCAGAGCGGGAGAGGTTGGGGCTCTGGCCAGATCCCAGGCTGCCAATGCATTGAGAGTCCCGCTGCTGGGACTGCAACAGCAGGCAATCAACTCCCAACTCCCTACGATCACAGGGCAACTTGGACAGATGCAGGCAGAGAAGGGGATTGGGCTCCAGGCTGCCGGACTCCAGCAGAATTGGGCGCAGATGAACCAGCAGGCTCAGATGCAACAGGCCCAGTTGGCGGCACAGCAGCAGCAGGCCCTTCTTTCTGCCACTGCCAACATGCCCCAGAACGTGGCATCGAATTACAGACCTGCTGCTGCAACGAGACCAACCTCAGCTTCAAGCAGGTATGGTGCTGCACCATCCGGTAGAACTCGACCATCCAGTTCTAGAAGGGGTGGTCCTAGCAGTGGTCTTGCATAGGAGGCTATCATGCCTATTGATCCTTACAACCTAAGTGGAGCACCGGGGATTACCAATGTTAGCGGTCCCGGTCTGGCTGGGGTATCTCTCCCCTATGAGCAGGACATGAACAGCATCATTGCCGCCTATCGCAGGGCTTCCAAGTTGAAGGCTCAGCAGAGTGCGTTCCCTACCCAGGGGGTGGTACGTGGGGGTAATTCTGGCGGAGGGACCGCTGGACCCCCACCGATCCGTGGACTCAGCCAGGCCAGGGATCAAGGTAGCGACATGGTGCCAGTGACCGTGTGGCGGTCTGTGGCTATGGGAGGTCCGAACAGAACTGGTGGGAACATGGGTACTTACTATGGCTTGCAGCGAGGACCCAACGATGTCCCCGCTGGAACTGTCATGGTCCCGCGAGATCAGGCTGCACAGTACCAGTTGTCTATGCCGCAGGGTGGGTTGATTGAGCAACCTGGTCCTAGTGCTGCTGGACTAGGTAGAGTCGAAACAGCCACACCAGGGAGCAATGAACCTTGGATCAACCCCGGTGCTCTGGCCAACCAAGCAGCGGTTGATGCTTATAATGCAACCTACTACCCACAGAGTAATAGGGGGTGAGAAATGGCTATTGATTGGTCTTCCGACTTGCCTAACCGGCTGCTTAATAGACCCACATACCGCAGTCCTAACCAAGAAGAACTCCGTCGTTACAAGGAGGCCATCAATTCGGCTAAAGGGGCTCTTTGGAATGCTGCCTCTACTGCCACTCCGATTGGGGAGGAGGTTGGTAGGATGATTGGGGGAGAAGTTGATGTTAGTGGGCTTATGACTTCTCCAGAACCCCCAGTCGATCTACGCTCCAGTCGTGCAGAAGTCTCCAGGCCCCCCCAGTCTGGGTGGACCCCAGAAGAGAGGGCTCAGTTGCTGGCTGAGGAGTTGTCTGGAGAGGCGGATAATCCGCAGATGGCTCTTGACCGAGCACAGGAATACGATACCGATAGGGAACTCAGGACTCTCAGGAGATTGGCCTATGGGGTCAGGGAAGTCACCCCAAGTGGGGGGACCCTGAGCCAGACTGGCATGGCCAAGACGGGTTGGGTTCCAGAATCGGTTGACGAGGATCTGAGACGTCAGTACACACGGGCCAAGAGACTCTCTGAGATGTACGCAGGAGAGGTCCCAGAGGGTGGAGGGGGACTAACCCGAGAGCAGATAGCTGAGCGTGACATCAACCTTGAGTTGATGAAGGCTAGATATGCTCCAGAGAACAGGGGTAGAACCGTTGCTGAGGGGAGAATAGGTGCTGCAAGGATGGTCATTGACCAGCTAAACGAGACCCTCGGGATGAAGTACCCCCAAGCGATAGTCGTTGACCCAGAGACCGGGGAAGCTGTGGGGATTGATTATAGCCTCCTCTCCCAAGAGGGTAGAGAAGAGTACGATCTCGCCATGAAGAGGGCCAGTGAACTCATGGCTGGAGTCTACCGGCAGAACCCGATGGACGTGTTCCCACAGAATCTAGGGACTACCAATCCAGTTACCCCTACCAAGTAGGGAGGTTCAATGTCCTTCCAAGATATCGTAGGAAAGGGACTGGACTACTACAATGCCATCCTTGGTAGGATTACAGCCAGTCGAGAGGCTGCAAAGTCCCAGTTCCCTACACTATATAAGTATCTAGGGTGGCTTGACCCCTACGAGCAGGCCAAGTTTGGGTTTGACATTCAGAATGCTCCGCTCCAGGGTTGGGGGGCATTGAGTGAAGCTGCTAGGACTGCACTAACCCCAGAGATACCCACCAGTTGGAAGTTGTCTCCCGAGGGCCAGAAAGCATACTTGAAGCACAGGTTGGCTAGAGAGAGGGGGGAACTTGATGTCAAGCCTGGACTAGCCGGTGTTCCTGACTTGGCTAAGCAAGTTGTCTCCGATATAGCAGGACAGTCTGGTATCCTCCGACAAGCAGAGACCAAGAGTGGTGAAGAAGTAGCCATGGAGGGACTAGAGGCTCTTGCCAGGAGTGCCCTTCCGGGGGAGGTTGACAGGTACAGTCCTAATCTTGATCCAATGTCCCCAGAAGTAAAGCGGATCTGGGGGAAGAGTAACGTAAATGCAGCAGTGGCCGAAACTGTTGGGAGAGGACTTGCCTCCTTTGGTCTACAGATCCCGTTTGAGCCTGAAGTCCTTGGCTATGAGGTAGGGAAGGCTGCTCTTAGGACCACCAGGAGAATGGCTGGGGAAGTCAGCAAACTAGCAAGGTACAAGCGTATCGCTGCTGGGATGGCCACAGACGAGGCCACTAGGTTGAAGCTCCTCAATGAAGCCAGAGAGATTGAGCGTCCTGTAATGGAGGCTGCCAAGTCCACTGCCAGCAAGTTCTTGGGAGCCAGGGCCGCCGACATTTCTTTGGGGGTTGCGGCGCTACCTGGGATGCTGGAGCAATCGGCTATTGGAGCTAAGGCTGCTGCTGAGGCATATAGGAGAAGTGGCAAGTTTTGGGACCCTGATGTGATAGGTCCCCTCGTCCAAGCTACGCTGTCTACAGGAATGACTATTGGCATCGGTAAGGATCTCCATGGAGTCTACACCGAGACCAAGGCAGACATTGCTGCCAAGCGGGACAAGGGGACCGATCTGAAGACCCTCCCAGAGACCACTCCCCCTACTGGGACTCCAAAGTTGAAGCTAGCAGACCAGATCAGGGAGCAGCGGAGGCAGGCTGCCGAGATTCCTCCTGTGACCATGGAGCAGCAGATTGGGTTTACCGAGGATGACAGGTTGAAGGGGGCTCGGGCTCTGATCCAGGAGCAGGTCAGGTCTGGCAGACCTACTCCAGTCCAGTACATACTGAAGAGAGTTAACTGGCTGAAGTCAAGTGCAAAGCAGAATCTAGACGCAGTTCAGTTCATCCGCAACCAACCCCTAGCAGACAAGCAACGTACCGATGCTGCCGGGTATTTGGAGCAGGCCAGAGTTCTGGAAGGAAAGCTTCAGGGTCTGATGACTCTAGCTGCTGCTGGAAAGGACATCAGGCTGGATTCTACCCTCACTCAACTTGAGGCTGCTGGGTTCAGTGCTGGGAGACAGCATGTAGAGGATGTGCTAACCACCCACGGGATCAACCTTCCAAAGGAGGGGGCTAGACCGCTTGGAGAGGGGGCATATCACGCTGCTTGGGATCTGGGTAAGGCTACCAAGGGAGCATGGAGGGGGCAGGATCTTGTCCTGAGAGTAGGTAGGAAGGAAGGTCCAATTGTCCAAGGGAAGCCTTGGATGATACCTGTAGTGTCTACAGTTACCATCCCGGCTACTCCAGGGTATGTCAGGTTGGATGATACTTCTGCTCCTCCAGCAGTGGTCCTTACTGGAATGACGGAGGACCCTGGGATCAGTCAGGTAGAGGTCTATGACGTACTGCCCAAGCTGATGTCACCCAAGGAGGCAGGTAAGACCCCACAGCAGTATCTGGAAGACCGTGACAGTCTGGTTATGGAGATCGCCGACGACCCCGACTTCAGAACTTGGCTTGAGGATGCAATTACCAGAGGACTGCGACCAGTCCGAGATGCGGATATTCCTGCCTTGACTACTGTAGCCTATTCCAGGACAGAGGAAGTGGGGATCGTAGACCACAACCTCGGTAACTCCATGTACTACAGTGACCCTGGGGGACTGATCCTGTATGACCCAAAGAATAATCGGATCATTGCCAGAGCCGACACTGAAAGTGAATTGAGGGACAAGCAACTCTCCCTTGGGGAGGAGGGGAGGAAGCTAGAGATCCAGAGGAGAGAGCCGCGTACCGTGCTAGTCATCTCGGATCTTGGTGGGGTTGTTCCTCCTGGTGGGTCCGTTATGAGGCAGGAACTCAGAGCCCCAGGTTTCGTTGAGATGGGAGCCCCTGCCATGGAGCCGGGGGAGGGAGCACCGATTCCTCCGATTACCCTAGCAGAAGCAGCCAAGCGAGGGGAAGCAATCTTGGCCCGTAAGCAAGGGAAGAAGCCTCCGACTGCTCCACTAGAGAGGGTCTTTCGGGAGATGGAGGCGGTGGCAGCCAAGGGGATAGAGCAGGGGGTCAGAACCCCAGTATCCCCCCGTACAGGGAAGGAGATCGCACAGGGGGCCATCAATACGTTCAAGAAGAGGGGATTCCTGAGTCTGGTGGATCAGGAGATCGACACCAAGGACCCCATTGCATCCATCGCATTCCTGACCCGGTTCCTGCGGAGGCCCTACGAGGTCTCCATGATCCTGGGGTTCAGGGGGGATGGCAAGGTGGTGGTACACAAGGCCGTCACGTCCGCCAAGTCTACCAAGTCCTCCAGGAGATCCCCGGAGTGGGCTGAGGCTCTAACCCAAGCAGCCAACTCCAAGGATATCGACTTCTTCTACACCATCCACAACCACACAGGTGGAGATCCAATTGCCAGTACCACCGACAGTAAGGCTGTCAAGGCACAGTTCAGGGCACTGGGGGAGAAGTATCGTGGTGAGGTCATCACCGACCACAAGCACTACGCCTATATCACCAAGGGACTCAAGGGAGACCTACTGAGGGGCAAGGGCAAGCTTGACATCATGGTAGGCAAGGAGAAGTTCGGGGCGGATATCCTTGGCAGGCTGGAGAAGGAGAGCACCCTCGACCCCATGTACGCCGGACCTGCCCGGTACATTGAGCGTCCCGACAGCATAGCTAGACTCCACATTGCTCATGGGGATAGCGATAGAAGTGTGACCATCGTCTACATCACTCCCAATCCCACCGAGAAGCAAGTCTATGAGAAGCCAGAAGGCAGGGGTAGATTTGTGATGGGCAAGATGGTCAGAGCTAAGTCTCTGGGATTGGTACGAGCCATGCAGATGGTTGACCTGGACTCCCTTGCCAACCCCGAGTTCTCTGGGGAGTTCTTCCGTGTAGCGGCAGCCATGTACGGGACTCCTGTCGTGACCTTGGCATTCACCCCCAAGAACGATGCCGATGTCACTACATATGCAAAGGTCTCCAGGGCTCTCGCAGAAGCAGGGATGATCCAGGATGCTATTGCAATGTCTGCTACCCCAGAGCGGGCTTTCTCTATCTTCGGAGAGGCTCCCTATAGGGTTACTGAGACTCCTGGACCCGAGGCAGTCATCCCTCTCCAGAAGGAGATTGCTGCTGCCAAGACTGAGGAGAGGGTTACTCCAGAAGCACCCCCAGAGAGAGTTGTAACTCCTGTCGAGGAGAAGGCTGCCCCAGAGACTCCTCCAGTGAAGGAAGCTGCCCCCGAAGTCAAACCTGTCGAGGTTCCTACTGAGATCCCCCCAGCACGTCCTGAGGCTCCCCCTGTTAAGGTGGCTCCTCGTGGTTTGGCGGAGATAGCAAAGGAGCAGGCAGAGCAGGCTCCTGCTACCCCTACCAAGATGCCCGAGCCTGATGAGGCACTGAGGGCCATCTTCGCTCCTAAGAAAGCAGCAGGCCCCGATCTGGAGGCCATGAAGCGGGATGCAGCCAGACTTGCTGAGGGGATCTCCATGGAGCAAGAACTCCGTAGAGCCCCCGTCTACTACTCCCGCCTCTCCCGTTCGGTAGACGCCATGCCCATTGAGAAGGGATCTGGTGAGCAGATCGCTGCTTGGCTGAACAAGCAGGCTGGGGCTAGGACCAAGGAAGGTAAGTTGGAGGAGATGAAATGGACTGGCTTGGATGATTTCTTGAAGGACAAGAAGAAGGTCACCAAGCAGGAGGTAAGGGAGTTCTTGGATGAACACCGGGTTGAGGTGAAGGATGTTGAGTATTCAGATGTGGACCATGAGGCATATGAGAAGGCCACTAAGTTCGGCAGACCGGAGTTGGTCCTCCCCGGCGGAGAGAACTACAGGGAACTGCTGCTCACCCTACCAGTAAGGCCCACCCCAGAGGATTCCCCAGCAGCCCAGCGCGTCCATATCGATGAAGTTACGAATTTCGGCGAAACGGCGTTCCAAGTGGCAGAGTATGGCCCTAGTGGAGACTTCAGAGGCTACGTCTCTGATATCTACCGAACCAGAGAGGCAGCCGATCAGGCCCGCCAGCGATACCTGGCGAAGTATTTCCCCGGACTCAAGGCACCCTATCCGGCTTTTACCAGAAGCCACTGGAGCGAACCAAACGTCCTCTCCCACGTTCGCTTCAACGAACGCAAGGGGCCGAACGGGGAGCGTGTACTGTTCATAGAGGAGTCCCAGAGCGATTGGCATCAGAAGGCGAGGGATGTCTATAGGGGGGAGATCAAACGAGTAGCCAAGGAGAGGGGTATCTCCAAGGAGGAGTCTAGCAAGATTGTTCCTGCTGATTTTGGGTATGGAGAGGGAGTCCCTCCTGCCCCCTTCGCCAAAACTTGGCATGAGTTGGTCACGCGTAGAATGGTTCGCTACGCTGCTGACAATGGGTTCGACCGGGTTGCTTGGATCAATGGGGAAGAGACTGCCAAGAGATATGATCTGAGCAAGCACTTCTCCGAGATTACCTGGAAGGCTGGCCCAGACAAGGGGTCACCAGTTCTGTTGCAGGGCTATGCCAAAGATGGAGGTAGGATACTTAGTGAAAGTGTGGCTCAGGTCTCCATAGACGAGTATGTTGGCAAGGACTTGTCTGCCAAGATCGAAGCAGAGCTTGCCTCTGGAAGCACCGAGGGCTCCTACTCGGGTCTTGATCTCAAGGTCGGGGCTGAGTGGGCCGAGGCTCTCTACGATAGAGCTATCCCAAGGTACATGGATGACTTCGGTAAGAAATGGGGAGCAAGGGTTGAATCGGTCAGACTGGAACCAGGAGAGTTCCAATCCCTTCCCATCACCCCAGCCATGAAGTCCTCAGTCTTGGCTGAGGGAATCCACATGTTCCAAGAGATGCTCAAGGGCAAGGCTCCCATTGACTCTGTTGAGGTTATTCTCCAGCGGACTATGGATCTCCTGTCCGGTAGGGCTCCAGAGACCAGGGTTCCTATGTTAATCCCCTCTGCCAAGACCACCAAGGAGTCCGAGAAGTGGTTGAAGGGATTCCCAGCAGGTAAGCCCGTAACCCCGACCAAGCCGACTACTGCCCCGCAAGCTGTTACCCCAAGGACTAGGACTGCCGCTCCTGAGATCCCCAAGGTTACGGTCCCAGAGACCCATCTCTCAGAGGCAGAGATGACTGAGTTGAAGCAAGCTCGGGCTAAGTGGTCCAAGCGTCCAGACATCAGGGATGTCAGACCAAGGGCTGACAAGGAGGAGTACCGTCTCCCCCTGAATGCCGGGGTTCTCCTCTCCCATCTCCCCATGGAGGAGGTTGTATTCCAGGTAGCCCTGGCGGAGGTGTTGGAGAATCGTAAGAAGGCCAACCCCCAACTCAGAAGACTGGATTATACCCAGGAGGGAATGTCCCTTCTGCGGACGCACGATCCACAGGTAGCTATCAGAAGGGCAATAGAGCTTGGCTACGCCGAGGAGGGGGCTCCTCTCACTAAGTTGGGGTTCGAGGTAGCTCGTCTGGCTTGGAGCATGAAGAGCCAGGCCAGAGAGGCTGCTGAGACTGCCTACACCGAAGCCTTGGCTGCTGGGAGAGACCAACTCGTGGTGGATGAACTGAAGTACAACATGGAGTTGGCTACCAACGATGCGGCTGCCTATCAGAGTTACCTGACTGGAGCCAAGAGTCTGGCTGGTAGACTCCTCCGGTTCCAGCGTGATGTCAGGACTGCCGAGATGACCCTCACCACCTATGGGAAGGTGAGTCAGGCATTGAAGAAGCAGGGTATCCCGGAGGACATCCAGAAGCAGTTGCTCGATGCCTTCAAGACCAAGCCCGACCAGTTCCCCCAGATGCTTCGCAATGTCTTCAAGCACTATGGGAAGAAGGACCCCTGGTGGAAGTTCCTGCTGTGGGCCAGAAATGCCGGGCTCGTTACCGGACCCGCTACGCAGGCGGTGAACATCACCAGCAACGCCACCATGAATGCCCTCTCGGTACTGGGGGAGAAGATGATCCTCGCCCCGATCATCGAGGCGGCAGCAGCGCCACTGCAAGGCAGGGAAAGGGAGAAGTTCTTCGGTACTGCTGTGGCTATCATGGAGGGGTACAAGTTCGCCTTCTCCAGGGACAATGGCCTGGCTGCCTTCGATACCTTGGCCAGACAACTCACAGATGTAGTCAAGTTCAGAGAGATGCGGTGGAGCAGGTCTCCTCTGATCCCCGCTGGGGCCAAGATGGAGGATTACCGTTCTCTGCCTACTCCTGCGTGGGTGCCAGAGTGGATCGTGCAGCTTCTGGCATCCGGGTACAAGACCCTCAATGCCTTTGACGACTTCTTCAAGGCCATCTTTGCAGGACCCGAACTCTACGCTAGGCGGTATGAGGCTGCCAGGAAGGCTGGGAGATCTCATGCCGACTCTCTGGTCCAGATGAGATCGGATGTGGTGGATATCGTCAATGTCTTGAATGGGACTACTACCAATGAGAAGTCTCTGGAATACTTCAAGAATAACTATGCGGTAGACTCCAAGGCAGCCGTAGATGCCGCTCTCAGAGGGACATTCCAGAGGAGGTTGGATAGCCAGTTCAGCAAGGGAATCCAGAAGATCGCACAGAATAACCCCCTTGGGATGTTGCTCATCCCCTTCTATCGTACCCCCGTCAACATCTTCAAGGAGGGTGCCTACCGACTTCCCCTTGTCAGTGTCCCCTATACCATGTTCTCCAAGCGGGTACAGGCCATGAGCCGAGGGGAGCGGGCTGAGGAATACGCCAAGGCTCTCGCGGGGACCATCCTTGGAGCATTGGTAGTCGCTGGGATGCTGGAGTACGCCGACGATGACGAGGATGAGTCGATCAAGGAGAGAGTCCACATTACTGGTGGTCCTCCCAGCGATCCCAAGTTGAAGGCTAACTGGGAGAGGATGGGGAAGCAGGCATACTCCGTGTGGTTCCCCAGCATGGGAGCATACGTAGACTACAGTCGTATCGAGCCCATCGCTACGATCTTCGGGTTCGCTGCGGACTTGGCCAAGATCATGCACGCCAACAAGAAAGGGGACATCAAGGATGCCAAAGCCCTGACCAACATGGTTGCCCACTCGGTAGCCGAGGTCTTGTTCAACAAGACCTTTGTCTACGGGCTGGCAGGGGCCTTCGGGGCTCTCCAGGATGAGTCTAGGCTCAAGTCCTACCTCTCCAACATGGAGGCATCCTTCATCCCCATGTCAGGAGCGGTCAGGGCCATGACCAGGACCATAGATCCTGTCTACCGGGAGTCCGATCCTTGGGACCTGACAGCGATTGCAGCCAACCTTCCAGTCGCATCTTGGTCTCGCCCTGAGCAACTCACCGCCACTGGGGAGCCCAGGATGAGAACCACAAGTGGGGCAGCCAACCTGTTCCCCGCTCGCATCACCAAGGGACGCCCCGCTGCGGAGACTGTAGCTGAGAGGGAGTTTAATCGCTTGCAGTACGTCCCCCCTCGTCCCCGGGCTAAGATGGAGTTCGGGGGAGAGTTGATCCGGTTTACCACGGAGCAGCGGCAGAAGATCGCCGAGAGACGCCAGCAGACCATCAAGCTGCTGGGGACCCGCGTATTCCCCACGGTCCAGTACCAGATGCTCCCGGATGACAGCAAGGAGAACGAGCAGTATCAGCGGTTGGTGGCTGCCGGAGTCCCCGAGAGGGACATCCTCACCAAGCGGAAGTTGATCGGGCAGATCATCGACAAGTACGAGGGACCCCTCATCAAGAATATCCAACGCATAAACAAGGGGCAGAAGGCCCAGGAGTGGAGGGAGCGTTATGGCCTTGGGACGTAGGAGACCCCCTCCAGTACCCCCCATCAAGCAGATCCTGGGGAGATCCAAGGACCCCGATCTGCGTCGGGCTGGGGCCAAGTTGGAGGAGTTCCTCAAGTATTCCGGTAGGGCACAATATCTGGGGTTGCCCCCGGACCACACCCACTCCAGTAGTGGTAGTGGTGGTACAATCCCTGTGACGGCGTATGAGCAGGCAGAGTTGATCGGGTGGATGGCTTGGATGAAGGCGGATGAGGCAGGACTATGACCTTGACCCTTAAGTCCTTCACTGGTGGGCAGTTACCAGGTTCCAAGGGGACCCTCTACACGGTGCCCGCTGGGTCCACGGTCTCCCTTCGAGTCTCCCTAGTCAACACCTCCACTTCCGATGTCAAGGTGAACCTCTACGCCAGTGGAGGTTATCGGTTCATCCCCAAGGACATGGTCCTCTCCGCAGGGGATGCCCACTATACCGACTCCTACGAGATGGAGGATGGAGACAACCTGGAGGGGGATGCCACCATGTCAGGAGTGGTAGACTACCTCGTCAGGGGGTTGGTTAGGACATGAGCAAGACGGTCAACAAGGATGGGGAGATCAAGGTAACCAAGACAGACGTGTCGGAACTTGAGACCACGACTCGTAGTACCGAGGAACTCCTCGAACTTCTCCTCCAGGAGGCGTACAAGATCAATCTCCAACTGTCGGAGATTACGGGAGAAGTGTTCGATGATGAAGACGTATAACAGGAGGTTCATGCCATGAGAATTACTGGTGTAGTGGGGGCTCCAAGCAAGGCCCTCGGGACGGGGACCGAGGAGAACCTCCGACTTGTCCCTGTTGGTGGGTTGGCGATATCGACCGTATCGAGCAAGTATTCAGAGTCGGTCCGGCTGGGCAGGGTCTGGAGCGCGCAGACCGCCGTCACGGGGGTTGCTCCTGGGACCGCCATCGGGACCACCGCAGCATTTACGCTCTACAACCCGAAGAACAGTGGAGTCCATCTTGCGATTCTGCGTACAACTATGGGATACGTCAGCGGGACCCTCGGGGCTGGGACCATCTTCTACGTAGCAAACGTCGATTCTGCGGCTGCGGCGGTCACCGGGACTGCTATTGTCCCCGTGAACCGCCTCCTCGGGAATGGTGCGTCGGCTACCGGCAAGGCATTCACGACCGCAACCCTTCCCGCCACTCCAACAATTGTCGGTACACTATGGTCTTTGCAGGCATCGCTGGCCACGACTGCGGTAGCTCCATGGATGGCCGCTCACGATGTTGAGGGGGCTATCCTCATCTCGGCAGGGTGTGCCCTCTCCCTTGAGGCAGTTGCCGCAGCGGGGACTACTCCATTGGTCGTCTATGGGATGGTCTGGGAAGAGGTCCCAGCCGAATAGCCCAGTCCATGTCTTCCACAGAGACTGAGTCTACTCAGTACAAGGAGGATTAATGCCACAAGCAGTGGCTGTTCGTCTACCTTACGCATCCAAGGTATCTCTGGTTCCAGCCGGTTGTTTCCATTGGCCCCACACCGACGAGGAGATCCTGGCAGCGTGGATCTCCCGAGTGAAGGAGCCAAACACCTATACCTTCCTGCTGGGGGATACCTTTGACTTTGCACGAGGCAAGCTTCGTAAGCACATCCATGCGTACGCAGGAGACACCAACTCCCTACAGTCCATTGATGAGATGGTCAAGTCCGATATCGGGAGGTTGGCAGTCCGCTTGGAGCCCATCAAGGATCGCATCTTGGGGGTCGTGGAGGGCAACCACAAGTGGCTGTTCCAGGATGGCATCACCAGCGAGCAGTACCTGTGCCAACGGTTGAAGTTGCCTTACCTTGGGGACATGGGAATACTCAGACTGGGATTCGCGGATGGCCCCAAGTCTGGGGTACGCTGCGTCATAGTCTATCTCCATCACAGTGGAGGTACTAGTGGTGGCAGGACTCATGGAGGGGACTTGAACGCCCTCGTCAGGCAACAGGATGTCCTGGACGCAGATGTCTATATCCTGGCCCACACCCATGATACCTACGCCAAGGTTGTCCCACGGTGGAGAGTTACCAAGGTCGGAGAACCCAAGGTGCTGGAGAGAGATAGGGCCTTCATCCGTGCGGGGTGTTTCGCCAAGGAACTACCCTACGCCATAGAGAAGGCATACCCCCCTCGCAAACATGGATGGGTGGACACCGAGATTCACTTTCATAGAGATAGTAGGGGGGATACTAGGGATCTCAGACTCTCTGTGAGGTTCTGATGAAGAGATTACCTCCACTCCCCAATAAGATCACCTTCCGATTCAGCAGGAGGGTGTATAGTACCAACATTCTAGTAGTTCCAAGGAATGAAGTCTATGCAGCCGTGGGAGGATTGCCAACTCCCTGTGACCACTGTGGGAAGCTTCAAGCTCCAGACCCTGATGCAGTTGGGAAAGGAAGGGAACTTGGAGGTTGTTTCACCATGATTGATGGGCAACAGACCATTTTGATCTCTGCTAGTCTTAGTCACGCTGCCCAGTGGGATATCATGGAGCACGAGTTGGATCATGCTTGGAACGATGCCAAGCTAGATTTCAGGTACGACTCTGGGATGGGGAGGATCTAATTCCTCCCTACATTCCTCATCCAGCCACATCTCCGCTAACTCCAGGAACATCCACTTGGGGACATCCACCGTTCCTGCCTCTCCCAACCCATGGGTGTAGCGGATGTAGGAGATGAGTTCAGCCAGATCCATCAGGCCCAGTCCGACGGTAGGGACGATGTACATCTGGCTCTTTGCATCATCCTCTGGTAGTAATCGGTGGATCTTAGTCTAACTGTCCTTGGGGAGTGAGGGAATAACTCATCGTGGTTGTACTGCCAAGATAGGCCCACCATGAGTCTCATGGCCTCGCTGGCCATGTAGGGAGAGTTGCCTGTATAGGTATCTACAAGCAGGTGTCCCCTACCCTCATCATCCTCCTCGTCATCCATGAAGGGCTTCCTTGACCTTCTCGATGACCTCTTCAGTGCTCCACCAACCAGCGGAGTGGAGGAGGGCTAGGAGGATCTCATCGTCCAGCAGTGAGCAAAGGTTTGGTACAAAGGACGCCTCATGCTGGTGGGAACTGGCTGCCAATGAGACAATTGCATCCCTTACTCGGTCTAGCTTGACTGGGTTGTAGCTCATCTAGCATATCCTCAATTTAACGACGTTATTCCAACAGCCGCAGCGCTGGGATCGCAAAGATAGCCCACGCAAGCACAATGGCCACCAATCCTACGGGAACGGGCATGTGCATGTCATTCATGGTATATCCAGCCTCAAGGCCCGCTACCAACGACATAGCAGCAAGGAACAACGCCAGTACCAGCTTCGCCATCTCTTTCATGTCCCCTCCATCCCAACTCATTTGGTTCCCCCTACAGGACTCGAACCTGTCCCCCAGCTTTATAAGAACTGGATGCTAGCCCCTACACTTAGGGGGCATCTAGTAGTTCCTCGGCTGCATAGATCCCCTAACCCATATCTTGAGTCTAGCAGCGGTATCGAATACCGGGATTCCCAGATCCCCAGCCCTGGCGATCTCTGCCCTAGCTCCGGGGGAGGATTGCCAAGTTGGGACAGTCAGCACAGCGTCGCATCTGCGTAGGATCTCCAAGTATCCATTCAGCCATTCCTCGCTTCTGAGTACCCCATGGAAGTGCCTGGTATTGGTGTGTGGGCAGATTGCTGCTGCTCCCATCTCCCATACCTGGAGGGACAGTTCCTCAGCCTTGCGGATGTTCTTTTCCACTTCCCACGCATTACCCCCATTGAAGGGGCCTGCGATGTAGATTACTTTCATCCCCCATACCTCCAAGGGTCTCTCATCTGTCTGCGTTCCTAGGTTACTGCCATGACCAGTGTGTAACCGGAGAGGATGAGAAGGGTATAGCCGAGGATTATAAGGAACCAGTTGGTCCCGCAATGTCTCATGTACAATCTCCTAAAGGTGGTAGCGGGAGAAGGAATCGAACCTTCCTCGCACCGGGTATGGGCCGGTCGTCAACACCAGTTGGTCCCGCAATTGGTGCCAAGCGATGGGAAGTACCATTCTTACCAACCCCTCGGTAGACTTGGCGTAGTTCCCCATGGCCTATCCCCTTGAGCCAGCCTGCCATGGGGATCAGTGGCTGGTGTAGGGTACTATCAGGATACATCAACCTGCCCCTTCGGTTGCTCATCATTGAAGATCGTTTTCTTGAACAGGTATCCAGATGCCTTGTGGAAGATGACCACCCCTTCTGGGTTATGATAGCCGGGAGCGGCGAAGGAGCCCTCTAGCTGGAGTTTCTCAAGTGTGCCGTTGATAGCATCCATGAGGAAGGGTCCTTGGTATAGGACTGGGACCACCTCACAGCAGGTGGGTCTATCGGGGTTATCCGCCCACTTGGTTACATTGAACAGGGAGAACCGCTTCTCCTTCAGCCCGTATCCCCGGTTGATCTTCTGCCCCCACCATTCCCCGAAGTGGTGTCCCTTCCCGAGTTTCAGGAGTTCGCCTGCGTTGCAGTAGGCCCACGCAGCGAATCCATGGTTATCGTTCTCGGGGAAGATCCATCTAGTTCTAGACCCCACCAGGAATGGCACCACCTTACCCGACTCCAAGGTAATGGGTGATAGATCCTCGGAGATATAGATACACCCGTTCGTACCGTCGATCTTCTCGGTAACGACGATATCCCTGGATAGCCTGGGGATCTTTCTGAACTCGACAAACTCAATCATAGCCACTCCGAATCTAGGTTCCTAGTCTGGATTTGTCAACTCCTATCCGCCATGGACCCCTTGGTCTTTGCCCGGAAGAAGGTAGTGGTGGAAGACCCCCGACTCCTGGCGTAGTCTGCGATCCCCGCCGACATGATGATCCCCCCCTCTCGGGTCCCCTTGGCGTCGGAGTGGTAGGCCAGAACGTTCTGCGGGGGGATCTTCAGATCGTGGGAGATGTCCTCAAGATTCTGGTTGGCACCCATATATACGAAGGTCCACCTTCCCGTGGTCTTGAGACGCTGGATACGCTCTACCACATCTCCCTTGCTGGACACGGACATGTTCTCGTAGCCATCGGTTATGATGACCACCAGGACCGGGGTATCGGTGACTTCCTTGGACAGGGAGTCCAGATGGGTGCAGATGGAGTCGTAGAGGGCGGTTGTCCCTGTAGGTACGTAGTCCTCGGCAGTAAGAGGTTTGATCTCGGAGACCGGCTTCCTCCATAGTACGATCTTGTCGTCTCCTGGGTTATTGAACAGCACTAGCGAGATCCTCGCGTCCTGGTCCTTGGACTCCTTCTCGATGACCTGGACCTGCTCGTTGAAGTTACCGATGGTCTGGTCCTTGATAGCCAACATAGAGCCACTGGTGTCAAGGATGATTAGATAGTCGGTCTGGGTCACTTGTTACCTCCCTTCCTCGAATGCAACATTGGCTTCGACTTGTCCTTGAGATGTGCGATCAGTGCCTTGACTGCGGCGACCTTCGGGTCTGCATCGTGATGCACCTTCCCATCCGGGGCCATGGAGCAGACACCATTGGGCAGGAAGTAGCGCCACCCTCCCCCTGACCACAGCAGGTCGATGTGGTACTTCTCAATCAGGGGGCCAATGGCGGACCACCACTTGCTGAATAAGGGGATTCGCAAATGCTCCTCCTCCTCCACTACTTCATAGCCGAATTCTTCAGAGTATCCCGTCATGACCACATCGCTAGGAGGAATCCCCCAGTAACGAGTACGCGAGCCAGGATAGCGCGCGATGTCTCTCCACCCCAGCAGTTCCGCAAGCTGCACGTCGAGGGGGCGGGTCATTTCGATGCCTCCACCCCACCGTGTTCCCTCTCGATGTAGATGTTGCCCTCGTTTCGTAGTTCCAACCACTCATGCCAATGGCAATCCGATCCGAGGCAGGTGTTGTTCCTTGCCTCCTCGAATCGGTCCAGCACAGCCTTGATGTCCTCGTCGGTTGGAGTCTCCCTCCCGTGGGACCTAGCCTCGTTGAGCGCCAGTAGCAGGACGAGTGTCTCATGTCGGTCTGTACCTGGGGTGAGGGCCTCCGTGATGTTCTTGGCGAGGTCGTCCTCCTTGTTTATGCAGTCCAACTTCACCTCCTTCCTTGTGCGGTGGAGTAGGAACTGGTGGAACAAACCGAACAAACCCATTTCTACCAACAAGATGGCGCAGATGAGCAGAATCCAATTACTTAGTCGGTCCATGCATCCCCCCATCGAATCCACCAGGACCATTGGTCTTGTCCCAGTACGCCTTGGACCGCCCCCACTTCCAGAAAGCGAGTGCTGCTGAGGCGACAGTCCAAGCTCTACTCAACAGTTCAACCCACTCACCTTGCGTCTTCGGTAACTTGACCTTGGCCATGTCATATCTCCTTGCTATGATTCAACTTCTAGATCCAAGCCCAACCGTCTACGTACACGCTCGTATAACTGCTTCGGTACGCGGGATCGCTCCCGGGTCGTATGCTCACACAGGGAGATCCCAAGGGCACGTCTGTTAGCCCGATCAATGGCTCTCCCATGGTGCTCCTCGCGGGCTTGCAGTCGAGTGAGCACTACAGTCAGATCCCCCTCGGGATTGCGTGGGATGGGAAAGAGCCAACGCCAGAGGTGGATCATCTCGCGATGTCCTCAGCCTTATGGATTGTCTCCCCCTTCGTCTCCGCGTCCAGGCAGTCGGCTTCCCACCTGAAACCACATAGGCAACGCATGTCGAGGTGTTCGTCGGTGCGATCATGGACCCTTCCCTCCTTACCACCACCACTAGGAATGTAGCAGACGCCGTTGGACTCCTGCCCGCACTTCGGACAGCGACGGTCAACCTGGCGTGGGACCCACTGGGTTGGGATGCTCCACGGGTACGAGGGAGGACCGTAGGCTCGTTGCTGTGCTGCCAGCAACTCCACCCTGTTCCACACACCGCGACTCTCCGGTTCTGGTGCTTCGTCCTCGCATTGGGATCCACGCGTATTCGGACCATACTCGGTGAAGCACTCCGGGCATAGGTACTCGCACTCAACGGACACCCTTCCGCACCGGGCGCAGTGGTTCGGGGCTGCTGTGGTCTCGCTCATTTCAGGGCCTCCTTCGTCTCGTCCACCGCACAGCGCAGACTCCACACGTCCCGCACGATGTCAAACGACTGCATGAAGTCGCTTGGCTCCTGGCCGTCGAGGGCCTGCTTGCATGCATCTACCTGTGCCAACAGTGCACACAGGTAGCGTTCGCGGTCAGCTCGTTCCTTCACTTTAGAGCCTCCTCGATCTCGCGAGTCAACTTACACGAGGCACACCAACAATCGCCACCTCCGGCAGGGATGCAAGCCTTCTTCAGGTCCAGTACCCGCCGCAGTAGCCCCTCCAGCTTGGCGATGCGCTCACGAAGTTGGCTCGAAGAATCCCTGGAGAGTAGTTCCCAGCTACTTGCCTTCTCAGTCACGACCTCACCTCCGCCCACCCTCCGCAGCATTTCTCCAAGACCTCCTCCATCTCGACGTCGTCGAGGTGTACACCGGCCCGGTACACCTCGTCTAAGTGGGTGCGTGCCGCTGTAAGCGATTCTTTGATGCGCGCGTGTTCTCGCTCTAAGTACAGCAGGTTCGAGACCGCGATCCGCAAGTCGAGGTAGGATCTCAGTGCTCGGTCAACCTTGGACTGCTTCATCCCTTCACCTCCGCGTCGATGCACTCGGGGAGGCGCACCATGCCGGTGATGAGGCTCCCGAAGAGTTTGCAGTAATGCCCGTCTTCGCCGTGCCCGCGGATGAACGTGCAGAACGCCCCGCAGCGTGTCTCTGTAGCCCACACCGCGACGGGCGCCTTGAGGGTGCGTGTCGAGAAGTCGGATTCCTTAGTCACTTCTCCCCCCTCCGCGCGTAGATCCGCAGGCGGAACTTACTTCCCAGATACTGACTCCTGCACGTCCTCAGCTTCACCCGGATCTCCCATCTGGTAAAGCCGGTGCTTGCGGTGGGCCTCCACACCCCGTCCCAGCACTTCATCTCGACCACCCACAGGTACGGCTTGGTCTTCTTCATTTCGCCTCCTTGCATCGTGTTCCCCCGCTCTACCCAAACTTGACCACCTCATTGGCGGCGGCGGCTCTCGCCAGCCCGTCTCTAAACCGTTTACAGGCAGGAAGGAAACCATCGTAGTCCGCCCGCGCGCTTCCACCGCGCATGGTACCTGGATCGGGCTTGCCCTCATACCCCTTGATGATCTCGTCCAGCCTCGCTGCTATCAGCGCTGCATCTACTGGAGAGATGTCCCCGTCGCAGTCGGAGTGCCTCAGCAGTTTGTGGATGGGGTCTGGGCGGAGCACCTCCCACTTCGTCCCGTAACCTTTACGGGGGTTGCCTTGTTCTTCAAAGCCCTCCATGGTCTCAAGGTTGATTCCGAGGATGCGCGCTAACGTACATCTCCAGCGGTGGAAGGCGGAGTATGGTCCTCTCCAGCAATCGTGGCTAACGTAGAGTCCCATCACGACCTCCCATAGTTCATGGCTTCGCCTCCTTGCACGTCTTGGCATGCCTGCGTGCCCCACGAAGCATCGAATCGTCGCAGGTGTACTTCTTGGTCCATCCACAAGGGCAACTCGTGGTCCACGGCTGCTGCACATCGAACCCAACTCGGAACGAGAACTTCACTCGGGTCTTTGGTTTCACTTCGCCTCCTTGCAGGCCCAGTTGGAGTCGCAGGTCCACTCCCGCCTCGTGCAGTGGTTGGTAAGCAGCTTCAGCACGTCGCCAGCACGGCTCACGTTGCCCGGGGCGAGACACGCAGTCACCCAGAAGTCGGGAGACGATGGCTCGACGCGAATCGTGAATGCATTCCCCTCCTCCTGCCCAACCACGGTGCCAGGGCTCGCCGTGAAGGTAAGCCGCAGCGCGTCAGGCCCCGTGTCTGGCGACTCGCACCAACGACCCAAGCAGTTGACTTGGTAGTTGGTCCTGGTCCTGTCTTGCACGTTCGGCCCCGAGTCGCAGGGGTAGCCGTGGGCGGTGCCAAATCCCTGGGTCGAGTCCACACGGCACACCACCTTGCCGTTACGCCCTACATGGCAGGAGATGCCGGCAGCCAGCCGGATACGCGCGGCCGGGCATGTCTCAGGCGTCGGGCTTGGGATGGGCGTGGCACTCGGCGCTGGGGTCGCGGCTGGCATCGGAGTCGGCTGGGGCTCCGCGCACGGAACAGCCCACTGCGGAGGGCACCAACCGTGCCAGGACCACCCTAGGGGACCAGAGATCAGGGTCCCGCCGCGCACCCGGCGCCCGTAGGCATCGGAGCACCACTGCTCGGCCTGGGGGTCGTCGTACTCGCAGAGCAGGCCCTTGCGCAGGGAGAAACCCCGCCCGAGCCTCTCCGGCCAGTGCCAGCAGGAGGTGTCGTCGATGGGAGTGCCCAGGTCCTCGGCGTCGCAGCGCATGTTCGGGCGCAGGCTCGGCCCAGGACGCCCACTCCGCCAGCCGCAGGCCGAGGCTGCCACGCACACAGGCACGTCCCCGACCGTCACGGGGACGAATCCCAAGGGACAGGGAGGGGCTTTGACCGGCACGGGCTCGGCCGGCATCTGCCTCCCGCAGACGGTCTCGGGCGTCGGGGCGGGGACTGCCGGAGTCGGAGTTGGACTCGCTGACGGCGTGGCCTCCGGCTCCGGTGTCCCCATTGGGGTCGGCGTGGGAGTAGCCTCGGGCGTCGGCTCGGGGCTGGGGGATGGACTGGGCGTCGGAGATGGTTCTGGGGTCGGCTCCGGCGTGGGCTCAGCACGGCAGATCACTTGGCCATCTGGGCTGATTTCTGGGTACATACCATCTGGGCAGCAGCCACGAAGGCCCAGAATCAGGACGGATGACAGGATCAGGACTCGCATGATTCCTCCTCCTCAACGGGCTCGTACGTCCGATAGAAGTCGTCCGACTCTACTTTCGCTAGCCCCCCCGTCATCCTCCAGGACAATCCAGTCACCAAGTTCGGCGCAGACGCAGCCGTGGTGTCCCTTTGCGTTGAAGAAAGCACAACGCCCCTTGGGGTCATAGACTACACCTGGGAGGTGTAGCTCGCTGGGGTGAGAGGCATCAAGCACCACGCTGGTCAACTGCACCGCCTCTACCACGACCGGCTTCTTGCGGAACTTCATGATTCCTCCTCAAACTCCAGTTCAACATCAACCTCCATGGGAATCAGCCCCCACAGGTCCAAGTTCTTGGTCTGGTACTTCCGGTCCAGCTTCTCTCGGTATGCTTCCCCGCGCTCTTGTGAGGAGAACGCCCCAAGCGGAAGACCTACGTTGTCGCAGACTAGGTAGACGGTGGTCATAGTCTACCTCACCAATCCTTCACCGCCATCGGAGCAAAGGAAACGTGGAACTGCGTATCGCACATCCCACATCTGAAGGGTGCGTGGCGGTTCACGTCCAGAAGCACCTCGAATGGCGCGTCTGCCAAGGCGTACTCCGCCAACTCACACGGACCGCTCTTGGTCTGCGCCGGGTAATTCTCTCCGCAGGCTGGGCACGGGACTAACACGGTGTCGTAGAGCCCCATATTCTACCTTTCCTCCTCTTTCTGCCAGTGGCCGTTAATCTGCACCTCGATACGAAGATTCTCTGGGGCCATTGCTTTGTCTGTATGCTCCTCGGCCAGGGCAACTCGCCCAAGGGTCCGGGCGGTCTCCATCTTGTGCCAGCGCTTCCACTCGGGAGTTTCCAGAAGGCGGCGGAAGGCGTTCACCTTGTTCTGCGCCTGGTCCCTGGAGTCTCTGGCTTCTCCTCGCGCCCCGCTGGGCTCGTGGATGAGGCGGACCCCGGACGAGACCTTGTTCTGGTTCTGTCCACCCTTTCCGCCGGAGCGGAAGGTCTGGATGGTGAAGTCCTTTTTGGTAACGCTGAAGAGAAGCTTCTTCACCTCACCACCTCCTTTACCGCGTCTTCCTGAGCTGGGCCAGCACCCTGGTCAAGTCCATGCTGGCACGACGGCAGGCCGAAGTCTGCGCTGTCCCGGTAATAGGCCCTGTCTCCTTCTTGCACTTCAGGGTGGCCAGAACGATTCTCGCCGCGTACTTGAACCTGTCGGCCTCGGTGATGGCCAACTCAAGCATCGTCGTATTCATCATGAGTACCACCTCGGGACGTTCTCGAATGCTTCCCGAATCTCCTCGTCGCCGATGTAATCCAGCAATGCCGTGTCCGCTTCCCTGTGCCCCGTCACCGGGTCTTCATCCGAAAGCCGACGAAGGATCTCTAGCAACTCCTGTTTTGTCATCCCTTCCTCCCGATCTCCCGAGCCCGGCGCTCGCACCAGCGGGCGAGCCAGATGTAGGCATCTACTCTAGCCCCGATGGCGACCGACGCCGTCAGCGTACGTGCTGAGGCCAAGGGCATCTTGGCCGCTGTCTGCCGCGCCATCCTTCTCGCCCTCCGCGCCGCCGCCCACAGGCCGCAGCGCTTGCCTCGCTGGAATCCAAGCAGCATCAAGCCGGACAACGGCCCACCATTTGGCTCCTGATCGGGTTCGCTGCTTGGCAGGACGATCCGCTTGCCTCGGGCGTAGGGGGTCATAGAGAAGGGTCTCCACCCAGGATGGCCACGTCTCGTGCGTTGAATGGCTCGGAGCGCTTGAACTTGAAGTTCCTGGAGTTGTACTTCTTCAGACACCGGATAGAGCATACAGCCATGTTCCCGTCGGAGACCGACAGCCCGATTTCGATGCGCTTCCGCAAGCGCTCACCGCACACGCGGCAGTAGGGATCGTTCTTCACTTCTCTACCTCCACGACGTCTACCTCTACCAGCCTCCAGTACCTGCGCTGTGCCCGCTTGATAAGCGCCCTGGTACTTACTCCCTGCCATTCGGAAGCCCAGGGCTCGCGGCACGAGTCCAACGCCACCAGCCACGCGCCGACCGGTCTACGCCCGACCGAGTGCTTGATGAGTCCGGCTGGCGTCTTGATCGCGTAGAGCTTCATCCCCGTCCCTCCTCCTCCACTGCTTTCTTGTACACGTAGTACGCAGTACGAAGATCCTCTTCTGCCTCGTTCTGGCTTCTGCGGGCCTGGTCGTACACACGCTGAGCGTTGAGCAGTGTGGATACCGCGCAAGCCAGTCCTCGGAAGGCGTCAGCCTTGGCTACAGTCATCCGCGTCCCTCCAGCTTCTCCGGTCGTAGCGGTGGACCCTTCTTGATGAGCAGCGTGGCCTTGAACACGGATGTGGCACCTCGTCCATAGTCACTGGCGGCTCGCTCTGCAACATCCTCTGCGCGTTCCATAGCAGAAGCTAGTTCTGTGTTGAATTCCAGGATTGCATCACGGTCTCGGGTGTGCCGGACGACGACGAACCCCTCGTGTTTGCGTGCGAACGGAAGATCAGGATAGGGTCCCTTGACTGTGTAGAACGTAACGCGCTGCTTCATCTCCCTGTCCCCTCCAGCTTCTCGCGGAGATGCTTGAGTGCTGATAGGCTGGCATTCTGCTCTGTGTCCAACACCGAGAGCACCTCCCGCGCCGCCTGGATCGTCTCCAGCGCCCAGGCGATGTCCTCCAGCATGGGACCCCGCCACAGGTAGTCTCTGGTTTTAGCCACGGGCGTGTTCTCGCCCACAGCTTCGAGCAGACGTTCCTCGGGGGTCATCATCGGTACCTCTTCATCAGAATCCCAAAGGTCTCAACGCGGTACTGGGGGTTCCCGCGAGCGAGCTTGTCGGCGGCATCCTCGGGATCTTCGTGGTCCCAGGGAGCAAAGGTCTCGACTACAAGTCCGATGTCATTGTAGACTGCATAGACGTTGATAGTCGGTTTCTCCAGCATGTACAATTTCCCCACGGCTTCCTTCTTCACGGATTCACCTCTTTCAGCAGAATCTCAAAGGTTTTGACCTGCCACTCCTTGACCCGACACTTTTTATAGCCATACTCATATGCTGCATACATTGGGTCCTTGTAGTCCCAGGGGGTGAACGTCTTAACCGGGAATCCGCTAGCGTCGCAGATTGCATAGATCAAAAGCCCAAGGTACTGCATAGCTTTCTTCTTTGGTGGTGTTGGTAAACCCTTATTCCCTCTCAACCCTGTCCTCCTTCTCCCTCTTCTTCCGCTTCTGCTCCTCTTCCCGTTGCTGCTTCTTCTGCATCCTCTCCTCCCATGCGGAGAGTTTCTCGTTCAGGGTCTTGTCTTCTGACATGATCTACTCCTACCACATTTTGATCTTGTTGAATGCTTCCTCTATTTCGGGGTCATCCAGGTAAGTAAGCAAGGAAGCAATTGCATCCGAAGTATTACTCTCAGGATCGTAAGAAGTCTTTGCTAACTTACGGAGGGTAGATAGTAGTTTCCCCCTACGGTCTTCCTTATGTTTTGCCCTAGCTAACCTGTCCACCACCATCCCCTCCCTTCATCTTCTCTTCTCCAACAATCTATAAGTGGAATCTACGGTCCACCCCCTGGGTTGTCAAGGTATTTCTCCATCTTGTCCCAACTATTTCCAACCTTGGTCTCCACGTTGATAACGAGACCATCAAGTTGGGGCACCGGAGACTCCATGATCCTGGTAGCCTTGGCTACCAGGGCCGGGACCACTGCCTCTGGGGCCTCGAACAACACGGAGTCATGGATCAAGGCCCTGATCGGAGTACGTCCCTCATCCATGTCTCCCAGATAGTCGCCATCTCCCCGGTCCATCATCCTGAGACAAGCCTCGGCCAAGACCCCAAAGGCGGCAGACTGGGCTGGGAACGCCACGCACCTCTTGGCATCGTCTCCCCAGATGAGCCTCCCATTAATGTCGGTCCGGGAAACCTCCCAGAAGTAGTGCTTAAATTTGAATGGATGGTTGTCTCCCCCAATATATCCGCTGGCAGCGGCGGTGTCTCGTAACTCCCGATGCCACCCGTGGATCTTGGGGCAGAGATCGAAGTATCCCTGCTGGACCTTGGTGGCAGCGTTGACGGACTTGAAGGTATCTGGGTAGTTGGCATGCATCCCGAAGGGGGACATCCCATAGTTTGAGCCATGCACGCAACGTTTGGACATGTCGTACTCGAGGGGATGAGCTGCTTTGATCTTCTTCAGATAGGCCCTGAGGGTCTCGTCGTCCCAGGATAGGTCCGCTGGCTTACCCACTAGAGAGGCGGTCAGGAATGCATGGACTCCGATCTTGGCCAACCTGATATAGTCGGGGTCCTTCATAAACCAACCCACCAGGACAGCCTCGATACCTGAGTAATCCACCTCTACCAGCAGTTTCCCCGGGGCAGCCACCACGCAACGTCTGAACCCAGCAGCGAAGGAGTCTTCCCCATTCTTGTCCGCCACGACGTTCTGTAGATTGGGGTTGACGCAGGATAGTCGCATCGTGGAGGGCTTGTGCAGGAAACTGGGGTGGACCCTCCCATCCCTGAGTCTAGCCCTCGTCCCATCCACATAGGTCCCCTTGATCTTATCCACCGCACGGTAATCGAGGATGTCCCCGAAGATGGGATCTACCCGGACCAGCTTCTCCAGGGTCTTCTTGTCGGTGGAGGGCTTGGAGGTTTTCTTCTTCTTCCCACCCTTGCCACCCTTCACCCCAATGTGGCTCATGTAGGCCAGGATCTGGTCGGAAGAGGATGGGTTGAACTCCTCTTCTAGGACCCAACGCTTCACCATAACCTCTGCCTTGGAGACATTGGGAGTCTTGGTCTTGTCCTTGCATCGGTGCTTAACTGATACATCTATAGCGGAGCAGGATAGACATACCTTGGTGGTGTCCTTGATCTCCCTCTGCTCCGCCCCCGCTGGGATTACCTTTGGCTTCTTCTTCCAGACCTTGGTGTTGAGGACGGATCTGGGGACCTTGGCTCTGATGTCATCCAGCTTGGCGGTGTACTTCTGCTCCAACTCCTTTCCAAACTCCTCCAGAGCTACTACGTCGATCCCTAGACCTACTCTCTCTGCTGGGTTGAGCACGATCTCATCCAGCATGTGGCAGTAGCGATAGTAGACATCCCACCTACCCTCATCTTGGAGATCCCTTGCTACTCCTTGTGCCACTCTCAGGGTCTGAACCGCGTCCAGTGCCGCGTAGAGTCCAGGCTTGCTGCTTGATAGGTGCTTCCATGCCCCATACGATGAGTACATGGGGGCCACGAAGCCGAGACTTCTAGGGAGATCGCTCTGGAGCACATGCCACATGTCCATGGCGTCCAAGGCAGGGGAGCGGACCGGGACTCCCGCTGCCTCCAAGTGGGTCATGTCGAACCGGCGGTTCCAGAGGATCTTGACTCCATTGCCTTGGAGTAAAGTCTGTATGTAGGGAATATAGGGGGGAGTCCATGGAACCGTAACCCCCTCATCGGTCCTGTAACTGAAGTTTATCCTGGTGATACTGGCTAGAGACCCATCCCAGTCCTCCTCGTCTGCGGAACTCCTCGGAGTCTCGATATCGACTGCCAGCCAAACGTCCCGGTTCCCTGAGACCCCCATGTACCCATCAACCCACCCTCCAAATAGCTCTGGAGATGGGTCGATCAAGCACCTGGCGTAGGTCTCGTAGGGGGGAGCCCCTGTCTCCATGAACGATCTTGCTACCGAGAGATCATGGAGGAACACTTGGGCCAGCTTCATGTTCCCATGTAGTAGGTAGGCCGGATGATAGGTATAGACGAATGCCCTATCTCCCTCCATAGTATGGGTCCCATGCCAGTAGTCGGCGGAATACTCCTTGGGCTCGACTCCACCGATGACCCTGGCAGCGGTGGCTCCCAACAGAAGGACTACCGAATGTCCCTCCCCTAGAGTACCCTTCCAGTTACGGGTGCAGTGATAGATGGCCGATCTCTCCCAAGGAGCCCCAACGAGCCAATCCTTGGGAGGCTGGCATCGGATGCAGTTGTCTACCCTGACATCCTCCCGCTTGATCCCCAGTTCCCGCAGGGATCTATCAAGGAGATGCCCGGCAGGGCCGACGAAGGGCTTTCCCTCCAACGCTTCGGCCCTGCCAAGGGCCTCCCCGAAGATGACCAACTTGGAGTCTACCGGCCCACTGGCCGGGGCATAGCCAGTCCCCTTCTCCCACAAGGGACATCCCGAGCAGGAGTCGGGCTTGGGGAGCATTACGCCTTTCGGAAGTTGTCGAACTGGGAGAATGCTCTCAGGACCGCTCCACACTTGCAGGAGAACCGCTCTGCGAATTTGCCCTCAACCTGGGGGATCGGGAACACTTCCGTCCCGTCCCGCTTCTTGTAGCCACGGTCCGCGTAGCGACGCCCGCAACCGTGCTTCCCGGAGATCTGCTCCCCGTTCTCGTCGTAGATGTTAGCATTGGAGTTGCAGTTGGCGGTCCAGCCATGACGAGCCCGGAACTTGCTGCCTGCGTGGGACATGACTGCCTGGTACAGGGATGCAGCCGTGGGGATGGGTGCCGTGTGACCAAAGCCCCCCACCAGCAGGAAGTGCAAATCGCTTGCGGTCTTCCCCGCGACGGTCCGGGGAAGGGCCGAGAATCGAGCCCTGACCCGAGTGCCATCCAGGGTGGTCAGTCTTGCATCGTCAGCCAGCACCAGCAGTGGATAGACTTCCCCACTGGAGGACATGACCTTGTCCCATGCTCCCTCCATGACCTCATAGCTGGGGAGTACGAGGATCAGATCGTCGCTGGGCTGGGGGAGGGGTGCGAACCCTGCCCCAGGCTGATCCGGTAGGTTCTTGGTGTCAATGGGGAGTTGTGTGTCAGTGAATCCGAGTTCTTGCCACTTTGCCATCTACTATTCTCCTTTTAGTTAGAGATAAGCCACTTGAAAGCGAACGCCTGTGGGTACAACAGAAACTGCGCCCCTGCTCCGAAGCATATGAAGGATAGGAATACCCCCATTACGAGGGAAACCCTCCCACCGAGGACATCGTCCTTCATCTGGCGCCAACCTAGCAATCCTAGAGTTAGCAGCACAAGTCCAAGCCCAAGAAACATGTACCCATTCAATCTAGCCGAACCGACGGCCTGTTGCCAAAGTTCACTGCGACCGATCTTCTCAAGCACCGCCTCTAGTTCTTGTGCAGTCATACGACTATCCTCCTCCCTCCTCCCATGGACCCCCACACCACTTCACCAAGTCCTCCAACAGCTCCTCGATACGTCCCAAGCGCCTAGCCATCAACACCAGCATCGTCTCCTTGGGGCAGACGCCGTCGCTGAAGTTGAGATCCTCCAAGCCATCGAGGAAGATGTCCTCCGATGCTCGGGCAGTTTTGGGGTCTGCCATGCTACCCCCTATGCTCTTGGAAGCTTCCCCACTGGCGGAGGTGCCGCAGGAGGTAGCTTGGTTGTCCCCGGTATGGGGGTTGCGGTTGTATTCACGATGACTGCCTCTACTGGTGGAGGATCTACGTGTCTAGGGATGTCCGGCAGAGTTGGCCTGACCGAGGGAGGGGTGATCCTCCGAGGACCCTCCTGGGATGGGGCTTGTGCGGTTGAAATCTGGGCGATCTCCGTCTCATCGAGCATGCCCAGCCCCACGATGGAGTAGGTGACTCTCCGCTTGGCCTGGGTGACGGCCTTCTTGAAGCCATTGGCGAGGGCATCCCCAACATACCCATCTATCGGGACAGCCCCAATGTCCTCATCGTAACGTCCGTCAGGGAGAGTCGCACGGACCTGCGCCACGTAGACCCCATCCATGATCTTTTGCTCGGTGATCTGGAGGGAGATGTTGTGGATTCTGTGGAGTTGGTCCGCGCAGGACTTCTTGGCGTAGGGGGTGAGTTTCCCATTGAGTATGATCCACTGAAAGGGCTGGAGCCTCATGTCCACCCCCAGATCCTCGCAGAGGTTCTTCATGTAGTAGAGGCGCTGCTCCTGGGTCAGGGCAGAGAAGTCCCCATACATGACGCACTTCTCGATTGCATCTACGTCTGCCTTGGAGAGGGCTGCCTTCTCCGGGACGACTGCTACTTCGGTATGCTCATCAGTCACAGTGGTTCTCCTTCTGACATTCCTCGCGCCAATCCTTTATGTCGAATGGTTCCCCATCCCCTTTGTGCAGTGGCTCAATTTTATGGATAGTATCATCGTCGTGGGTTACCCAACAAGACTTACCAGCCAAGGCTGAGAAGCGGAATACCCCAACAGCTCGGAGCAGTCTTCGCAAAAAGTCTGCCCCATCTCTACCGAGGATCATGGGTAACCCCTGTACTCCGAAGTCCTCGTAGTCAAAGTCGATTAGTGGGATCATGAAACCATGACCTTCGATTACCAGATCAATGTTCTTCCCAATCTTGGCCAAATGTCTTTCCATTACCTATCCTCCAAATACCTGAATTAGGGCAACAACCACAAGTACCAGCATGACAGCAGTGAGTACACCCCACCCGAGCAGTGCGAGAAGGAATGCGATGCCATCTAACTTGTCGTTTATTCGTTTAAAGGAGTTCATCCTTCTCTGACTCGGCATGGTACAAGACCCCCCTTTTCAGGGCATCTACTAGGTAAGAGAATGGCTGTCCCTGTAGCCATTCGGCAGCCACCGATGAATTTAGATCCTCATTCCACACTCGGTAGCCTCCGGTCAAACACCAGGCAAGCGTATGAAGCTCATTAATCCGTCTCCACCCCACCATAGCCATCATTCCTCCTCCCACGGCTGTAGAGGGAGATCAATCCCCCTGGACTTGGCCTGCTCCGCCTCCGGGGTGTGGTGGGGGAGCCTCTGTTCATAGAGCCCGCTCCCGATGGGGTCCCTCCACCCAGTACGGTAGAAGCAGATGTCATTGAACTCACAGGTGCTGCTATAACTAGTACATTTGTAGGATCGGGGGAAGATCCTGTCCAAGGTGGACTCAACGTCTTCCTTTGACTCCTTGGCCCCATAGACAGTCCAGAGGTTCCTCACCCATCGTTCCTCCTCTGCAACCATCTCCCGACAGAATGTCTCTACCATGCTGCGGTCCCGCTCGTAGGGACCCACCAGGATGAAGCAGTCGTCCAACTGCTCCTTGGCCAAGCACTCCATGACCCAGAACTCGGGGATGGACATCTCGGGGGGCTTCTGTACGAAGTCTGCCCTCCACAGGGGTAGCTTGTCCGCCCAGTAACCGGCGGTGCTCCAGGTTGTCCCCCGCTTGGCAGGGGGGGATGGGGGGGTTATCTTGGCGTAGCACAGATGTGAATATTGCCTTTTGTATGGGAGGTTTTCCCCTCCCTTCTTAAAGAATCCACGAGATCCCTTTAACAAGCCATGCATGTAGAAGTGGTTGATGTCCTCCCCAAGCCGAAGTTCGGCTCCCACGCTTCCCACCAACATCTGAATGGAGGTTCTCCACTCCTCGATCCAGGCATCGGAGACACTGCTCGCGGTCTTGAAGTCGTGGGTCCCAAGCCTACCATCCTCCTTGCGTCTCAGGATGCAGTCGGGGCGGGACATCTCCATGATCCCAGAGCATGCCTCCAAGTGGCCACTCGGGTGAATCCCCCGACCACAGGAGCACCCTGCCACGAACTGCTCCTCCTGCTCGATGGCCACGATCTCGAACTCCTTCTGGATGATGGGATACATCACCCGATACCACGCCCAGATCATCCCCTGGATCAGGACCGACTGCTCCTGAGCTATGAACTCCTGTTCCTGGGGGTCGTACCCATTGAGGGGCCTGGACTCCACCAACTTGGCATAGTTCCCAGCTTGGGTGGAGATTATCTCACGCACCCCTGCCCTATCGGGTCCCTTCCTGAGGATCTGCTCTAGTCCTGCGTGGACAAAGGTTCCGGTTGCGAGGGGAACGTAGGTTCGCTTTCTGGAGATCCCGTAGCCTGAGTCCCCTGAATGGTACTTGAGGTATCTACGACGAGGGCACTCAAACCCAGTGACGTATCTTGATCTGTCTGTGAGCCACACCGCTTCAACTCCTCCTGGGCCATAGAGATAGCCCTGGTTCTATCCACTTTCCCCCACCGGGATCTAACCCAAGCACCCTGGAGGTAGCCTTCCAACATGGAGCGTCTCCCCCGCATCCTGGCCAAGACCAGTCCGTCCGAGCAGGGAGGGATCGGGTTAGATCCAATCTCTTGGATAAACCCCAGTTCATCCCTGGTAGTCCATGTGTACTTGGGACCGGGACCACTCACCCTTCCCTCCTTTTGGTCACTTTCATGGTTCTCTGCCCTCCCTGGATGAAGTGTGGGCTTGGGCCTTCTCTGCTTAGGGTGTGTTACCCCTACCCCACCAAGTCATGAGCCGCTTTCTTGATATTTTCCAAGGTACCGGGACCGTGGCTGTCATTCTGGGAGGGGGTCTCATCCTCCTCCTGGTAGGGTCTGTCCTTCCACAGAGGGCACCCTCGGACGGGGCAGGAGGCTACTTCGACCCTCTGCCAACTGGAGCACTCAAGGCACTTGGCCCTAAGTCGTTGACGCATACCGAGATGCCCGGTTACTGACTTGATGTAGAGCGTCTGGTAGGTGGATGGGACCCCATCTGCCAACTTCCTGAGCAGTGGATCTTGGGGTAGTCTGGGCTTGGAAGCCCTCGCAGAACGGGCCTTATCCAACTGCTCCTTCGTGAACACCCTTCCTTTCCTCATCTCACACGGGAAGTTCTTGGACGGCGTCCACATACTTTCGGGCTGAATACCTTCCCTCTCCCAGAATCCGCTCTCGGTTTGCTCTCCTAGCATATTCCCTGGCCTGTTCCCTAGAATGGCGCATAACGACCGGGACAGCCGATTGGGTGATCTGCCGGTAGACGACAACCCAAATGGGATCATACAATCCCGAGGCTTTCATCTTTCGGTATATCTCCATGTTTCTCCTCCTGCCCCCAATCTAGGCAGCATACAGGCTCCTGTCAACAGGTATTTTTAGCCACCTAATGCAGGGTCTCCTTGGGAGCAGACCCCTCCAGGTAGGACACCCCAATCTGATCCCCAGTCATGTCATTCCAGGTGGCAACGACCCCCTGAGCCAAGATGGGGAGGGTAACCCCCCCGGCCAGAGCTGCCGCCGTCGTAGACATGAGCAGGAGCAACAGAACCTTAGGGAGGTACTTCTCCCCCGTGGTCTCCTCTACATGGCAGAACGCCACCTTGAGGATCTTGGTAACCCCATCCCGGATCTGGTCTTGGGTGAGGGTGGGTCTAGACTCCATGATTACCTCCATTGGCCAACTGCGGAATGACCATGCTGGCCAGCGATATCCCTAGTATGGGGGTATTGGCCACTGGAAAGTTGGCCATTTATACTACCCAGATTCTAAAGGACTTAGCCTGTGGATACGTGGATACAGCCGATTTGGCCAGGTTTGGCCAGCCGATTTCCCCTCCCGTAAGTTGTTGATTCTAAAGGACCGCATTTTTCAAATCCTCTAAACCCCGTGGCCAGCGTTGGCCAGCCGCAAGTCTCTCAGTCCTATGGGGTTATTGGTTCCTCCATCTCCAGCCGTCTCCTCCTGGCTGTCCTATCGGACACCCCGAGGATGCTTGCGGCCCACTTATCCCGCTCCTTGGTACAGAGCCCAGGCCAGTGCTTGTCTACGAACTCGTAGGCTTCCCGGACGGACTTCTTGGTGGCCTCCTCGTGGAGGATGGGATTTAAACCTCCCTCCACCCTGACGATTAGTGGGGTTGCCCGCTCCCCAGCATGAGTCTTGGTATGCCTGACCCCGATCAAGTAGTTGTCTCGGTCTTTATGCACGATCCTGACTCCTACGTTAGCATGATTGCCCCAAGCCTGGGAGCCTGCGAATGCCTCATCCCCCATCTCCTCAGTATCGTCGGCCCGCTGTTTGCGGTCATGGTGGATAACGACAATAGCTGTGTCTGGGAAGATGCCTTGGAGGGCTCCATAGACTCTATGGGGAGTCTCGCTATCCTTGTCCGGCATTGTATGGATACAGCGTAGACAGTCTACGAATACACACTTGTAGTGGTACTCCTTGTGGTCACGTTTGAGGAATTCCCACAACCGGACATCCTGCTCGGTCCCCGTGGGGTTCAGGATATTCGAGGACTTCGGCCCGAACCGGATCTTGAGTTTGCCCTTGCAGTCTGGGAGTTTCATCTGTTGGATACGCTGGGCAAACAGCCTCATGGGCGTATCCAACTGTACGTACAGGACTGGTTCAACTTGTTGGACTTGGAGCCCCCATAGCTCGGTCCCCGAGGCGATGGCTGCTGCCATGCAGGTGGTGATGGTTGTCTTGTAGGTCCCGAACTTCCCATGTAGCAGGATGATCCCCTCTACTGGGATATAGGGATCTAGAAGGAATCTCACCGGGGGCAGGTCTAGGCTCAGCAACTCCCCGATGTCCCAAGTCTTGTCACTGTCGGTCATGGCTTGGCATCAGGACTGCGATGATGATTAGGAGGAGATTACCCCCGTAGATTATGAGGTAGACCCAGTGCTCAATTTCCATTGAGTCTACCCACATTCAGAATTCCAAGGACTGAGGACTTAGCTGCCTTGAAGCAGGGACCCAATCCTATGTCCTCATACCCCTGCCTCCTGAGTACCCATTGCTCATCCTCCTCCGCTACGAGCTTGAGGATTAGTGCATCTGGGTACAGGGATTGGATTCTCCGGGTGAGATAGCCGTCTACGTGCTCTCTCATGTAGCATTCACGCCTGGCTCCAGGGCCTCCCTGATACGTCGAACCAACTGACACTGACAATACGCGCACGTGTAGTTGTTGTCGATACTATCGTGTAGATCGGACACCTCTAAAAGTAGAAACCTTAATTTCAGGTTCTCGGCCTTCAAGGCTTCAGCGCGTGCGGTTTGTCTCCCGGCTATCCCAAGTAACGTCTGACTGCTGGTCTTCATCATTTCAGGGCCTCCTTCATTTCATCCACCGCACAGCGCAGGTCCCACATCCAACGCTTCTTCCCAGCCGGTGCGCAAGAGATCATGTCTCCTCCCCCCTCAACTCGGTGGAGATAAAGCCCGGTAGGCGTAGCACTCGAAGGTACACGTCTCCTCACCTACATGGACCATCTTGCTCCCAGGATCGACCGTGATCGTCGGGTGGTTCAGGTCCGGGACGGTCTCGTAGGGCGCGATCCCGAAGCCCGTCTCCTCCATTTCGTACCCCTTGACCATCTCGCAGAAGATGATTCTGGCAAGGTAGGACGGATCATCCCACCTCTTGCGTCCCCGGTCGAGCGCTCGGGCCACCATCTGCGAAAGTTCCGTCCCTCCCCAGTGCGTGTACAGGTATACGCTATTCCCGTCGTCGTACTTGATCCGAACGTTTCCTCTGTCTCCCATAATCTACCTCAGCCTCTAACCTCCCTCCCACAAACCGTGCATCTGAGGACCCCCTCTTTGGACTTCCCAGCTCACAAGTTGAATACCCTCTTGGACTTACCGTACAGGTGATCCTGCCCCTCGTGGGGGCAGGTGCAGAACATGATTACAGTCTTGCTCATTTGATATCCTCATGGTCGGGGCAGGGTTGCTCGTTGGGGAGTGGGGGATATCCTCTCCAGAATGGAGAGATAGGCCACTCCCAGGAATCCAACGGACCGTTGTGAATCCAATAGCCCCCACAGCCTGGGCAATGGTGTCGATGGACTGATTCGGGGTAGTCAGGATCGGGCATTTCATCTCCATTTCAAGTGGCTGGATGCCCCCCATATAACTCTCGGCTCCAGCCCACCAGGCGCTTTAGGTACGCCTGGCCCCCGTTTAACCACCCAGTCTGGACGCTGAGGGGCGTCTCCCCTGGGGTAAAGTCCAAGGATTGGTACCATCCCAAGGACCCACTACCAATCTAGGCTCCCTACTTCTGGGTGTCAAGGGCTTTCCTCTGCTCTCGGAAGTATGCAACGATGATCTTGGCTGCTTTCTTGTATTCTCCTGGTTGGAGCAACATCCTCGCCTCATGGATAGCATCCGTGACGGGTTGACAGGGAGTCCCTCCGCCATATCCACCTACATTGGTTCCTGGATAGATTACGATGTGATCCGATGTTCGATTCTCTGAGAATGTTACTCCCTCCCTGTCTGGAGGAAGCAACAAGTCAATCACCGTCCATCCCCTTTCCCTCCCATTGAAGTAAGGGATGGCATAGAACCGCCCCTTGATCCTAGCCTTAACCAACTCTGCTAGAATCCTGTCTGCAACCTCTATGCTCATCTCGATTTTCATGTTATCCTTTCGTATGCCTAGACCCAAGACCGCCTATTGGAGCCTCAGCCCTAGACGAAGACATTTCGTGGATGCCTACATCGCATCTAACTTCAACGCCAGGATCGCCGCTCAGCGAGCCGGGTTTGGATCGCCGGAAGTCAAGGGCAATTACCTTGCTCGGGAAGTCCCCCAGATTCAAGATGCTATCGATGAACGCCTGCGGGAGTTGAGGAATACCCTCAGGATGGAAGCGGAGGAAGTTCTGGAGATCACGACGAAAGTCGCCCGTGACTTCAAACACCCCGGTCAGATGCGAGCCCTTGAGATCCTGGGTAAGGTCCATGGCCTATTCTCCGATACACTCCCCTTCGAACTGGATAGGTCCAAGCTGCTCAGAGCTATTCATGCCGAGCTAGACCGTATCTCAGGGGGAGTCATAGATGCAGAGGCTAAGCTGATACCCGAGAACGTTGAAGGGAAGCCTAATTAGACTCACCTAGACAGTCTCCGGTTTCGCTCCTCGAAGTTCACAATATCCCCAGACGGGATCATCCTGAAGGTCCCATCCCCCACGGGATCGCATCCGTAGTCTCCCCTACACTGCGTCGGAAGGTGCTCACGGATGATTCCTCCACTGGAGTCTAAGTGGTAGCCTCCAAGCACTACCAAGGGTTCTTTCGTGTCCTTGGCAATAAACCTTCCCATTAGTCCTCCTCCGGCATATCCGCTACCTCAGCATCATCCTCGGACGCGGACTCAGCATCCTCGCGGCAGTCGGGGCAGATAGCCTCATCGTCGGGATCGTCGTCCCAGTATCCCCTGCCACATTCGTCGCAGGTAGGCTTAAAGTCGGACATCCCTCTCTCATATCTCCGTGGGTCCTCCCGTTTCAACAGTTCCCAGAACTCATAGTGAGAGAATATCTCCATCTTCTCATCATCGCTCCAATCTTCCAACTCCTCATGATACTGATCTCGTGGGGTTGACATTACTGATTCTCCTTTCTCAATCAACGTCGGGATAAGGCAGGAATACTCGGGATACGATTACGGGGGCTTCAAATTGCTCTCCTGTCGCTATTACCTGCTCGGCACGACCGCGAATTACGCAGTATTGCCGAGGATATCGACCATGCTCCACGCGGTAGAGTTTGACACTTTCTAGGTATTTGTAGGCATCCTCCCGATTAGGGAATGAGTGAAAGGCTGTAGGGTATACCCCTTTATCCGTCTGAATCCAGTCATACCACTCCAACCCGACTTCCAACGACATTGAGCGGATTCCTGGTAGGAATGGGTCTGGAATAGGTTGGCAGCGGTAGAAAACAGGGTACATCTCCCCATCTTTCCTCTTCTCTACAACCTTCCACACGTCTACTGCCTCAGGAAGTGGGGGATCGAATACTCCAATTACTTTGTCTAGGCACATTACTGTTGCCTCACTAGTGTTGCTCCTCGCCTCGCCGCGTCGCGCGCAGCATCAAACCCGATAGGATAGAAGCCGCCTTGCTTCAACCAGTTGAGCAGGTCGTCGAACTTGTCCTCGGCTTCATTCCACTCACCGTCTGCCAATGCTTCCATGATCTTTTCCCAGCACGCGTCGGGATTCATGTGGAATCTCACTTCTTCCCCCTCTCATCAGGTTGCCGCGCCCGTGGGGAGGTGCTCTGCGGGCGCGGCACGGTTTTACCTTCACACCCACTCGAAGCCGAGCACCTGGAGCACGCAGCTTGCCCAGTCCCCAGCTTCGTCAGCAGCGGTGAAGTCTCCGCCGCACTCGTCGTCTCCGACGTTCCACTCCGCCACGGCTTTCTCCAGCTCGGCGTACAGCTCGCGCCGTGTGGCATCCCAGTCTCCTACGCGCTTGCAGTTGCGGATGTGGAACACCCTCCCTACCCCTGCATCTTCCCAGGCGTCCTCGAACGCCTCGAAACTGGGAAGCGTGCCATATGTCAGGCTCTTCATGTCTTTGGCTCCTAGCTCAATTCCTCAATCCTGTCCAGCGCCGACTTCTCGGAGTAGAACAGCCCACTCCTCGTCGGGGTGAAGTCTTCCCCGTCACCCCGTCGCACGGTTACGCCCCAGATAGGCCCCCCCAAGATACCCCTACCTGTGGACAACTCGGCGTATCCCTCTCGGAGTTTGTAGTGTCCGAGAATTGTTGGCGTCATGAAGTTACTACCCCGAAAGACGCCCCTAAGGGCGACCTTGATCTCTTTCATGTTTCTTCCCTCTGCCTAACACTCAGGCAGCCAACCCAAATTGGCGCAGCATGTACCGGTTGAGGGACTTTCTCAGTTGATCGCAGCCTACGCCCCACGTTCTGCGCGTTGTCTCTCGGAGTTCTTGGCTTGCTTGGGTATCCCAGAAGCTTCCCAGATACCATAGAGCCGCCTTGGACACAGGGAATACTTCGGTGGCCCGAGAAAGCAGGGACGGCACGTAGTAGGATTCTTCCATGTGGTTAATGAGGTGCGAGGTGTCCTTGGTGTGCTCGCCCAGTGGAATGTGCGTGCTAACTTCTCGCATCCTGCAGAAGAAACAGTCCCCGTTGTCAGGAGGCGGGACTTCACCCTTCAATAGAGCCTCCATGTAGCGCGTCGTGTAGCGCCTGATACGGTTCTTTAGCTTGGTTTGGGCCTTAGGGTCCGGCCCCTCTCCCGTCACCTTGCCGTCTGGGTGAATCGTCATTCCGTCGCCGAATGGGTGACTCTCCCGCTCCGGGTCGCTCCAGTATCCCTTGTCTAGATACCAAACCCGGTTCTCCTGGTTAACCCGCCACCCGATCTGCTTTAGGTATCGGTTCAACCTCTCTTTCGTTGTGGGTGTTCTCCACCCACCCGAGTCGAGCCACACCGACCCGTCCGGCTTGGCCTTCAAGATGACAGTCGAGTGAAGGCGCACACCCAGCGTCCCATCGCCTACTACTTCTAGATACGTGTTGTTTGCCAACTTCCGGCCTCGGCCTCTGGCTACTTCTGCTAGGCGTTCGTATACCGAAGTTCCCACGCTAACCCTCCCTGAGATGCCGCATGTAGACAACATCTCTCTCGACTGACTACCATTTCCAAGCCTTAACCCCGACAATCGAGGTAAGGCAGACCCAGATTAACAGTGCGGTTAGCATCCTAGAATCCTACGTACCTCGTCCTCTTGAAAGGCTTCCTCGTGAATAGCACCAAGCCAACGTTCACGCTTGGTAACTTCCCGAGCCTCATGCTCGTCCTTCATTATCTGGTAGGATTCAAGGTGCTTCAGGTACTCGTTCCGCATTATCTCCGTAGCTTGGTCCTTCTTTACAAGCCACATGGCCTTAGCATGCTTGCTGTTTACCCGGTTGCCTGGGTATGCTCTTTTGTACTCGGTTCGGAAGAAAGAGAGCACATCCTTTTCAGTCGGTTCCGCTGGTTCACGCTGCCACCAGCTAGACCGACTCGGAGGATGTTCCCGTAACTCCCCAGTGTTCCAATCCCTGAGGTAGGATCGGAGCACGTTCAAGGCTGTCTCATAGTACCCATCGGGAGTCTTGATCCCCGAGTAGGTAGTGTAACAAGCTACACCATGTAGCAGGCTTCTGTAATATCCTGTCTCCCAGTCCCATCCCCAGGCGGCACGCAGACCACACGAGACGCGGTAGAATGGGACATTCTCGGGGTTATCGTCGGGACTGGGTACAAAGGCGTCAAATGCGGCAGAGAAGTAGTCAAGTCGGATAGCATGCGCCCGCGCGCTGGCTTTGTTCACTGCTTTACCTTTCACCTAGAATCTAGGCCAATCCCGGGGTTTGTCAATGGGAGATTTTGCCCTATCCCTTCTCCCCCTACCACGAAAACAGCATCTTTCTTGTGGCAAGCTTAGCAGCCTGTCTAGGTCTGACCGGCTTTTTCCCGGTTCGAACCTTCCAGAACGTGGGCTTAGGTTGTCGTGGGATTAGACGCATTCCTTACTCCCCTCAATCCAGTCGCCAAGCTTCAAGTAGATATAGTATGCAACACTCCCCCAAGCTGGCCCGCTGCTGAGACCGGGATGGTATGGTGACGTAGAAAGGGCGGAGTAGAGATTAGTCCACTGTCCACCGTGGTAGACATTGGCAATCCAGTAGCACGCCTCCTCTACGTCAAACTCTGTAGCCTCTTCCCCGTAAGGTGCGGCAAACTCACGCGCCTTCTCTAGCAATTCTCCTCTGGTGGGGTCTTTCATTTCTCTTTCTCTTACCTCTAATCTAGTGATTAGGGACGGCTTGTCAAGGCTTTTTACTTGGCCTTCTCGGTAAAGTCGTCCACCAGCTCGGAGTCGGAGAACTCGAATTGGTAGGCGATCACCTTGCCCTTGCACTCCTGGGCGTCGGCTTTCGCCGCTTCGTAGGCTGCGACCTGCGAGGGATAGCCATACGGCCCGTAGGCGTCACCTTCGTTCCCCTCGGCGTCCTCGACAACGTAGACTTCAATTTCCATGTGACTCCTCCGTACTACCCACAGTGGATAGCCACAGCGTATGGCTGTTCGGATGATGCTGTGCTAACTAAAGGTTGGCGTTGCGCTAGGAGAACATCAACGATACGAAACTCGGCGATGTTTGATACCTGCATTGGTGCTCTCTTTAGCAGCCAGCGTCCCTCTAGAGTCGCCTCAGCGGCGGACTGTACGTCAGGCCACGGCCCCGGGATGGTCCTTATGATGTCCAGTGGATCGGCCTTCAGGTCCGCCACTACTACTACGGCTTCTATTGGGTATTCCATCGTGACACCTCCGATGAAGGGGCGTTACCGCCTCCTCTAGGTTTCACCCTCCGTCCACGTAGCCTTCGACGATCAGGGGACTGTCCGGGTCCTTGATCCCATCGAACCGGAAAACCCAAACAATCACCCGAGCACGAGTCCGCTTGGCCTTTTCCTGTGCAGCCTTGTATGCGGCCTCCGGGCTGGCATGCTGGTATGGGTCAAGGATGGCCGTTACTTGGCCGTCCTCGTCCTCGACACCGTATACGTCAATGCTGTCTAGCATCTCTTTACCTCTCAGTGACTTATTGGATATTCCACTACTTCGCGCCCCCTCGCTGCAGGGGTCAGCATGGGTTATTCGTAGTAGACCCCGCCAAGACTGCCCTTTACGCGAACCATCCCAAGGTCCCGGTAGGCGAGTCGGATTGCCCGTGCCTTCGCGTTGGCCTTGATAGTCTTGACTCGTCGCAAGCAAACCGGGCAAGTCTCGACGTTATGGGGGAATGGAACTTCGGCCATGTGACGGGACCATTCAGCCTTGGACACTTCCTTACCTCAATCGTCGGTCGGCGCGTCGGGCATAGTGCGCCGCACTAACGGCATGTTCAACAGCCAATTCCTCAAACGAGTACTGGAGGTTCTCCAAGTAATAGATAGCCCATGCTCCATGGACGTCTCTCTTTTGTGCGTCCGTCATGGTGCCTGGTTTGGGCAATCCAAGCCAGTCTACGTAGTTAGGGGGTTTTCTCCGTGACATCTTCTTACCTCTCAGTCCCTTGGAGCGGTGTTGCAACTTTGTACCATTCTGAGCCTTCTACACTTCCCACAATGAGCGCCTCCCATTGCGGGAAGGGAAGAACGATCAGGATGAATTTACAGCAACTGTCCCGACTCGGCCCACACTCCAAGATGCGCCAAGATCCGCAGGATGCGTACTCGGCAGGAGTTAGGGGTTTCATCTCTCACTCTCTACAGGGAATATCGTCCTCCGCCCCCGATCTGTCAAGCGAAACCTTTACGCCCAGCATGCTATCTTTACGCGCAATCCTTGCGCCCTGGACCTGGGTGTGTCACTGTTGCCACACTGGAACCAGGCTGGCATGTTACCATTACGTAACACGCAAACTATGCGACGTTACCTAACTCCCACGCAATCATTACGTTGCGCGCGTAACGTCACATTGGCGTAACATCGCATGATCACATCACGTTACGAGATCGTAACCCCCTCCCCCCACCCTTGGACTGGGCTGGAATGGCGATACGTTATACCTACCCCACACAAAAATATCCAATATTTTCAATGACTTACACCATTCTTTCGCCAACAACGATCCTGCAATGTTCATAGATCCTGCCCAGCGGGGTATTGAGTATGTACTGTATATTCCGTGAAATCTCCTGTGACACAATCTACGAAATATACAGTACCTATTTTTCTGAGACTCCCTCGATCCATGTCGATGGGTCCCATTTCCGGGAATATCGCAGAAATCGCAGAAAGTAGTTGCGTCTGGAGAGGCTGGGACCTATATTCCCAGTGGGAGATGGCTCCGATTGAGAGGGAAGGCGCATGACAGAGAAGGAACGTGAAACCATGATGGGCGTGGTGATCCTAGCGTTCGACACCTTTGACAATCTGGCTGAGCGGGCGGAAGAGATGGTTCGCAACTACCACAACAACTGCGATCCATCCAACCCCTGCTGGGATGATTGCAGTAGTAACTGGCGGGATGAGTGGCGCGAGATCCTTTGGCCAGTCTGGGCCGCTGCGTTTCATGAGGGTGCCAAGGCAGCGTCCACCTCCTGTGGAATGGCTCCCGACGAGGTACTCAGGGGGTTGGAGACCGAGTTTCGGGGCCTTGGTTACATCGGGAGGAGTGATGATAAATCTGGATGAACTGAACTGCATCTCTACGGTTGAATGGTTCTCAGACGGGATCTGGATTGATGGGGTAAAGGTGACAGACCCAGAGAAGGAGCGTCTGCTCTGGGAGGCCATCAGCCCATTTGGCCCGGACGACGGCCAGCCACACGGTAAGCCCGAAGTAGCCTGCACTCAGCGGATTACAGGCATCGACTACGAGAACCGGGTGGTTACCTATGAAGGAGGTCGGAGATGAATAAGCGGGAGGGGTATTCCCTTTCCGAGCAGTTGGAGTCTGGGGACTGGCGAATCAAGGTACGGCTGATGCTGGGTGGAGTCTGGCACGTCTGGGTTATGTTCAACGCAGACCGTGCGGACCGGGTGGTACTCGATGCATCCTGCGAGTCCCTGCATGACTTGCTCTCTGTGTGCGCCGACTACTTCCTTTCGGCCACCAAGGATCGACGTGGATGAGCTTGGAGGATCTACGTGGACTCGAATAAGGAAATGACCCCAACTCCCCAAGTGGATAACTCCTAGACATCACTGTAGTTACCCAGGAAATGACTCTGGAAATGAGATAATCTCCCTTGACAAACTGGGTACTGGACACGATATTAGGGGTGCTTAGGTTCCCTGGGGGTGGGTGCAAAGCCCGCCCCGTTCCGCCGCTGGCCACGGGGAGACAGGTCGGGGAGAGTAAGAATCTCCCCGTGGCCTTCGTTTTGGGTCCCATATTCGAACACTTAGCGCAAGGTTTTGTGCCAGCTTTTGTGGGATCGTAGGGTAATGGTAACCCACCTGCTTTGGGAGCAGGCTCTTGGGGGTTCAAGTCCTCCCGATCCCACCATACCTAGCATTGAGTTGCTCCCCGGTGCAGCAATGGGGTAATATTTCCCCCTTACCCCCACCAATCGCCAACAACAAATGGCACATATAGTAGGCACCACCCCCGGATGTGCCTACAAATTGATTCAATCTCTAGGCCATCCCCCCACAAGATCAACCGCGTAAACTGTTGACTTGTATAGGGCTCTCTTGTGGACAGCGTCGATTATCTCCAAGACGGACATGCTCTCGTCCAGCAGGGATGCCCAGTTGGCTACCCCCGAGATGATTCCAACCAACTCCCCCCGAGAGTTGAGCACCCCAGACCCCGAGCACCCAGGGTGAGCCCAGCCATCTATCTGGAGATCCCCCTCGTTGTCATAGCCTAGAACCCTCCCCACGATCACAGCAGGGGAGGGTCCAGGGAGTGTCCCCAGGTAGAAGACCTCCTCCCCAGGAATCGGCTTGGTCTTGGCATACCCAAGAGTCACCTGGAACTTCTTCCCCCAGTCCTGAATCGGGGAGTTGGTCATCCATTCATCCCCCGAGATAGCCGGTCTCATCATCAGGAGATCCTTGGATGGGTGTCGGTAGAGTTGGACCACAACCCCCATGCCCCCGGCTCTGTCCTCCCAGACCGCGAATGGCCCATCCGAAGCATGACTCACGGTGAGCAGCCGGTCGGTGGAAACGGGGTTGGCAAAGGCCCCAGACGCCTTTCCTCCCACGAATGCCCTAAGTTGCAGTATCTTATTGATCTCTGGAGGGATAGCGATAAGGACAAGCAGTAAGGCTAGCATAGCCCACCCCCATGGACCCCGTCCCTATTCTACCAGTCTGTATATCTGAAGTCGTGTATAATCTGTATACCTGGCTGCGGGGGAGTTATGACCCCCCAATTACGAAAGGAGAGACATGGTTCACCTGCTCGACCCTCCCATCAAGGTGACCCTGCTCCCAACTGGGGGCTGCTTCATTAACTCTCTGCTCTACCTAGCAGACGACCCAATCTCCATCCTGGTCAGATCGGTCTTTTATCCCATCGTAGTGGAGGCTTCTCGGGAGAAGGGCAAGGATCTCCCAGACGCCCCAGTCCATGGATGGAAGATATCCAGTATCGACACCAGTTCCATGGTGGTAACATTCGAGTCGGTGGCTCCTGGAGACATCCCCAGCCTGGAGGCCCTACAGGACCGGGAAGCCGCAAGAGACCTGTTCAACGGAGAGAAGGGGAATGGACGTTCGATCCCTGATGGAGTTGCTCAGGACGATCCCGAGTGACTACGATGTCTACGTGAGATCCTCCGAGAGCACGGAGACGATACCTCTGATAGGGGTACGAATCTTGGAGTCCGACTCCAATGGACAGATCGCCATTGTGCTGGAAGGGTCGGAGGATGATGTCTAGCCCATGAATCTCTCTTCCTTACTACAGGATCTATCTCAGTTAGAGAAACTCCCACCTCTACAGTTAGCCAAGCTCTACCAACAGTTGAAGCAGATGCCTTCCGTCACTGGGAAGGCTGTGCAGAAGTGGGACTCACCTGCTGCAATGGCTGAGGAACTGTCTAAAGGCACAAGAGAGCCTTGGGTTAGTTCAAACCACCTGAAGTATCTATCGGATACACTGGTGGAACTGACACACCTAGCAGAAGAGGGCAGAGAGGAAAACCTTCTCGTCTCGATGCCTCCTCAGCACGGTAAGTTATTGAGCCACAACACTTTAGTCCCGACCGCTGGGGGACTGAAGACACATGGAGAGTTGCAGGTTGGAGATTTGGTCTTCGGTAGGGATGGGAAGCAATACCCCATAGTTGCTATTGGAGAGGATGACTTAGCCGATGTTCGCGTTACTTTCTCGGATGGTGCTAGTGTCGTCTGCCACGAGAATCACGAGTGGATTGTCTATGATCGTTCTCATGGGGAGGAACGGGTAGTTGAGACCACCGAGTTATTGGCTTCAAAGCATGATATGGATGTAGCTTCTATGCCAAGGAAGGTACATGGGGTTCTTGGGGTTCGTCGTAGGAAGGCCATTGTAAAGGTAGAACGGGTTGCTCCAGAACCAGGAAGATGCATTCAGACGGCTGCTCCTGATGGGGTATATCTAGTAACCGACAACTTCATCCCGACGCACAACTCGTATTTGTGTTCATACTGGTTCCCATTGTGGTTGTTCCACAGAGACCCAGCAGCTTACATCATCCTCTGCTCCTACTCCGACGATTATGCTAGGCGATGGGGCAGGAAGATCCGAGACTTCATCATCGACTGTGGTGGGGAGTTGGGACTCAAACTCAAGTCGGGCACCACTGCTGCCGATGAGTGGGAGTTGGAGTCCGGTGGTGGGATGAAGGCTGCTGGGACCAAAGGGAGCGTCACTGGGCGTGGAACCAGTACAGCCCTAATCATTGACGATGCTGTCAAGGATGACGAGGAAGCCGGGTCTGAGATAGTAAGGGACCGCATCTGGGACTTCTGGATGGCCACTGCCAACACCCGAATGAACCCAGGGTCATTTGCAGTGGTCGTGGGTACTCGCTGGGACATGGACGATCTCATTGGCAGGTTGGAGAGAGACTCCCTCTCTGGTGAGGGGTCCAAGTTCAGGATCATCAAGTTCGCTGCCGAGGCCCTGCCGGAAGATCCCCTCGGGAGGAATGTCGGAGAGGTACTCTGGCCCGAGAAGCGACCGCATGAGTGGCTCATGCGTAAGAAGAAGGGGATCTCTCCTTACTGGTGGAACTCCCTCTACCAGCAGACTCCTACGCCTCTGGAGGGAGGAACCATCAAGAGGGACTGGTGGAAGTTCTACGAGATCCCCCCAGCCAAGTTCGACGAGGTAATCATGTCCTGGGACCTTGCATTCAAGGATCTCAAGAAGTCCGACTACACTGTCGGATCGGTCTGGGGGAGAAAGGGAGCGGAGTTCTACCTCCTGGATCTCATCAAGGATAGGATGGATGCCCCCAACACCATGATTGCCTTCAGGGACCTCTGCTACAAGTGGCCCCAAGCCTCTATGAAGCTGATAGAAGATGCAGCCAATGGCCCCGCAGTAGCCCAGATGCTCCGCCACGAGATATCCGGTATCGTCCTGTGGCCCCCTAAGGGACAGAAGCGGTCCTCCAAGGACGAGAGAATCAGCGCAGTATCTCCATTCATCCAAGCAGGGAACGTCTACATCCCTAGAAGTGCCCCCTGGGTAGCCGATTTCATCGAGGAATTGGCTGCATTCCCCAGCGGTCTCAACGACGACTGCGTAGATGTGACCTCCCAGGCCCTCGGATACCTCCGTTCTGGAGCCAAAGCAGCCCTCAATCGGGACTGGACAGAGGCCACAGTTGGTCAAGGAGCTCCAAAGACCACCCATGAGGTGGTAGCGAGACAGTTTAACTACTTCAAAGATGCTGCCCTGAAGCGTCACGAGAAGCGATTCAATGAGTCTCTGAAGATAAACCCCCAGGTTTTGGGGAGAGTCCCCCGCAGAATCAGGGCGTGGTAAACTCTTAGAGCCTATGGAGATGTGTATGAGCCTCTTCGACTCCCATTCCACTTGCCTAGATCGGGAAACCAATCTTCTCAGACGAATCAGAGACCTGGAACAGGATATTCGGGATCTCCAGAAAGCCTTCTCGGACGAGCGGGAGAAGCTCGTGGACAAGATTTTGGCCATGGCGAACCCTGCAGCGGTCCGAGAGTACCGGAGAATCCCCTTGGAGAACATGAATATCCTCGTAGATCGGGCCAAATCGGAGACCGAGGCCCTACAGAAGCTCCGAGGCACTCCACAACGCATGAACTGGCCTGGCTACCGCGTAGATGACAGACCCAACACCCGTCCAGACATGGATAAGTCTGTCCCAGTAGCCGCAGCCAAGCCTGCATACCCAAATATCACCGACCCAGCAGCCTACAGACTGGCAGTAGCGGCAGAGAAGGGGGTCGGTTCATCTGGTGAGGTTGCAGATGGCTAGAGACAATCGGTACAGTTACGCCGCGAGCACGGGTTCCCCGTTGATTTTCCCCCCAGCTGGGTCCGACGAGCCCCTCATCGTTGATTACAAGAATCGACACTTCAACTACACCTCCCTCTACCGTGACAGAGTGATGGAGAGGATCTCCACTAACCTCTATTATGTAGGTGGGAGACAGTGGATTGAGTTGGACACCGAGGTCATCATGGACTCTCGGGGCTACATCCTCAAGAATCAGAAGCAGACCGGGGAGGCGGAACTCCCAAGACCCGTCTCCAACTACATAGCCCCCGCCGTAGAGGTCGAGATGGCCGCTCTCGGGCGTCGAGAATTGATGCCCAAGGTGGTCGCAGGCTCCCAAGACCCCGCTATCCAGGCCGCAGTACGCCGAGCCAACGACATCATGGCCTACAAGCTCGACAAATTGGACTGGGGAAGACTCCGGGACCTGTTCACCTACCTCACCATCGTCACTGGGACGGGGATCATCTGCTCCAGGTGGGACGAACCATGGACTAACCTCGATAGAGTCCCCACACCCAATGCCATGGGCTGTCCGAGGTGTGGTTTGCGGGTTGCAAGCCCCGAAATACCCTCCAAAGACCTGCCCGGAGTGGCTTTTCCCGAGTCTGCGAAGATCAATGGGGACTCTGCAACCCTCGAATTGTGCCCTAGATGCGAGAATCCGACCCAATTGGTCCCGATCAACCCCACCCAGGAGGAAGTTATGGGTGGAGAGGACCGTTTGGGGCGTCCATTTGGGATCGACATCCCGCATGGAGACGTGAGCATAGAGGTTGTAGACGCTTTCAGCTATTTCCCCGAGAATGGGGGCATCGGAGTGGATGTAAACAACCTCAGAATCCATGGACAAGCCTCCGTGAGGTCCATGGACTACGTTTACGAGAGATACCCCGAGCTAGAAGGGGAACTGACCCCCGAGGACCCCTACGAACTGATGAGATGGCACCCAACCATGGGGGAATGGGCCATTTTGGGCCGCTACGACCGTGCCTTGGACTCCGGGATCTACGAGAACCACATCCGGGAGTTCACCCTGACCTGTGGTAAGACCATGGATTACCCCCAGGGGAGGAAGATCATCCTCTACGGGGATAAAGTAGCAGAAGACACCACCCTGTACGAGGAGGCGGACATCGGTGGGCAGCCAGTCATGGTCCCCAAGATCGCCTACTACAGTGCCCGATACAAGCCCCGCCACGGAGAGTTCTGGGGTAAGGGCTTGGTTGACGACCTTATCTCCCCCCAGAACCGGGTCAACGGGCTGGATGCCCAAGCCATCGACTGTATCGAGAGGTTGGGATCACCGAACATCCTGGTCACAGAGGGAATGAACCTCCAGGGACCCTCCTGGTTCGATGACTACGGGAGTGGGAAGATCATGGTCTGGAGTCTGGACCCGGTCAACCCATCGGCCAAGCCGGAAATATTCGGTGGACTTGAGGTCCCGGCATCCTTCTCCAGGATGCGGGAGCAGGCCGTTGCCGACATGAAGCAGATAGCAGGACCCCAGGATATCGAGATCGGTGAGGCCCCCAGGAACATCACAACCACCTCCGGTCTGCAACTCCTTGGAGAGTCCGCTGAGCAGAAGAGAGCCCCCAGGGAGCGGGAGATATTCGCTGCTTTCAAGCAGGTTTGGGAGCACATGCTCAGGCTACTGAATGTCTACCGGGATGAGTCCGAGGTCTACCGGGCCAAGACCCAGGAGGGAGGCTGGGAGGATCGGGAGTTCAACAAGACCGACCTGCTGGGACTATGTGATGTAGAGGTTGAGAAGCAGGGCTATATCTCCAGGAGCCTGTTCCAGAAAGAGGCTGCCAGAGAGGCCATGATGGATCAACTCTACACAATAGACTCCCCCCTAGCCAAGAAGAGGCTCCTCGAGCTCCGGGGTCTCCCCACCGATGTCAACGAGAACTGGTCCCTCCAGGTGGACCGAGCCCGCCAGCAGTGGATCGACTTTGTTGACAGTGGGATCATGCCCTACATCGACTATACCTTGGATGACTTTGCAGTCCGGTTCGAGACCCTTGGGGATCTCCTTCTGGGGGACAAGGGAAAGAAGCTGGAGTTACTGTCCAACTGGCCCGCCATCGCTGAACTAATTGCTGGTTGGGAGCAGGAGTTGGATGCTGCCGAGGCCAAGGATGCAGCCGCCCGCGCCTTCTATGGGGGTCCTCTACCCCCAGACCAGGCTCAGATGGCCTACGACCAAGCCATGGGCAACTACCAGATGCAGATGCAGCAGTTCCAGCAGTCCCAGCAGGAGCAGGTCAGGCTTGCCAAGGATGCTGGCTCCGAGGACACGGGTAGATCCAACCAAGCCAGCATGCAGATATCCCAACTCCAAGGGATGGCCCCTCCTCAGCCCCCTCCAGCCCCGTTCTTCCTCCCCAACTCCATGGTGGAGAAGATCCTGATAATCTGGAGACAGATGATCCAGATGCAGACCGGGATGCCGAACCTGCCTCCCCCGGTGGTGACATCCGACCCCAACACCGATCCATCTGGGGCAGTCGAGCAGCAGGAACTGTTCCTCCGCTTTAGGGCTACCATCGACGCCTACAAGCGTCTGGC
>Ga0316628_100000054_pt1 | contig 65959 bp, 49 predicted proteins | sample OWC_Aug_M2_C1_D5_FD_207648 | JGI IMG/M metagenome (GOLD analysis project Ga0316628, IMG submission 207648) | Wetland soil microbial communities from Old Woman Creek delta, Ohio, United States - OWC_Aug_M2_C1_D5_C | ecosystem: Environmental > Terrestrial > Soil > Wetlands | place: USA: Ohio...
GGCCGGGAATTCATCCTGACCGCGGGCATGAGCTTCCAAGCGGAGGATGACGCCGCGAATCCACACTCGCCTTGGTCGAAATCGGGGGCCCGGGTTTTTATCGTCGACTGAGGAATCCCGCCTCAGAGGTGCTGGCCGATATTGGTGTTGTTGAAGTCTTTGGCCACTTCCATGAAATGCTGGATGACCTCGGGGTCGAACTGGGTCCCGGAACACCGGATGATTTCCTTGACCGCGTAATGATGGGATTCCTCGCCGCGGTACGGCCGCTTGGACGTGATGGCGTCGTAGGTGTCGGCCACGGCCATGATCCGGGCGCCGAGAGGTATTTCCAATCCCTTTAATCCGTCAGGGTAGCCGGAGCCGTCGTATTTCTCGTGATGGCAGCGGACGACCTTGGCGATCTGGTTGAGCTCGACGACGGGCTTCAGGATGCTCTCCCCGAAAACGGGATGGTCCTTGATCGCCTTGTATTCGCTGGCCGTGAGCGAGCCGGGCTTGTTGAGGATGTTTTCCGGGACTCCGATTTTCCCGACGTCGTGGAGCAGGGCGGCCAACTCGAGATCGGCCAGTTCCCGCTCGCCGAAGCCCATGTGCCGGGCGATCTTTAGGGAAAATTCGGTGACCCGGGCGGAATGATGCCGGGTGTAGAAGTCTTTCGCTTCGAGAGCCGAGACGAGCGACTTGACCATGGAGATGAACAGCGTCCGCTGCCGTTCGACCAGGTCGTCGGTCCGCATTTTGAGGTTGCGGTTGGCCAGGGCCAGCTCCGCCTCGACTTGGCGCATCCGGAGGTGGGACCGGATCCGGGCCCGAAGCTCCACGGCGTTGAAGGGCTTGATGATGTAATCGTCGGCCCCGGATTCCATGCCCGCGGCCAGCATTTCCGAGGCCGAGCGGGCGGTCACCAGCAGGACGGGGATGTGCTTGATCCCTTCCTCGGCCTTGATCCGCCGGCAGAGCTCGTGGCCGTCCATGCCGGGGAGCATGACGTCGCTCAGGACGAGGTCCGGAGCGTGGTCGCGGATGAGCCGGAGACCGTCCTCGCCCGTCAGGGCGAAATCGAGGTCGAACTCGTCCTTGAGCAGCAGATGCATCAGCTTCAGGACTTCGGGGCTGTCGTCGATCACCAGGACCTGGTAGCTGTGCTTCCGCTCGCGGGAGGCTTCGGCCGCGTTGAATTCGACTTTTTCCAGGTCGGCCAGCTGGAGGTCCCGGGCGTTGGAGACGATGTCCTGGACCTGGATTCCTTCGCGCTGGCTGTCGGTTTCCCTCTTGTGGTAGGCGACCGGCTGGTCGGATTGGCGGCGGTCGGTGACCTCCTCGGAAAAATGGCTCGTGCCCTTGAGGAGCTCGACGATGAAGCGCGACCCCTGTCCGAGCTCGCTTTCGACGCGGATCATCCCGCCGTGAAGGGACACGATTTCCTTGGCCAGGGCCAGTCCGATGCCGGTGCCCGGGAGCGTCCGGCCGCCCTGTCCCTCTCCCTGCCGGAACCGGTCGAAGACGGCGTCCAGCATGTTGGGGGGGACCCCGGCGCCCGTATCCTCCACCGTCAAGACGACGCTTTCCGGCTTTTCCTCGATATAAAGGGTGACCCGGCCCTTGGCCGGGGTGAATTTCAGGGCGTTGGACAGCAGGTTGAGGACGACTTTCTCGAATTGATCGGGATCGATCGTCAGCTCGACGGAGGTCAAGGGGTGTTGGAAGAAAAGGCTGATGCCCCGCTGGTCGGCCAGGACCTTGACCGAACCGAGGATGCTTTCGACATATTCGTCGAAATCCAGGGTTTTCGGGCGGAGCCGCATCCGGCCGGCTTCGAGCTTGTTGAGATCGAGGAGGTTGTTGATGAGCTTGAGGAGGCGGTAGCCGTTCTGCCGGACCGAATCGAGCGTTTCCCGCTGGAGGTCGGTGACCGGGCCCATCCGCTCCTGGATCATCGGCGGGAGCGGGGCGAGCATCAGGGTCAGCGGGGTCCGGAGCTCATGGTTGACGTTGGCGAAAAACTGCATCTTTACGTTGTCGATGGTTTTCAGCTTTTCGTTCGATTCCTGGAGCTGGGTGGTCATGTCCTCCAGCTTGATCCGTCCGGCGAGCTCGCGCTTCCGGATGCTTTCCATAATCGATGATCCGAGAACGCCCAGGATGACCACGGAGGTCAGGAAGAACAGGTTGGTGAAGGCGCCCCGGGTGTCCATGGGATGACGGAAAAGGCCCGGGGCGGCGTAGCTCGCCCAGATCATGACGTACAAGGTGATTGTCGTCTTGAAGCGGAGCGGGACGATGACGACGATCCCCATGATGATGAGGTACAAGCCCTGGACGTAGGCCGTTTCGAATCCGCCGAGGATCTGGATCATCAAGGCGATGCCGGCCACGTCGGCGATCGTCAGGATGATGGCCACGTTTTCGACGCCCTGGCTGGTCTTGATCTTTCGCAGGTAAGCGAAGAGAAAAGCGTGGACGGCCAGAACCACGAGGCGGATGATCAGAAAGGTCTTGAATTTCGCCGGGGCGTAGATCCAGTCGAGGAGGAGAAACGAGCTGTAGAGAACCGCGCTGAAGATGATGACCCGCAGCGTCCGCCCGTGGAGGTCGTACTCGCTGCCCATCCGATCGAAAAAGCTTTGATCCCGGTCAGCCATGGGATGCCCTCGGTTCCGCGACGATGACGTATCCTTGGGGGGGATTCCCGAAGGAAGGGACGGTTCGGATGGTTTCCCAGCCCGAAGCATCAAGCATTGTCCGGAGCTTCTCCGGATCGAAGAAATCGAACGTCCCGGCCTCTTCCAGATCGACCAGGGCCTGGGCGTCGTTGAGAAACGAGCGCATGGAGTCGAGGAGGCGGGCTTTCGGCCACGGGGTCGGGAAAGCCTCCTCCGGAAGCGCTTCGATCTTTTCCAGGAGGCGGGTAAACAGACCGGAGGCGTCGGTGTCCGGCCGCATGCTCGAGAGGACCAGGCGGCCGCCCGGAGCGATGATCCGGCGGACTTCCCGGAGCGTCTCGACGGGATTGAAGATGTAGGACAAGACGAGCCCCATCAGGACCTTGGTGAAGCTCCCATCGGCGAACGGCAGGCGCGAGGCGGCCTCGAGGCCGCCGGGGAACGCGAGCTTGCGGAACACGGGCAGCCCCGGGGCGAGACGCCGGATATAACGGGCGGCCAGGTTGAAATCCCGGATGGTCCGGTATTCGGCCAGCTCGAATTCGCCCTTCAGCCGGCGTTCGATTTCCGGGGTGATTTCCTCTCCTCGAAGGATCCGGTGGAGAGACGGGGAATAGGCTTCGTCGATCCGGACGGCCGACGGCAGGGCCAGGTTCTCGATCTGTTCGGCCAGCTCCTCGAAGCGCCCGATTTCTCCCTCCAGGAACCGGCGGACCGGGATGAACCGGTTCATTTCGACGTCGAGAACGAGGGGGTGAAGCCGCCCTTCTTCCTTTAAGGCCGGGGCTCGATCGGTGAGCTTGCGGCAAGCCCGGCTCAAGGCTTCCGGAATCAAATCCGCCAGAACCATGCGGGAGGGAAGCGGACTGTTGTTTTGGAGAAGGTGCTCGATGAAGTTGCCCGTTCCGCCCCCGAGGTCGAGGAACCGGTCCCGGGGCTCAAGCTCCAAGGCCGTTTTCTGGTCCTCCATGAGGCCCCGGTAATCATCCGACAGGGCCATCGTATCAAACCCGAGGAGGTTGTTTTCCCCGACCAGGTAATGCGTCCAATAGGACCGCTTGTTTTTCAGGTTGCGGGAGGGCAGGCGGTCTTTTTCCGCCCGGCGCATGTACTCGAGGTCTTTCCGGTCCGGCATCGCGGTTTCGATCATCGTTCCGTGAAGAAAGCGGTGGGCCAGGGCGGTGATCGTCCCGAAAAGGCGCAGGGCTTCGGCCGAGGTCCGAGCGTTATGCCCCAGGGAGACGGAGAGGACCTCCCGCGGCGCGTCGGCCTTGATGCTCATGACGTCGCGGACGAATTCCGCTTTCACCCAGTTGTCATGCTTTCCGTAGATCCAGGTGATCGGGAGGTTGATGTGGCGCATGTCCTCCCGGGCCTGGTCGAGGGTGGCCACGCCGGAGGCCACGACGTCGGCGGCGTAATGCTTCATCCGGATGAGGTTGCCGAGGATCGGGATGATCCCCAGGTCGATGCCCAGCTGATGCTGCTCGAGCAGATCGAGCCCGCAGTTGACCTTGTTCATCAGGTCGCGGAATTCCAACGTCCCCATGCAAGCGATCCAATAGGCGAAACGCCGGCGGACGGCTTCATCCCGGAGGGCGATCCGGGCTTCCAAGGCGGAGAGGGAGAACGTGACGAGGATGACCGGACCGGCCGTGATCGTCGGGTTCGAGGCCAGCCAGTCCAGGACGGCCCGAATGTCGTCGGCCCCCTGGCTGAGGCTGGCGTTAGCCATTTCCAGCGGCGGCTCCGAAGCCTCCGGATCCTTGTAGCTTTCGCCTTTGCTGCGGATGCCGTCGTAGCGGAAGACGGCGAGAGGCCGGCCGGATCGGCGGAAATTCTCGACGAGGGCCAAAGCCAGGCTGAAGAGTGTTTCCTTCGTCTTCCCGAAGGCGGGAGGGATGAGGACGACGGGAACGGGCATGTCGTCGAGGGGGTATGACGAATTGAGAAGGCCGACGATCTCCTCGCCCCGCCCGTTTTCGAGACGGACGACCTGGGGCGGATGGCGGGACAGGGCTTGGATGGCGGCCGGAAGGGCGGGATCGGGAGCCGGCTCCGGCGGCCGGGCGGGGGAGGGAGCGGGAGCGTCGGTGCTCCGCCGATGAGGATGCACGGCCTGGAGGCTCAAGCGGCCGATGCCAAACTGCAGGCCGTATCGGTAGCCGGAACAGCCGTTGTCGCCGATCCGGACGACGTTGCGGACTTCGCCCCGCTCCTCCCGGATCAGCTGGCCATTGTCGTAAATCCGGATCGGCCCTACCGGGGTGCCGGGAAGAAGGGCGACGCCGTCGCCATCGGCCAGGAAGCTGGCTCCGGTGTCGGAAACGTCGACGATGGGTCCGGAGATATCCTCCGAGAAGGGCGGCGGGAGAATCAGCTCCAGCCGCAGCCCGGTCAAAGGCGTCTCCCGTTTCAGGGAGCGTTTTTCCGAGTAGAACAGGATTCGGGGGAAGAAGCATTCGAGGCGTTCCCCGTCATCGGCGATTTTCCGGATCGTCGTTTCGAAGTTGTAGGTCGCGTATCCGAACTGGAACGACATGAAGACGGAGTCCCCGGTTTTGAACCGGATCCGGAGGTCCTTGCCGCCGAGGACGCAGGTTCGTCCGCGATCGATCCTCTCGAGGGTCAGGGTGGCCGGTTTCCGGGCATGGGCGGGGAGCGCCGTGATCTCGGTCCGGGTTCGCCGGGCCTCGTCGAGAAGCTCGAAGATCTTGTCGGGAGAGGGGAAGGCCACCATCTCCGAGGTGTGGAGTTCGGGATAGCGAAGCTTGAGATCGGCCAGGTCCTTCGGCGAAACGGTTTCGGCCAGCCGGGCGAAGATGCGCCGGCGGGCGTCTTCGTCCGTCGGCCGGAAGGCGATCCCGATGCCGCCTTCGCTCTTTTCCGAGCGGACGACGATCCCTTCCACCCGGCAGACTTCGTCGTCGGAAATACGGAGCAGGAACGGCCGGGCCGTCCCGATTTCCAGGTCGGCGGCCGTTTCGAGGAACATCCCCGTCTCGCTCAAGTCCCGGAGGAGGGCCGAGCCGTTGGTGCCGTCGATCTCGACCCGGATGGGCTCTTCCTCGGGAATCGAGACGCGGAGAAGGGCCCGCTTTTCGCCTTCGAGCCGGGCGAGCTGCTTCCGAATCTCCCGGCCGAGCTCCTCCATTTCGACCGGCCCCTCGAGGACGACGTCTGCTGGGGCGACCAGGATCGAATTTTTCAAGGCGGCCGCGTCCCCGGCGCCGGCGACGATGATCTTGATCATCCGGTCGGTGCTTTTCAGCGCGTCCTGGAGGCTGCGGATGAACTCGAGCGGATCGGCCGAAAGGGAGGACGGGTCATGGAAAATGAGGCAATCGATCGTCTTGAGCTTGTCGGCCCAATAGAACGCTTCCAAAGGGCTTCGGGCGGAGTAGAATTCGGCGCCGCCGTTCATGGCCGATTTGATCGCCGCCAGGCGGGCCGGACGGCCGTCGATGATCAGGACTCGCGGTCGGTAGGGAACGACGGCAGAGCCGATTTCGGGAGGCTTCACAATTCCCCGCCCGACCGGAGGCCGGTCCTTGTTGACAGAATGTCAGAGGGGCATACGAGGTCGCGCCTCGTGGCCGGACCACAAGATGTATGGATCGCCATTCTAATTTACACAATTTTGTGTGGTTTTTTAGGAAAAGTCAAGGAAAATCTGGGGTTGCGCGGATTTTCTCCCTGTCAGGGCTCCAGGCGGGAGCGCCTTGACAGCCCTTTCGGCCGCTCTTATAGTAATCCCACCGCCCGTCTTGTCCGTCCCGGAGGAGGCTCGATCATGAGAATCCGTTCCCGCATTATGGCATTGTCGGTTGTTTTCATCGGCGGTTTTCTCGCCGCCCATTCGGCTCCCCAAACAAGACCGACCGTGGAGGCGTCCGTTTTTTCAGCGATGCGCTGGCGTTCGATCGGCCCTTATCGCGCCGGGCGGACCCGGGCCGTCGCCGGCGTCCCGTCCCAGTCCAGCGTCTTTTATATCGGCGTCTGCAACGGAGGCGTCTGGAAATCGACGGACTTCGGTCGGGTTTGGGTCCCGATCTTCGACGACCAGCCGACCGGCTCGATCGGAGCGATCGCCGTCTCCCCGTCGAATCCCGACATCATCTACGTCGGGAGCGGCGAAGGCCTGCAGAGGCCCGATCTGTCCGTGGGCGACGGGATTTATAAATCGACCGACGCGGGGAAAACCTGGACCCATCTCGGACTGCGCGACGGGCAGCAGATTCCCCAGATCATCGTCGATCCAAAGAATCCGGACCGCGTGTTCGCCGCCGTGCTCGGCCATCCCTATGGTCCCAACGAGGAGCGGGGAATCTACCGCTCGCTGGACGGAGGCCGAACGTTCAAAAAAGTCCTGGGCAAAGACGAGAATACCGGAGGATCGGAACTCGCGTTCGATCCCTCCAATCCGGAGATCGTTTACGCCGGCCTTTGGGAATCCCGCCAGGGCCCATGGGAAAACGCAGCCTGGAGCGGAACGGGCGGGGGATTATTCAAATCGATCGACGGCGGGGAAACCTGGCGTCAGCTCCAGCCGGCCGGCGCGGAGCCCGTCGTCCAGGTCAACCTGGCCGTCGCCCCTTCGGATCCGAAGCGGATTTATGCCGCTGTCGCCCTGACCCGGGGAACCGGGATCTTTCGATCGGATGACGCCGGGGAGACGTGGGCCCGGGCGACGACCGATTCCCGCCCCTCCGGCCGAATCGGCGGCGGGGATTTGCCCCGCCTGGCCGTCCATCCCAAAAATCCCGATATCCTTTTCGTCGCCTCGACCGTCTCCTGGAAGTCCATGGATGGGGGCAAAACGTTTGTCGCTTTCCGGGGAGCGCCGGGCGGCGACGACTACCAAAATATCTGGATCAATCCCGAAAATCCCGACATCCTGCTGTATGCCTCCGACCAGGGGGCCATCGTCACCGTCAACGGCGGGAAGACCTGGAGCTCCTGGTACAACCAGCCGACCGCCCAGCTCTATCACGTCGCCGCGGACAATCATTTTCCCTACCGCGTTTACAGCGGTCAACAGGAAAGCGGCTCGGCCGGCGTCCTCAGCCGGGGCGACGACGGCCAGATCACCTTCCGCGAATGGCGGCCGGTGGCCGTGGACGAATACGGTTATGCGGTTCCCGATCCGCAGGATCCGGACATTGTCTACGGCGGAAGAAGCGTCACCCGATGGGACCGCCGGACCGGGCAAGCCCAGACCGTCGGACCGCGGGTGCTCCGCAGCGGCGACTGGCGGACGGTCCGGACGCAGCCGCTGGTCTTCTCGACCGTCGATCCGAAACGCCTCTATTTCGCCGCCAACACCCTCTGGCTGACGTCCGACGGCGGACAAAGCTGGGCCCAGATCAGCCCTGACTTGACCCGGCCGACGTGGGAGATTCCGGCCAGTGTCGGAAAATATCGAAACGAGCCGGCGGCCAAGCCGTCTCAGCGCGGGGTCATCTACACGATCGCGCCGTCCTATGTCGACGTCGAGCGGATTTGGGTTGGGACCGACGACGGCCTGATCCACACCACTTCCGACGGCGGAAAAACTTGGACGAACGTGACGCCGCCCGAGATCCGTCCCTGGGAGAAAATCTCGATCATCGACGCCGGGCGGTTCGACGCGAAAACCGCCTATGCCGCCGTCAACACCCTTCGCCTGGACGAAATGCGTCCCCGGATTTTCCGGACCCGCGACGGCGGCGCGACCTGGACGGCGATCGTCGGCGGGCTCCCCGATTCGGCCCCGGCGAACGTCGTTCGGGAAGATCCCCGGAAGAAAGGCCTGTTGTTCGCCGGAACGGAGCATCAGGTTTATGTGTCCTTCGACGATGGGGCCCGGTGGCAGTCGCTCCGCTTGAACATGCCGGCCTCTTCGATCCGCGACCTGATCGTCAAGGACGACGACCTCGTCGTGGCCACCCATGGCCGCGGCTTCTGGATCCTCGACGACATCACGCCGCTCCGGCAAGCCGCCGAAGCCTCGGCCGCCGGCGGCGCGTTTCTGTTCGAGCCCCAAACGGCTTTCCGCGTGCGCTGGAACATGAACACGGACACGCCGCTGCCGCCCGACGAACCGGCCGGGCAGAATCCTCCCGACGGAGCCGTCATCGACTATATGTTGAAAGCGCCGGCTAAGACTCCGGTCACGCTCGAGATCCTCGATGCGGCGGGGCGGACGATCCGGCGCTATTCGAGCGACGATCCGGCCGATTTTCCGACACCTGAAACGGCGGCTGTTCCCATCCACTGGTACCGTCCGCCCCAGAAGCTCCAAACTGAAACGGGGGCCTGCCGGTTCACGTGGGATATGCGCTATCAGCCCCTGCCGGGAGGCGGAGGGAGGGGATTGCCCATCGCGGCCGTTCCGTACAATACCGTGCCGACGCCCAATTCGATCTGGGCTCCCCCGGGGACGTATACCGTCAAATTGACGGTCGATGGGAAAATCCTGACCCGGCCGCTGACCTTGAAGATGGATCCGAGGGTCAAGACGCAGGAAGCGGGATTGGCCCGGCAGCATGAGCTTTCGATCGCGCTCTATGACGGCGCACTCGAAGTCCAGGCCTCGGCCGGGCAAATGCGGGCCTTGCGGGCTCAGGTGAAAGCCCTCCGGGACAAAGCCGGGACGGTCGGAGGGCCTGCGGCCAAGGCCTTAGCCGAGTTTGACGAAAAAGCATCCTCGATCGAGGGCGCCGGAATGGGAGGAGGGCAGCGCGGACCGGGTGGATTTGCCCCGGCCGGCGGCCCGGATACGCTATCCTCGGCCGGCGGCTCGCTGACCTCGCTGATCAGCCTTCTCCAGGGCGCCGACGCGGCCCCGACAAAGCAGGCCGAAGCCGCCGTCCTTGAGCGGCTGCGGAGCTTGGGTGAGTTGCGGGAACGATGGACGGCCCTGAAGACCAGGGAGTTGGCCGATCTCAACGCGATTTTGAAGGCCGCGGGGCTGCCCGAAATCAGGATGTCTTAAGAACGTCTGTTTCGAGACGCCGTGCGGTCCGGGGAGCGCTTTCGCGTCTCCGCCCGCGCTTGGTCTTAAGAGCACGCTCCCTTCAGCCGGACCGCGCCGGGGGCTTGACTAATATTACGAATCGTAATATAACGATTCGTATGATGAAAGACGCGGCCCCCCTCTCCCGCCTGCCTCTGGCCCTGCTGGGGTTGAGCTCCCTGGCTCCCCAATCGGGTTACGGCCTGAAGAAGTTCTTCGAGAGCACGCCTATGGGACATTTCAGCGCCAGCCCGGGCGCCATCTATCCGGCCCTGGAGCGGTTGGAGAGCGAGGGGCTTCTCGAAGGAGCCCTCGAACGGAGCCGCACCTTGCGGCCCCGGAAGCGATATACCCTGACGGAAAAAGGCCGTCGGGCGCTGCGGGATACCCTCCTTCTCCCCGTCACGCGCGAGGACGTGGTTTGGCGGCTGGACGAACTGGCCCTGCGTTTCTCCTTCATGGGCCACCTGGTCTCGCGGGCCCAGTCCCTGGACTTTCTGCGGGCGTATTTGAAGGAAACGGAATCCTATGCCCGGGAGCTTCAGGCGCAGGCGAAGGCCTTCCGTCCCGGTTTCGCTCCGCATGGGCGGTTGGCGGTGGAATTGGGATTGGAGCAATATCTGGGATCCGTTCGCTGGGCGCGGCGGGCCCTCAAGGAAATCCAAGCCCTCAAAGCGCGACATGATTCCCCCGGAGACGCTTCATGATCTTTCTCCTCTCGTTTCTCGTTGCCGCGATCGCGCTGCCCGACTCTCCCCAGGCGACGACCCTGGCCCGCCGCTACCGGGAAGGGGAGCGGCTGGTCTACGTCATGGAAGGCGAACATCAGGACCTTCTCGGCACGACGCGCTATTCCGCCCGGGCGACGGGCGAGGTCCGAAAGAACGACGCAGGCGCGTTTATCGAAGTCTTCGAATGGTCGGACCTTTTGCGCGACGGCCGGCCCGTCACCCTTTCGGATTCGGCCCGGAATCTCCGGCAGATCCTCTCGCTCAGTCCCGCGGTCCGTCCCGGCCTTCCGGACCTGGCTCAAGCCCCCGAGCTGAACGGTCCTCTCTGCGACCTCTTGACGTTCTATGCCGACCTCTGGATCGCCGCTCTCTTCCAGCTCCGAAAGCCGGGCGACCACGCCGCCTTCCCGGCGCCGGGCGCCAATTCCTGGGCTTCCGGCCCGAACATGCGGATCGCCGAAGACGCCGTCGACTTCGACCTCGCCTTGAAGGAGGTCGATGAACGGACTCAGGTGGCCGTCCTGATCGTCAAGCATCTGCCGCCGGCCCAATCGCGGATCAAGATACCCGCCGAATGGATGAAAGAGCCCGTGGGAGAACGCCCGAACAATTGGATCCAGGTGATCCGGAACGACGACGGGACCGTAACCGCGGAAGTCGGCCTCGAATCTTTCGAGGATGAGCTGCGGATCGACCTCAGGGACGGCAAGATCCTCAGCGCCACGATGGAGAATCCCGTGGACGTCGTTCGATGCGTTTGCGCGGATGAGGCGCTCACCCGGAGGGGCGATCCCGTGCGCTACCGGATCCGCCGCAGGATCCAAATCCGGCTGGTCTCACCCCTTGATTAAAGCGCGTTAATGGCTCATTTCTTTGGTCTCAACTCTTCGATTATTTTTGCCGAGACCCAGTAAACGCCGTCGCGCGTCATATAGAATAGAAATTTTCCGTCGGGAGATACGGAAGGCAGGCGCCCCCAGCTTATGGGGAGTTTCATCCTTTCAGACCATGAATTCGCGTCCGATTTGAAGCTCGCAAAAAGTTCGCATGTCGCCCCGTCTTTTGTCGCTTCAATAATCATGTAGGTTTCATCCGGAGATACAAAAACGGAATTCTCTCTTGTGTCGTCGGAATTGATTTGAGCGTCGAGTTTTTCCGGGGTCTGAAATTTTCCCTTCGCGACTCTTGAAACATAAACGTCGAATTCCGGTCTTTTTATGAAATAGAGCGAACCATTGCTTGTGATGGAGCAAATCGAAATGTCCGCTTCGGAAAAAATTTCGAATGAGGCATCCGTCGGCCTGCTCCACTCGCCATTTTGTTTTTCAACAAACATCCATTTGCTTTCGTTTGGGAAATACAGCCGTTTTCCATCGGCGGATAATTTTATTTCCTGATAGTATTCGTTTTCGAGACAGAAGTCGGCCACCTTGGGTTTTGACCATATCCCATCAAGCATTTTCATCATATAGATGTAGTATGGTTTCCGGTTATTGGCTTTCGCCGTCCAATAGACTTCCCTCCCATCGGGAGAGAAAATGGCTGCGCTATGTTCAAAATAATCCGGACGCGATATGATCCCCGGCGCAAAAATCTCGGGCGTCGTCCCCGGAGGTTTCTGACCAAGGTAAGGCCCCGTCAGTTTAGGGAAATCGGCCTGTTGGGCGCCGATCGCTATGGCTGCCGCCAAAAGAACGCTAAAAAAAAACATTTTTTTCATTCCAAAATCTCCTTTTTTTAGAAAAGAAGTTCTTTTTTGGTTCTTCAATTATAGAACTAACATATTAGATCGTCAACTATATATTTAGTTGTTTGTGTTTTAAAATAAAGCCTCGGAACGAGCTTCCCTTTTCAGCCGGCGATTTCAGGAAGGCAGAAGGAAATTTCGTGGCTTTGGCCGCAGCCTCGGCAGACCGCTCGGGCTTCGAGCGTTTCGCATTTGAGGCCGGCGGAGGTTTCCGTTTCGACCGCCCATGATCCGCCGCAGCGTTCGCAGGCTTGGGGCAGGACGAGGCGGACGGTGAGCGGCCGCCCGGGGCGGGAAGGGAGCTTCACTTTCCGGGAGAGGACCCGAAACGGAAGGTCGTGGACCCGGCGGAGCTCGCTCAAGAGCGAGCGATAGAACGCCAGCGAATCGGCGGATTTGCGGACGGCTAGCGCGCGGGCCGATTCCGTCCTCATGTTGAGGGGGAGGCAGGCGGCGTAGGTCAATTCCTTGCTGAGCGACCGGATCACCGTATCGCGGAGGGTTCGGCCGCGGAGGGCGGATTTGGTGAAAAACGCGGCCACCCCGAGAAAGCCGAACTTGGACAGGAAATCGGCGTCGTGAACCAGATCCGCGAGGGGGTTTGCGCCGGCCTTCTCGTTGTAAAGCGAACGGAGGGCGGCGACCACGGCTTTCCGGTCGGCCGATTTCATTCGTGTTTTTGGAAGCATCGCCTCGGCCAGGTTCGCGGCCCGCTCCTCCTCGGCCGTATCTCCGGCGTGGTAGCGGCCTCCGGCGAACTTCCCGGCGTCGTGGAACAGAGCGGTGACGGCGGCCAGGACGGGATCGCGCTTTTCGGCCTCGGCCAGCTTGAAGGCCAGCCCGGCCACATGGAGGGTGTGCTCCCAGAGGAAGCTCCCCTCGGATTCCGGGGCGTTGCCGGCGAACGCCTTCTCCGCCTCGACGATAAGAGCTTGGATTTTTTCCAGCAATCCGGGATAGCGGCTGGCGAGAACCGCGGCGAAGCCGTTGCTCTTTTTTCCCTTGAGAGCGGCCATGGGCCGATTATACTCGAAAAGGAAACTAAATCCGCTTTTCGCTCGTAATGATAGGGTGAGAGTGAAAATCGAGGAGGATTTCCGCCCATGAAACGCGCTTTGACGATTTTTGCCTTGGCGGCGCTGTGCGTCGCGTTCTCTTTTGCCGCGGGACCCCAGGAAAAAAAGGCCGGCCCCTATGACGCCTATTGCGGGGAATATGAATTCGACATGTCCGCCTACGGCGGAGATCAGCTTCTGGTGAAAGTCTTCGTCGAAAACGGCCAGCTGATGGTCTGGGGCGACCGGTCCGAGCCCGCCGAAGCCTGTACGCCCGTTGAGGGGAATCCGACGAAGTTCACCCTGGAAGATCCCGACGAAGGGCACTGGGACATCGAGTTTCTCAAGGACGAGAAAGGAAACTTCACGAAATGCCATCTGGTGAATCCGGGGCTGGGCATAGACGTCACGGGAAATAAGAAGCAATCATAGGGGACCAACTCTTTTGCAAGTTTTAATCTCTTCCCTATAGTGCGGGTAGAGAGAAGATAACAACAGCTTTGCGCAGGCCCTCAGTCGGCCTTGCCGACATGTGCCGGCTTCCTCCGAGCCGGCCTCCTCTTTATCCCCATATAAAATGGAAGAGATCCATCTCTTTCTGTCTTCCCCGTTCGAAAGATGCGTCCGTGCTCATCGGTGCGCGGAATAAAGCGCGCGGGACGAGTGCATCAAGGATGGCCGCAAGCGATTCTCTGGACAAAACACCCGATCGCAGGGACAATAGGAGTTGCCAGAATGAACTTACGACGGGAGCCCCTATGAAAAAGATTTCGGCGGCGACGGCATATTTTATTGTGTTGTTCGTGTTTGCGGAATGCCTCCCGGCATTTTCCCAAACCCAGCTCGATCCTTACCTCGAGCTCGAGCTTAAGCGAATCGAGGAAGCGTACCGGTTGATGGACCGCTTCGCCGGAACGATCTGGCCGGGCTGGGACAATTTCAATGACATTCAGTTCAGCGTCCAGTATCCGAATCTTGTGTTCCTTCTCATCGGCCCGCGGGGCAAAGTCCCCGATGGATATGTCCAGATCGCCGACCGGAAGTTCCGCGGGAAGACCGTCTATCTCAACCGTAAGGAAGAGCTCCCGATCAAGCTTCATCCGCCGCTTGTCGGTGGAGGCGGAGGCGGGTTGTCCATCCGGATCATGCTCCAGCAGGCCGAAACCACTCCGGAAGCGGCCGCTGCGGCCATCGCCAAAAACGTCCAGGAGAAAAAGCCCGGATTCCAGCCGCCCTGTTCGAGCGAATCCGAGATCCTGCTCTACATCCATGAGTTCTTCCACGGCTACCAGAAAGGCGTCGCCGAGAAGGTCCAGGCGGAGGAGGAAAAGCGGAAAAAAGAGGGGAAGCCGCCGCTTCAAAAACCGAAGCCCGATTTCCTCTTCCTCGACGAGCCGGATTTCGAGGTTAATCCGGATTATTCGGTTTATTCGAACATTGAAGGCCTCGCCCTTCTTGACGCCTTTCGGGAGAAGGACAAAGCCAAGGCCCTGGAATCCTTCAAGGACTACAGCGTCGCCCGGGAGATCAACCACGGCAAGTTCATGACGCGCTTTGCCGCCGCCCAAGAAGCCGAAGGCACGCTCATGGAGGGCACGGCCAGCTACTCCGATGCCAAGATGGCCATGCTCATCCGGGAAAAAACCTACAAGCCGGCGATGGGACAGGCCGACGATCCGTTTTTCTTTGATTTTAAGTATGTCGACGGATATGCCTATGAAAAGTCGGTCTCATCCATCGAATACGTTTTCGGCGATACCCTGGATACCCTGGGAAAATGCTACACGTTCGGGCTTTTCCAATGCCTGCTCCTCGACCGGTTCTTCCCCGGCTGGAAAAAGGGCCTTTTTGAAAGCGGCCTGAACCTCGACGAGATCACGGCCGCCAAGCTCAAGCTTTCGGCCGGAGAGAAAGCCGCCGTCGCCGAGCGGCTCAAGACGAAATACAACGCCGAGGCGCTCTACGCCAAGCACACCCCGGTGATAAAGAACCGGGACGAGATCCGGTCGCTGGTCCTGGCCCCGAAGGGAAAAAAGTACATCGTGGATTTCCAGAGAACGAAAGAGTTCATCATCCCCGACGGCCGGGGCCGTTTCGTCGTGGTCGGGGTCAAGGGTTATTATCTGAACGGCCTCAAGGAGTTCAAAACGGGAGACGTCGTTTTGACGACCTGGAACACCCCGATCCATAAGCCGTTCATCTATTCCATCGAATGGACGGATACCGAGGCCAAGCCGGAAGAGAAGGGCTATACGTTCTATTATGAAAAACAGGATGGCGCCGTTTATAAAAACGTCGTTTTCTCCACGGCGGGATTCACCTTGAAGGCCCCGGAGGTCGAGATCAAGGACGACAAGGACAAGAACGAATTCCGGATCTTCATCCTCTCTAAAGTCGCGCGTTGAGGAGGAGGCGGCTCTTCTCACGCGAAGGGGCTTTTTCGGGATACAATACGGCCTGATGAAGCCGCGCAAGAATCAGGGACAGGTCCTCTCGCTTATCGTCCTGGCCGGAGGAAAAAGCCGCCGGATGGGAAGGGATAAAGCCTTTCTGCATGTCGGAGCGGCCACCTTGCTCGAGGAAACCGTCCGGCCGCTGGAGGATTTGTTCGACGAGGTTTTGATCGCGGTTTCGCCGGGTCAGGCCGTTCCTTCCCTGCCGTGGCGGACGGTCGAAGATGACATTTCCGGCCAAGGTCCTCTCCGGGGAATTCTGACCGGACTGCGGGGCGCCCGAAACGATTCCTGCTTCGTCCTGGCCTGCGACGCGCCCGGCCTTTCGCCCGCGGTGGTCCGAAAAATCGTCAAGGCTTCGGTCGAAGCGGATATCGTCATCGCCGTGACGGACGGTCATCTCAAGGAGCCGCTTCTCGGCGTTTACCGGAAGTCCGTCATCCCTGAGATCGAGTCTCTCTTGCGGATTGGCGAGCGGAGCATCCTGCGCCTCTTTGACCGGGTTAAAATAGGCGAGGTCCGGCTCGCGCGCGGGGAAATTCCGGCCAACATCAACACGCCGGAGGAATTCCGGGCGATCGCCGGGAAAAAAAAGAGATAAAGCCGATCACATTAAAACAGTCCGCTTTTAATGCTTACGTGACAGAGCCTTTCCGAGAGTTGACTCGTTTCCCCCGCCCAGCATACCATTCGGTTGCGACCGAGAGTGTTCCTTGGAGATAAGAAAGACATTCGTTCTTCGCGCCGGCGGGATCGCGACCGTCGCGTTAAGCGTTCTTCTCTGGGTATCGGGATCCTCGCTTCCCAACTCCCGCGCTCCGCTGGTCGTCGTCTGCGCGGGCGACAGCCTGATGCGGCCGGTTCCGGCCCATTTCCGGGAACTGGCCCCGGCCGAGGGCTTCGACCTCGAAATCCATGAGTGGGCCCAGGGCGGTTTGAACTCCGAAACGTATCTCTCCTTTTTCTTTCAGAATCTCCCGGATTGGGAAAAGACCCGATGCGACGCGATTCTCCTTCAGCTGGGAACCAACGACGCCGTCCCGATCCTCGAAGGCAAGCGGACGCTCGAGGAATTTCGAAGCAATATGACGATGATCATCCGGCAGTTCCGGAATTTCCAGCGGCCTAACGGCAAACGATGCCTGGTTTTTCTGGCCACGGTCCCCTACTTCTGCGAACAGCCCGAAAGCGCCGAAAAAAATCGGATCGTGGACTCCGTCATCAATCCCGTCCTTATGGAAATCGCCAAAGCCGACGGCGTCATTCTGGTCGATCAATACCTGGTCCTGCGAAGCCATCCGGAGCTATACGATCCGGACTGCGTCCATCCCAACGGAGCCGGGGAAATCGCCCTCGCCCGCAACTGGTTGAGGGCTTTGCGCGCGATCCTGCTTTTTTAACCGCGGGCGGAATCACCCCCGCTTTTTCATCGGGGTGATGACGAGCAGCCAGGTCAGGATGAGGAAGAGGAACGTCACCAGGGGAAACACTTTCCAGATCATCCGGCTGAGCCGCCCCGGCCGTTCCCGCCGCCCCTCCATCAATTCCCGGTCCTCCAGCGGCGCGGCGACAAGGATCAGGCCGAGAAGCGCATATAAAGAAGCGGAAATGATGAAAGCGACGGAGGCGGCGATCTCTTCGATCTTGACATGAACGAAGCCGAACATCGTTTGAATGAGCCCCAGGAGAAGGGCGATCATGCCGGTCATCCCGAAGCCGAAGGTCAGGGCTTTGGCCCCGATCCCGGCGCCCATGAAAAGGGCCAGGGCGATCGCTCCGCCGAATACGACAAGGGCCGCCGGTCCGTGGAGAATGATTCGGGCTAACGGCAAGGGGCTCTCGGAAGCGGCATTTTTCGCCTGGGAATAGATCATCAGCCCGAGGACGACGGCGAAAAGGACGTATCCGGTCACCCGTTCGAAAAGTATCGTCTTTCCGCCAGATGGTTTCGGGACGGAGGGCGATCCGGTCTTTCCGATCCGCCCGGCGAGCTTTATCGAAGGGACGAGGCAGATGACGGCCAGGACCAGGCCGTAAAGGGTGACGATAAAGGATTCGATCATCCGGACGCTGGTGTCCTCGATTCCTTTGCCCCCGCCGCCCAGCACGAGGGTGAAATTCAGGACGCTTCCCAGGACGCCGAGGATCCAGGCGTTCCGGGCGGCCGCCTCCCAGAAGTATGCCGCTCGTTTCAATTCTTCAGGCTGTCCCGGACGCCCGGCGGCATGACGGAACGCCGCACCGATTTCCCGGACGGAAAAACCCGTTAATACGGAGGCGACCGTGGCCAGGAACAGGAAAACCAAGCCGGCCTTGTTCAGCAATCCGACAAAAAGTCCGGAAAAAACAACCGCGGCGATGACGGCCGCGGCGACAAGCCAGCGGAGAATGACCCGGGTTCGGGACTCGGACGGCGTTATCGGGTTCATGGTCAGGCCTCCTTTTCGCCGGGAACGCCGGCCGGCGTTTTTTCGGGGACGGCCGGCCGGGCGGGCTCGGAAATCGAGGTTTGGGTTTTGATTCGGGCGATTTGTTCGGCCAGCGGGCTGGGGGATCGGAGTCCCTGAAGCAGGCATCCGGCGGCCAGCATCAGCACGGCGAGGGTCGCCCAAACGCTTTTCGGGAGAATCCAGATCCGGTCCGCAGCGCCGATTTTTCCTTCGGCCAGCCCGGCCCGGACTTGGGCGATCCGCACGCGCATTCCGGCGGCGGCGTCGGTAGGAAGGTCGTCCGTCAGGGCGCCCTTCACCAGGGCGTCCAGGTTGTTCTCGAGTTCTTTATTTGGAATCATCGGCTTTCCTCCTTGCCGCTTTCTTCGCTTCGCAAGCCGGTTCCAGGGCGCCACTCCGCCATGCGCCCGGCCAGGGTCGCCCGGCCCCGCATGACATGAATCCGAGCTGTGGACTCGGAACACCCCATGGCCTGGGCGATCTCTTCGTACGACTGGTCTTCGACGATCCGAAGCAGGACGGCCGCGGCCTGCCGCTTGGGCAGACGTCCTATGGCCGCGAGAACGGCCGTCCGTACCTCCGCAGTTTCCAAATCATTTCCGATCGGGGGAGCGGCGTCGCCCGATCCTTGTTCAGGAAGTCCGGGAATTTCCCGGCTGAGGCGGCGCCGGCGCCTCCGTGCGGCGTCCAAGGCCGCCGTGATCGCGATTCGGAGGATCAAGGCCTGGGGATTGGGATGCCGGGCCACGGTGTCGCGCTTTCTCCAAATGACAACCAGGGCGTCCTGCAGGGCGTCCTCGGCCGCCTGCTGCTCCCGGATGATCCGCCAGATCGTCCTCATCATCCGGGATTCCAGCGGCTTGACGAGAATGTCGTAGTCGAATTCGGGATTTCCCATAACGGCCGCCGGTGCAAAACCACTGTATTGCAGGGCGGCCGGGAAATCAAATCCGTGGTTCACGTTTACTATGGGACGGTTTTCAGGCTCGGATAGGCGTGACGATAATGAGGATGAAGCTGAGAAGTTCGCGGACGGCTTCTTCGTTGCGGCCGGCATTCATCTCGGCCAGGGCGGACTCGAGGCTCCGGGCGCAGACCTTAATCGCGTCGTCGACTCCGGCCTTGTCGCCGACGTTATTATTGAGCGATTCCGGAACTTGCCAGGACGCGCCGCCGGAGACGAGTTTGTATGAGAGGCCGAGATACTGCCTGATTTTTTCGGAGAACATTTGCTTCTCGGCGAACGATCCCTTGACCCATTCAATCCGCGTTCTGAAGTCCGCGTCATAGTCCTTCTTGGGCAGGATCGTGAGGGTGACATCCAGGATTTCGACCAGGATCTTATCGATGCCGTCGGGTTTGAAGTTCGGGTCCAGGATGGTTGCCCGGGTTTTGGCCACAATTTCTTCGGGTTTCGTTTCCGAGGCCCTGAGTATGGGGACGGCGGACAAGAGAAGCAAGGCTGTCGCGAAAATGGCCGGTTGCGGATGCTTTTTCATATCGCTCTCCATGGAAAAGGATGGGAGGCTTCGCCGCCTCCATCTTAAAACCGTTCGGGAGACCGGGTGCGTTTACCTGCCTTGCTTTGTGATCGCACCGCGGCCGGGCGAAAGCTGATCCGAGAAGGACGGCCATCGGCCCGAAAAAACCGACGGCTTTTCTATTTGCGGGGCGAGAGACCCAGGGGGATGTCGTAAAATTGAAGCCGGCCGATGATTTCCGAGAGGGCGGCCGCGCCAAGGGCGGCGATGTCCAGCCAAGCCGCGGCCTCCGAAAACAGGATTCCGAAAAGCCAGAATATCCCGGCCGCGGCTAAAACGGCGAGGCGGACGAAAAAGATTTTCGGCCAGGACGGATTCGGCCGGAAGCCGAGGGGCGTGGCCCGCCGTCCGGCGAGTCCGAAACGGGGCGTGAAGACCAGATTGAGGATGAACGCCGCGATGAGAACGAGCAGAACGGCGATCCGTGAACGGCCGGCGAAAATGACGTCCCGTTCGGAAATCCAGACGGTCGCGACCATGCCGCCCAAGACAAAGACGGAAGAGAAAAAGGCGGCCGGTGTCCGCCAGGTATTCCAATCGGGGACGGCCGGAAGCATGTAGATTTTCGACATGACGAAGACGCAGGCCAGGCCTGAGAGGGCGGCGATAGGCCGGAGAATCAGCCCGGCGTCGAGGCCGGCCGCTTCGGCGATCACCAGGCCCGCGGCGGAAGCCTCGAAGATCAGGAGGAACATGATTTCCCGGCTCAGCCAGGACCGGCCGACATTGACAATGGACCGGGGAGCGCGGACCGGCCGGCCGAGGTGAAAAAGCGAGATTACCGCGGCCAGGACCGCCGGGACGAAAATCGTCAGGGCCGGCCTCAAACCGTCCGGATCGATTCCGGCGAACGTGGCTGAAGCCCACGCCCAGGCCGCGGCGCCCGCGGCGGCCTGGAACAGCAGGGTGAAGAAGACCAGCGGCCATTCCCGGAAGTTCATCGGGACACTTCCTCCCGGTTGGCGGTGGCTGCGCCGAACGCCATGGCCCGAGTCGCGGAGGGATGGGGCTTAATGAGCAGGGCCGGAGAAGCTTGCGATTCCGGCGGCAGCGGAAAGACGCTCGATGTCCCGCCGAGACGCGCTTTAAGATCTTCCAGCTCGCCGAAATCGAGAGCCCGCATGGGACAGGCGGTCACGCAGGCGGGCCGCTCCCCCTTTTCGATGAGGTCGAGGCAGAAATCGCATTTCGTCACGATGCCGGCCCGGGCGTCGAATTGCGGAGCGCCGTAAGGGCAGGTCCATTCGCAGTAGCGGCAGCCCAGACACTTTCCCTTATCAAGGATGACGATCCCGTCGTCCCGCTTGAACAGCGCGCCCGACGGGCATCCTTTGATACAGGGAGCATCCTGACAGTGCTGGCAGGCGATCGATAGGTTGTAAGCGGCGATTTCCGGAATCCAAGCCTCGCCCTCTTTCCGCCATCCGCCGCCGGAGATTTCGTAGACCCGGCGCCAGAAGGAGCCTTGAGGCAGATTGTTTTTATCCTTGCAGGCCAGCTGGCAGGTCTTGCAGCCGGAGCAGGCCGAGGAATCGAAGTGGAAGGCGTACTGGAATCCGGCCATGGTCAGCGCCTCCCCGCTTTCCCCGCCCGGGCGGCCTGGACCATGATGGTATGCTGAGCGTTGCCGAAGGCGAAGGGCGTCCACCGCTCCGACGTCAGGACGTTGATATTGCCGCCGTAATCGATCCCATTTTTATCCGGCTTCCACCAGGCGCCCTGGGGCACGGCGACCACGCCGGGCATGATCCGCTCGGTGATCCGGCAGCGGATGACGATCGTCCCCCGGTCGTTCCACAGCTTGACCCGGTCGCCGTCGCGGATCCGCCGCGGTTCGGCGTCGAGCGGATTCAGGAAGACCCGCTGGGGGAAGCTCTCTGCCAGGGCCGGGTTGTTGTCGTGCGTGGAGTGGACGCGGGATAAAGCGTGGTGACCGATGGCCTGCAGGGGATAGGCCTCGGCCTCGGGACCGAACGGGCTTTCCCATTCCCGGATGTATTTAGGAACGGCCGGGATCTCGTCGGGACGACGGAGATTGAAGAGCTGCTGGGAAAAGATTTCGATTTTTCCGGAAGGGGTCGGCAGCGGATGGCCCTCCGGATCTTCCCGGAACCTGGTAAAGGCGACGGCCGGCGTCCCTTCCGGGGCGGCGTACATCCCGGCGTTTTCCTTCTCCAAGGCCTCGAGAGCGGGAATTTCCGGGAATCGTTTTTCCCGGTAGCGGTCAATCGCCCAGGCCACCCAATCTTTTTCCGTTCGGCCCTCGGTATAGGCGTCAAGCAGCCCCAGCCGTCGCGCCAGCTCCGAAGCGATCCCATAATCGCTTTTAGCCTCACCCGGGGGATCGAGAATTTTCGGGGCGAGGATGATGTCGTCGCCGTATTTCCAGCCGTCCTGCAGGCCCCAGGTCTCGAACTGGGTGCAGGCCGGGAGGACGAGGTCCGCGAAGCGGGCCGTCGGAGTGAGAAAATTGTCTTGGACGACGAGAAATTCGACGAGACGCTCGTCTCGGAGGATGCGGGCCGAGCGGTTGACGTTGGCGTGCTGGTTGACGAGGATGTTGGAGGCCACGGACCAGATCAGCTTGATATCCGTGCCGAGCGATTCGACGCCCCGGACGCCGTCGTTCCAGCCCATCTCCCGGCCCCGGAGGACGGCTTCGCTCCAGAGAAAGGATGGGATCTTGGCCCGGGTCGCGCTGCGCCCGGTCGGGAAGATCGTCCAGAGCGGGCCGCCGGCGGGCGCCTGGAGGGCGATGCCGCCCGCCCATCCGCCGGGAACGCCGACGTTTCCCGTGATGGCCGCCAGAACGCATCCCGCCCGGACCGCCTGTTCGCCGTAGGCCCGGCGCTGCATCCCGTAGCCCTGGTAGAGAACGGAGGGTTTTTTCGTCGCGTATTCGCGGGCGATCCGGGCGATCGTCGCCCGCGGAACGGCCGTGATCTTTTCGGCCCAGTCGGGGGTTTTGGGGATCCCGTCGCGCCGGCCGAGAATATAATCCGAATAGCTTTCCTTGTCTTCGCAGCCCCGAGGCATCTGGGTTTCGTCGAAGCCGAGGCAGTGCGTCCGGACGAATTCCCGGTCGATGAGGCCCTCATCAATCATGACGTAGGCCATGGCGCTCATCATCGCCGCGTCCGTCCCCGGCCGGATGGGAATCCATTCGTCGGCCAGGGCGACTGCGCTCAGGGTCATCCGCGGATCAATGCAGACGATTCGGGCGCCGTGCTCCCGGGCCTTCTTGAGGTAAAACTCGGAGTTGGTCCCGTCGCGCATCTCGGCGGGGTTCCAGCTCCACATCAGGATGAGCTTGGAATTGATCCAGTCGCGGCGGTCGTTTCCGGTGATGGCCGTGCCGTAGACGGTCGGCGTGGCCGCCGATATGCAGGCCCAGGAATAGCTGTTGTAGTAGCCGAGGCAGCCGCCGAAAAGATTCAGGAGCCGTTCGGCCGTCCAGCGGCCGTTGGTCTGGTTGTAGCTTCCCGTTCCGTAGGGAACGAACAAGGCATTATTGCCGTACGTGCCGCGGATGCGGACGAGCTCGGAGGCGAATAACTCCAGGGCTTCGTCCCAGGAAATCCGGGTGAACGAGGCTTCGCCGCGCGGGCCGGTCCGTTTTAAAGGATAGAGCAGCCGGTCCTTGTGTCCCTGTCGCCACCGGTAGGCCCGGCCCCTGAGGCAGGCCCGAAGCTGGGGATGGTCGGGGGAATCGTCGGGCCGGTCGTCGCCGTCGATCCGGACGATGGCATTGTCTTTGACCCAGACCTGAAGGAGGCAACGTCCGCCGCAATTGTGGGCCGGGCAGCCCGTCCGGAACATCCGGGCGCCTTCGAGTGAAGCGGATGATCCGGTCATGCCTTCCGATGGACGAAGGCGGGCAAGGCGGCAAGCAGCCCGGCGGCGATCAGGCCTTCGAGGAGGATGGCCGCCGCGGGACGAAGGGTCAATCCCGCTCCGCCGGGAAGGACGAGCCCGGAAAGCTTGAGCAGGGCGGCGACGGCCGAGACGGCGAAAACCGCGCCCGGCCGGCCCGTCTCCCGGAAGGCCCGGGTCATGAAGAAGATTCCGAGCGGGACCATGATCATTCCGGCCAGGCTCGGAACGGGAAAACCATGGAGAACGAACCCGAGCGTCGACTCGGCCAGGCCCCAGGCTGCGCCCCAGAAAAGGAACGTTGCCTTGCGCTCTTTCTTTTGCGTGGACATCCCTTCTATTCTAGGAGGATTGGCGAGGAGACACAAGACGGTGTATTGGTCCAGTAGATTAATGAGACTTAGTGTTTCCCGCGGGCTCCCAAAAGCCTAAGCCGGGGGCCGCTCGCCGAGGCCTTTAGCCTGATTCGAGCTGCACGCTCTGTTTCTCGGCAGCGCCCAATCTGCGCATGCTTGTCCTTCGGGGTTCGGAATGACAGCGCTCTCTGTTTCGCTGCCCTCATCCCTCCTCGTGCTCGGGACGACGGGACGCCGCCCTCATCGCGCCCGGAGGGCGTATGAGGGTCCCCTCGAAACAGAGCTACCGGCCATTTTCCATGGCTTCGCAGCCTCCCGGCTAAGGCTTCTTCGGGAGCAGCGGGAAAAACCATGAATGTCACCAATCATTCTGGACCAGAACAGACAGCCCTATCGAAGGGGGAAAGCGCCGGACCGCGGAGCCGGGATCGACTCCGCTTCGATGTAGACGCGCCGGCACTCGGGATGCGTTTTCGAGATTTCGGTCTCGATCCGCCGGATGGATTCGTGGATACGCTCGGCCGGTATCCCGGGCTTGAACTGCACGCCGAGGTTCACCAGCAGGTTGTCCGGCCCCAGGTACATCGTCAGGATATCGCCCGCCCGCTCCACGTCCTCATCGGCCTCGACGATCCGCCGGAGCTCGGCCAGCACATCCTCGTCCGCGCCTTCGCCGATGAGCAGGCCCTTGGTCTCCGTGGCCAGGATGAAGGCCACGGCCATCAGCAGGACGCCGATGGCTATCGAGGCGGCTCCGTCCAAATAGGGGTTGCGGAAAAGATGTCCCAGGAACACGCCGAGGAAGGCCAGGACGAGGCCGATCAGCGCGGCCGCGTCCTCCAGAACCACGGCGAAAAGGCTGGGGTCCTTGCAGTCCTTGATGAACCGCCATGCGCCCTTGCGTCCCTTGGCGATCCGGAACTGGCGGTAGGCGACGGAGAACGATGTCGCTTCGATGATGAAGGCGATGGCCAGGACAATGTAGTTCACGGTCGGATCGACGGAAACGGCGTTTGGAGCGACGTGCCGGATATGGGCGATGCCTTCGTAGAGGGACATCCCGCCGCCGATGCCGAAGACGGAGACGGCGACCACGAGGCTGTAGAAATAGAGATCCTTGCCGTGTCCGAACGGATGCCGCCGCCCCGGGGGAGCGGCCGCCCGCTTGAGGCCCCGGAGCAGAAGGAGCCCGTTGCCGGTGTCGACCAGCGAGTGGATGCCCTCGGAGATCATCGCCGACGAGCCGGTCAGGGCCGCGGCGATGAACTTGGTGACGGCGATGGACAGATTGCCGGCGACGGCGGCTAAAACCGCGATCTTGGATCCTCCGCCTCGAGACATGGAGAAATGGCTTACTTCTTCAACAGCCCCCGGGCTTTAAGCAGCGGCTCGACTTTCGGCTCGCGCCCCCGGAAGGCCTTGTAGGATTCCATCGCCTCGCGTGTATTGCCCTTGGACATGACGTTCTCGCGGAAGCTCTGGGCCGTCTTCGGGTCGAACAGGCTGGTTTCCTTGAAGGCTTGGAAAGCGTCCTTGTCCAGAACCTCGCTCCAGAGGTAGCTGTAATACCCGGCCGCATAGCCGCCGGCGAAGATGTGGGAGAAGTACGGCGTCCGGTAGCGGACGATGATTTCGGGAATCATCCCGATCTTATTCAGCGACGCATTTTCGAACCCGGTCGCGTCCTGTTCCTTGGCTTCGGTCAGCACGTGCCAGGCCATGTCCAGGTAGCAAGCCGACTGGAATTCGACGGTGATGAAGCCCTGGTTGAACAGGCCAGCTTTCTGGATTTTATCCAAGAGATCCTGGGGGATCGGCTCGCCGGTTTTGTAGTGCTTGGCGTAGGTCTTGATGACCTCGGGATCCCCCGCCCAGTTCTCCATGATCTGGGAGCAGAGCTCGACGAAATCGCGCGGGACATTGGTTCCGCCGATCGACTTGTAGGTCACGTTCGACAGCAGCGATTGGAGGGCGTGGCCGAATTCGTGGGAAAGGGTCATCGCCTCCTCGAACGTGATCAAGGACGGCTGTTCGGCGGTCGGCTTCGTGAAATTCCCGACGTTATATACGATCGGGGAGATCCTTTTCCCATCGCGGATATCCTGGGAGCGGAAATCGCTGGACCATGCGCCGCCCTGCTTGGAGGGGCGCGGGAAGTAATCCGAGTAAAGGAGGCCGACATGCCGGCCGTCGGCTTCCTTGACTTCGAAGACCTCGACGTCGGGATGATAAACGGGGATGTCGGTCCGCTTGGTGAAGGTCAGGCCCCAGAGCTTCCCGGCCGTGTCGAAGGCTCCCTGACGGACGGCCTTCAGCTCGAAATAGGGCCGGACGGCTTCGTCATCCAGGTCGTACTTGGCCTTCTTCAGCTTGTCGGCGTAATACCACCAGTCCCAGGGCTGGAGCTTGCCGGCGACGCCGTCCTTGTTCATCATCGCTTCGAGTTCGCGGGCTTCCTTCTTGGCCACGGCCAGCGCGGGAGCCCAGACTTGATCGAGGAGCTTATAGACCCCCGCGGGCGTTTTCGCCATGGAGATTTCGAGGACATAATCGGCGTAGGTTTTGTAGCCGAGGAGGTTGGCCTGGGTCACCCGCAGGGCGGCGATTTTGGGGGCGATGGCCCGGTTGTCGGCGGCGTTGCCGTTGGCCCCGCGGCTGATGAAGGCCTTGAAGAGCTTTTCCCGCAGGTCGCGGCGGGCGGAGTACTGGAAGAAGGGGATGCAGGAGGGCTTGTGGAGGGTGAAGACCCATTTGCCCTCGAGGCCTTTTTCCTTGGCCGCCTCGGCCGCGCCCGTGATGACGCCGTCGGGAAGGCCGGCCAGGTCTTCTTTCTTGTCCAGGATGAGGGCGAAGCCGTTGTCCTCGGCCAGGACGTTCTGGCCGAATTTCTGGGTCAGGACGGCCAGCTCCTCGTTGATTTTGCGGAGCTCGGCTTTTTTCGCCTCGTCTAGGGCGGCGCCGTTGCGGACGAAATTCCGGTACGTCAATTCGAGAAGACGGGCTTGTTCCGGTCCCAGGCCGAGCTTGTCCCGTTGCTCGTAGACGGCCTTCACCCGCTCGAACAGCTTGGGATCAAGGGCGATGTCGTCATTGTGTTTGGATAGGACCGGGGCCATCTCGGCCTCGGTCTTCTGAAGCTCCGGATTGGTGTTGGCTCCGGTCATGGCGACGAAAACGTTTCCGACTTTTGTCAGCAGGTCGCCGCTGTGCTCGAAAGCTTCGACCGTGTTGGCGAATGTCGGCGGCTCGGCGGACGACGTGATCGCTGCAATCTCGGCTTTTTGGCGGGCCATGCCTTCCTGGAACGCCGGGATGTAGTGGGCTTCCTTGATCTCGCCGAACGGCGGCGTGCCGAACGGTGCGGTCCATTCGGTCAGGAACGGATTGACGGCCGGAACGGCCGGCGCCTTGGCTTCTTTTTTTCCGCAGGCCGCGGCAAAAACTGCCAGGGCGAGGATGAGAAAGAGGGATTTTTTCATGATGCGGATGACTCCTTTAGGATTTCCAGGAATTCGGACAGGACCATGGCCGTCGCCCCCCAGATCTTGTGGGGGCCGTAGGCGTAAAACGGGACCCGGCGGGGGCCGATGTCGAAGATCCACGTTTCGTTCAGTAAATTGTTTGCGTCGAGGAGGTGATCCAACGGAGCTTCGATGATCTCGTCGACTTCGCCCGGCTGAGGGACGAAAACCGGGGTGATTTCGGTCGCGGCGACGAACGGATAGATGCAGAATCCGCTCGGCGGGATGTACAAGGGGGTTAAGGCCCCGAGGACGCGGACGTTGCCGGGAATGATCCCGACTTCTTCCCGGGCTTCGCGGACAGCCGCTTCGGCCGGGGTTTCGCCGGTCTCGACGTGGCCTCCGGGGAAGGCGATTTGTCCCTTATGGTGGACGACCGTCTGGGGCCGCCGGATGAAGACTAGATGGGCTTTTTCGCCGCGCGGATAGAGAAGGGCGAGGACGGCGCCGTGGAGGCAGTCATCCCCCGTTTCGGCATAGGTTTTCTGGCCGGGCGGCGGGGGATCGGGCATCATCCGCATCTGAGCCGGAAGCCCCGGAAGCGGATGCCGGAGACGGTTTTCCAAGGTGTTTGCGGCCCGCCACATGAAACAATATTATACAATAATTCCGTGCCTGAGAATTGAACTTTCGCCCGTCCTTTTACGTTATAACAGACGAGGGCGTGGTTTGCGCCGCGCCGCGGTCTGAAACCGTTTTCAGGAGTTTGATAATGAACATAACGCGTTTTGGAAAAAATCATAGGACGGCGGCCTTGACGCTGGCCGGGGTCCTCCTGGCCGCCGGGGCCGGAGCCGCGTTCGGCCAGAGCCTGGATATCCCCTCCAAGCGTTGGGGGATCAGCTTCGGCAATTCCAAGGAATTCACGGGCCTGCGGTTCAACTTCCGCGACCGCGATATCATCCGGATCACCGGCGTGAACATCACCCTGTGGGTGCCCCCGAAGGAGCACGAAGACGAGGAAGACGTGAATTCGGTCGTCACGGGCCTTTCGCTCGGCCTGGTTCCCATGGCCGGCACTCTCACCGGCGTTCAGATCGGGATCCTCGGAGCCGGCGGCAATAAGAATGTCACCGGAATCACCGGGGGCCTTCTCGGCGCGGGAGCCGGCGGAAACCTGACCGGGTTGAATTTCGGCGGCCTGGGTTTGGGCGCCGGCGGCAACGTAACCGGGATCAATATCGGAGGCTTGGGCGTGGGCGCCGGCGGTGACTTGATCGGGATCAACGTCGGCGGTTTGGGAGTTGGCTCCGGCGGCAATGTCACCGGGATCAATGTCGGCGGGCTGGGTGTCGGATCCGGCGAAAGCTTGGCCGGTATCAATATCGCCGGAATAGGCGCGGGCGCGGGCGAGCGGTTGGCCGGGATCACCGTGGCCGGGATCGGCGCGGGCGCTAAAACCGTCCGCGGCCTGACGATCGCCGGGATCGGCGTGGGAGGAGAGGACGTCAGGGGCTTGTCCCTGGCCGGGATCGCGGTTGGCGGAAAAAACGTCGGCGGCCTGGCGATCGGGGGTATTGCCGTCGGCGGCCGGGATCTGGCCGGAGTATTCGCGGCCGGCGCGTTCACCAAGATCGTCGACGATGGCCGCCTGCGCGGCGTCGCGGTCAGCCCTTTCAATCATCTCAAGGGGACGGTGACCGGGCTTTCCCTCGGGATCGTGAACTTCGCCTACCGGCTTGAAAAGGGAATCCAGATCGGCTTGGTCAACATCGTCCGGGAGAACAAACCCGGGCTGCGCGTCCTGCCCGTCTTTAATGCGGATTTCCGTTGACAAGAGCGCGGAGTCGTCTTCTTTTCGGAATCGGAGTCGCCGCTCTTCCTTTTTTCGGTCTGTCGCAAGCGGCCCCTTTCCAAAGGACGCCCTCCCTTAATCGAGATTCCATCGCCGCCGAAGCCGTCAGGCAACTCGAAGCCGGGTTTCCCGTCTGGGCCAAAGAGCGGGACATTCCGGCCATGGCCGTGGCCCTCGTCGACGACCAGCGGATCCTCTGGCAGGGGACCTACGGCTTCACGACTCTTAAGAAAGACAAACCGGTCACGCCCCGGACGCTCTTCAGCCTCCAGTCCATGTCAAAGAGCTTCACGGCGCTGGGCGTCCTCATGGCTGTCCAGGACGGACTCCTCGACCTTGATCGCCCTGTCTCCGAATACCTTCCCGATTTTTCTGTCCACAGCCGGTTCGAGGAGCATCCGGAGAGGGTCATGACGCTGCGCCATCTCCTTGCCCACCGGGCCGGGTTCACCCATGAAGCTCCGCTCGGCGGAAACTACGACAGCCGGCCGCAGACGTTCGCCGAGCACATTCTCAGCATTTCCGATACGTGGCTGCGCTATCCGGTCGGCGCCCGCACCAGCTACTCGAACCTGGGGATCGACCTGGCCGGTTGGATCCTCGAAAAGAAGAGCGGCCGGCCGTTTGTCGACTACATCCGGGAGAAAGTCCTGGCGCCGCTCGGCATGAACGACAGCACCCTCGACATCGCGGCCATCCTCAAGGCCGAGGATCGGGCCGTGGGAAACAGGCGCAGCCGGGTCGAGGTCCCGGGAGGAATCCCGGTCGAAGTGCCGCCGCTTGCGGCCGGGGGCGTCTACACGAACATCCTCGACATGGCCCGCTATTTGATGTTCCATCTTAACGCGGGGAGAAGCGGCGGGACGCAGCTTCTGAAGCGGGACCTCCTCGAAGAGATGGTCGCCGTCCAATTTCCGGAGAAAGGCGAACGGTTCGGTTACGGGCTGGGAATCCGATCGACCCAGGTCGGGCCGGAGATCGCTTATGGACATGCCGGCGGCGGGTACGGCTTCAACTCGGTGATGTCCATCTACCCCGGGCTGAAGCTCGGAATCGTGGCCCTGAGCAATATCGAGGGAAATCCCGTCCTCGGTTCGATCTCAAGCCTCGTCCCGAGAATCGTCGGAGTCCGGAGTCCGGGTCCGGGACCCGAATCGGAATATCCGGAGATCGGAACGAGGAATCCGGTGGCCGCGAGCGACGCCCGGCTCAAAGGATTCGCGGGCGAATTCACCGGCCGCGTCAGCGTCGGGACCGGGAAGGACGGCGCCTTCGGCATCACGATCGCCAACCAGTTTCATCCCCTCGCTTTCGCCGTCGACCCGGATGGGGGCCTCGTCGGCCTGTTTGACAAAGACGCGGAGCTCCGGATGAAACCGCCGCAGGTTCCGGGCGAGCCGGGGACACTCGTCATCCTGAAACGGCTCGCGGGCACATGCCAATATTACGATTTCGTCAAGCCTGAAGCGGCGATGGACAGGCCGGGCCCGGACCGGCCCGAATGGAAATCCTATCTCGGCGTCTACCGGACGTTGCTCTGGGGCCGCGTGCCCGATTCCACGGTGAATATCGGGATCGCCGAGGGGTACCTGACGAAGGACGGAGTCCGATGCCGCGAATACCTGCCCGGGCTCTTTTTCACTCCGGACGGCGAAGCGCTCGACTTCCGGGGCACAGTGGCGACCTTCGCCAATATCCTGCTCATCCGGACAATGCGCTGACCCGTCCGGGGGGGAGCGGCGCGCTTACTTTTTCTTGGCGATCTCCACGGCGCCGGACCCGCCGTCGTCGCTCGTCCACTGGCCGGTGAACTTTTCCTTGTCCGGCTTCAACACAATGGAAATAACCACGCCTTCGGCGGTCGGGAAGACGACTTTCAGTTCCTTGCCATCGTAAACGATTTCGGTCAAGGGCGTTTCCGGGGCCAGGACGCCGGCGGCATCGCTGACTTTTCCTTTGTATCCCTTCTCGGCTTTTTCAATGATGAGGGTGACTTCGTCCGGAGTCTGATCGGGAAGGATGGCCGTTCCGACCCAGGTCCCTTCAATTCCGGCCGGGCCGCCCGCGAAGGCGGCCAGGGCGATGGCGACCGCGAGGACAAGGGCGCAAAGCGCGGTTTTCAGAAGATGCATTTCATTCCTCCACGTGCGTTTTATATGTTCCAACGGTACGAGGCCTTGATCAGGAAGATGTTGTCGCCGGGCGCGGTCAGCAGGTCGCCGAGATCGCGGCGCAGCCGGAGCACACCGGGGTTGGAGTAATCGGCCCGGTTCTGCGTCCAGACGAAATAGAGAAGCGAGCCGGGGAGGTATTCCCAGCGGAGGACCACCGTCCCGCGCAGGGATTTCATGTTGAAATCAGGATTGCCGAAATCGAAGGCCGCGGCCGGGCCTTCGCCGTCCGGATCGACGGTGTAGACATCGTCGGCGAAGGACAGCGACGACCCGTTTTCGCCGAAGAGGTTGTAGGCGTATTCCTGCGGGCGGGCCAGCTCCTTGAAACGGTTGAAGGCCCCGACGGCGATGAAGGGCTGGAGGTAGGCCTGGAGAGAAAGGCGCGGGGTGAACGTCCAGTTGAGGCGGATTTCGGCGAAGACCATCTTCTGGTCGAGCCGGGCGAAAACGTAGCGCTTGCCGTATGTCGAAGTCATCAGGTCGTCGGCGAACTTGCCGATCCACTGGGTTTCGTTGAGTTCCCGGGCGTAGCCGGGCCCGATGGAGAAGCTGAAGTTGGGAGCGGGTTTCCAACGGATGTTCAGCTGGGCCATCCAGGAGTAGCCGTCCACGCCGGAGTTGACGTACGATCCGGCCCCTTCCAGGACGATGGGTTTCCGGCCGTCCGTGTTCAGGCTGCCTTCGAGGCTGAAGGCGGCCGGGCTCCAGGCCAGCGGGCCGCCGCGGGTCAAGCGGTTGTTGAGCGAACCGGCCCCTTCGTATAAGACCACGTTGAAGGACCAGAAATTGCGGAAGAGGCCCTCGAAGATAATGACGCCGCCCTTCCCGACGTTGTTGCCGCCGAAGTCCCAGTTGGCGAAGGGGCCGCCACCGACGAGGATCTGCTGGAAAATCTTTCCCGGCTTGGTGAAGTTGAGGCCGGGCAGGAAGGTGACATTGATGACGTCGGAGGAGCCGGATTGGTATCCCGCGTCGTTGGGATTGAATCCGGGCGACAGCGCGCCCGCCTGGAGAATGATGATCACCTTGCCGTTTTGCTTGGCCAGGCTGAACCGGCCGCCCCAGCCGGAGAGCGAGGTTGCGCCCGGATCGACTTCGACGTGGGTCGCGTCGGGCCGCTGGAAATAGTGGATCGAGGAATTCTGGACGCGGAGGATGTCCTCGACGCTGCCCTCGATCCGGGTTCCGCCGATCCAGCCGCCCACCACCCAGTTCTTGCCGGCGTCGAGGAACGACCAGCCGTCCACGGCCAGGCCGAAGGCGTTCTTGTTCAGAATCCCGGCCAGGGTCGGGTCCCCGATATCCCGTGCCACGCCGGTCAGCATGAATCCGACGCCGTGCCGTCCGTCGTCGATATCCTTCTGGGCCCGGAGGATGCCGTAATAGGTCGAAGGCTCGACCTCCTCGCGGTAACGGAGGCCGAACGAGTCTATGTCGGCGAATTCACGGGCGGTGACGGCGTTGATGAAGCCGAGGTTCCAGCCGGCGAGTTTCCCTGTGAGCTTGGCCGCGCCGAGAATCGTGGTCCCGCCGGGGATGGAGGCATATCCGTCCCGGGTGACATTGCCCTGGGGAGCCCGGCCGATCCGGCGGCTGTAGAAGAAGGACGGCTGGGGCCAATTGATGTTGGCGTTGAAATAGATCCCGCCCCGGCCGAAGCCATCGAAAATGGATGAGCCTTCGATGAAGAACGGGCGTTTTTCTTCGTAATATGTTTCATAGGCCGAAAGATTGACGACGGCCGGATCGACTTCGACCTGGCCGAAGTCGGGATTGACGGATGCGTCGAGGGTCAGGTTGCTGCTCAAGCCGAGCTTGAGGTCGAGGCCGGCGTCTCCGAACGTTTTATGTCCGGTTTCGAAAGGATTGCCTTCCTCAGCCGGGCGAAATTGGGCTTGTCCGGTGACGTAGGGGGTCAATTCCATGTGGATACCGGGAGAAATCCCCTTGAGGCCTTCCAACCGGGCGAACTTGGAAACGAAAGCCTGTTCGCTTTTCGGATGCCAGGAATAGCTCGCCGTTTCGTTTTTCCGCTTGATGATCCGGCGGAAATTGACGCCCCAGACATATTCGTCCATCTTGTTGAACCGGATCTGGTTGAAGGGAATCTTCATCTCGACGTTCCAGCCGTCGGCCACGACCGCGGCCCGGGCTTCCCAGACGCCGTCCCAGGAGCTATCGTCGCTGACGTCGTTGGACAGGGTCAGGTCCATGATCGATCCGGCCGGATTGACGGCGAAGAGGTATCCCGTCCGCTTGTCGAAATAGGGATCGACCGCGAAGTAAAACCAATCCGACTCCATTTGGGAATCGCGGCGTCCGAGGCGGCCGACGATTTTGCCGGGCTCCGAATCCTGGCAGTGGGCGGCGATGTAGAGGGCCTTGTCGTCATAGGCGATCCAGACGTCGGTCTTCTCCGTCGACGGCTGACCGTCCTGCGGATCGTTCTGGGTGAAGCCGTTGGTCCCCGGACGTTTCCAGGCGGACTCCTCGAGTCGCCCGTCGATCGTGACCGCATCCTGAAGGCGGACGGCCTGGACCACTTTCTGGTCGGCGGGGTACGTTTTGTTGGTCCCTTTTTCCGCGGCCGTCAAGGCCAGGGGCAAGATTAATGCGGCCGTGATAAGGGTTTTTATCTTCATCTCCGGGCTCCTTGTTTTCCTCAGTTTTTAAGGGTGGTCTTATACCACCAGACGCTATAATTTACGTATGGAGCCATATGAAGGTTCACTTCCCGAATAAAGTCCTTTCGGCGGCCTCCTTTATAAAGACGCTTGGAGGAAGGGAAAGGTTTCCCGGCCGGGCTTTTTAAATGAGGTAAAATGGCTTAAGATGAAGCCTTGTCGGAGGTCAATCCCATGAAAAAAATCATTCTCGTCATGGCCGTTTCGGCGCTTCTTGCCGGTCCGGCCTTGTCCCAGACTCCCGCCCCATCGCCGACGACCCGGGAGATGAACCTGCTCTGCTGGCAGGAATTCGGAGAGCTCGTGCCGGCCAGGATTCAGACCGTTCTGCTTCCGGCGGGCTCCCTGGAACCGCACGGCGTGATCCCCAACGGGACCGATAATCTTGCTCCCGAAGCCATGGCCCGCGACATCGCCGGGCGGATCGACGCCCTGATCGCCCCGACTCTCAATTACGGGATGACCGGGGACATGAAGGCCTATCCCGGCGCGGTTTCGATTTCCAAGGAGGCTTATGCCCAGTTTGCCGGGGACGTTTTGGAAAGCCTGGCCGGCCAGGGCTTCCGGAACATCATCATCCTCAACGGCCACGGCGGCAACACGACCGTCCTGAACGACGTCGCCGGGCGCATTTCCAACGAGCGCCGGGTCCGGATTTTCATCGTGAACTGGTGGACGCTGGCCGACGACATCACCAAGGCGGTCTTCAAGCAGAACGGCGGCCACGCCGGCAACAACGAGACCGCCTATGTCCAGGCCATCGTTCCCGCCCATATCCATCCCGAGCGGTACCGGCCGGACATGGCCGCCCCGCTGGCCGCGCCCTCGGGCTCATTCTTTGCCCACCCCGTGACGACGTCGATCCTTCTCTATGAGAAAGGCCAGGGTTATCCGACCTTCGACCCGGCCCAGGCGAATGAGTATTTCCGGAAAGTCAACGACCGGGTCGCCGAACTTGTTTCGGACGCGATCAAGAAATGGGATGCCGCCGGGATCTACCGGTGATCCCTGGAGAAAACCGATGACCCTCCGTCTCTATCAAGTCGATGCTTTCACCCCGGAACTGTTCCGGGGAAATCCGGCCGGGGTCTGCCCCCTCGAGACCTGGCTGCGCGATGACCTGATGCAGAAGATCGCCATGGAAAACAACCTGGCGGAGACCGCGTTCTTCGTCCGGACGGGCGACCGCTTCCGGATCCGCTGGTTCACCCCGGCCGTGGAAGTGGACCTTTGCGGGCACGCGACCCTGGCCGCGGCCCATGTCCTCTTCCATCACGATCATTTCGCGGGGGACGTGATCGAATTCGATTCGCGGAGCGGCGTTCTCCGGGTCCGCGAAGAGGGCGGCCTCCTGACCCTGGATTTCCCCGCCGACACGCTCCGTCAGGCCGACGAGCCGCCCGAACTGGCCGACGCCCTCGGCGCCCGGCCCCGGGAGGTCTTCCGGGGGAAGACCGATGTCCTGGCGGTTTTCGAAAACCAGGCCGATATCGAAGCGATGAATCCGGATTTCCGGAAGCTGGCCGGGATTCAAGGGCGGGGGGTGATCGTGACCGCTCCGGGGAACGAGGTCGATTTCGTCTCCCGCTTTTTCGCGCCCCAAGTGGGCATCGACGAGGATCCGGTGACGGGCTCGGCCCATACTTCGCTCACGCCGTATTGGGCGGGCCGGCTCGGGAAAAACGATATGGAGGCGATCCAGCTTTCCAAACGACGCGGCTGGCTCCGGGTCCTTCTCCGCGGCGACCGGGTCGAAATTTCCGGCCGGGCGAGGACTTATCTCGAAGGCCGGATCGACGTGGCCTGATTATCGGCCGAAGAGGCCGACCGTTTTTAGCAGAAGGACGGCCCCGGCGACGAAGACGAGGCCATAGACCCAGGCCAGGAATTTCACCGCCGGGATCCGGCGGCCCAGCTTCTCCCCGGCCCAAACGGCCACGATCATGATCGGAAGCGATTCAAGGAAGATCCTGAAAACGGATTCCGACCACAACCCCGCCGCTCCCTGGCCGATCATAATCGCCAGTCCGGTCGGCAGGAAATAGCCCTGGAGATTGGCCCGGAACTCATCGGGAGTCCATCCCCGGAGGGCTCCGTAGAGCGCGATGGGCGGGCCATTGGTGTTAAAGGCCGCGCCCAGGATCCCGCCGGCTAGGCCGAAAAGCGGAGCGGATTTCCCGGTAGAAAGACGCAAGCGGCCGGGGTGGAGCAGCCCGGAAAACGAAAAGAGGATAATCAACAGAGCCAGCCCCAGGCTGACGAAGCGATTGTCTATGGACTTGAGAAAAAGGAGGCCGACGGGGATCCCGGCGAGCGTCCCGCCGATCAGGGCCGCCGTGTTTCGGAGGTCGAGATGCCTGAAGCCGCGGACGAGAAGCAACGCCCCGAGCGTCGGTCCGGCCAGGGCCATGAGCGGCGTGGCCGAGGTCATTGGGAGAGCGAGGGCCAAGAGGGGCATGCCGAGGAGGGCGTCGCCGAAGCCGAACACGGCCCGCACCAGCGAGGCCAGGAGCAGGACGGCCAAAATCGAGGCGTGACCGGGGAAAGCGAAGACGGCGTAGCCGGCGGCCGCCAGGATCGCGACGGCCTGCGGAAACGCGGTTGGAATCGTTTTTCCCGGGGACATAACGGCCCATTATCCCGGATTATCAAGAAAAACGGAAGGCGGCGTCTTCCCGGCGGTTTCTCCGACCAGACCGCGCCGCCGGCCGCTTTAATTCTCGATCACCTGATAGAAGAAGTTCCCGTCTGCCGGCAGCGTCAGCATCCTGTCTTCGGCCATCAAATCGGTCGCCTTGGTGTAGATGAAGTGGTACCACCAGATATAGAACTCGCCGAAGGCGATCTCTTTCGCATACCCCGAATCGACATGGATTTTCTCGGCATATTTCCGGGTCTTTTCCAGGATTTCAAGAAGGCGGGGGAAAAAATCCGCGGCCATTTTATCGAGGAGGAGGAGGTCCGAAGCGGAGACTTTGTTTTCCGTCGTCGCAGCCTTCCTTCCTATCCGATTGTTTCCATAGATGCTGATGTCCCCGACTTGATTTCCATAGAGGCCGAAGGGTTCGTTCTTCTCGTTCCTTTCCAACATGGAGATATAATAATTTTTGCCGTGCCTCGGCGGCCGCGTCGTCGTTTTAAGAAATTCCCGTTCAACGTTGTCGATTTGCCAGTTGTCCAACAGGACATCGCTCAGGATGAAGAAGGCCCAATCCTCGAAACCGCGGCTCTTGGACATGTCCGTTCGATTAAATTGTCCTTTGATCGAAGGCAGCGATTCCTTGATCGCTTTCACGATCTCCCGGGAGACGGGGAGCGCATCGGTGAAGAGACGCCGGCCATCATCAGCATCAGCGATGAATATGGCCGGCTTTAAAAGGCCCCCCATGTGTTGAATGTAGTTCTTTTCCTCCAAAAAGCGCAGCAACATGTCGATCTTGGAATGGCTGAAGCCGGTTTTTGTTTTGAATTCCGAAATATCGATGTTTTTGTGCAAGGCCATCAGCAGGAGATCCTTGTTGTCTTCCCTTATGGGAAAATCGGGGATGTTGTCTCCCTTGGAAATGACGGAGAATCCGAATTTTTTTTCGGCGAGGACGTCGATGGGGCTTGTTTGAGCCAGGGCCCCTAACACCGGCATCATCATTAAAATCCAAGTCGTCCTTCTTTTCGACCGTTTCCTTTTGAAATCCATGATCCTCTCCTCTCGACGTTTCATCGGTCTCGCGATCACGTCCTCGGTCGCCGATTTTATCATTCCCGGCCTTTCCCGGAGTATGCCACTTCCTCCGTCATGCCCTTGTCCCTTAGACGTCCGGCCGGGCAAAAAGGTTTCATCGGCGGCCCGTTGACAGATTCCCGGCGGCTGGGATATAAAAAAATCCTCCGATGATTCCCAAGCCGCGCGATTCTTCTTCGTTCCGCCACGCGATCGTCCGGGCTCCCGGTCCGGACGCCGCCGGGGGATTGACCACGGCCGGCTTGGGAAAACCGGACTTTTCCCTGCTTTCGGCTCAGCACGACGCCTACGTCGCGACCCTGCGAAAGCTCGGTCTTGAAGTCGAGATACTGGCCGCGGCGCCGGGATTCCCCGACGCCTACTTCATCGAGGACACCGCCGTCATGCTGCCCGAGCTCGGCGTGATCGCCCGGCCCGGGGCTTCGTCCCGCCGCGGCGAAACGGCTTCCGTCGAGCCGGCGCTTTCGAAACACCGGTCTTGCGTCCGGATCGAACCGCCCGGGACTCTGGACGGCGGAGACGTCCTGTTCGCGGGGGGACGTTTCTTCATCGGGCTTTCCGAGCGGACCAATTCGGCCGGGGCCCGGCAGCTGGGGGCGATCGTCGAAGCCTGCGGCCATCCGTGGACGGCGGTCCCGGTCGGACACGGCCTTCACTTGAAGTCGTTCGTCAACACCCTCGGGGGCCGGACCATGGTCCTGGCGCCCGGATTTGATCCGGGCCGGGCTTTTTTGGATTTCATCCGGATCGTCCTCGATCCCGGAGACGAATACGCGGCCAACACCCTGTGGATCAACGGAACGCTCCTGATGCCTTCGGGATTTCCCCGGGCCCGGAAAAAGCTCGAACAAACGGGGCTGCCGATCATCGAGATCGATACGAGCGAGGCGCGCAAGATGGACGGCGGATTGACGTGCTTATCGCTTCGATTCTGAAGCGGGAAGGAAAGCGAGGACCCATGACGGATCGAAACGGATTCGGAAGAGGAAGCGTTCTTCTTTTTCTCCTCCTGGCCGGCCTCGGTTCGGGTTTTTTCCAAACCGTCGATCCGGCCGGCATGTGGGACGTCGTCTTCGAGACGCCCATGGGCGAACGGTCCTATCTCACGACATTTGTCCGGGAGAAAGACGGGTTCCAGGTCGTCATGAAAACGCCGCAGGGCAGGGAATTGACGACGACGGCCAAACTCGAGGGCGCCTCGATCGAATGGACTGTTCTCGTGAGCATGCCGATGGGGGACGTCAGCCTCGCGTTCAAAGGCCGGATCGGGGAAGGGGACATGACCGGAACGGTCGTCATGGGCGAAGCCGGCGAGTCGCCGTTCAAGGCCAAAAGGATCTCTTCGCCGGCCGCAGCGGCTTCCCAGGGCCCGGCCATCTCTTTCGTCGACCTGGCTTCCGAGGCGTCCCGGCAAGTCGTGGTCGACCGGGAAGGCGGTCAATATCTCGGCCATCCGACAACCGTGCTTCTCGAGGACGGCCGGACGATTCTGGCCGTATACCCGAAAGGCCACGGCCGCGGACCCATCGTCTTGAAAAGGAGCCCGGACGGCGGCTTGACCTGGAGCGGGCGGCTTCCCGTTCCGGAGAATTGGGCGACGAGCCTCGAGACGCCGACGATCCACCGGGTCGTCGACGCCGCCGGGAAGAAGCGGCTGATCGTCTGGTCGGGGCTCTTTCCCGCCCGGCTGGCCGTGTCAGAGGACGACGGCGCGACCTGGTCGCCCCTCAAGCCGGCCGGCGACTGGGGGGGCATCGTCGTCATGGGATTCGTCGAACCATTGAAAAAGCCCGGTTGCTACCTGGCGATGTTCCATGACGACGGCCGCTTTTTCGCCCGCGGTTCGGTCCAAGCCGATCCTGTCGTTTTTACCCTTTATAAAACGTTTTCCGTCGACGGCGGAATGACTTGGTCGGCTCCTGAAGCCGTCTGGAGCGGCTCCGACATCCATCTCTGCGAGCCGGGCGGCCTCCGCTCGCCCGACGGCTCGGAGCTGGCCGTCCTGCTCCGGGAAAATTCCAGGCGGAAAAATTCCCACGTGATCTTTTCACGGGATGAAGGAAAGACGTGGACGTCTCCGGTCGAGCTTCCCGTTTCCCTGACCGGCGATCGGCATACCGGGAAATACGCGCCCGACGGCCGCCTCTTCATCAGCTTCCGGGATATGGCCTCGAACAGCCCGACGAAAGGGGATTGGGTCGCCTGGGTCGGGACCTATGACGACATTAAAAAAGGAAGGGAAGGCCAGTACCGCGTCCGCCTCATGAAAAATCACTCCGGCGCCGACTGCGCCTATCCGGGGGTCGAAATTCTTCCCGACGGCGCGTTTGTCGCGACGACGTACGGCCATTGGACCGAAAACGAAGAGCCCTATATCATGAGCGTGCGGCTGAAGCTGTCCGAGCTGGACGCCCGGAATCCGGGGAAAAAGAAGCCCTGACTTTTCCGCCGGTCGAAATTCTTATTACAGCGCGTCGATGATCGCGTTCAGCGTCGGGCTGGGCCGCATGGCCGGGCCGACCTTCTTCGGGTCCGGACGGTAATACCCGCCCATGTCCACCGGCTTGCCCTGGGCCCCGATGAGCTCGGCGTCGATTTTAGCCGCGTTTTCCCCGAGCTTTTTCGCGAAGGGCGCAAACCGGGCCTGCAGCTCCTTGTCCTTGGACTGGGCGGCCAGGGCCTCGGCCCAGTAGAGGGCCAGGTAGAAGTGGCTGCCCCGGTTGTCGATCTGGCCGACTTTTCGGGCGGGGGACTTGTTGTTGTCCAGGAATTTGGCGATGGCCTGATCGAGCGTTTCGGCCAGGAGCTTCGCTTTTTCGTTTTGAAAGACGCCGGCCAGGTGCTCCAGCGAGGCGGTGAAGGCCGAGAATTCGCCGAGCGAATCCCAACGCAGGTAGCCTTCCGTCTCGAATTGCTGGACGTGCTTGGGGGCCGAGCCGCCGGCGCCCGTTTCGAACAGCCCCCCTCCGGCCAACAGCGGAACGATGGACAGCATCTTGGCGCTGGTCCCGATTTCGAGGATCGGGAAGAGGTCGGTCAGATAATCACGGAGGACGTTGCCGGTCACGGAGATCGTGTCCAAGCCTTTCCGGATCCGTTCCAGCGAATAGCGCAACGCTTCGACCGGGGGCAGGATCTTGATTTCCAGGCCCTTGGTGTCGTGGTCCTGGAGGTAGCGCTCGACCTTGGCGATGACCTGGGTATCGTGGGCCCGGTTTTTGTCCAGCCAGAAGACGGCCGGGGTGCCGGTCGCCCGGGCCCTCTTGACCGCCAGCTTGACCCAGTCGCGGATCGGTATGTCCTTGACCCGGGACATCCGCCAGATGTCCCCGGCCTCGACTTCGTGCTCCATGAGGATTTTGCCGCATGGCGTCACGACCCGGACGGTCCCGTCGACCGGGATCTCGAAGGTCGTCGGGTGGGAGCCGTACTCTTCGGCCTTCTGGGCCATGAGGCCGACGTTGGACACGCTGCCCATGGTGGCCGGATCGAAGGCCCCGAATTGCTTGCAGTTTTCGATGATCTCCTTGTAGGTCGTCGAATAGCACCGGTCGGGGATCATGGCCATCGTTTCATGCAGCTTTCCGTCCGGCCCCCACATCTGCCCCGACTCGCGGACGACGACCGGCATGGAAGCATCGACGATGATGTCGTTGGGGACGTGGAGGTTGGTGATGCCCTTGTCCGAATCGACCATGGCCAGGGCCGGGCGCTCGGCGTAAACGGCCCGGATGTCGGCCTCGATTTCCTTCCGTTGGGCTTCGGGCAGGCCCTGGATTTTCGCGTACACGTCACCCAGGCCGTTGTTGACGTTCACCCCGAGCTCCTTGAGGGTCGCGGCATGCTTGCTCAGGGCCTTCTGGTAGAAGACCGACACGGCGTGGCCGAACATGATCGGGTCGGAGATCTTCATCATCGTCGCCTTCAGGTGGAGCGACAGGAGAAGGCCCTTGGCCTTGGCCTCGTCGATTTTCTCGGCGTAAAAGGCCCGGAGGGCTTTCTTGCTCATGAACGTCCCGCTGAGGATTTCCTCCGGGAGGGCGTCCAGTCCGTCCTTGAGGACCTTGACCGATCCGTCCTTGGCGGCGAGCTCGATCCGGAATTCCCGCTCCTTCGTGTTGACGACGGATTTTTCGTGGCCGTAAAAATCGCCCCCGGTCATATGGACGACGCAGGCCTTGTTGTCGGGTTTCCAGGCGCCCAGCTTATGGGGATGCTTTTTGGAGAAGGCCTTGACCGAAAGCGGCGCCCGCCGGTCGGAGTTGCCCTCGCGGAGGACCGGGTTCACGGCGCTGCCCAGGACCTTGGCATAACGGGCCTGGATCTCTTTCTCGGCCTCGTTCTTCGGCCGCTCGGGGTAATCCGGAAGGGCGTAGCCCTTGGCTTGAAGCTCCTGGATCGCTTCCTGGAGCTGGGGGATCGAGGCGCTGATGTTCGGCAGCTTGATGATGTTCGCTTCGGGTTTGGCCGTGAGCTCGCCCAGCTGGGACAGCTCATCGGGGATTCTCTGCTTTTCCTTCAGGTAATCGGGAAAATTGGCGATGATCCGCCCGGCCAGCGAAATATCCCGCGATTCGACGGTCACGCCCGTTCCCTTGGTGAATCCCTGGATGATGGGCAGCAGGGAATGGGTGGCCAGGGCCGGGGCTTCGTCGGTCTCGGTCCAGATGATCGTCTGTTTCGCCATGATTCCTCCTTCTCGTCGCGGCGATGGGTTCAAGGGGGAATTACGATAGCCGAAATGCCGGGGAGTGTCAATCGAAAAAGGCAGGGGCAACCGGCGGATTCGGCGAGAAAAAAATTGACAGGTTCGACTCGCGCGGAATATCATGCTTTCGGTTCATCCGGCGCCGATCGTCGATTCGAGGAGGCCGGCTGTGAGAAAACGAGGAATCGTTTCTCTTGTCGCGGGCGGTTTTTTTTTCCTTCTGGTTCTCGACTTGGCGTCCCAGGAAAAAACCCTGGACGAGCTTCTCAACCTGGGGCTCAACGATCTTCTCAATCTCAAGGTCGTATCGGCCCTGAAGATCCCCGAGACGATCAACCGGACGCCGGCCACGGTCCGGGTGATCACCGCCGAAGACATCCGGGCCAACGGCTATTTCACCCTGGAAGACGCCCTGTCCGATCTTCCCGGCATCCAATTCCGCAACATCCTGGGCTTCAACTCGTATTCCTTCTTCCGGGGCGTTCCCTCCCAGAACAATAAAATCCTCGTCCTGGTCGACGGCATCCTGGTCAACGAGCTGAATTCGGGCGGCTATTACGGCGGCCTGCATTACAACCTATCCGACGTCGAGCGCATCGAGGTCGTGTATGGCCCGGCCTCGGCCCTCTACGGGACCAACGCCGTCTCCGGCATCATCAGCATCATCACCCGGGATCCCAAGACGACTCCCGGAGGGAGGGCCTCCGCCGGCCTGGGCAATTTCGGAACGCGCCTGGCCGACGCCCGCTACGGGTATTACGACGAACATTCCGATTTCGGCTTTAAAGTCGCGGCCATGGTCAAGCAAAGCGACAAGGCCGATTTGAAGGGCGTGGCCGGAGACGATAACTGGACCGAGGCGATGGAGAATTTCGAGAACGACGCGTCCGTCGAAGCCCTGGTCCGGTTCAAGAATTTTCGGGCGGGATTCCTCTTTCAGGACAAGGACGCCGGCTACGCGACCGCCCAGCTCGGCGGCGTGCGCGAGGGATTGACGCCGGTCAGCGACCATGGGGTCAACTGGCATGTTCGTTTTCTCAACACCTGGTTGAGCTACGAGTTGCAAATGAAAAAGAGCTGGTCGCTCCGGTCCACGGCGTATTACCGGAACGCCACCGTTCCCGACGACACGATTCCCGTCATCGAGCTGGCGGTCGAAGGTTCGGCCGGCCGCCAATACCGGTATTACCGGCCGAACGACATGATCGGAAACGAAACCCAATTCCAGTGGACGCCCGGCCCGCGCTGGCATCTCTCTTTCGGCTTCGTGTTCGAGCGGGAGCGCCTGGCCGAGACGATCTCCATCACCCAGAGCGAGGCCGCGGATATCGAGCCGGCCGTTCCGCCCCGGCCGAATATGTTGACCGACACGCTCCTTTCCGGTTTTGTCCAGGCCCAGGTTGCCCTCCGGCCGGAGCTGGAGCTCTTCATCGGAGCCCGGCACGACGAGAGCAGCTATTACGGATCCGTGACGACGCCCCGCGCCGGCCTCGTTTTCAATCGCGGGAAGCTGACCGCCAAGCTCCTCTACGGCCGGGCGTTCCGGGCGCCGAAGCCGTGGGATTACACGAACGGATTGGGCAATCCGGATTTGGAGCCGGAAAAGATGTCGTCCCTAGAAGCGGCCGGAGCCTGGCTGTTTTCGCCCTATCTCCGGTTCGAAATCTCCGCGTACCACAACCGCCTCTCCAATCTCCTGACCCGGATCAACGAGGGCGACAGTTGGTGGTGGAGCAACGCCGGTTCGGTGACGACGGATGGGGTCGAAGCGGGTTTCCTCTATCGCCGCGGCTCCTGGAACGCCTGGGCGTATTATACCTATACGGCGTCCTTGAACGCGGACGATGAACAGGTGCCCGAGATTGCCCCCCATGGCGCCACGCTCGGCCTGGGACACGCCTTCACTCCGGATCTCCGTCTCACCCTTCGCGGCCAATACCTGGGAGCCCGAAAAAACACGAAAATCGTCCCGGCGACGGGAAGCGACCGGATCGGCGACGCCTTCATCCTTCACGCCGCCCTTTCCCTTCGGATCGCCGGCGGATTCGACGCCCAGATCGTCGTCGACAACCTCCTCGATGCCGTCTATTTCCATACCTCCAACCTGCCGGCCGGCCGGTTCCGCCAGCCCCAGCGCTCCGTCCGGATCGTCGCCGGGTATTCTTTTTGATGACACATCCGGCGATCCGTCACGCGATCGCGGCCGCGGCCCTGGCGGCCCTGGCCCTGTCCGGGTTCGCGGCCGGTCCGCCGCCGAAAGCCCAGGCCGAATCCGAAGTCAAGGCGGTGTTTCTTGTGAATTTCCTCCGCTACCTCGAATGGCCGGAGGAAAACGGCCTTCCCTTCTGCCCCATCGTCGTTTTGGGCGACAGCCCGATTTTCGAACCGCTTCGGGAGATCTCCGAGAAAAACAAGCCGGGGATGATTCCGATCCAGGTCCGCCGGTGCGCGGACCTCGATGACGCAGGTTTTCCCCGGATTCTTTTTCTCTCTCCTTCCTCGGCTTCGCTTCTCCCCAAGGTCCTTGACAAATTCCGGGGAAAGGATACGTTAATCGTCGGGGAGACGGAGGGGCTTGCCGCGCGCGGCGCGGCGATCAATTTCGTCCTCCGGGAAGAGACCGTCAAGTTCGAAGTCAGCGTCAAAGCCTTGAAAGCGGCCGGCATCCAGGCCGGCTCCCAGCTCCTGCGACTGGCCATCCTGGTCGATGGCGGGGAGAAAACGCCCGGGCCATGAAGTTCAAAGACTTGTCCCTCGCCCGCAAAATCATCTTCCTGCAGCTCTTCATCGTTCTTGTCGTCGTCGTCCTCCTCAGCGGTTTCCACGTCATCAACGATGCCGCCCTTTTCCGGAAGGATATCCGGATGAAGCTCGTCTCGGTAGCCCGCGTCCTGGGTTACAACTGCACGTCCGCCCTGAACTTCCGGGATCCCGGCGACGCGGCCCTGACCCTCAGGTCGCTCGAGGCCGAGACGTCCGTGATCCGGGGCTGGGTCCTGTCCGCCGACGGCCGCGTGTTTGCGTCTTATCTCAAGCCCGGTCGGGCCGACGAGCCCCCGCCGGCCGTTTCGGACGACGGGGAAGAGATCCGAGGCTCGACCCTCTTCCTGAAGCGCCGCATCCTCCAGGACGGCGCGCCGCTCGGATCCGTTCTCCTTCAATACGACATGTCCGAATACCGGACGATCCTCATCCGGGACGTCATCGTAGCCCTGGTCACCCTTGCCCTGAGCCTGGCGCTGGCCCTCCTCCTGACGACCTTCAGCCACCGGGCGGTCTCGTTTCCCATCCGCCGCCTGGCCGGGACCATCGACCGGGTTTCGCGGACCAAGGACCTGTCCATTCGCGTCCCCGAAGAACGAAAGGATGAAATCGGCGTTCTTTACCGCGGCTTCAACGCCATGCTGGCCGAGATTCATGCGCGGGAAATCGACCGGGATCAGGCCATCGCCGCCCTTCGTGAAAGCGAGGACAAGTACCGGACCCTCGTCGAGAACGCCGAGGACGCGATCGTCATCATCCAGGATCAGAACATCATTTACGCCAATCCGGGGGCCACGGTTCTGGCCGGCGTTCCCGCCGAATCCATGACCGGAAATCCGTTTTTCCGCTACATCGCCGACGAAGAAGTCCCCCGATTGAGGCAGTATTACGCCAACCGGCTTCAAGGCCTCGCCGCCCCGTCGACGTATGAAACGATATTCAAAAGCGGGTCCGGGCGCTTCGTCCCCGCCGAAGTCAACGCCGCCCGGATCCTGTTCCGGGGGAAGCCGGCCTCCCTGGTGATCATCCGCGACATCACCGAGCGGAAAAAGGCCGAGGACGAGATCCGCAAACTCAACGAATCTCTCGAGCGGAGGGTCGCGGATCGGACCCGGGAGCTGGCCGCGGCCAATGAGCGGCTGATCGAGCTGGACCGGCTGAAAAGCCTGTTTCTGGCCAGCATGAGTCACGAGCTGCGGACGCCGCTCAATTCAATCATCGGATTCACCGGGCTGCTGCTCATGGGCATGTCGGGGGAGCTTTCTCAGGAGCAGGCGAAGCAGTTGAACATGGTCCAGGGCAGCGCTTCCCATCTCCTGGAGCTGATCAACGAGATCCTGGACATCTCCAAAATCGAATCGGGCAAGGTCGACCTGTCGATCGCCCCGATCCCGGTCGCGGAGGCGGTCCGGGAGACGGTCAAGGGGGTGGCTCCCCAAGCCGCGGCCAAGGGGCTCGAGCTGAACGTCGACGTGCCCGAGGGCGTGACCCTCGAGTCCGACCGGCGGCGGTTCAAACAGGTCCTGATGAACCTGCTCAGCAACGCGATCAAATTCAGCGACAAGGGCGATATCCGGGTCATTGTCGAAAGCCGGGACGGACGGCTCTGGGTCCGGGTGATCGATCGCGGCATCGGCATCCGTCCGGAAGATCAGCCGAAGCTCTTCGCCCCGTTCCAGCAGGTCGACATGACGGTGACCAAGCGCTACGAAGGCACGGGGCTGGGTCTCTACATGTGCAAGAAGGTCCTGGCCATGCTCGGCGGCGACATCGCGGTCCGCAGCGAATACGGATACGGCAGCACGTTCACGTTCGACATACCCCTGCGCTGGAAGGAGACCTCCCATGAAAACGGTTCTCATCATTGAAGATAACGAGAACAACATGTACATGATGCGCTTTATCGTCAATAAGTTGGGGCATACCGTCCTCGAGGCCCAGGACGGAGCGGCCGGAGTCGCCCTGGCCCGGGAGAAGCGCCCCGACCTGATCCTCATGGACATCCAGCTGCCGGTGATGGACGGGTATGCGGCGACTCGAAAAATCCGCGAAGAGGCGCCCCTGGCCGGCGTTCCGATCATCGCCGTGACGTCTTACGCCATGGTCGGCGACCGGGAAAAAGCCTTGTCCGCCGGGTGCACGGATTACGTCGAAAAGCCGATCGACCCGGCCGCCTTCATCAAGGTGCTGGAAAAGTACGTCTGAGGACGGAGGAATGCGATGAGAATATTGATCGTCGACGACCAGGACGAAAACCGTTACCTTCTGAAGAAGCTGCTCGCGGGCTTCGGACATGAAACCGTCGAAGCGGCCAACGGAAAAGCGGCCCTGGAGCTTCTTGAGGCCGGCCTGTTCGACCTGGTGATCTCCGACATCCTGATGCCGGTCATGGACGGATACCAGCTGTGCCGGGAGGTCCGGTCCCGGGACCGGTTCCGGAATATCCCCTTCGTTTTTCTGACGGCCACTTACATCGAGGATAAGGACGAAGCGTTCGCGTTGAAGCTCGGAGCGGACGCTTTTTACCGGAAACCGATCGATCCGCGGACGTTTTTCTCGGGGATCACGGCCCTGCTCGAGGACCTGAAGAGCGGGAAAAGGCAGAGGCGGGAGACGGACGGCGACGAAAAGGAGATCCTGACCCTCTACAACGAACGCTTGATCCACAAGCTCGAGTCGAAGATGGTGCGGCTGGAGGAAGAAATCTCCGAGCGGGAGAAAGCCCAGCAGGCCATGCGGGCGGCTCTCAAGGAGAAGGAGGCCCTGATCCGCGAGATTCACCACCGGGTCAAGAACAACATGCAGATCATTTCCAGCCTGATCAACCTGTCCTCCCGGGACATCAAGGACCCGGCGACGCTGGACGCCCTCCGGCAGATCAAGCTCCGGATCCGGTCGATGGCGATGGTCCACGAAAAGCTGCTGAAATCCGACAGCCCGGACCATGTTGATTTCGGCGATTTCCTCCAGGACCTGGCCATCCATCTTTTCCAATTTTTCCGGATCGAAGAGGGCCGGATCGCCTTGAAGATGGAGACCGAGCCCCTCGGCCTTCCGATCGAATCGGCCGTCCCGTGCGCCCTGATCGCCTGCGAAGCCCTGTCCAACGCCCTCAAGCATGCGTTCCCCGGCGAGCGCAAGGGGGAAATCGTCGTGACGCTGCGACGGCTGTCTTCCGGGGATGCCCTCCTGAGCATCCGCGACGACGGGATCGGATTCCCCGGCCATATCAACGTCGCCGAGGCCCCGTCCATGGGTTTGACGATCATGAATTCCCTGGTCCAGCAGATCGGCGGCCGGCTTGAGGTCGTCGCCGGCCGGGGTTCGGATTTCCGGGTGACGTTCAGAATTCCCGGAACTGTTGGAGAGAAACCCAAATAAGGGTTTCTCTCCAACGGTCGCTTCGCTCCCTGCCTCTCATCTTTCGTTTCTGAATGATGGATTGAGAGAAACCCAAATAAGGGTTTCTCTCCGGCGCGCGATTTCGCCCCGGGCCCGGGCTGAAGACAATTCTTTTACATTCGTTTTTCCTTTCGGTGACAAATTCCGCGCGGCCCGCGTGTATGTTGGGTGTGGAGGAAACAACATGAACACCAAACATCTTCGTGTCGCTGCCGGGAAAGCCGGGCGGTGGGTTCCGCTCGTCCTGGTTCTGGGATTGTTCGCCGGGGTTTTGGCCGGGGAGAAGCCCGGTTTCTCCGGCGGGCCCGACGCCGGCGGGCCGGTTCCGGCCCTGATCCATTCGCTCGAAGTCGGGCGGCCGGTCGCCTACCGGAGCCTGACAATCGTCCCGATCTATCGCATCGATCGGACCAAGTCCCGGAATTTTGTCTTTCTGGAAGAGGCCGTGAAAAACGGCTGGATCGAGATCGCCGAAATCGAAGGCGGCCGGGTCCCCCAAGTCAAGATCTCGAACCTGTCCTCCCGGACCATATTTCTTCTGGGCGGGGAGATCCTGACCGGGGCCAAACAGGACCGGATCCTGGCCTCGGACGTTCTTCTTGCTCCCGGGACGAGGAATCTGGTTGCCCCGGTCTACTGCGTCGAACACGGCCGCTGGACGGCCATGCCCTCGTCTTTCACGACCAAGGGGAACCTCGGGACGTTCGAGCTCCGGGCCAAGGCCCTGGAAAAGAGCGGCGGGGCCCAGTCGGAAATCTGGGACAAGGTCGCCGCTCAAAATTCCCAGGTCGGGGTCGCCTCTCCGACCGGGGCCTACCAGGACGCTTATGAAAGCCCGGCCAACAAGGCCCGGATCGAGGAAATCGAGAAGAAGATGTCCGAGATCCCCCGATTGATGACGGACACCATCGGCGTCGTGATCGGGTTGTCCGGCCGGGTCGTCAGCGTGGACATCTTCGCCGACGCCGAAATCTTCCGGATTCAGTGGCCGAAGATTCTCCGGTCCTCGGCCCTATCCGCCCTCTCCGGCCGGTCCGACGCCGGATTGAGCCAAACCGCGGCGGCCGATTTTCTGAAGGGCCTGGCCGGCCGGTCTTATCTGGTCAGGAAAGGTCTCGACCTCGGAATGGAACATTCCTGCCTGGACGGGACGGTCAACGTTCAAGCCCTGATCCTCGATCGCGACGTGATTCATTTGGCGGCTTTCCCGCAGGACAAGGACCGGGCGGCCGTCGACCGGGAATCGGATCAGCGCCTGCGGGTCATCCGGGAGGAGATCCTTCGGCCGAGCCTGATCGAAATCCGCGAAAAAGGATTATAATTGACCGCGATGAACGCTTGGGGGAAGTCGAAGCCGCTGCGGCTCCTGTTCTTCGCCGCCGTCGTCCTGCCGTGCCTGGTCCTGGCCTTCCTGGCCTACCGGTCGATCGACCGGGAGGAAGTCATTCTCGAAAAGCGCCTGACCGGCACGCTGGACGCGGAGCTCATCCACGCCGTGTCCCTGATCCAGGATGAGCTCCGGCGGATCGGCGAGGAACTGACCGCGTCGGCTCCGGCCGATCCCGGAGCGGATCCGCGTCCGGTCTTGTCCGCGTGGAAAAACGGATCGCCGCTGGTCGGCGTTCCCTTCCTTCTCTCGGCGGATTACCGGATCCTCTGGCCGACTCGCGATTCCTTCCTGGCCGCGGGCGATCTGGACTTCGTGAACTGGAACCGGGAATTCGTCACCGACCGCAAGCCCACTCCGATGTATGAGAACGTCGCTTTGGCCTTCAAGGACCAGATCGCCGATTCCAAAGCCGAAATCCCGGCTCCGGCCTCCGCCCTCGCGGGCAAATCCGTCGCGCCTTCTTCCGAAAAAAAAGCGGCCGGGGGCGATCGGGCTCCCGCGCCCCTTCCCGGGCCTCCAGCGAACGTCTCCTTGTCGGCCTCGTCCGGCGGGAAGGGCGCCGAAAAAGAAAAGACGTCTGAAAACGCGAAAGTCGCCGATGTCCAGGTCGCCCAACAGGCCCTGGCCGATTTCGAGCAAAGCGACGCGGTCCGCAAGCGCGTCTATGACGAAGCCGCCCGCCAGGGGAAAAAAGCCGAGTCGCGGACCGTGACTCCCGGGGCGGCCCTCGATAAGAACGCGGCCCCTCCGCGCTCCGAATCCGTCTTCATTTCCGAGCTGCTGCGGTTCAGCCAAATCACGGCCGGAAAAGAGGCCGGATTGGTCCCCCGGTTCATCGAGGATAAACTCACCCTCCTGTTCTGGAGGCGGGCCTCGGCCGGGAGGTATGTCGGCTGCCTTGTCGAGGCGGATGCGGCCCGGGGGCGGCTCCTCGCCCGGCTGCCGGCGGTTTATTCCCCCGTCCGCATTCTGACGGTCCTGGATGAGAACGGGCGGCCGCTGGTGACCCCCGAGGGGGAAAGCGGGAGGGATTGGCGAAAGCCGCTGGTCGCCCGGGAAATCAGCGAGCTTCTTCCCCGCTGGGAGGCCGCGGCCTATCCGACCGATCCGGGCGCCCTGGCGGTGCAAGCGAAAACGACGCGCCTGCTGATGGCCGCCGTCCTGCTGGGCATGTGCCTTCTCATCGCCGCGGCCGGCCTGGCCATTCTCAACACCCTCCGGAACGAGATGGTCCTGGCCCGGCAGAAAACAACATTCGTGACTAATGTTTCCCACGAGCTCAAAACGCCCCTGACGTCCATCCGGATGTTTTCCGAGATGCTCAAGGAAGGCCGTCAACCCGACCCGGCCAAGCAGAAGACGTATCTCGGGCTGATGCTGGCCGAAACCGAGCGTCTGACCCGGCTGATCAACAATGTCCTGGATTTTTCCAAGATGGAAAAAGGGAAGCGGATCTACGCCAGGAACCGCCTGGTGATCGGTCCGCGGATCGAAGCCCTGGTTTCCCAGGAGCGGGTCCGGCTGGAGCACGACGGCTTCGCCGTGGCGTTCGCCGATTTTTCGGAAGGCGCCGTCGTTCAGGCCGACGAAGAGGCCGTCGGCCAGGCGGTCCTCAACCTGATCTCCAACGCCGAAAAATATTCTCCGGACCAGAAGCGTCTCGAAGTCGAGGTCTCCCGCTCCGGGGGATTCGCCCGGATCGAGGTCCGGGATCGCGGGATCGGAATCCCGCCGGCCGCGGCCGGGAAGATCTTCCGCGAGTTCTACCGGGTCGACCAATCGCTGTCCGCGCCTGTTTCAGGCTCGGGATTGGGGCTGACCATCGCCCGGAGGATTGTCCGAGACCACGGCGGCGACATCGAATACCGACCGCGGGAAGGCGGCGGATCGGTGTTCACGATCCTCCTGCCCGAAGCGAAGGAACCTTCATGAAAGAAAAAATCCTGGTCGTCGAGGACGATCCGTCCATTCTCACGGGGCTCGAAGACCTGCTTTCCGGGGAGGGATTCGAGGTGTGCGCCGCGCGCGACGGAAAAGCCGCTCTTCGGGCCTGGCAGGCGGAAAAGCCGGCCTTGATTCTTCTGGACGTCATGATCCCGGAAAAAAGCGGCCTGGATGTCTGCCGCGAAATCCGGCTCAAGGACCCCTTGACGCCCATCGTCATGCTGACGGCCAAGGGGCGGGAAACGGACAAGGTTGTCGGCTTGGAGCTCGGCGCGGACGATTATATCGTCAAGCCGTTCGGCATCGGCGAGCTCCTGGCCCGGGTCCGGGCCGCCCTGCGGCGGGCGGCGGCGCGGGAAGCGGGCAAGAAAGACGCCAGCCCGATCGCCTTTGCCGGCGTCCGGATCGATCCCAAGACATTCACCGGGACCAAGGACGGGAAAAGCTTCGCCGTGACGGCCCGCGAGATCGAGCTCCTCAGGTTTTTCGCCGCCCACGCCGGCGAAGTGGTGGAACGATTCACCCTCCTGGACGAGATCTGGGGCGTGCGGTACGAGGGGACGACGCGGACCCTGGACCAGCACATCGCCAAGCTCCGCCAGAAAATCGAAGACGACCCGGCCGAGCCGAAGTTCATCCAAACCGTCTACGGCGTCGGATATCGGTTCCGTCCAGACGGAGCGATCGAAGGAGTTCCGGGCCGGGAGCGAAGTCCAATTTCTTGACATCGATGGAGGGTCAAGGGTACATTAGTCCCGTAACGTGCCAGCCTTCCAGTCTTCGCTTACTGCATGCCTTCGCCGGTCGGTGATTTTTTGCCTTCTCCTTTCCCCGTTCGCTTGGGCGGCCCCGCCGGACGCCGGCGAGCCGGCCATGTCCTACGGTTTCAAGGCCTATGGAATCGATCAGGGGCTCAGCTCCCCTTCGATCATCACCTTCATCCAGGATCTGGAAGGTTTTCTCTGGGTGGGCACCGAGGACGGCCTTTTCCGGCTGGAGGGAGACAAATTCCGGCGCTTCGGCGTTGAAGACGGCCTTCCGGCCAACCGGATCGACGGATTGTCCTTCGCCCGGCCCGCGGGCATCTGGGCGACGACGCCCAGGGGAATCGCCTGGACGGACGGAAATCAGTTCCTTCGTCCCCGCGATTTTGGGTTTACCGGCCTTGATGAAAGGCCGGGCATTCCCCTCCCCAGCGGCGGGATTATCCTTTCGAACCTGGAAGGCCAGCAGCGCTTCTTCAGCTCCACGGATGGAAAAGGATTCTTCGAGCTGAAAGGTCTTCCCAGCGGAGGAGGGGCCTCCTGCGCTTTTTTTGACAAGGGCCGTAATCTCCTTGTGATCGCCCTCCAGGAAGGGATTTGGATTTGGGACGGCCGGTCGTGGAAGAGCCGGGCGATTTTCGATGCTTCGGAGAAAGACAAGAGGATCAGCTCGATCCATCTCGACCGAAAAGGCCGCTTCTGGCTCCGTCAGACCGGCCGGATCTTCCGTCTCGAAAATTTCGACGCGCCTCTGAAGCAAATTCCCGCTCCGGAACCGTTGACCCTTGTCAGCGACAGCTTCGTCTGTGAAGATGCGGACGGACGGATTTGGACCAATTCGGGCCGGAGCCTCGTCTGGTTTTCGGATTCCGGATCGGGTGTGCTGGGAGAACGCGAGGGACTTCCTCCCGGCGCCGCTTTTGCCTTTCATTTCGACAGGCAAGGAACGCTCTGGGTCGGGGGCGATGGAATCTTCAAGCTCCTGGGGGATTTCCTCTGGACTTCGGCGACGCGCAAGGAAGGGCTGCCCGGTGACGTCACCTGGTCCGTTTGCCGGACGCGTGACGGAAGGATCTGGGCGGGAACGTCCGGAGGATTGGCTTACGGCACTCCCGAGGGCTGGCGGCCGGTTCCCGGGACGGCTGAATGCCAGATCATGTCGCTTTTCGAAGACACGGAGGGCGTCTTATGGGTAGGGCATACGCTCGGCGGAGTCCGAACGTCCGGGCTGATGAAAATCTTGCCCGGTCGAACCGAGGCCTTGACGGTGGCTCTGAAGGGCGGCGATTTTATCGGGCCTATCAACGCGATGGCTCAAGGCCCCGGGGAAACCCTCTGGATCGGAGACAGCGGTTCCGGGTTAAAGCGGGGCGTTCCGGGTCCGGACGGCGTGCGGCTCGAATCGGTGGAAATTTCCGATTGGCCCGCCCAGAAGACCTACGTCCTGAACATCGCCAGGGACGGTTCCGGAGGATTGTGGGTGGCCTGTTCGCTCGGAGCCGCTCATTGGGACGGGAAAACCTGGGCCGTTTTGCCGAAAGGGACTCTCCCCAATCAGGAATTGCTCTGCATCCTGCCACTTGGTCCCGGCAGCGCCTGGTTCTCTCCCCAGTATGGCCGGCAGCTCTCGCGGCTGGAGAGACAGGGCTCATCCCTCCAGGCGGCCGAAACGCTTCCTCCGGACCATCCCTTGTCGCAAGCCCTCATCTTCGGCCTGAAACGCGACGCCCAAGGCGCGATCTGGGTGGCTTCCGCCCGCGGTCTTTTGCGGTGGGAGGCCGGCCGGGTTGAAAAATACGGCCGCAACGCCGGCCTTCCGGGGGAAGATTGCGCCCAGAATGCCCTCTGGGTGGATCCGGCCGGAGACGTCTGGGCCGGCCTCAGCATCGGCCTGGCGCACGGCGACATGGACCGGCGGCGCGAGCCGCAACTTCCGCCCGCGGTCTCGATCCTCGAGAAACGGTTCGGGCCGAACTTGCCCTTTATCGAAATCAGCCCCGCTTTCGCGATTCCCTGGAAAGCCAGCAGCGTCTTTTTCCGCTATGCCGCGCGCGGATCGAAGTGGACGGACGGGATCGAGTACCAGGTCCGAATCGTCGGGCTGGAGGACGCTTGGCGGGCCACCGATATTCTCGAGGCCCGGTATCCCAAGCTGGCCCCGGGAAGCTACCGCTTCGAAGTCCGGAGCGTCTCGGCCGCGCGGGAATCCGGCCCCGTCCAAAGCGTTTCGTTCCGGATCCTGGCTCCCTGGTGGACGATGTGGTGGGCCAAGGTCTTTTACGGGGTTCTGGCGGTTCTGATCGGCGCCCTGATTTATCTCCGGCGGACGGCCGTTCTCAGGCGCCGGAACGAATTCCTCGAGGCCCTCGTCGAGGCCCGGACCGGCGAGCTGGAGCAGGCCAACAAGGCCCTCCGTGAGGCCATCCTGATCGATCCCTTGACCGGGCTTTACAACCGCCGCTACCTGACCATCACGATGCCCGAGGAGGAAATCCGCCTTCGGCGCATGTTCCGCAACTATTTCAAGAAGGGCATCAGCCCGCTCAACCAGAACGAGGATCTGGTTCTGTTCCTGGGCGATATGGATCACTTCAAGATCATCAATGACACCTATGGTCACACGACCGGCGATCATATGATCCAGGAGACCGCCCGAGTCTTGAAAAGCGTCTGCCGGACCGCGGACACGCTGGTCCGCTGGGGAGGCGAGGAGTTTCTCCTGGTGGCCCGTCGATCGGACCGCGAAAAGGCCCACCAAATCGCCGAAAAGCTCTGTCAGGCGGTCCGCGATCACGTCTTTACCCTGCCCAACGGAGGAGAGCAGCGCTGCACCATTTCCTTCGGTTTTGCCGCCTTCCCCATCCTGGACCAGCATCCCGAAGCCTTCACTTGGGAGGACACCCTCCAGGTGGCCGACCGGTGCCTTTACGAAGCGAAGAACGCCGGCCGGGACGGCTGGGTCGGCATCATGACCTCGGATCCCCTGGATCCTGCCGGCCTGGCCCCGCGCCTGAGGGCGGACCTGAAAGGCCTTGTCCGCGACCGCCACGTCCATGTTCAGACGAGCTTTCCCCCGGGAAAAGTCTTCGTTTAAACTCCGCCTCCTTCCGGGGCGGATAATCCTTCTGGAGGAAAATCCTGGTTTGGATTTTCGGGGCCGCCGGTTCGTTGCGGCCCAAAGGATAAACAAATATATGAATGCGAACGCTTTCAAATTCCGTTGGCTGTGGGGCGGATTCCTGGTCCTCGGTTTGCTGGCGGCGGGAAGCGGCCAGGAACGGGGGTCGCAATCCTCCGTGAACCGCGACCGGACCTTTTCCGTCGAGGATCTTCGCGAGGACCTGCGGGTTCTCTGGGATGTTCTGGACGAAGGGCATGGCGGGTTGGACCGGTATGTTTCCAGGGAGGCCCAGAAAAAGAATTTTGACGAAACGGCGGCCGGATGGGCGGCGCCGATGACGGAGATGGAGTTTTATCGAAAGCTCCTCCCCTTGATCGCCGGAATCAGGGACGGTCACACTTCGTTGTCGTTGTCTCCGGCGACCCGGACGAGCCTGCAGGCCCGCCCGGTTTTCTTTCCCTTCGAGATGCGATTCATCGGGGACAAGACCTATCTCTTCCGCAATTTGAGCGCAAATCGGGAGATCAAGGATGGCTGCGAGATCCTGGCCGTCAACGGGACCCCGGCGGCGGAGATCCGACGCGCGCTCGTGGCGCTGGTGCCCGCTGACGCGTCGACATCCGCCCGGCGCCTCCGCCTCCTGGAAAATCCCAATTCATTCGGCCTCTATTTGGCCGTTGCTTATGGACCGACGGAGTCGTTCGCTCTTCGGCTCAGGACGGCCTCCGGGGATGCGGTCGAGGCGACCGCGCCCGGCGTCGGCTATCAGGACCTCGGCCGGATCCGCCGCGAACGCTATCCCGACACGGCGGTCCGCCGGCCGCTTTATGAGCTCGGTTATAAAGGCCCCACGGCCGTCATCACGATCCGCGGCTTCGGGGACGATCGCGGCGAGGGGAGCGTTCCGTATCCGGAGTTCATCCAAAGAGCGTTCCGCGAGCTTGCGGAAAAACGGATCGGGTCGCTGATCATCGATGTCCGGGGGAATGGCGGAGGGCAGGACGAGTACGGACGGCTCTTGTTCGCTCATTTCATGGACAAGCCCTTTCTTTATTATCGGGCCTTGGAAATGAAGAAGAACCAGTATGACCTGTTTCGGTACTCCAACCGGCCGCGGGAGAATTGGCCCGGGGACGGCGTGCGGAAAAACGCCCGCGGCTGGTATGACGTCATCGCCCATCCCAATGTCGGGACCATGAAGCCCGAGGAGCCTCGTTTTGCCGGGCGGACGTGCATCCTGATCGACGGCTTGAGTTTTTCGACGACGGGCGAATCCACCTCTCTCTTCCATTTTTATAAGAAAGCGGTGTTCGTGGGCGAGGAATGCGGCGCGGGATATTACGGCAACACCTCGGGTTCTTCGGCGGCCGTCTCCCTGCCCAAGACCGGCATCCAAGTCATCATCCCTCTTGTCCTTTATACCCTGGCGGTCGACGGGTATCCGAAAGACAGGGGGATCATTCCCGACATTCCCGTCGCGCCCTCCGTCGAGGATTTGCTCGCCGGACGGGACGTCGTGATGGAGAGGGCCCTCGACTTCCTTAAGAAATAGACTTTCTTCGTTCAGGGCCGGGAGGCGAGGAGCGGAAAATCGCGGGCGGCCCGGCGGGCGATCGTTTCCAGGAAAGCTCCGGCCCGGGCCATGGCCTCTTCGAGGGAAGCGGCCTCCGGGCGGATCACATACGCGGCCGCGAACAGGGCGGGGACATAATCGGAGGACGGTCCGGTTATCGAGCCGCAGAACGCGACGCAGGGAACGCCCGACTCCCGGGCCAGCCGGCTGATTCCCATAACCGTCTTGCCGCTCCGGGACTGAACGTCCAATCGGCCTTCGCCGGTGACGATCAGGTCAACGCCTCTCGCCTTCGCCGACAGGCCGGCCGTCTCGATCAATGCTTCGATTCCCGGGCGGAGATCCGCCCCGAGAAAGGCCATGGCGGCGAACCCGAGCCCGCCGGCCGCGCCCGCGCCGGGCCGGTCGCGAAGCGACAGTCCGACGGCGGATTCCACGGCGTCGGCGAACCGGCGGCCCGATTCCTCCAGCCGCTTTACCGTTTCGGGGTCGGCCCCTTTTTGAGGGGCGAAGACCGTGGCTGCGCCTCGGGGGCCGAGCAGGGGATTGTCGACATCGGCCAGGGCGGTGAAACGGACGGAGCGGACGCGGCTGTCGAGCCCGCCGATATCCGCTTTCCGTATTCCGGCCAGGGCTTGGGGATGCGGATGAAGGCGCCGGCCGCCGCCGTCCAGGAAACGGACGCCCAGCTCGTCGGCCATCCCCGCGCCCCAGTCATTGGTCGCCGATCCGCCGAGCCCGATGAAAATTCGCTCGGGCCGCAGGTCCATGGCTTTCCTGACCTGGAGGCCGAGGCCGGCGGTCGTGGAATGGAGAATGTCTTCCCTTCCCGCGACGAGGGTCAGGCCGCAGGTTTGGGCCGATTCGATGATCGCGGTCGTCCGGCCGGGAAGAAGGTGAAAGGCGGATAGGATCGGATCGCCCAGCGGCCCGGGGGCGGCGAGGGAAATCCGTTCTCCGCCGCAGGCCGCGGCGAAGGCTTCGAGGGTCCCTTCCCCGCCGTCGGCGGTGGGAACGATCTCGATGTCCGCTTGGATCCCGATTTCGGCCAATCCCGCCCGCAGCCCCGCGGCGATCGCAGCCCCCGCTTCGGCCGAGCCGAGGGACCCCTTGAAGCTGTCGACGGCGATGAGAATGCGCACAAGCCGGCCTTTCAAACGGCGGCCGGCGCGGTTTCCGGAACGCAGTACGGGCCTTCGGGGAAAACGGCCAGACGGCCGCCGGCGGCCAGGGCTTCATCCAACACGGCTTGGATCGTGGATCCGAGCTTCCCGCGCCCGGCGGCATGGCCGGTGACGGTCAACGACGCCAGCGTTTCGGCCGAAAGGCCGTCGGTCGCGAAGTGCAATCCTTTTTGGCCGACCTTGGCCAAAGCCCGGGCCTGCATCTGCAGCTCCCATTGATCCTTGGTGAAGACGCCGGGCTGACGGATGTCGGCCAGGAAATCCGGGAAACGACCAGCGTATTTTTTCAGAAGGTCGGCGTATTCGCGGCTGCCCACCCCTTCGGCGCAGCCGCCGAAGGCGATGATCATTCCGCCTTCGCGGACAGCCGGGAGACAGGAGACGAATCCCTTGACGCATTGGTAGAACGTCGCGTCGAGGGGATAGCCGCCGCTCCCCGTCAGGACGACGTCGGCGGGATGCCGGACCGGCCAGACCGCGCACGTCCGGACGAAAGCGCAGGCTGCTTCGTGGGCCGGTTCCAGGGCTCCGGCGTATGCTCGGACGACGCGGCGGTTCCGGTCGAGGACGACATTGAGGGAGAAGTCGACGCCCGCGGCTCGGGCGACCGAAAGGGCCTCTTCGTGGAGCGGATTGCCGGAGAGGACGGCGTTGGCCGCCCGCGGATCGGACAGGAATTTCGCGCCATGGAAATTGCGGACCGTTTCGAGCGAGGCCAAGCCCGGGCAGACGCCCTTCCGGCCTCCGGAGTATCCGGCCATGAAATGGGGCTCAACCAGCCCGGTCACGAGGCGGAAACCGGCCTCGACGAATCTCCGGTTGAGCCGGATGATCGATCCCGAAGCGCTGCGCCCGGCGACCGCGGCCAGGCCGAGGTTGTCCTCGGCCCGGTGATCCTCGATGCGGTAGCGCTCTACGACTTCCTCGCCGAACATCTCGCGCCGTTCCGCGACGGTGCTCGGCCGGTGCATCCCCGTGGCCACGAGGATGAGGATTTCGGACCGGGGAACTCCCGAGGAGGCGATTTCGGCGAGCAGGGGGGCCAGGAAATCCCGGTAGGGGATGGGACGGGTCGCATCGGACACGACGATGACGACGTCGCCCGGACGGCGGGCGGACAGGGCGGCCGGCAACGGAGGGGCTTCGAGCGGCGCCCGGACGGCGTCCAGGACGAGGGCCACCGCCGGCTTTATCTGGACCGGATATGCAGAAACGAAGACCTCGGCCTTGTCGGGGATCCTGAGAGGGATTTCATCCCGGCCGGCCAGGGCCATCACCTTCATGGAGCACCTCGTCGCGCCCCTATCATCCGATGTCGTGGAGTCCCGCGTCAAGCGCGTCGATCTGGGCCCGGCATTCCTGGAGTTTTCGGCGCTCCTTTTCGACGACGTCGGCCGGGGCTCGGGCGGTGAATCCTTCGTTTCCGAGCTTGGCCTCGATCTTTTTGGCATCCTCGACGAGCTTGGCCCGCTTGGCCGTCAGCCGCTCGCGCTCCTTGACCGGATCGACCAGCCCGGGGATGAACACTTCGGCGTTGCCGACCACCTGGACGGACGCGCCCGCCGGCCGGGAGACGCCCGGACCGATTTCGAGCGATTCGAGGTTGGCCAAGTGGAGGATGAGGGAACGGAGCCGCAGAAGGACTTCGGTGTCTTTCGCCCCGGCCCGGACATGGACGGCGAGCTTGAGGCCCGGGGACGCGCCGTGATGGGCCCGCAGGTCGCGGATCGCCCGGACCAGGTCGAAGGCCAGCCCGAAATCCGATTCGAGCGGGGCGTCCTCCCAACGCGGATTGGGCGCCGGCCACGAAGCCCGGAGAAGGAGCGAGGAGGTCGGGAGGGGGGCCAGGAGACCGCGGACCGGGCATTGGGCGTTCAACCGCTCCCAGAGAACCTCGGTGATGAACGGGACGAAGGGATGGAAGAGCCGCAGGACGTGGTCGAAGGCCAGGGCCAGGACGGACCGGGCGATGGGCGCGGTTCCCTCGTCCCGCATCCGCGGCTTGATGATTTCCAGGTAGCGGTCGCAGAGATCGCCCCAGAAAAATTCCCGGGCGGCGCCGACGGCGGCCGAGGGATTATAGGCCCGGAGCTCTTCGTCCACCTTGCCGACGGCTTTGGATAGGCGGGAGAGAATCCAACGGTCCTCTTCGGCCAGCTCCGATCCGGTCAGCGGCCGGAAGGGGTGCTCGCCCAGGTTCTGGAACATGAACCGGGCCGCGTTCCACAGCTTGGTGCAAAAGGCCCGGCCGACCTCGAAACGCTCGCTGATGATCTTGGCCGCGGGCAGGTCGGGCATGGTCCCGAGGACGTCGAATTCCTTCCCCGACTTCGGGTCGATGTACGTGAAGATCGACCGGCCGTGTCGGGCCGTGGCCAGGTCGACGAGCTCGCCGGAAAACGGCGAGACGGCCTGGACGGGAAGCCGGATGTCCTGGGTGCCCGTCTGCATGTCGCAGAGGACGTAGCGCATCGCATCCGTTCCGGATTTCTCGATGATGTCCTCGGGGTCGATGCCGTTGCCTTTGCTCTTGGACATCCGTTCGCCCTTGCCGTCCTGGATATTGGCGTGGATGAAGCTCGAGGTGAACGGGACGTCGCCGCGGAGGTACAGGCCCATGATCATCATCCGGGCGACCCAGAGGGTGATGATGTCGCGGCCGGTGACGAGGCAGGATCCCGGGTAGTAATAGCTCAGGCAATCCTCGAGGCCCGGGCCCGGCGCGGCCAGGGTCCGTTGCCCGGCTTCCACCGCGGCCGTGGCCGGATCCGGCCAGCCGAGCGTCGACATCGGCCACAGGGCCGAGCTGAACCATGTGTCGAGGACGTCGGGATCCCGGACAAGACCGGCGGCCGCGAGCTTTTCGGCGTATTTCGCCTCGGCCGTCTCGTTCCGCATGGATACGAGAATGGTGTAATTCTGGCTCGCGGCAAGGGAGGCGGCGTTATCGGGAGGATAATATTTTCCGGCATCGTCGGAAATCCAGACGCGCATCTCCTCCGGACCGGCCTTCGGCAGGCCGGCGATCATCCCCGCCAGCGCCGCGCCCGGGAAGGCGGCGTGCCAGATGGGAATCCGGTGGCCCCACCAGAGCTGGCGGCTGATGCACCAGTCGCGCTTTTCGCCGAGCCAGGCCCGATAGGTCCCGCCGTAGCGGTCGTCGTCGGGGGCGAAAGTCAATCGCCGGCCGCTACCCGACCGGAAATCCGGAAGAGAGGCGTCGATCGCCGCTTGGGCCAGTCCGCGGGTCTTGAATTCGAGGGGCGTTCCTTTTCCGCAGATGATGCCCCCCGGCACGTCGCCCATCCGGACGAACCACTGCTTGCTCAGGAACGGCTCGATCGGCGTTTTGGACCGGTCCGAATGGCCGACTTCCATTTCCCGGTCTTCGACGGATTCGAGAAGCCCGGCGGCCTTCAAATCGGCCACGACCCGCTTGCGGGCCTCGAAACGGTCGAGCCCGGCGTAGGGTCCCGCGGCCGCGTTGAGCGTCCCGTCGGAATTCAGGATGTTGACGATGCCGATTTCTGTTTTATGCCGTTCCCAGACGGCGTAGTCATTGGGATCGTGGGCCGGCGTGATCTTGACGCAGCCGGATCCCAGGGCCGGGTCGGCCCAGGCATCCAGGATCAGGGGAATGGCGCGGTTGAGAAGGGGCAGGTTGATCCGGCGGCCGATCCGGGCCATATCCCGCAGGCGCAGGAGCATGGGCAGAACGTCCTGACGGCGGGCGTCCAGATTTTCGAGGGCTTTCTCCAGATCGGCCCGGTCTTTTTTGGGGGCGGATTCTATTTTTCCCCTCGTCTCCGCGATCTGGCGGTCAAGTTCGCCGGCAGGATCGGGATGGACGGCGACGGCCGTGTCGCCGAGCATCGTCTCGGGCCGGGTTGTAGCCACGACGACGAACTCGGGCTCGCCGGGCTTGCGGTCGAGAATCGGATAACGGAGATGCCAGAAATGACCCCGAACCGTTTCGTGGACGATTTCATCGTCGGACACGGCCGTCTGGAGCTGGCAGTCCCAGTTGACCAGACGGTCGCCGCGATAGATCAGCCCGTCGGAAAACAGCCGGAAGAACGCCTCCCTGACGGCCCGGGCGCAGATGGCGTCCATCGTGAAGCGCTGCCGCTTCCAGTCGCAGGAGCAGCCCATCCGCTGCTGCTGGCGGATGATCCTGGCCTGGTATTCGTCCTTCCAGGCCCAGATCCGGGCGACAAGCGCCTCCCGCCCGAGGTCGTGGCGGGTTTTTCCCTCGAGTTCGAACAGCCGTTTCTCGACCACGGCCTGGGTGGCGATGCCGGCATGATCCGTTCCGGGCATCCAGAGGGCGTTGTCGCCGGCCATCCGGTGCCAGCGGATAAGGAGATCCTGCATCACGTTGTCCATGGCGTGGCCCATGTGGAGGGCCCCGGTGACGTTGGGCAGGGGCATCATGATGACATAACGGCCGGCGCGGCCGTCGGGGACGGCGGCGAAAGCGTCGGCTTCCAGCCAGCGGTCGGTGATCCGGCGCTCGTATTCGGCCGGCTCGTACAATTTCGGGATCTCGTCCGCCATGGTCGTGTCCTTCAGGTCAATTGAAGCCTCATTTTTACCATAGACGGCCCCGTTTCCCAAATGGACGTGCCAACCGCCGGAGGAGCGAACCCTATTTTTTTTTCGCGGGAGGCCGGCTTGATTTTTGGGCGGCGGCTTCCAAATAGATAAGATCGTGCTTGTCTTTTGCCCGGGAAACAGAACGTTTGTTTTTTATCAAGGCTTGGAGGCCGATATAGGGGACGGGGACGGCCTTCCCGCCCGTTTCAAACGAATCCTCGACTCTCGACTTCCATGCTTCGGCGAAGGATACGCCCGATATCGCGTTCATGAGGTCAAGCCTGTTCGGCGGAAATCCGAATTGAACGACGGAATGCGGAACCCGGAGAGCATCCGGACGAGCGATTCCGGGAATCGGCCCGTTCCAAAACTCACGAAGAGCCTTGAACAGCCGTGTCGCGTTGGCTCTTGTCGGTTCATAGAAGAAATCAATATCGCCGGTACTTCTGGCGAGTCCGTGGAAAATGACGGCTTCGCCGCCGACAATTAAGTATCGGACTTTATTCCTCGCCAGGAGGCATAAAAATTCCCGCGTATCCTTGGAAAAATACTTTGCCGTCATGCCTTTGCCGAAAAGCGACGAATATCGATCGTTCGGGATCCGTAAATTCGGCGACGGAGAGCGAGAGCTGCACGCTGGCGTTGAGAGGGGGTCATCGAGATTTGCTGCCGGATGTCCTGGCGTTCCGCTTCGCGAAAATTGCGCGCAATGAAAACGGTCTTTTTCATGGACCCGAATCTTTTCATCACATATTATATCAAATTCTTGGTTAGAATCGGTCCCCCCGCGGGTTCAGTTCTTTCCGCCGCAGGTGAAATTTTTGGGGACGCGGCCCGGGCCTTTGACGTTCGAAAAGACCCGTTGCGCGACCCTCTTTTTGATTATAATAAGAGTGGATATTCGTACTTTAAGCGGAAAGAGGGTCATCGTGGAAAACCGGCGGGCGGAAATCGAGGAAATCGTCAACCGCGAGACGCGGGCCTGGGACACGCAGGATGTCAGGCTCTTATTAAGCTGCTTTCACCCGGACATGGTCTGGCCCTGGCCGCCGGATAACCGCTCCCATGACCCGATCCATTGGGTCCTTGAGTACGGGCGCTTCGACGCCGAACGATGGGGGCGGAATTGGCAGACGCTGTTCGACACCCACACCCTCGTCCACAACCGGCGGATCATCCGGAAGATCGAAGTCTCCAAGGAAGGCGATGGCGCTTTCGCCGTCGTCGATATCGACACGCTCTGGCGCGATGCCGGAGGCAAGGAGATGCGGTGGCTCGGCCGCGTCTGCAAGGTCTATTCGCGGATCGGGACGGAGTGGAAGATCACGATGCACACGGGCGTGCTGGATTATTTCCCAACCGTCTCGACTGTCTCCCGGTAGACGACGCCGCGCTTCTGCAAGCCGTCGAGCATGAATTTCACGCATTCCGGCTTCCGGCCGATGAATTCGGGCGGGACGATCCCCTTGTCTTTGAACCGGCCGCCGGCGAGCAAGCGCAGGGCGCAGGAAGCCGTGTAGCCCGTCGTCCGGGCCATGGAATGGACGCCGGAGGCCGGATCGTGCCGGTCGAGGAGGTCGTAGGTATAACGGAGCGTTTTTTGATCCCGGCGCCCTTCGACGATGATTTTCATCACGGTCAGGTCGGCTTCGCCTTCGCGGAGCTTCCACTTGGGGAAAAGCAGGCGAGATGTGACGTCCAGCGGCCGGACTTTAACGCCGCCGACTTCGATCTCCTCGGCGCTGAAGAATCCCGTCTCCCGCAGCATGGCCATCTTTTCGATATGCCCGGGATAACGCAGGGTTTTTTCCTTCATGTCGGGGGCGGCCATCGTCCGGGCGAGCGTCCGCAAGCCGTCGGTGTTGAAGGCTTCGAGGGTCCCGACGCCGGGGAATTCGAGCCGCTCGGGCTCCGAGAGGGCCGGCTTGACGACGAGCGCGCCGTTTTGGATGTACCGAGCCGGCCGGATGTATTCCTCCAGGACGTCGGCGGGGGAAAAGACCGCCTTGTATTCATAGGGCCACTCCCGGATTTCCGGCAAGCCCCCGACATAGATCAGGACCATGTGCGTCTCCTCGAGCCGCGAAGCGGCGTGGCCGACGAGGAGGTTGGACATGCCGGGGGCGACGCCGCAGTCGACGATCGCGGTCACCCCGGCTTTGCGGGCCTGGCTTTGAAGAAGAAAGGGGTCTTCGGGGAAAAAGGCTATGTCGACGACGCTCTTGCCGACGGCGATGACGGCCTGAAGCGTTTGGAAACCCATGAAGCCGGGGACCGCGCTCAGGACCAAGTCATACCCTTTAACCAGCCGGGTCACGGTTTTCGGGTTGGAGAGGTCGATGGAGACGGTTTTGATGTTCGGATTTTTTGCGAGGCGGGCGAAGGCTTCCGGGTCGCGGTCGGCGACGGTGATTTTGAAGCCGCGGTCGGCGGCCAGATCCAGGGCTGTCGGCGCCCCGACAAGCCCGGATCCCAAGACGATGATGTTCATTTTCATTCTCCTGGTCGGACGGCGGAGGACGAGGGATGCTCCCGAAGGAGCCCTGGGGGAGGGGGCGAAAAAAGATTATAGACCGCTGAAGCGGTCGATGTAGCGGGCGAGGTGTCTCTTCACGACGGCCCTATTTTATCCGAACGACGCCTTTTGCGCAACGGCCCGCATTGAATCACATAAAATGTTACCGAAGGGCAAGTTGTTGAATCAAATAAAATGTTACCGAAATCCCAAGAAG
>Ga0316628_100000055_pt1 | contig 65487 bp, 69 predicted proteins | sample OWC_Aug_M2_C1_D5_FD_207648 | JGI IMG/M metagenome (GOLD analysis project Ga0316628, IMG submission 207648) | Wetland soil microbial communities from Old Woman Creek delta, Ohio, United States - OWC_Aug_M2_C1_D5_C | ecosystem: Environmental > Terrestrial > Soil > Wetlands | place: USA: Ohio...
TTTATTTCATTTGAAAATTCATTTCCCCGTAGGTAGAGTGGCACATGTTGTTAGGGGGAAATACCTATTCCGCATACGCTGTTCTGCTATATCTCTAGCGGCACATCAGCAAAGCTCAGGGATGGCCCGTCGGCCGCTCACAACAATAACTCGGATCGAAGGGAAATACGGCATGTTCAGCAAGCACTCTCTCACCAGAAAAACACTCTCCCTGGCGGCGCTGGCGCTGCCTGCAACCCTGCTGGTGCTCACCGCCTGCGGCGGAGGCGGCGGCGGGGGAACCGCAGCCTCGGGCGGCCCCGCGGTCGTGGGCACCCAGATGGGCGGCTCGCGCCAGGGCGTGCCCCTGGCCCTGGCCTCGGCCTCGGCGACGGCCCAGGTCAGCACCCTGGCCGGCCAGTACTGGAGAAACGGCGCGGACGGCACCGGCCCCCTGGCCAATTTCGATTGGCCGCTAGCGGCCGTCGGCGACGGCCAGGGCAACCTGTATGTGGCGGACACCGGCGACAACACCATCCGCAAGATCGTTATCGCCACCGGCGCCACGACCACCCTGGCGGGGCAGGTCGGGGTAGCGGGGGCGGCAGAAGGCACGGGCACGGCGGCACAGTTCAATTATCCTGCGGGCATTGCCACCGACGGCCAGGTGCTGTACGTGGCTGACGCCCGCAACAACAAGATCCGCAAGATTGCGCCCGCCAGCGGCACCCTGGCCAACATGACCAGCGCCACCGCGGTGGTGACCAGCCTGACCGGCGCGTCGGGCGTGGCGGTCGCATGGGGTGCTGCGGACGGCGCCGCCACGGGCGTCCAGTTCAACATGCCCGAAAGCCTCACCACCGACGGCACCAACCTCTATGTTGCGGATGTCGGCAACAACAAGATTCGCAAAACAGTGATCGCCACCGGCAACACGACCAGCGTGACCGGCGCGGCCAGTGCCGCGGGCGGGTATGGCGCTACGGACGGCGCCGCCGCCACCGCCACGTTTGGCAATCCCTCCGGCATCGCCACGGACGGCACCAACCTGTATGTGGCCGATGGGGGCAACGACAAGGTGCGCATGATCGCGCCGGCAGGCGGGGCTAACCTCGCCACCATCAGCAGCGCCAGCGCCGTGGTGAGCAGCGTGACCGGCCTGCCCAACACACGCGGCGCCCCGGGTGCACAGGACGGTGCGGCCCCGGGGGCGTCGTTCAATATGTATGGCGCTGACATCGCGACCGACGGCAGCAGCCTGTACGTGGTTGATACGTACAATCACAAGATTCGCAAGATCGCGCCGACAGGCGGGGCTACTCTCGCCACCATCAGCAGCGCCAGCGCCGTGGTGAGCAGCTTCACCGGTGCGGCGAACACGCCGGGCGTGGCAGCGTTCGCGGACGGCGCGGCAGCCTCCGCCACGTTCACGTCTCCGCGAGGCCTCTTCGTCGACGGCACGAACGTCTATGTGGCTGACACCGGCAACGGCAGCGTACGCCAGATTGTCATCGCCACCGGCCAGGTTTCCACCCTGGCCGGCGCGGGCGCAGCCGCCGATGGCGTGGGCCCGGTGGCGCGGATGGACGGGCCCTCCAACAGCACGACTGACGGCATCAACCTTTACGTGACCGATTGCGGCACGCATTCGCTGGTGCGCAAGATCGAGATCGCCACCGGCCGGGTAACGACGCTTGCCGGCGTGCCCGGCGTCCAAACCGCCGTGGACGGCCCGGGCTCCGTGGCGACGTTCAGCTGTCCCATGGGGATCACCACCGACGGCACCAGCCTGTATGTGGCGGATAACGGAAACAACAAGATCCGCAGGCTCTCGCCCACCGGCGGCGCCGCGCTCGCCACCATGACTGCCGCCACCACGCTGGTGACCAGCCTGACCGGCGCCTCCGGCGTGGCGAGCGCAGCGGGCGCGGCGGACGGCGCGGCCGCGGCGGCGTCGTTTTTTTGGCCACTGGGCATCACCACCGACGGCGTGAATCTTTACGTGGCGGACAACCAGAACAACAAGATCCGCAAGATCTCGCCCACGGCGGGCGCCACGCTCGCCACCATGACTGCCGCCACCGCCATGGTGAGCAGCCTGACCGGCGCGGCGAATACGGTTGTGGCCGCAGGCGCAGCGGACGGTGCAGCCGGGTCGGCTGCGTTCACAGTTCCGTCGGGAATCACCACGGACGGCGTGAATCTGTACGTGGCGGATAACGGGAACAACAAGATCCGCAAGATCTCGCCCACAACGGGCGCCACGCTCGCCACCATGACCGCCGCCAGCGCCGTGGTGAGCAGCCTCACCGGTGCGGCGGGAACGACCTCGGCGACAGGAGCCGCGGACGGCGCGGCAGTGACCGCATCGTTCAGCTTCCCCTCTGACCTCACCACGGACGGCAGCAACCTGTACGTGATGGATAATAACAACAACAAGGTCCGCATGATCGCGCCCGCGGCCAGCGCCACGCTCGCCACCATGACCGCCGCCAGTGCCGTGGTGAGCAGTCTCACCGGCACGGCGAATACCGTGGAACCCGCGAGCTACGCGGACGGTGCCCCCGCATCCGCGAGGTTCAACACCCCGTGGGGCATCAACACCGACGGCATGAGCCTCTATATCATGGACGGCAACAACACCACCGCGCGCAAGATGCACTAGGCCGGCCCGGTTGTTCCTGAAGGGAACGCAACGCCCGCTTCATGCGGGCGTTTTCTCGCGCCCGCGCTCGGCCCCGGCGGGGCTGCGGCCGCGACGGGCCCCTCATCGCGCCGCCGCAACCGTTGCGACATTCTTCCTGGCCAGGCCCTGCTCGAACCTGATCAGTTCGGTGATCTTGTCTTTTTTGGCCCCGGTCGGGTCGTTCGCGGGCATGGGCATGTGGCCCCAGTTGCCGGAGCCGCCCTGGGACACTTTCATCACCAGGCCTTCGATCAGGGGGTACTCCTTGCCCTTGTAGGTGTAGGTGGTGACGCCCTTGCCGGTATATCGGTCCGCCACGTCCTGCCAGGCGGGGCCCACCACCTTGTGGTCGATGGCGTGGCAGGCGACGCAGTTGAGCTCCTTCGCCAGGGGCGGCATCTCGGCACTCGGGGCGGCCTGGGCGGCCTTGGTGTCGCTCTTGGCCAGCAGCACCGCCAGCTGGAGCTTCATCGCGTTCTGCAGGCCGATGTCGTGGCCCTTCATCGCGTCATCGTATTCCTGCCTCGCCTTGGCGACTGCCTCGGCGCTGGGCGGGTCGGCCTGCGCCGGGACGCTCGCCATCGACAAGGCCAGGGCTGCCATCGCGCTGCAAAAAACCTTTGCGTTTTTCATGTTCGTCTCCCGTGTCGTTACGAAAATTACTCATGCAGTCTTGCAGGAAGCCGCAGTTCATTTTCCGGGCAGGAGACAGGGGGCAGATCCTTCCCAGCGCCGTGGGGAGCGATCAGTGATTCCGCATTGGCAATCCGATACGCTGTCTCATGTGCTCAAGTTTCCGGCTTCAAAACTCAAACCTGCAGCGTCTTCGGACGGATGGAGGGGTGATACAGTGCGCACCTCGTTAACGAACCCGGACGGGCTCCTCGTCAACGCATTATCTGGTGATCCCGCCATCATCGGGCTTGCGCCCATTAGACCGGTGACTTTGCGCCCCCGCCTTTCGGAGGGTTTGCCTTTAGCAGATTTGCGCGTCTGCCCCAGGGTGGGCATACCTCACCCTGGGGCATTGTTGAGTACATTAGTCAACTTGATTGATTTTGTCAAGTAAAGCGAATCTGTCGCATCATCAGTCGCTTGATGCGGAGCGGCGGGGGCGGAGGTACAATGAATTCTCTTCCCGGCGTGAACCAGCGGTGGCGGGACGCAGCAATGCAGGATGCGACGCCCGTCACGGCGCCGTCCCCATGAAAGCCTTTTCAAGGAGCAGGCCATGGCCAACAATCCCGTCATCTGGTTCGAGATTTACGTGCAGGACATGCAGCGCGCCAGGGCATTTTACGAGGCGGTGTTCCAGGTGAAGCTGGAGCGGCTGAAAAGCCCGGACATCGAGATGTGGGGCTTCCCGATGGAGATGAACCAAGTGGGGGCGGGCGGCGCCCTGGTGAAGATGCAGGGCGTGCCTTCGGGCGGGAACAGTACGCTGGTGTATTTTTCCTGCGCGGACTGCGCCGTGGAGGCGGCCCGCGTCAGGGCGCAGGGCGGCAACATCGAGCGCGAAAAGTTCTCCATCGGGGAATACGGACACATCGCGCTGGCCCGCGATTCCGAGGGCAACACCATAGGCCTGCATTCCATGAAGTAGGGAATGCCGGAACGGAAGATGACGGGCACTTCCGGCGAGCGCCCGCACAATAATAAGGAGAGCTGATCATGTCTGGAAACACTGTCCGTCTGCACCGTGTGCTGCGCGCCAAACCGGAACGGGTGTATCGCGCGTTCCTGGACGCCGATGCCATGGCCAAATGGCTTCCGCCGCACGGCTTCACCGGCAAGGTTCACCACGTGGAGGCCAAGGTCGGCGGCACGTTCCGGATGTCGTTCACCCACTTCGGCACCGGGCAGAGCCATGCCTTCGGCGGCGCATATCTGGAGCTGGTGCCGAACGAGCGCATCCGCCACACCGACAGGTTCGATGATCCCAACATGCCCGGAGCCATGGTGACCACGGTGACTTTCGCGCCTGTCTCCTGCGGCACCGAGCTCACCATCGTGCAGGAGGGCATCCCGCAGGCCATCCCGCCCGAAGCCTGCTACCTCGGCTGGCAGGAATCGCTCACCTTGCTGGCGCAGTTGGTCGAGGCGGAGATTCCGGCATAATTCCGCAGCGCCCGACCCGATGAGACTCGCCGCAATCGCCCTGGCCTGGTTCGCGTATTTCGCGCTGCATTCGCTGCTGTCCGCCTCCGGCGTCAAGGAGGGGGTGCGCCGCCGCTGGCCGCGGCTGATGCCGGGCTACCGCGCCGCTTTCAACGGCATTGCGCTGGTGACGCTGCTGCCTGTGCTGTGGCTGGTGTATGCAACGGGCGGCGCGTGGCTCTGGCAATGGAAGGGCGCCCTGGCGTGGCTGGCCAACGGCTTGGCGCTGGCCGCGCTGCTCGGGTTTGCTGCCACCACGCGCTACTACGACATGGGAGAATTCCTGGGGCTGCGCCAGTTGAGGGAACACGGCAACGACGAGGCGCAGACCTTCACCCTGTCCGTCTTTCATCGCTTCGTCCGGCACCCGTGGTACAGCCTCGGCCTGGTCCTGATCTGGACGCGCGACATGAACGCGCCGCTTCTCGTCACCGCACTGGCCATTACCCTCTACTGCATCGCCGGCTCCAGGCTGGAGGAGAAAAAACTCGTCGCCCTGTACGGCGAGCAATACCGCAGGTACATGGCGAAGGTTCCGGGGCTGCTGCCGCTGCCCTGGAAGTACCTCACCGCCGGGGAGGCGGACGCGCTGATGAACGCCCCGGACGCGCGTTGATGCCTCCCGGCGCCGTCCAATGAAGCCCGCAAGGGACCGCCGCAGACCGCTGGATCGCCGCCGCCCATCTTGCCCCCCGCCCGCAGCATGATGACCTCCCGCCGCAGCATCTGGGCCGCCTTCGCCATCATGCTCGTCGACCTTCTGGGGCGAGCCGGGCTGGACAAGGTGCTGGCGCTGGCGGCGGGGCCGGCGGTGGTGGGGCTGTGGGCGCAACTGCAGTCGGTGGTGGATGTGGTGAGCGGGGTGGCGGCGATGGGGGTGCTGCAGGGGCTGACGGTCACGGTCTCGCAGGCGCGCAGCCCGGAAGAGGAGCGCGCCCTGCTGGGCACTGCGCTGCGGCTGGCGCTCATGACGGCGGGCGGCGCCGCGCTGGCCCTGGCCGCGTTCTCGCCGCTGGTTTCGGCGTGGCTCACGCAGGGGCGCATTGCGCCGCCGCTGGTGGCGCTGGCCGCGCTCGCGGGGTGCCTCGCGGCCGTGCCCGCGGCGCTGAACGCCTTCTGGCTGGGCAAGCACCTGCAGCAGCGCATGCTCGGGCTGGCGCTGCTCCTGGGCCTGGCGTGGCTGCTGGCCGGGGGCGCGGCGTGGGCGGGCCTGCCCATCGCGGGGATGGCGCTCGCCCAGGCGGCGGCCTTGCTGCTCATCGCGGGCCCGGTGTGGCGGCATCTCGGCCGCCTTGTCCGCACCGGAGCGCCGCCCGCGCCGCGCGAGGCGCAAGGCGAACTCGCCGCCGGGCTGCGCAACTACATTCCGGTGGGACTGGCCATCGGCATCATGAGCCCGGCTTCCATGCTGCTGATACGCGGGCAGCTTTCCGGCTCGCTGGGCTGGGAAGACGTGGGCTACCTGCAGGCGCTGTGGCGCACCAGCGAGTGGGTGACCTCCACCGCGGCCGGCGCACTCTCGCTCATCTTCCTACCGCGCGTGGCGGCGGCCTGGGGCACGGTGCGCTTCCGCGGGGAGCTCGCGCGCGCGGCGGGCTATGTGCTGCTGCCCTCCGCAGTGCTGCTCGCGCTGCTTTACTTCTTCCAGCATGCCTTGCTCGCCGCGCTCTACGATGCGCAATTCCGCGTGAGCGACCAGACCGCCGCGCTGTTCCTGCTGGGCTGCTGGATACGCGTGGCCTCGTGGGTGTTCCTGTACGGCCTGTTCGCCGCGCACCGCACGGCCATGATCGTGCTCGGCGAACTGCTCTCGCTGCCCCTGCTGGCGCTGATGCTGCGGCTCTATGCGCCGGGCATGACGCTGGAGCGCATGACGGCGATCTATCTGGCGGTGTACTGCGTCTATCTCGTTTTCAACGCCGCGGCGCTGATGTGGCCGGCACGCGAGCGCCGGCGGCACGGGAATGGACCCGGTGCGTAGCAGCCCAGGCTTGATTGTCGGCAGCCTGCCTGATTGTTCGACGTCTGCTGCGGGCGCTTACGGTCCGACCCGCTGCCACGTGCGGGCGTCGTCGGTGCTGCGATAAGCGCTGTTGTAGCCGCCGTTGATCCCCGTGCATCTCGCAGTCAGGCCGGTTCCCCCGTTCGGGTCGGCGGTCATGGTGCAGATCGCCCCTGGGGGTGCCGCCCGATCCTCCCAGGCCGTACCGTCCCTCGGCAGGAAATAGGTGATCATGGGTTTGAACGTGCTATGGTGGCAGGGTCCCATGAACAGGCCGGACTTCGTGTTCACGGGGCTCATGTCCCAGCACATCGGTTCCGGCGTCGGCAAGACGTGGAAGGCAATCTTGTCCTCGTCGGTGTAGATGATCCGGCCAGGCACAGGGGGATCAGGAGGCTGCGTGTAGGCAATCTGGCGGCCGCCGCCCTCTACGAACCTGACCTCATCCAGCATCTCGCCCGCCGGCAGTTCCGCGTCCTTGAAACTGCTCCAGTGCGCTCCGCCATCGCTGCTCCAATAGGCCACCATGCGCGCATCGACGACCACAAGGCCGGCAGGCAACAGCCTGGCCTGCGCCAGGGGCGCCGCGCCCGCGGGCGACGGAACCGGCTTCAGTTGTCCGCCATCGAGCACGAACAGGCTCCCGTCCGACATGGCGATCAAATAGCGGTTCCCCTGGCCGCTCGCGCTCACCACGTTGGCGAGCGTGTTCGTGTCGAAAATCCTGACATCGACCGCCCGCCCGCCCTGTATCACGTATTCGCCCACCAGCCCGGCAGGCCCGACGACCAGCCTGTTCTTCGCGTCCTGGTCCAACACAAGATCGTTCCGCAGGGCCTTGTCGGTGGCGATCAGTCTTCTGAGACGAAAGACGCTTGCAGCCGGTTCATACCGGCCCGGCGCCAGCAGAAAGTCATTGTCCTTCAGCGTCGCCGAGAGCGCCGGATAGCTTTCGCGGAAATAGCGCCGCGCAGTCGGCGTGTTGTCCAGCGTGAATGTATAAAACTTGTCTTTGTTTTTTCCGTCCGAAGCAATGAGAATCAGGCCGAGGTTCGTCACCTTGCCCGCCTCGACGCGAAACTTCCTGTTCATGGGAAGCGTGATGGTTTCGGTCGCGTAGCTGATACCTTGCGGTACAACCTTTATGTAAGAAAGGCCATCGAGCGTATGCTCGCCGGCACTGAGCGGCATCACGAGGTGCCGGTTGAACGGCGAGAGATAGGCGGCGGTATCCCCGTCGATCTTGAAGTTGCCTTCGGTTCCATAGGCCTCCGCAATCACGACCCCCGTGTTCGCGAGCTTGTCGGGCAGGTTCGCGTGGCCGCCCAGTGGTGCGGTGCCGCAGCCAGCCAGGGCAAGCGTGCCTGCAACGGAAAAAACCAACATGCGGATGTTGCGCAAGCAGGACATATTTCCCCCCGTGTTATTTTTAAGGACGGCACATCTTACCTTCGGGCACGCGACCAGACAACAATTTTCCCGGTTGCGCTCAGCATGCCCTGCTCGCCGCGCTTTACGATGCGCAATTCCTGTTCCTGCCGGGCTGCTGGACCTGTTTGCGGCGCACCGCACGGCCATGATCGTAATCGGCGAGGTGCTTTTCGCTGCCGCTGCCGGTACAGCCGGGAGGGGCGACGCAGGCGCGCCGCTAGAAGAGTACGCCGAATCGTATTAAAATACCGGAAAAACCACAGCAAGGGATTGCCGCGCCACAGGCGGCATGTATGCGATTTACCCGCATCGGGGCAGCCGGCCGCAGTCGCGGCGGCGAACGCCACAGCTCGATGCACACCAAAGAAGACCGCCATGAAATTGAACCTGAAAAGCGCCGAGTTTCTGCTCCTCCTCGTAGTCGGCGTCATCAGCCTTGCGGCAAACCTGCCGAGCAACGTCATCGGTGAATACATCGACCAGAGGTCGCTGCTGATTGTCCTGAGCGCGGTCGTGGTCATCGCGCTGTTCAAATACCTGCGCCTTCTGCTGTTCCTGTGCGTCGTGACCCTGGCCGCCGGCGCAAACCTGCCGGAGCGCCTTTCGCAAGAGATCGGCGTCAGCACCGACATCATGATGGGATTCCTGGTCCTGCTCGTACTCACGGCGGTGTTGAACAGGTTCATGCGGCTTCCCTTCGAGAAGCCGGCGGTCGCCGAGCAGAAGCTGGATACGCCGGAAACGCGCAAGGCCATCCTGATCGCTGTTTCCACCGGCAACATCAAGCGGCTGAGGTGGCTGATCAAACACAACATGGAAATCAATTTCTCCGAAAATGGCGTCTCGCCGGCCGTCGTTGCGGCGGAAACCGGGAATTCGGAGATCATGCAGCTGCTGGTTTACCATGGCGTGTACCTGGTGGTGTTGGGCCCGGAGGGCAAGACCCCGCTCCAGATCGCCGAAGCCCGCGGATTCACCCGAACCGCCGAGATCATCAGGGTCGCGCTGGACCACCGCATGGCCATCGCGAACCAGGCGCAGCAGGCGAACCAGGAAGGGGCTGCGGCATCGAAGGTGCCCGCGACTACGTAGCGTCGGCGCGAGGGTCTTCAAGCCCGCTGCACCCCGCCGAATGATTTCCCGGACGATGCCGCCGCCATGGACTATCGTCGTGCCCGGCATCCGGCGGAACCTGTTTTTTGACGTTAACTGGCTACAGCGGCATTACAGTATCAACCATACCTATAGCCCGCCGGAAAACCTGTGGAAGGGCGCTACGGGAGCACGCTGATAGCAGCGCTACTCAAATCCCGTGCGTGCCCCTGTAGGAGCATCCTGGCGACTATCCATCATGGTCCTGCCATCTGGCCAATGCGCAGGGCGACGCCTCTTTAGGGCGACGGCCGGGTTCAGGCCGGCATTTTCTTTGTTGTACACAAATAAAGACTTCAGAAACAAGCTCCTTTGGGTGGTGTTAATCAGGGGAAATTTTTTCCTATCACTTCTGATAGTTGTTGCGCTTTATCTTTTTCGTTAGCCTTCAACGGCAACAGAAGGAAGATGATTGAGGTTGATCCACCATACACACCGTCTGTGCTAAGTGGTAGCCAAGTCTGATACCGATGAGGGAATTTTTGTCCCTGAGCGGGTGTGCCTTTTGCCGCGCAAGCATTGTTACAGTGCAATTAAAAATCTAAAAAGGGAATGCAATGGCTAATTCAGATCGTACTGCAGTCGCAACAGAGGCGTCCTTCAATACTTCAGGGAATGCACTTCAAGGGGCGGAGCCGCGTCCGCAATCTCCAGTAGACATGCTATATGAAAATTTCGCGAAAGTTTTTGGCAACTCGAACGAGCTTCAGTTGTTTTCACTTGTTTGGCCGGGCACTATCCTGGATTATGAGTTGTTCAGCATTCCCCTTAATCATACCGGCCCCATCCCACCTACAGTCCAAGTCGCGCAGTCTGTACTTTTTGACCAGTATTACCCCATTGCGTCGATTACACAGCCCGATGGTACAAGAGTTTCTGACAGATATAAGCAAGCACTGGAGGCCTATGGGCCAATCCCTAACGAGCGCTTGCTTGACCTTCAAAGAGTGATTCGCGGGCGCCTGGATCAGCAAACCACAATTGAGGTCGATGGCAAGTCATTGAGCGTGACACTACTGGAAAAATTCGGAATCCTTCAGGATGAATGGATTCGTAGAAAGCAGTTGTGGTCTACTGAAAAATCAAGTGTGTTCAATGAATTCAAAAAGTCCGGGAATGCGGACTGGTGGGACCAATATGTCTATTGGTACGAAAACAATGCCGAGGGATACATAGAGGCCATCAACGCAGCCTACAACAGAATGGTGGCTGAATTTCCCCTGAATGAGTTCGAGGACGCATTGAGCGTGCTGGATACTCATGATTCAGCGGCATTGTTGAGAGCCAAGCAAGACGTGCGCAATTCCTCCATACCGATTCCTCCCGAAGTGGGGAATAGCTTCTACGCCACAAATGCCGTACCTGCGGACTGGGGCAATTCACTTAAGCCATCCACCACCTTTACTGATCTGCTGGCAGCTCCGGAAGCACAACAGCGTTACATGGATCTTTGTATTGAGCAGTTAAACCAGCAAATATTCTCATGGAACGCAATCATTGCACAAATTCCGATGGTATCTAAGGACCAGATCGCAGCGGCACTGGATGAGTTCAGTAATTCTTCAAAAGCATATTTTGATGCCACCAATAAATTGATCGAAGACTATACCGAAAATACGGTGCTGGCCGTGAAAACCTACCTGCAATATAAGCAAGGCAGCGATGAGGAGAAGAAAACAGGCGCCAATAACATGATTGACAAGCTCAATAAGGAAACCGACCCGCCAGGGGACGGCAAGCCTGTCGTGGATTGGGCCAAGGTGGCAGAACAAGTGGGCGAGGCGCAGAAGAAGCTGGTAAACGACACTGGAAGCATGGTGTCTGCCGGTCAACGTCTGGCTGAAAAAGCCACGGCATTTCTTCAGACCAAGGCCGGCGAGGGTTTGAGGGAATTGATAGTGCCTGTTTTATCCAAGCTGCAGTCACAGCTGAATATTCTTTTGAGGCAGGTGCAGAATTTCGATTCGTCTTCCGGGCGCGCGATACAGTTAAACGGCGATGGGCTGGCAGAGCTTAAAGGCGGCGTAAGGGATGTTCCAGAGTTTAGCTCGGTGGCGGATGCCCTTGCCAACCAGCGCTGGAGCGAAATTACCTTTACGGTAAAGAAGAGCGATATGTCTACAAATTCAGAAACCAGCACGTCCTTTTCTCAAACCAACTGGAATGTTGATTTCTTCTTTGGCAGCGCGGGGGGGCAAAACACGCAAGCGGGACAAAAATTCGCCACCGAATTTATGGATGATAACTCGGAAATACAAATCGGCATGCTTGCCACCAAGGTGCTGATTGAGAGGCCTTGGATGCATCCGGAGGTATTCGCAATGACCAAGAGTTTCTTTAAGGCGGTTGATTCTGACATTACCACGCCGCCCGGTTCGCCAATCACACGGGGTCAGTTGCTTTCGGAGGCGATTGGAGGGACCGTGAGCCAAGCTGAAGCAAGTGCGAACTGTATCAAGTTGAACAAGGGCATATTTCCCGGATACCCTGTGGCGTTGCTGCTGGTTAAAGACGTGACTATCAAACTCAAGTTTAATACCGTCAAGACCAAGGCCATGCAAGAACACTCGGAAAGCAACGTGAGTGGTGGAGGCGGATTTCTTGTCTTTAGCGTTTCACACACCGAGGCAACAAGTTCGGATAAAAAATCAACCAGCAGCTATTCAATGGGTGGGGATTATGTGTTTCGAATTCCGGCGCCACAAATCGTGGGGGTGTGGAACCAAATCCTGCCCGAGGATAAATCAACCTTCCTGAATACGGACGATCTGGAGCGGATCCTCAAGTTCAAAATACAAGATAGTTTCATACGCAGTGCGTCGTCCATCAAGCCTTATAGCGAGAACCGGCCGCAGCGTGGTACTCCGGGCAAGTTCGCATAGGGCCCATCGGTTGCGGGCCAGTTAAACGACCTGTGGAAGTACAACCCCTAGGAACGAAGCTCATCCGATGGCATCTGGCAGGCAACGACGGCCGCCTGTTTCTTTTGTCCGGTTAGAGCCTGAATCACGGCCGCCGCCGATGGATGCGCGGGTGTGGAATTGCGTCTGCCTCGCCGCGCCTTGCCTCGCCAGGGGGCATTGCAGATGCCGAATGAGCCTGCGCGCCGGCGGAGTAGAATGCCGGGCAGCAGGCAACTTACGGGAGGGGAATTGAAACTCAATCTGCTTGGTGTGGAAAGCGCGCATTGGCAAGCCGTTCCGGCGGTCGAGATTCTGCCGGGCATCCGCAAGCGCGAGCTGTGGCGGGGGCAGGAGGGGGCGAAGGCGCTGGTGCTGGAGTTCGATCCCGGCGCGCGCTTTGCCGAACTCGACGAACACTGGCCGGGTCCGGAGGAGGTGTTCGTGGTGTCGGGGACGTTCAACGACGGTGACCGCGACTATCCGGCCGGCTCGTTCATCCATAACCCGGCGGGCAGCGCGCATGTGCCGCAGTCGCAGGCGGGATGCACGCTGTTCGTATTCTTCCCGGAGGGGTGAGCGTGAATTTCCTGGCGCACGCGCTGCTGGCGGGCGAGGACCCGGCGCTGATCGTGGGCGGGGTGGCGGGCGACTAGTCAAGGGCGCGCTGCCCACAGGCTGCTGCTGCCGTGGCCGCCTTCATTCTTCCCCCGCACGCAACCGTCGCGGCATTCTTCCGGGCCGGGCCTTGCTCGAACTTCGCCGGATTCAAAATACCCAGAACCTTGTCCGCCCCTCGCTCCGCCCGTGTGCGCTTGCTACCGGCCCGTCGCGACCCAATCGACGCGCATCCAATATATAGATACACAAGCGAATTATCTATATATTTATTCCGTTTGAAAAATCACGTCCCTCTGGGTAGAGTTGCTCGGTTGCAGGTGGCATCTGATCCCTTCCATGGGGATTTCGGTGCCAAGAGGCTCAGGGAGGGTGGTCTGCCGGCCGCTCACGACGGTAACTCGAATCGAAGGGAGGCGTGGCATGCCAAGCAAGTACTCCATCACACGAAGAACATTATCCCTGGCAGCCGTCGCGCTGCCTGCAACCCTGCTCGTGCTCACCGCCTGCGGCGGGGGCGGCGGAGGCGGGGGAGCCGCGGTCTCGGGCGGTCCGACGGTCGTCGGGACACAGATGGGCGGTTCGCGCCAGGGCGCGACCCTGGCCCTGGCCTCGGCCTCTGCCGCCGCGAAGGTCAGCGCCTTCGCGGGCCAGTACTGGGCCAACGGTGCGGATGGCACGGGCCCCCTGGCCAATTTCAATGGGCCAGCGGCGGCCGTCGGCGACGGCCAGGGCAACCTGTATGTGGCGGACACCGGCGACCATACCATCCGCAAGGTCGTGATCGCCACGGGGGCGACCACCACCCTGGCGGGCCAAACCCGCGTGCTGGGCGCCGCGGATGGCACGGGCACGGCGGCGCAGTTCGCGAGTCCGGCAGGCATCGCCACCGACGGCACGGCCCTGTACGTGGCGGACTCCGGCAACAATAAGATCCGCAAGATCGCCCCCTCCAGCGGCACGCTGGCCAACATGACCAGCGCCAACGCGGTGGTGACCAGCCTCACCGGCGCACCGGGCGTGGCGGGCGTACCCGGTGCTGCGGACGGCGCCGCTACGGTTGCCCAGTTCAACATTCCAATGAACCTCGCCACCGACGGCACCAACCTCTATGTGGCGGATGGGCTCAATAACAAAGTCCGCAAGGTGGTGATCGCCACCGGCTACGCGACCAGCGTGACCGGCGCGGCCAGTGCCGTGAGCGCGCCAGGCGCCGCGGACGGCGCCGCCGCCGCCGCGACGTTTAACGTTCCCATAGGCATCACCACCGACGGCGCCAACCTGTATGTGGTCGATTACATGAACAACAAGGTCCGCAAGATCGCGCCGGCGGCGGGCGCCACCCTGGCTACCATCAGCAGCGCCAGTGCCGTGGTGAGCAGCGTGACCGGCCTGGCCAATACCGCGGCCGCCTCGGGCGTTGCGGACGGAGCAGCCACGGGGGCGACATTCTTCAGGCCGGCGGGCATCGCGACCGACAACGCGAACCTGTACGTTGCGGATATGTCGAACCACAAGGTCCGCAAGATCGCGCCGGCGGCGGGGGCCACCCTGTCCACCATCAGCAGCGCCAGCGCCGTGGTGAGCAGCTTCACCGGTACCGCAAATACCGCGGGCGTAACCGCGTTTGCCGACGGCGCGGCAGCATCCGCCGGGTTCACGATGCCCCAGGGCATCTTCGCCGACGGCGCGAACGTTTACGTGGCGGACACCGGCAACAACAGCATCCGCCAGATCGTGCTCGCCACCGGCCAGGTTTCCACCCTGGCAGGCGCCGGCTTGGCTGCCGATGGGGTCGGCCCGGCCGCACGGATGGACGCGCCCGCCTACAGCACCACCGATGGCATCAATCTTTACGTGACCGATTGCGGCGTGCATTCCCTGGTGCGCAAGATCGAGATCGCCACGGGCAGGGTGACGACCCTCGCGGGCCAGCCCGGCGTCTTGGGGGCCGTGGACGGCCCCGGCACTGCGGCGACGTTCAGTTGCCCCGAGGGGATCACCACCGACGGCGCCAACCTGTATGTGGTGGATAACGCCAACCAAAAGATCCGCAGGCTTTCCCCCACCGGCGGCGCCACGCTGAGCACCATGACCGCCGCCACCACGATGGTGACCAGCCTGACCGGCGCCTCGGGCGTGGCGAGTATAGCCGGCGCGGCGGACGGTGCGGCCACGGCGGCGATGTTCAACGGGCCAATGGGCATCACCACCGACGGCGTGCAGCTGTACGTGGCTGACTTTGGGAGCAACAAGATCCGCATGATCTCGCCCACCGGCGGGGCGACGCTCGGCACGATGACCGCCGCCAGCGCGGTGGTGGCCAGCCTGACCGGCGCGGCAAATACGCCGGTCGCGGCAGGCGCCGCGGACGGCACGGCCGTGTCGGCCACGTTCTCTTTGCCCTCGGGAATCACCACGGATGGCGTCAGGCTGTACGTGGCGGACGCCAACAACAGCAAGATCCGCGTGATCGCCCCGACGGCGGGCGCCACCCTGGCCACCATCAGCGCCGCCAGCGCCGTGGTGAGCAGCCTCACGGGTGCGGCGAACGCCGCCGGGGCGCTGGGGGCCACGGACGGCGCGGCGCCGGCCGCATCGTTCAGCGGGCCGACCGACATCACCACGGACGGCAGCAACCTGTATGTGATGGACAGCAACAACAGCAAGGTCCGCATGATCGCGCCCGCAGCCGGCGCCACGCTGAGCGCCCTGACTGCCGCCAGTGCGGTGGTCAGCAGCCTCACCGGCACGGCGAATGCCGCGGCACCCGGGGGCTACGTGGACGGCGCGCCTGCATCGGCGAGGTTCTTCTTCCCATGGGGCATCAATACCGACGGCGTCAGCCTGTACATCATGGACGGCACCAACGCCGCGGTACGCAAGATGCACTAGCGGCCCGGTTGTCCGGAATGGAACGCCCGCTCGATGCGGGCGTTTTTTTTGGGCTCCGGCCTCGCCATGGCAGGGCTGAGGCCGCGCCCATTATCGTGCAGCCGCGCCGGAGCGACGAGGGCGGATATACAATGAATTCCCTTCCCGGCGTGAACCAGTCCGTGGCGGAGACGCCGCAATGCGGGATGGACTCCCGTCCCGGGTCCTTACGCAGGCATTGTCAAGGAGGCCATGGCCAACGCAATGACGGGCGAAGAAACCAGGGCGGCGCGTGGCCTGGGCGGAGCGTAGAATTTCGGCAATGGAGAAGGCATTGAAGATCAACCTGCTTGGCGTGGAAAGCGCCCATGTTCCGCAATCCGGGGAAGGGTGCGTGTTGTTCGTGTTCTTCCCGGAGGGTTCAACATGAATTTCCTGGCGCACGCGCTGCTGGCGGGCGAGGACCCGGCGCTGATCGTGGGCGGGGTGGCGGGCGACTGGGTCAAGGGGCCGTTGCCCGGCGCGCTGCCTGCCGATCTGGCGCGGGGCGTGGCGCTGCATCGCGCCATCGACAGCTTTGCCGAGGGGCAGCCGGCGTTCTGCCGCAGCCGCGCCCGCATCTCGGGCGGCCGCCGGCGCTATGGCGGCGTGCTGGTGGATATTTTCTACGATCATCTGCTGGCGCGGGACTGGGTTGCGCATCATCACCAGCCGCTGGCCGAATACTGCGACGCAATCTATGGCCTGATCGGCGACAGGCTGGGCGAGCTGCCCGCCGCGTCCCGCCCCGCCCTGCAGTTGATGGCGAAGGAGGACTGGCTCGGCAGCTATGCCGGGATCGAAGGCATTGCCGATGTGCTCGCACGCATGTCGCGCCGGGCCCGGCAACCCAATCCGCTGGCGAGCGGCGAGCAGGAGTTCCTGGCGGACGCGGAAGGGTATACCGCCGATTTCCAGGGCTGGCTGGCCGATACGCGGGAGTTCTGCCGGTGCTGGCGGCTGGAGGGCGGCGCGCGGCCTCAGGAGGAAGAAAAGCGCCGGTAGAACATTCGCTTCACCGCTTCCACCGCCGCCAGGTAGCCCAGCACCATGCCCGACAGCACCAGGTAGAAGGCCGGCGGCGGCGCGGTGAATCCGAGCAGCCCGGCCAGGGGCGTGAACGGCAACGCCGCCGCGAGCAGGACGACCGACAGCGAGGTGACGGTGAGCAGCTTGCCCGCCCGGCTCTTGAACGGGCTGCCCTGCGTGCGGATGACGAAGATCACCAGCACCTGGGTGGCCAGCGACTCGATGAACCAGCCGGTGTGGAACAGCGCCTCGCCCGCATCGAACACTTTCAGCATGATGAAGAAGGTCAGCAGGTCGAAGGCCGAGCTCACCGGACCCACCACCAGCATGAAGTTGCGGATGAAGGTCGTGTCCCAGTGCTTGGGGTGGGCCAGGTAGTCGTCGTCCACGTTGTCCATCGGGATCGGCAGCTCCGAGACGTCGTACAGCAGGTTGTTGAGCAGGATCTGCATCGGCAGCATGGGCAGGAAGGCCAGGAACAGGGTCGCCCCGGCCATGCTGAACATGTTGCCGAAGTTGGAACTGGTCCCCATCATGATGTACTTCATGATGTTGGCGAAGGTGCGGCGCCCTTCCACCACGCCGTCGTGCAGCACGTGCAGGTCGCGCCGCAGCAGGATCATGCTGGCCGCGGCCTTGGCCACGTCCACCGCGCTGTCCACCGAAATGCCGACGTCCGCCGTGTGCAGCGAGGGCGCATCGTTGATGCCGTCGCCCAGGTATCCCACGGTGTGCCCCTGGGCCTTGAGGGCCAGGATGATGCGGTTCTTCTGCGCCGGGGCCACGCGGCAGAACAGGTTGGCCTCGCGCGCGCGGATGGCGAGGGCGGAGTCGTCCAGGTGCTGGATCTCGCTGCCGGTCAAGACGCCGGTGACCGGGACCTTCAGCTCCCCGCACACGTGGCGCGTCACCAGCTCGCTGTCGCCGGTGAGGATCTTCACGCTCACCCCGCTCGCGGCCAGCGCCTTGAGCGCCTTGGCCGCGCTGGGCTTGGGCGGGTCGAGGAAGGCGGCAAACCCGGCGAAGACGAGCTCGGTCTCATCGTCCACCACGGCATGCGGGTGGTCGCCCGGCACCTGCCGCCAGGCGATGCCGAGCACCTTGAAGCCCTCCCGTCCCAGGCTGTCGTGCAGGGCACGGATTTTCTGCCGGGCCGGCTCGTCCAGCGGCTGCAGGCCTTTTTCCCCGCCCAGCCCGTATTGCGTGGAAAGCATGAGGATGTCTTCGGCCGAGCCCTTCACCAGCAGCAGGCGCTGCTTGCCGTCGTCGGCCAGCACGGAAACGCGGCGCCGCTCGAAATCGAACGGCACCTCGTCGATCTTGCGCCAGGCGCTGGCGTCGATCTCCTTGTGCTGCAGGATGGCGTCGTCCAGCGGGCTCCTGAGGCCGGTCTCGAAGCGGCTGTTGAGATAGGCCAGCTCCAGCACCCGCTCGCTGTCCTGTCCGTCGGCATCCAGGTGGCGCTCCAGCCGGATGCGCGCCTCGGTGAGCGTGCCGGTCTTGTCGGTGCACAGCACGTCCATGCTGCCCAGGTTGTGGATGGCGGCGAGCTGCTTCACCACCACGTGCTTGGCCGCCATGCGCAGCGCGCCGCGCGATAGCGTCACCGTGATCACCATCGGCAGCAGCTCCGGCGTGAGGCCCACCGCCAGCGCAATGGCGAACAGGAACGAGTCGAGAAACGGGCGGTGAAAGGAGGCGTTGACGAGGAAGACGAACAGCACCAGCAGCACGGTCAGGCGCATGATCAGCATGCCGAACCTGCGGCTGCCGAGCTCGAACGCGGTGGGCGGCGGCTTGCCCACCAGCGCATCCGCGATGTTGCCGAGCGCGGTATCGGTGCCGATGCGGCACACCATCGCCTTTGCGATGCCGCTGATGACGGAGGTGCCCATGAACACCGAATTCTCCGCCTCGCTCAGGTCTTCCATGGGGGCCGCCAGGTCCTGCGCGTGCTTTTCCACCGGGTAGGATTCTCCGGTCAGCAGCGCCTGGTTCACGAAGAAGTCCTTGGCCTCGAGCACGCGGCAATCCGCCGGCATCAGGTCGCCCGCCGCGAGTTGCACCACGTCCCCCGGCACCAGCTCCGCGATCACGATCTCCCGCGGCGCGCCGCCCCGCAGCACCGTGGCGCGGACGGTGACCGCCTTCTGCAGCTTCTCGGCCGCCCGCCCGGCGCGGAATTCCTGGATGAAATCCAGCGTCACGCTCATGAGCACGATGGCCCAGATGATGACGAAGCCGGTGAGTTCGCCGGTGAGCGCGGACAGCGCGCTGGCCGCGAGCAGGATCATCACCAGGGGGTTCCTGAAATGGGAAAGGTATTGCAGGAGCAGTGCGCGCTCGCCGCGCACGCGCAGCGTGTTGGGGCCGAAGCGCTGGGCGCGCCGCCGTGCCTCAAGTTCGCTCAGCCCGGCCGGGGACGACTCCAGCCGGGACAGCAGCGCCGCGGCCGGCACGTTCCAGAACAGGCGGTCCTGAAGGTCCATGTTGCAGGCTCCCACAAAAGCACGCTGCGGATGACGCGCGCGGCGCGGAGTGCGTTGAATCGCGCGGTGCGTGGCCGCCGGGCTGGCCTCAGTTTAACTCCGATCGAAATGGAATGTGGGGCCACGGCGATGTGTGGACCGCGACGAGTCCCGTTGCACGGGGGACGGCTGTGTCGCGTCCCGGGAATCCGATGGGGGACCGTTATCGACGTTTCTGAAAATCATGACACGCGCTCCCTCATCCCAACCCTTCTCCCTCCGGGAGAAGGGCTTTAATTGGGCGCGATTGCCGCAGGCAGGTTTCCGGCGGGGTCCGGAGGCGCGCGTAAGGTCAGGACTTCAGCAGGTCCACCACCGCCTGGTGGCCGTTCTTTCTGGCAAGGTCCAGCGCGGTTTCGCCCCCGGCGGTCTTGCGGTTGCGGTCGGCGCCGCGCCTGAGCAGGAGCTTGACCATCTCGACGTGGCCTTTTTCGGCGGCGATCATCAGGGCGGTGCCGTCTTCGGGACCTGTCGTGTCGATCCGGGCGCCCCCGTCCAGCAGCAGCCCGGCGGCTTCGCCGTTGCCGACGACGGCCGCGCCCATCAGCGCCGTCGCCCCGTTGGGCGCTTGCGCGTTGGGGTCCGCCCCGTGGGCCAGCAGTTGCCGGGCGATTTCCGGCGAGCCCTTCACCGAGACGATCATCAGCAGCGTTGCGCCCTCGATGCCGGCATTGGCATCCGCCCCCGCAGCCAGCAGCAGTTGCACCACTTCGGTACGTTTGCCGGTGGCGGCCTGCAGCCCCTGGTCACGCAGCGGCCGCCCCACCTCGGGCGCGTCCCCCATGGCGGCCAGCACCAGCGCGGTGATGCCGTCCGCGCTTTTGGCATTGACGTCGGCCTTCCGCTCGAGCAGCAGCGCCACGACTTCGGCATGGCCGCCGAGGCTCGCCAGCATCAGTGCAGTGGCGCCGTCCCTGGCGTGTGCGTTGACGTCCGCGCCCTGGTCCAGCAGCAGCTTCGCCATGTCGGCGTGCCCGGCCATCGCGGCCCCCATCAGCGCCGCGGCGTCATCCTGCGTCCTGGCATTGACCTTTGCCCCCTTGTCCAGCAGCAGCTTCGCCACGTCCAGCTTGCCTTGCAGCGCGGCCGCCATCAGGGCCGTGCGGCCCCTGGCGTCGCCCCGGTTGACATCGGCCCCGTGGCCGATCAGTTCGGCCACCCGCGCCGCATCTGCGCCGTCCTTCACGGCCTGGACCAGGTCTTGCGCCGTGCCCTGCGCCAACGCCTGGCCGTGGAGCAGCAGCAATGCCAGCAGCAGTCCGGTCAGGCGGCTCATGGCGTTCCTTTCTTCAGGTGACTTTGGCTCATCGAATTGGGCATAGGGCAGGTTCCGGCATCGGCCGTGTTGCTGGGACCCGCGGGAAGCCGCTCCGGTTGCACATGATAAGGAATGGCTGCGCCGAAGGCAACGGCGCGCGCAGGGGGATCATCCGCACACCACGGGCCCCCACGCCTTGAACACCCATCTACCTGCGGCATTCTTCCTGAACAGCGCCTCCCCGCCGCAGCAGCAGATCAGTGCGGCGTTGCTCTTTTCGGCAACCTTGATGGCCACGCCCAGGTGCACCGTGCCGCGAGTGCCGCCGTCGCGGATTTCCGCGCCGTTCACGCCGACGAAGGCGACCTTGCCGCGCTGGTTCGCATATTGCTGCAGCGCGCCCTCGTTGACCACGGAATAGCGCATGCCCAGGGCCTGCGGAGCGTCCGCCTGCGTGATGCGGCAGTCGGGGGCGTCCACGCTCGCATCGATGAGCACGGGGCTCGATCTGCCGACCAGCTCGAAGTCCGGCAGGTCCTGCGCATCGACCAGGGTATGCGCGAGTGCGGCGGCGATGAGCCCGGAAAGCGGCTGCGGGCAAGGCGGCGATTCGGCCCTGTCCCCCGAGGCGGCCAGTGCCGGCAAGCAGGTTAGCATTGAGATCAGGAAGAACAAAGCGGTCCTCATGGATGACCTCCTTGCGGGCGGCACGCGCCGGTATCGAAGCTCCCTGGATGGCGATACTTTTACCACCCGGATGCGCCGGCGCTCCATGCGCCAGCGCACAAACGAGGCGCGCGCCGGCTACCGCAAACCCCCACCCCGCGCTACGCTGTATTTCTTCGCACGCATAACGCGTTGACCTCATTTTTCCGCCCGCGCGCGCGGACCATAATCCGGGCACATGGCCGCAGCCATGCATCTGACCGAGGGGAGTGGACTATGGCACGGAGCGTCAAGATCAATCCGGTTTCCGCGCGCACGCACCAGTTGCTGGCGATGGAAACCCTGGAGTCGCAGTTTCCGGTGATATTCGACGACGGCGGCGGCTTCCCGATGTTCACCGCCTATTGCGCGCAGTGCAACCGCCCCATCGAGAACCAGCACCTGCGCGGGCAGGTGGTCCGCTCGCGGCGCGACATGTACACCGTCGAGGGCGCCGGCGCGTGCTTCGGCTGCAACATCGCCACGCCGGTTTTCTACCGGCTGCACCCGGACGGCACCATGACCGGGGTCTCGCCCGAATCGGGGCAGTGGACCAAATGGAACAAGCGGCCGGGCGTGCTGCGCCGGGTCCTCGAGGGGCTGTTCCCGAGCCGCTTCTGAGCCTTCCTGCGGGACGGTTCGTTGCAGGCCGGCGGCGCAGCCGCGCGGCAGGAGGGTGACGGATGATAGAGCTTTCCCAGCTGACCAACCTCAGCGCCTTCAGCTCGATGCATTACATCCAGACCGAGTTTCCGGAAGGCGTGCGCCACTGGACCCTGAGCGGCATTGCCGATCTTTCGGCGCAGCTCAAGGGGGCGGGCGCTACCTGGCGCCGCGAATGGGTGCTGCTGACGCTGCAGATTCCCAACATCGGCCAGAACGCCGTGCGCGTGCAGCAGTGGGTTCCCCTGGTCACGCTGCAGGCGATCTGCAACGAGGGCGATGGCGCGGGCGCGGGCTGGGCGGTAGAGTCGTTTCACCTGATGGACGGGACCCTGCACCAGGTGCCCGCCCGGCCGGGCTCCCTCATGCGCACTGCGACCCTGGGCTGCGGCGTCAAGGTGCGGCATGCGGAAGGCTATGTGCTGCGGCTCGCCTACACCATGCAGCTGGTGGGCACGCTGGAACCGGTGGCGCTGCAGTAGCGCGCGGATATAGAGCAAACGCGCCGCAAGGGCGCGTTTCCTTTGCCGCGGTTGAATGGGGCGCCCGCTACCGCGCCAGCGCGAGGCGGCTGCCCGCCCGGTACTGCGCGAAGCGGGCTTCCATGTCGGCCGGCGATTCGAGTTTCACCACTTCCACGTCCGGTTGGCTCATGTCGACGGCCAGGCCGGTTTCGGCGCGGATCGCCTTTTCGATGGCGGCCCGGTCCATCTTGCCGTCGATGTGGATGCGGGTGTACTTGTCCGGGTCATCCAGGCGGGAGCGGTGGCCGTGCGGCAGGTAGATGGTGCCGTTGCTGAAATCGACCGCGAAGGCGATCACGCCGGGAATGATGAAGAACAGCAGGCCCACCGCATCCAGCACCGCGATGCCCGCGTCGATCTCGCCCCCGCGCTGGCCTTTGCGCTCCGGGTGCAGGATGGTGCCGCATGCAGCAAGGCTGACTGCAATGGCCAGGATGATCGTGCGGACGATGCCGGTCCTGAGCGTGACCCCGAAAAGTCTCATGATGCCTCCCCGATGTTCGTTTGAGATGCGCTCCCTGCGCGGGTGCGCCAATCTATACGAAGTGCCGTGCGCACTGCAATTAACAAAAGTTTCATGGAGGCGTTGCCTTGTGCCTGGTCAGCTCGGCGCGTGGCACACGGCTTCGATGTTGTGCCCGTCCGGGTCGTACACGAATGCCGCGTAGTAGGTGGGGGAATAATCCTTGCGCAGTCCCGGCGCCCCGTTGTCCTTGCCGCCCGCCTTGAGTGCGGCCGCATGGAACTTGTCCACCTGCGCGCGCTTGTCGCACTGGAACGCCACATGCACATGGGGCTTGGTAAGCTTGCCCTGGGTGATCCAGAAATCCGGCTTGTCCCCCGCGCCCAAGCCGCCCGAGTCGCCGTATTCGGCCACCACCTTGTAGCCGAGGGGGTGCAGGGCCGCGGAATAGAACTCCTTGCTGCGCTTGTAGTCGCTGACGTCTATGCCGATATGGTCGATCATGATGGGACCCTCCGGAAAAGCGGCGAGCGGCGTGGCGTGCGGGCCGCTGCGGCCGTATCGTGACGATGCCGGGCGCCGGTTCCCGGCCGCATGAACCGGCAGATTGATGATGACTGTACCGGAAGCGGGGGTGGCGATGAATACACGGGAACGGGTATTTCGCGGCCGCGCGGCCGGGGAGGGGCGCCGGGCCCCGTCATGCCTCCTGCGCCCTGAGCACCGCGAGCAGCTCGGCCAGCTTGACCGGCTTGTGCACCATCCTCCAGGGGCAGTCGGTCAGCTCGACGTACAGCGCGCGCGAGGTGTCGCCGGTGAGCAGCACCGCATTGATGGGGCGGCCGCGCTGCCGGCGCAGCCGGTTGAGGAACTCGATGCCGTTGAGCGCGCCGCCCAGCATGTAGTCGGAGATGAAGTAATCCGCGGTGCAGGCCTGCGCATCGCGCAGGGCTTCCTCCCCGGTCGCGAACAGCCGCACCTCGGCGCCCATGCCTTCCAGCAGGTTGACCATGGCCTGGCTCACCAGCGCGTCATCCTCCACCACGACAAAGCGCTTGTTCCGCGCGAAGGAAATGTCGATCGCAGTCTCGGGTGCGGCGGGAGGGGGCTCCCGGAGCGCCGCGTTCCCGGCCAGGGGCAGCCGGAACTCGAACACGGAGCCGCGCCCCGGCCGGGAGCGGCACGCGATTTCCCCGCCCAGCAGCGCGAGTGCGCGCTTGGCGATGGAGAGCCCGAGCCCCAGCCCGCGGGTGCGGTCGCGCTGCGGGTTGTTGACCTGGTAGAACTCGTCGAAGATGCGCCCGACAAATTCCTGCGGTATGCCCATGCCCGTGTCCCACACCTGGAACAGCGCCTCGCCGCCGCGCTTCCTCACGCTTATCAGGATGCCGCCCGCGGCGGTGTACTTGACCGCGTTGGAAACGAGGTTCATCAGCACGGACCTCACCAGGCCGACGTCGCCGCGCACCACGATCGCTTCCCGCATCGGGAAGGACAGCTTGAACTGCAGGTGCTTCTTGCTGGCCAGCGGCTCGTAGTTCTGCTCCAGCCAGTTGAATATCCCGGTCACGTCGATGGAGGTGATTTCCGGCTTGACCATGCCGACATCCAGCTTGGAGACGTTCAGCAGACTTTCGAGCAGGCCGTTGAAGGTGGTCATCGACTGGTCGAGCCGCCCGATGATCTCTTCCTGCTTCGGCGTAGGATCGGTGAGCTTCAGCGCGTCGATGAACAGGTTGGCCGCCGCCAGCGGCTGCCTCATGTCGTGCCCGGCCGCGGCGAGGAAGCGAGTCTTGGCCTGCTCCTTTTCCTCCAGCTTGTGCATTGATTCCTGCAGCGCATGCTCCGCGGCCAGGCGCTCGGCGCGGGTGCGCAGCGCCTGCACGCCGTAGGCGAGGTCGGCCGCGAGCTCCTCCAGCAATGCCACCTCTTCCTTACCGAATGCGTAAGCCTCGCCCGCGTAGATGGCCAGCGCGCCCAGCACCCGGCCGCCGACGACCAGGGGCAGCGCGATGCTGGCCTTGAAGCCGCGCCGGCTTGCGGCTTCGCGCCAGGGCAGGGTGGAGGGGTGCGTCTGGAACTCCTGGATCACCACGGTGGCCGCCGATGTGACCGCCGTGCCCAAGGGGCCGCGCCCATGTTCGGTGTCATCCCAGGTGAAATGGGCGTTTTCCACGTACCCGTCGTCGCGCCCGGCTTTCGCCACCTGCAGGATGCGTTTGGCGGCATCCTGCTGCGCGTATCCGACCCAGGCCATCATGTAGCCGCCCGTTTCCACGGTCAGCCGGCAGATTTCGACCAGCAGCTCCTGTTCGCGGCCGGCGCGCACCAGCGCCGAGGCGCACCGGCTCTTCAGTTCGACGGCGCGCGCAAGGCGCCTCTGGTTCTGCTCGGCGAGGATGCGCTCGGTGACGTCCACCGCGATCCACAGCATCTCGTCGCGCTCCTTGTCGAGCACCGTGCCGTTCATCTCCATCCAGATGTGGCTGCCGTCCTTGCGCACGAACTCCTTGCGGACCCGTACGATGCCGTTGTTGTCCATGCCCGCGTACGCGGCACCCACCTCCCGATACGCGTCCTCGGTCGCATAGATTGCGCTCGTCGGCTTACCTGCCAGCTCGCCCCTGCTATAGCCCAGTATCGCTTCACTCATGGCATTGGCCCACACGAACTCGCGGTCCCGCGTCGTGGCAATGCCCACCAGCCGGTTGTCGAGGATGGCATTCTGCTCTTCGACCACGCGGCGCAATTCCCTGGTCCGCTCCAGCACCTTGCTCTCGAGCTCGCGGTTGGTGTCCTGCACGTGCCTCGCCATGCTGGCGAAGGCCTGCGACAGGTCGGCCAGTTCGCCCGGCGCAAGCTCCGGCGCCCCGACGTCGAAATGGCCCTGCCGCACCCGCTCGACCGAAGTCTGCAGCGCGGAGATGGGGTCGAGTATCCACCGCCGCAGCGCCTGCGCCATGGTCAGCAAGGCGATCAGGAATACCACGCCGAAAACGGCCGGGGCCAGCCAGTGGTTCTTGATCAGCCCCAGGATGTCGCGATCCATCAGCGTCAGGTCGTACCAGCCCACCTCGGGCAGATAGGCCACGCCGAGCAGGCGCTTTGCGCCGTCGAAGTCCACCCACAGGGTGGTATGGCGGCCGGGGCTGCGCTCCACCTGCTGCATGGCCCGGCGCAGATGGTCGAGGTCGGCGGGATTCTTCAGCAGCCGGTCCACCTTGATGCGCCGATCGGTGTCCTTGGCCAGGCTCATGTAGTCGATGAGATTGGGGTTGGTGTCCAGCTGGATCGCCAGGTTCTGGTCGATGAACAGGTTGTGCACGCCCTGCTGCCCGATGCTGACCGTCTCCTTGAGAAATCCGGTGAGGTCGATGCCGGTGCCGATGACGCCCAGGACCTGCCCGTCCTTCTTGATCAGGACGTTGATCCAGATCTTGGTCACGCCCAGGTGCACGTCCGGATCGAGGTTGATCTGGTAATCCTTGCCGGCCGCCATGGTCGCGTAAAACCACTTGTCGGCGGCGTTCCTGCGCGACAGCACATAGCGCAGCTGCTTGCCCGCGTACTGGTTGTTGGCGTCGTTGAAGTAGTAGTGGCCGGAGGGCGCGAGCGCCGCGAAGTAGCTGTGGTCGGTGAAGTTGTAGCGGTAGCGCTCCATGGCGGCAATGCCGCGTTTCCGGGCCGCGGGGTTGCGCTCGTCAAGGGCCATCCGGATGATGTCCGGATCGGCCGCCATCCTGCGCGCCAGCGCGATCTCGCGCAGCAGCGGCGACAGGGTGCGGTACTTGTCGAAGACCACCTGTCGCTCGATGATGCTGGCGGCCCACTTTTCGTTGATGCCGTTGACGAGCTCGATGGAAAGAATCCAGGTGACCAGCACGAAGCCGAAGAAGATCACCGTCATCAGCAGCAGGAAGCGGGGCCTGAGGCTCATGTCAGAAATGGTACTCCGCGCGGACCATCGGCGTGCGCGCGGTGTTGCCGCCGTAGGGCGCCACCGTGGCATCGGAGTTGCCGAACTTGTTGTGCCAGTACTGGTACTCCAGCCCGGCGCGGAAGCTCTTCCTCGGCGCGTCCAGGTCGTACATCAGCTGCATGTCGATATTGGTTTCCGGCGCGGTGCCGTGGCCGGTCTCGTCGCGCCCCTTGGCGGCGATGAAGTTCGCGTAACCTTCGAGCGAAAGCGGGCTGGAGCCCACCGGCACTGCCCACACCGCGTTGAGCATGGGATGCGGTCTGTAATAGTAGCGGTGGCCCGGATAGCCGGGGTTGAAGGCGCCGGGTGAAACGCTCGGGTTGTTGCTCTCCCACAGCTGCAGCACGCTCACGTTGAAAAAGCCCGGCACATCCAGCATTACCGTCGGCCCCAGCACCAGCATGCGCTTCTTCGAGTTGTAGTCCGCATCGTGCTTCTGGTTGAAATCGAAGCCGGCGGTGAGGCCGAAGCTGCGCGCCGGGCCGGCCGCGAGGTCGCGCCCGCCGAGCTTGCCGAGATCGAAGGTGTGGCGATACACCACATAGGCTTCCAGCGCCCCGGCGGTGGAGCCGGCGGTGGCCGGGTCGCGGCTGTCCGACTTCAGCACGTCGATATTCAGGAAATTGCCGCCGTAGCCGCGGCTGTCCGCGTGCGTGTAGGAGACGATGTTCTTCGCGATGTCCTGGCTGTTGAACGGTTCCCGGAACCGGGTGCCGTAGCGCCAGCCGATGGCATTGTCGCTGAAATCCTCGGCGACGGCGGCCATGGCCCAGCCGCCCAGCAGCGCAAACAGTGCCGCCCTGGCGCTCGGCCGCCCGCGCTTGCCGCCGCCCCGAGACAAAGGTATTCCCATGTTCAACCGCCAGTAAAAATTGACTGCATTGCCACTGCTGCACAAACAAACCCGGCTTCCCGGCCGGACCGGCGAGTCTTTCATTCGGGAATAAGCGGCGTGTTCCAGGCACCAAACGGCACGGTCCCCTTCACCACCAGATGGCCCCAGCGCACCAGCAGGCTTTCACAGTACGAGACACCCCCCCAAAGCAGACATTTTCCAGCTGCCGCCTTCCTGCACACGGCGGTCATCTATTTGGGCGTATTGTGAGGCAGAATGCGCGCGGGGGCAAACGGAAGGGGCGGCGGGAAATGGCCGGGCCGTGCGCCCTTCATTCGGTCATCCGGAAATCCGGGTTCCAGTGCAGCGCCTCCCTCGCCTTGGCGATGCTCACGAAGCCGTCGTCTTCCGCGATGTTGTAGATCCCGGCGGGGCCCCGACTCGCGGCGCGCCGCGCGGCATCGGCGGCGGCATCCACGTGAACCGCCCCGGCGGGCTGCGGCGCATCGAAGCCGGTGCCGGGGCCATAGAGCTTGCCGTAGCGCAGCACGATGCCCTCGAACGGCCCGCTCAGCACCTGCTGCTCCAGGCTGGCGACGGCGCGCGCGGAGAGGGCCGCCAGTTCGTCGGCCGCCGCAACGTTCAGCGGAGCGTTTTCGTCGTGGGGCAGGGGGCCGGGTGCATAGGCCATGGCGAGGCTCTGCGCCACCATGCGCCGGACTCCCGCCGCCATGGCGGCCGCCACGAGATTGTGCGTCCCCGCCTCGCGCAGGCGTGCATTGCGCACCAGCGCATCGGCCATCTTTGCGGGGTCCAGGCCCGGCGGCAGGTCGGTGAGCTGGTGGATGACGATCTCCGCCTTCGATTTGACCACGGCGGCGCGCAGCTTGTCGGCATCGAACACGTCGACCACGACCGGCTCCACGCCCAGCTCCCGCAGGGCCGGGATCTTTTCACGCGAGCGGGTGGTGCCCGTCACGACATAGCCATCCGTCACCAGCAGGCGGCACATCCTGCGCCCGATCGCGCCGCTGGCTCCCGCCACGAATACCCGCGTGCCTGTTGTTGCTGTCACGACACCACCCCTGACGACTGAAAGCGATCAATTGCGCCGGATGCGTCCCGCGCGAACGGCATCCTACGCTTGATCCGCGCTGCGCGCAATTTTGCCGCGGCTCGCGTGCTGCAGGAAGGTGGCATCTGCAGGCGGCGCGGCCACAGAGACAAAAAGAAAGGCGGCCCGCTGGGCCGCCTTCACGACTACGGATGCAAGGGTGCCTTACATCTTGCCGGACTTCACAGCTTCAAAGAGTGCCTTTGCTGCTTCGTCTTCATGGCCCTTGATCAGGGAGTCGAACTGCCCGGTCATCAGGGCTGCCTGGCTCTTGTACTTAGGCTCAGACTCGGCAATCTTGCGATCTTCCACCTTGAAGCCAGACTTGAAAACCTTTGCCAGCGCTGCCTCGCTGCCATATTTCTCGGCAACGCGCTTCCAGGCCGGTCCGACAACGTCCTTGTCCACGGCATGGCAAGCCTTGCACGGCCCAGTCGAGAAGGCGCTAGCGGTTGCAGAAATGGCCATCAAACCAGCGGCAGCGACTACAAATTTCAGTGTATTTCTCACGTTAAAAACTCCCTGTTAAAATATATTGATTGGGGGGAATATAATATGCCAGTGTAAAATCTCGTGTCAATTGCTCAATTACTGCCTTGATTATTCAGGCAGATAAACCAACACCGGCCCCAAGCTGGCCCGGCGCTGGCCGGAATCCGGTGATTTCAATGAACTGGACACCGCCTCCGCCGGTGTGACGCCTTATTCAGCGCGGCGCAGGTGCGGCCATGCATGCCGCATACCGCGGGGGTGCCGCTACGCGGAATGAGTTCCACCGCGCGGCGTCGGCGCCCCCCGTTTTTTTGCGGCCTGAGTTCGGTGACGAACCGGCTGCGCAGATGGCGCACTCGTTCGGGTTGGCCCGCCAGTCTGAGGCGCACCGCCCGGTTCAACTGCCCCTGCGGAACTGGCGCCGGTACTGCGCGGGCGTGATGCCGGTCGCGCGCTTGAACAGCCTGCGGAAGGAGGAGAGATCTTCATAACCGACCGCCAGCATGATTCCTTCCACGGGCTGCGCGGTGCATTCGAGCAGCTCCTTCGCGCGGTCGATTCTCAGCTCGTGCAGATAGCTCAGCGGGGACAGGCCGGTGACATCGAGAAAGCGCCGGTTCAGCGTGCGGTAGCTGACATGCATGTCGCTCGCCAGCGCCTGCATGGAGACGGGCTGCTCCATTCTTGCGGAGAGCCATGCCACCGACTTCCCGATCAGCGGTTCGGAGAACGATCGCTGCACGGTCACGAAGGGCCGCTGCGACGACCTGGCCCCATCCACCAGCATGATGGAGCCCACCCCGCGCGCCACGTCCACCCCGGCCAGCCTGCGCAGGAGGTGCAGGGAAAGGTCGGTGTGCGCGGTCATGGCCCCGGCAGTGACGACATTGCCGCCGTCCGTCAGCGTCTGGTCCGCATCCAGCAATACCTTCGGGTAGCGCTGGCGGAATTCCTGTTCCAGCCACCATGTGGTGGTGGCCTGCTTGCCGTCCAGCAGCCCGGCCTCCGCCAGCACGAACGTGCCGTAGCAGCTTGCCGCGACCACGTTGCCGCCGCCCAGCGTCGCCAGCCGTGCAATGACCTGCTTCCAGTTCGCCGCAAGCTGCGCCGCGATGTGTTCGGCGGAATCGGCGAAGAAGCCGGGAACGATGATCGCGCCATATGCCGCGAGGCTGGCGGGAAGCGGCCGCGTGGCCATGGCCGCCGCCTCGCCGAGCTGCACGGTTCCGCCGCGGGTGGAGAAGAGCTCGATCCGGCACGCTCGCTCCGGCTCCACCCGTGCCGCAATCCGGAACATATCGAGCGTGGTCATGACGCTGGAGGCGGTGGAGCCGGGCTCGATCAGCACGGCAATTTTCGGGATGGCAGTTTTCGCATGCATTTGGGCAATTATGCCACTGATGCGCGGGAGCATCACATGCCACCATGCCTTCCGCCACCCGTCACGTGGCGCATTCAAATCCATAGGGAGAGCTTTCATGAAACTTGTTTCGCTGATGTTGTTGTGGGCCGTGCTGCAATCGGCGCCGGTCCAGGCGGCCGATATGCCCAGGCCTGCCGGCAGTCCGCAGACCCTGCTGCAGATGGTGGGGGCCAGGCAGGAGGCCGCGCGCCTGTCCGATTCCGTGCTGATCGTCATCGACGCGCAGCGCGAGTACGTGGATGGCAAGCTGCCCCTCGCCGGCATCGAACCTTCCCTGCGCGAGGCGCAGAGCCTGCTGCAGCGCGCCAGGAAAGCCGGCACGCCCATCATCCACGTCGTGCACAAGGGCGGGGGGCCGCTGTTCAATGCGGACGGCCCCTATTTCGCCGTCGTGCCGCAACTGCTGCCCGCGGCAGGCGAGCCGGTGATCGAAAAGACGCTGCCCAATGCCTTCGCCAGAACCGCCCTGGCCGAAGCGCTGGCGCGCAGCGGCAGGAAGAACCTGATCGTCATCGGCTACATGACGCACATGTGCGTCAGCTCAACCGTCAGGGCAGCACTCGACCTCGGCTACCGCACGACGGTGGTGGCCGCCGCCACCGCAACCCGCGACCTGCCGGACGGCCGGGGCGGCGTCATCCCGGCAGCCGCGGTGCAGGCGGCCAGCCTCGCCGCGCTGGCGGACAGGTTCGCCAGCATCGCCTGGCGGGCACAGGACATTCAGGACTGACCTCCGACAGCCCGGAGACGCCGTGGAGCGCCTACACATTCGCCATGCTGAGCCGGCGGACTACGCAGCGATCGTTGCCTCCGTCGACGCATGGTGGGGCGGGCGCAGGATGGCGGACATGCTGCCCAGGCTGTTCCTCGTGCATTTCCGGGAGACCACGTTCGTGGCGGAACGGGAAGGCGAGATTGTGGCCTTCGTCGCCGGGTTCCTGTCACAGACCTTCCGCAACGAGGCCTATATCCACTTCGCCGGCGTGCATCCCGCATTCCGCGGCCGGGGCCTGGGTCGGCTGCTGTATGAACGGTTCTTCGCGGCCGTGCGGGCCTACGGGCGCAACCTGGTGCGCTGCGTGACCTCGCCCCAGAACCGGGACTCCATCGCCTTTCACCTGCGCCTGGGCTTTTCCGTCCGCCCCGGCGACAGGCAGATCGAAGGCATTCCCGTGGCGCCAGACCATGACGGAACCGGAGAACATCGCGTGCTGCTGACCAAGACTATCTGATCCGCGGAGGGGATGGCCCCGCTCATCCAGCCCGGGAGCCGGACATATGCCCACTGGGTAGAACAGGCCAGCGCAGTGCGGTTGCGGTCGGCCGTCGGCATCTATTAGACTGCGGGAAAGCGGACCTTTTCGGATGACAGAAGGGTCCCAGGTGCGGACATAACAGAGCGGCCTCCAATTTCGAATTTCAACCGCGGCCGACGCCATTGATTCTTGTAGAAGGCGGCGCGCCTTAAGTTTGTTGCGGTGGATGGAGGGGTTTATGAGTGGCCGTTCTAATGGTGTTCAAAAACGCTTTCAACATATGTGAAATGCGATTTCCCGGGCTTGCTGCGACCCCCGATGGCAATTGATGTAAGTTTCAATTCTTGGTGCTGCAATTACTGGTTGGCGATTCACGGAATTGGCCTGGCCCTGTTTGTTCCATCCGCAATGGCGGAGGAGTTCATGTCCCCTTTGCCCGACGCTTCAAAGGCGAAGGCGAAAGAAGCGCCTTCGGTCATCGAGATCGAAGAGGCGAAGCAAAAGGCCGATCAGACGCGGCATTCCGCGCTAATCGGCGTGCACGATTTCGATGCCCTGGAAAAAGAGATTGACCAGCTTGAGGGCGATTACCGCAGAAAGAAAATCACGCCCAACCAGCTGATCAGTGCGATCCTGAATTTTTCGACAGGCGTAAAGAGCGTGGTTCCTACGAGGCCTGGGTGAAGCAAAGGCCGAACTCATACTACGCCCGGCTGATACTGGGCGTTCAGCAATTCGACGTGGCCTGGGAAGAGCGCGGCTCGGCGTACGCACACAACACCGATCCCGAGCAGCTTGCGTCCTTCGAGCGATGGATGCAGGCCTCTCACGATACCCTGCTACACTCCCTGACTCTGTCCCGCAAGCCCTTCATCGCCGAATACATGCTGGCGCGGATATGGGGGCACGCGGGATGGGCGAGGTATCCCCATTGTTGGCGGATACATTCTCCTGCCCACACATCCTGAAGAGCAGCCCCCATGCGGAAACAGCGCCGCTCCCGCTGTATTACTACACATGCCTGGCGCTGAAACACGAGCCCAACGCCTCGCTCGTTCTGCGCGCGGTCATCCAGTTTGATTCCCCACGCTGGGGCGGCAACCTGGCGCATAGCGCCGCCCTGTTGCATAACATGGAGCGCGACCATTCCATTTCGCAGGCTGCACTGAACAACGCGCGCCAAATGTGGTATGAGCAGGCCGGGGACGATGTCGTGGCCTTGGGCCACGACAAAAAAGCAGCGGCGGATTTCTACCTGAAGGCGTTCCAGGCCGACCCCAAGCCGGACCGGGCCTATTACCTGTGGGCGGCGGCACAAAACTACCGCAAGGCAAACGACCTGGACGACGAGCTCAAAGCGGACGAAATAGGCGTGCGCGGCGACCCTTCGATTGCCAACCTGCACAACTTCGACAGGGCCGTGGTGTATGAGATGAAGGGCGACATGCGCTCTTATATGAAATACATGGTCATGGCAGCCATGAATGGCACCGATACCGCGCAGAACAACGTGGGCTATTACTACATGGTCGGTCAGCGCGGACTGCCCAAGGACCTCTACGCCGCGCGCGCATGGCTCACCCTGGCAGCCAATCAGGGCTTCCAGCACGCAAAGGACAAGCTGCCCGTCGTCGAACGAATGATCCACGATGCCGAGCGAAGCAAGGCGGCGGGGAAATAGCCCGGTAGGTTGGGCTGAATGAAATGAAGCCCATACATGGGCGTTGGGCGATGTCATTCGCCCGTCTTTAGGGAAACGCTGAATAAGTACCGATTTGCCATTCCGGCGAAGGCCGGAATCCGGTGATTTCAATGAACTGGACACCGGCCTCCGCCGGTGTGACGACTTATTCAGTGTTTCCTTAGTCGTGCCTCATCACTATCGGCGTATATATCACCACAAATAAAGCCATTACCCAGAGCCCGAAAAGGATCCCCGCTGCCTGCGGCAGGAGTTTTTTGTTGAGACGATTCTCGCAAATGGCAATGGTAATCGTGGCGGCAAACATAATCACGGCAGTCCCCGCGATGCCCAGCCAAGGCGATATGTAGGGAATGAGATAAGGGTTGTCATGCAAATGAACGGGGTGAACGTAAAAATCCGGACCAGCCCCTGCGCAGAGCAGGAAAGACAATACTTCGCCCAATAGCCAAAAACCGGCTAGCGCGATTATGCCACTCGGGCGTATTGGCTCCCCTTCGTTATTCATTTCTTGCAGTATTTGTCGTAAGCTTCAATCATTCCGTTTAGCACCGACTCCGAGCGCCCTCTCTCAATCCACGCATCCGTCCTGTTGCGATCTTGAGTCAGCACCCTGCCCGTCTTCTCAAGTGCGTTATCCCTAAATGTTCTCCACCGGTCGGATTCGAGCAGCTTGAGCAGCCCCTGGTAAGTATACGATTTCTTGCTGACGATTTCCTTATTTACATAGCCGTTACTATCTGCATGCGGAGTCAAGCCATAAGCCTCCATGGGCTTTCCTTCCTTTATCGCGCGGCGCAGTTGTTCAATGGTGCCTTTTTCCAGTCCTATGTCCTTCTCAAGCAACGGGCATTCCTTGTCAGATATTTTGGACATGAGCAACGCCAAGGCCTGCACGTCCCGGTCATTCTGCTCTGCCACAGTAGGCGCAGGTTTAACTCCGCCGTTCGGCAAAATGGCAAGCGGATCGCCCTGGAGAAATGCCCGCACCGTTTGGCTTTTCAGCTCCGCAATGGGCCACGTCTGTGCCGCCGCACCATCCTGCTTTTGCGAGGCGTCGGAATCCTGGCCCGCTGCCGGCGTTCGGCCTTCATTTTTTACAGCCACGTCGCCCTCAGTCGCTTTATCGTCGGGATAAAGCCTGCTTGCCGCATCTGGCGCCGGTGCCCGTTTGGCGTCACCCTCATCCGCGGTATCATCCTCCGGCCCATCCGTGGGGGTCTGCTCCCCCTGGTCCGCCCCTGTTTGGTCGTCGTCGGTCTGAGAACCCCGCGGGTAGAGCCTGTCGGCCAGGCTTGGAGATGGCGATCGTCTGGCGCTGCGTGTGATGGCCTGCGTCATGGGTTATCCTCCTAATCCGTCCGGTTCGCGACTACCGCCCCGCACGAAAGGGGCTCAAGGCTTGACGGAGCAGTTCAGCATCCAGTGCACCCCGAAGCGGTCCATCACGCTGGCGGAGTAGCCGCCCCAGAACGTTTCCTGCAGGGGCATGTGCACCTTGCCGCCGTCGGCCAGCGCCTTGAACAGGCGCTCGGTTTCGGTGCGCGTATCCGGCTCCAGGTTGATGTGGACGTTGTTGCCGCGGGTGATGGGAAAGCCGGAAGACTGCGGCGCATCGCTGCCGATCAATACATGGCCGCCCAGGATGGGCAGCTCTACATGCAGCACCAGGTTCCTGTCCGCCTCGCGCATCCGCGCGAAGCCCGGCTGCGGCGGCACTTCGCTGAAGCGGTGCATCGGCGCGCTGAATTCGGTCCCGAAGACGGATTTGTAGAAGGTGAACGCCGCTTCGGTTGAACGCGGGAAGTTGAGGTAGGTGCTGACGCGCGCCATCTTGTACCTCCTGAACTGAAGGACCTTCGGCAGAACGACCAGGCAAGTGCGCTCATTATATCACCCGGAAAAACAATGCAAACGGCGCGCCGCCGATGGATGAGCGGAAGCCTTTGTACAGGCTCAACTCATCCGCCCCGTACCCCTGCCGTTCCCCCGGCAGCCGGCGCGGCAACTACGCCGCGCCGCGCCTGCCGGACGTACGCAGCGCGTCGTGGTAGATCAGCAGGCCAAGCCCGGCCACGCTCAACGCCAGGGTGATCACTTCGGCGGCGCACAGCAAGAGCATGCCGCTGCCGAAATTCCCCAGCACGCCGACATAGAGCAGCAATCCGGCGTGGAACACGGCGGAGTAGAGCCAGCTGGCCAGGCGCCGGCGGGCGCTCTTTCCGGGCAGGGTGGCCAGCAGCGTGACGGATGCGGCATACAGGATGGCGGTAAGAAGCACTTTCAGCATGAAGGCGTTTGCCAGGCGATACATCTCGCCGCTTGCGACCAGCGAAAGCGCATAGGCCACCAGCATCAGCAGGCCGATGGCGAGGTAGGAGCCGCCCACGATCGAGGCGGCGGCGCGGGCCAGCCTCTCCTCAGCGGTCGGCGTGCGGGCAGGGGCGCGCCGAAAGCTGATTTCGACGGCGGACGGCGGCGGGCGGTCCGTCACCTGGGGCTCTGCGCCCATCCCTACCACTCCCGCCACGGCTCGGTGAGGTCATCCTGCCCGTCGCCGACGCCGGCGGAGTGCGCGGCCAGGATGAATAGCGCGGCCAGGTCTTCCCGCTGGTCGGTTTCGATCAGCCCGAACTCGCATTTTTCGTTGAGCCGATTGAGGGACAGGACGGCCGACTGGAGTGCGCCCAGCACCTCCGCCTCATTGGGCTGCGGGGCCGCGGACAGCGATTGCAGGAATTCATCGAGGATGGACTGGCAGGAAGCGATGTCCTCCTCCGCATAGCCGGGGTCCAAGCCGTCCTCCACGCAGGCCGCCATGTAGCTGCGCATCCCGTCGAGGGCGCGCGATTTGATGATTTCGATTTGCGTATTCATGGGCGTCTCAGGTGCAAAATCCGGGCGGCGCCTCAGCGCGGCTGCTGCAACACCCCCTGCTGCACGCCGGGCGGCGGCAGGGCGGAAGCGGGCGCGCTGGCGGGCTGCTGCGCCGGGGCGGGCGCGGGCGCGGACGAGGGGGCGGGGGCGGGCGCGGCCGCGGCGCCATCCAGCTCGCGCACGCTGTCGATGAAATACTCGGTGTCGCCGAAGCAGGAAGTGGGGATGAACTTGTGCTGCTCGTAATGCAGCACCACGCGCTTGCCCGCATTGGCGTTGATCCTGTCCACCACCGCCTCGTCGCGCACGGTGAACTCAAACTTCTCCGGAATCGCCCCCGGCATGGTGACGAGCACGATCTCGCCCTCCCAGGTCTTGCACAGCCAGCCTTTCTTCGATAGCTTCTGCACGTAGCCGGTGCGCTCACCCTCGGCATAGACCCAGTGCAGCGTGAGCCACACCCAGCCGGCCGCCAGCAGCCCGAGAACGGCCACGATGGCCACGGCGGCGCGAATGATCTTTCCTTTCATGCGTGTTGCCCTCCTTGTTCTGGCGAAGCATACCCCAGGCGGGCCGCGGTTGCACGCGGCACGGCGCCACCCGATCGGCACGGAAACGCCGCCGCGGACGGGCGCTTTCCGCCGGGAGGCAGAATACCGGGAAATGGGTATTGAATGTCGGGCGCCCCGGAGCGAGACTACGGGCTGTCGGGTACCATCCCGTAACGCCTGGCGCGGCCGGAAATCCGGCCCGAAGGCGACCCAGCCTACGGAAGGACTGCAAGGCTGTCAGCCGAATCGACTTCGACCGACTTTTCCATCTAGCCCTCGCTATCAAGGCTCTCGCCGGGCACCTGCCAATAGGAGGCTAAAATGCTTCAAGAATACGGCGTCAACGACAGCAACGGCCAATCGCTTTTCGCGGTCATCGTCCTGGTCATTTTTACCTTTATCCTGCCTGCGCTCATCTTGTGGTTTGATGAAAAGCGGTACGTGGACGAAGTGGAAAAGGAGCAAAAGGAAAGACAGCAAAGGCTCGGGCATATCTGAGTGCGAGTGAGTAGTGCAGTGGCTTCCCTGTTTGCGGAAGCATGAAGCCAAAGGGCGCCGCACGGCGCCCTTTGGCTGTCCACGCTGCATCGTCCTGCCCCGGCGATCATCGGCGGGTGCATGCCCCGGCCGCGTTACCCCGGCATTCCCCTGTGCCAGCGGCGAACGACCAGATAGCTTCCTATCATGCCGCCGAGGTGGGCAAAATGGGCGATGCCGGGCAGGGTGCCGGTGAGGCCGAGGGCGAGCTCAAGACCGGCGTAGAAAAGCGCAAACAGCCAGGCAGGGAGCGCCATCGGCGGAATGATGAACACCAGGACGCGCCGGGGGAAGACCAGGGCGTAGGCAAGCAGCAGCCCGAACACGCCGCCGGATGCGCCCACCGTGGGATAGACGCTGCCGGTTGCGGCAGTCACCACCAGTTGCGTGAGCGCGGCCGACAGCACGCTGGCGAAGTACAAATGCAGGAGGCGGCGCCGCCCCGCGACGATTTCCAGGTCCCTGCCGAACGCCCAGATGCCGAACACATTGACGACCAGATGGGCGAGACTCGCGTGCACAAACGCATAAGTGACCAGTTGCCACGGCTGAAAGCCTGCGCCCAGCGGCCACAGGACAAGGGCGCGCACATGAGCCGCCTGGGAGGAAATCTCGAACAGGAAGCCGCCTGCATTGGCGATGATGATGATCCAGACCGAAAATGCTTTGCGCACAACCAGTCTCCTGGGTACCGAGGCGGCTTACGTAGGGGCGGCGGCTCGCATACCGCCTGCTTGGCCAGCATATTGCACGCGCGGGGATCGCGCCATGGGCTCTATCGTGTAGCCGCACCGGGAATGCGCAGGCCTGGGCCGCAAGGCCAAGCCCCGCGCGCTTGCACCAGTGCCCGGCGGCCGTCAATACAGCCAATGGTGTACATCTTTGGCACCATGCCGCCGCGGCCGCTTTCAACTAGCATCCTCAAGCGTTCCTGCGTCGCTTCGGCGGTCGCGCTCCGCGCAGGCGGCGGACGAGGAAAGCGGGCACACGAACGAACGCCTATTCTTGAACTTCTTTGGGAGGAATGATCATGAGCAAGACAAACTTCGGCGCAATGACGCTGATGATGCTGGCGGTGGGGTTGTTGCTCGCGGCGTGCGGGGGCGGCGGCTCCGGCAGTTCCGCGAGCGGCGGCGGGGGAACGCTGACCTTCACCGGGGTCAGCACGGCCAGCATACCCGGCCTTGCCTATTACGCGCCCTTTAGCAGCGCCTCCGCCGTTTCCGGCGGCACGGTTTACACCGACTATTTTTGGAACATAACAACCGGCGGGCTGGGCGTGCTGAGTTACGAGTCGACCACCACTCAGGATGTGCTTGGCTTCATGGTAACGGCGAATTCCAACGCCACCAACGCGCCGTGGTACTTCCTGGGCACGGTCCAGCCGGTGAACGCGATCAGTTGCTGGGTCGGCGGCGCCAGCAATCCTTCTGGCTATCCGACCTGCGCATCGTGGGGCGTCACAGCCAGCCGGGTGGCCGGCACGATAACGTTCGCATCCGCCCCGGTGTACGATCCGGCCAACTCGGCCGTGGCGGGCACCATGTCCGGCACCCTGACTTTGGCGCCGTTCTAGCCGGGCCGGGTGGGGCAATCGCTTCCGCCCGCCGCCGACACGGCACGCAGCAGGGTAGGCCGGCGGGGGGAGAGGCGGCGGCGCCTCAGGGGCGCGCGGAATGCGATGCCTGAAACACCCGTTTCGCCCACATGGCGGACGTCGCCCCCCGGCCACCCAAGTCCGCTTCGGGGCTTATTCAGCGTTTCCCCTAATAGTGCGGCGGTCTTTCACTCGCCACGGATTTATTCTCATTCACAGCCTCAGCCAGCGACGCGATATGTCTTGCGAGCGCTTCACAAGTCGCCTCAAGCCGTTCCAGCTTGTTTTGCTGCTGATAGATCGTCTTGTTCAGTTCCTCGATCAGGTCTTCCTGGAAGGAAATTTTCGTTTCGATGTTTACCAGACGTTCTTCAATCATGTTGGATACCTCGGCCCTCCCCCGTGCCCGCTACGCATGGGCGCCTGCGGCGATGACGGCGCCGACGCCGAGGCCATAGGGAATGTGCGAAAGCGTGCTGGAAAGCAGGGCATTGGAACCCTCCGGCCCGCGGCGCCCGAACAGGCCCCAGCCGAAGGAGGGCAGCAGGATGAGCCAGGGCAGCAATGACGTGGCCAGCCCGAATAGCAGGCCGCCGAGCAGGGGATTGCTGGGGCGCGCGAGTCCCGTGGCCAGGAAGAACAGCGGATAGAGGAGGGCCACGCCGCCGCCGCCGACAAGGAAGTGGAATGCCCAGCCGGCTTTCACTTCACCGGCGCGGGGTTGGGAATCGAGAATGTTGGCGTGGGCGAATTGCCCGCGCAGCAAGCCGATAAACCAGCGGCCAACCAAGGCAATGTTCACGCCGCTGGTGATGCCGATCTTTGCGGCGCAGGTTTCCGTCGCATCCATCAACACGGCGCCGAGCAGGCCGCCGAGAAAAGCCCAAAACAATATTTCCATTCGCACTCCAACGTTCGAGGCAGCCGGTCACGCGCAGTGTGCCGGGCCCGCTTGACGCACCATTGAGGTTTCCACACTTGACGGCAGCCCGTGGGCTCCGTCCTGCGTCATTCCGGCACTGCGTCATTCCGGCACAGGCCGGAATTCAGTTCGTCATCGCGCAGCGGGCAAGGCCGGGTACACAGGCGATGTCCGCCGCGCGGAATATTTGATTGCCTGGATTCCGGCCTGCGCCGGAATGACGAGTCGCATGGAAGTCTGTCATAAATTGCGGAAAGGTCCAAACCGTTTGCGGGTCCCCGTGCAGGGCGTGCCGGCCCCCTGGGTTGAATTCCCGCAGCTTACGTCATTCTCACGGGACGGTAAACCGCATGGAAAACGCAGGCGCGCGCCGCGCTCGCCGGTGGCTGCCTGCGCGGTCAGAAATATCCGATGACCATCACGCCGCCGCCAAGCTCGGGGCTGGCGGTGGTGAAGCCCTTCATCAGGTTGGCCTGCACCTTGAAGGCGGGCGAGAGTTTCTGCGAGGCGTACACCGTGATGCTTTTCTGCGCGGGAATGGTCGCCGCGATGCTGTTGAGCTGGTCGTACATCACCCCGGCGTTGGTCGTCTCGCCGAGCTTCCGATCGACCCCGAGCATGCCGTAAGGCGCGTTGTGCAGGGCGATGCCGGGCGGCGAGCCGATGACCTTGTAACCGGCCGTCGCCAGCAGCGTGGTGTCTTTCACCAGCGTGTAATAGCCGTCGAGCTGCGCGAAGTAGTCATTCTTTCCGGTGCCCAGGCCCTTGCCGGCATCGGCCGTGCCGAACTTGACCTTGCCGATGGCATCGAGCCACAGCCCATCGCCGGAATACACGGTGTAGCCGGCCGAGGCGACCACGTCGCCCAGCCCGGAGGCGGTGGACGTGCTGCCGGTGGCCGTGGCGGAGGTTCCTCCGGTGCCGCCACCGGGCGGGCCGGGCGGGCCGCCCGGGCGGCCGGGGGCGCCGGCGCTGCCGCCGGGCGCGGCAATTCGCCCGATCCCCTGGATCACGCCGCCGGGGCCGGTTATCCTGATATAGGGCACGGTCAGCTTCAGCGTGAGATCGCCGGATTCGTATTTCCCCGTGACCGGAATGTACAGAATCTCGGTGGGATCCGCATTGCCGTAGTGCCCCGTGCTGTAGTCGAACCCCGTCGCCAGGCTGAGCTTGTCGTCGGCCAGGGCTGGCGCCCCGAGTGCGGGCGCAAAACCGGCCAGCAGGGCCAGGGCGGAAAGCGGGCGTTTCATTGGCAACACATAAAAAAAGACCGGCGGCAAGGCCGCCGGATGGAGTTTCGAATCTCAGGTTACGCCGCGGCCGGTCAACGTCCGGGACGCTCCGGCCTCGCGGGAATGTCCGGGCGTTCCGGTTTGGCGGGGATCTCCGGACGCTCAGGCTTGGCCGGACGCTCCGGTTTGGCAATGCGTTCCGGCCTGGACGCATGCTCCAGTCTGGCGGCGTGCACCGCCATCCCGCCCGACTGGGTCAGAATCATGACTTTATGGGCGGCCCCGGTGCCGGGGATCGGGGCGTTGGCCAGTTCGCTGGCCTTTGCGGCAAAAGCGGGGGAAGCAGCAGCAATCACCAGCGCTGCCAGAAGGTTGCTCGTCTTGATCATGCTTGGCACTCCTCTATTATTGTTTTACCGGTCAAGCACGCCGTTCAGCAAAGAACAGCGTCGGCTCGATATATTGCCATCCTGCGCACGCATATTTTGCCGCAAACATGCGTGAAGCGCTGAAATATGCGCAAAAAAGCGTCATTTATGCGACAAACGGCGGAAAGCAGGCCACAAACGGCATGGCGCAGCCGGGTTTTCGAGGGGGCGCAACATGCGATGCGCTACGCGGCAAACTGCGTGCTGCGCTCATCGCCCCTGCGCGACACGGCCGCCAGCAGGTCGTCGTAGCCCAATTGGGAAGAGATGGTGCCGTCGCGCAGGGGAATGCCGAGTGCCGCCAACACCTTGTGCGCCGGCTGGGCGATCACGGTCGGCTCGAAGGCTTCTCCCTCCAGCACCATCTCCAGGACCTTGCTGCTCTTCTTCATCCGGCGCAGCACGAACTGGCGGCACGGGAAGCGCCGCCCGCGGCTCGCGCTGCCCGCGTCGGCGGGCTCGCCGTCGTACAGATACTGCCCGTAAAGGCACAGCACGCCCTGGCTGCCGATGTCGAGGAAGCAGGCGCGGGAGCCGGTGTCCAGATCGCTGAAGGCAAACGCCCGGCTGGCATGGAACCGCTCGTCCGTCAGCTTGCCCTGGGCAGCGAGTTCGTCCAGGTATTGCGGGTAGCTCTGCCCCTTGAGCATGCGCCACAGGCCGCGGTTGAACAGCGGTTCGGCGGTGAGCATCAGGGCGAAGAACACGATCAGGCCCAGCGCAACCGGCGCATCGGGGCAGAGCTGCACGAACAGCCACATCCCGGCGCCGATCCAGGTGAGGGCGGCGAGCAGCCTCATCTCAGGCGTTCCGGCCGGCCGCCGCAAAACCAGCGTGAAACAGTCAACATACGCCTCCCTTTGACGCATTCGATGGATGTCCAATTGCATTATGGTGAAAGGATTGCGCGGAAGCAAGCGCAGGCGGTGCGCGATGCTTGCGGCGAGGTGGCCGCTGCGGGGTTCGTGCTTCACCGGGCGTGCGTGACTGTGCTAGAGTGCCGGGCGCGATGCCGGCATCCCCGGCACTGAACCTTTCAGTCGGCAAGGAGCAGGCACATGGGCGACATCTGGAGCCCTCCCCAGGCGGAGGTGCAAGATCCTGGCGTGACGGGGGACGAACACGCCGTCGCCGTGCGGCGCCACTACCTCTATCACGAGGCGTCGGTGAGGTCCATCGGCAGCCTTTACTACTTCGTTGCGATCCTCTTTATCGTGTCGGGGATTGTCGGTGTGGCCGGGGAGGGCGGGTCCGCCGCCGCCGTGGCTTTCGTGCTCCTGGCCGGCCTGGCGGCAATCCAGTTCTGGACAGGCCGCGCGCTGCGGACGCTGAAACCCTGGGCGAGAATACCGGCCGGAATCTTTTCCGTTATCGGGCTCCTGGGGTTTCCCATCGGCACGTTGATCAATGGCTACATCCTGTACCTGCTGTTCTCGGCAAAGGGGAACACCGTCTTTTCGGAAGCATACCGGCAGGTGATCGCGCAAACCCCGGACATCAAATACCGGACTTCGATCGTCGTGTGGATCGTGCTGAGCCTGCTGGCGCTTGTCCTCGCGGCCACGTTCATTCTGCCGAAGATCACCGGACATTAGCGCGCCGGATGGAGTGAGGCCGCCGGGGCCGCGTCACCGCGCGGCCCGCGGTTTAACCCGCAGTTTCCTCGGCTGGCTGAAGCGCAGCGGCGAGGATGGTGGAACCCAGCAGTTCGATGCCCAGCACACACGCGGTATTTCCCTCGGCGCCATCGGCTGCCGGCTTCTCGGCCGTGCGCCAAATGATCCTGCCGACGACCTCGACCTTCCCGTTGGGTGACAGGTATTCCACGGTCACGTCGGTCGCGCCGGAAAGATCGTGAGGCCCGGAAAAATCGTGAGGCCCGGAAAAATCGTGAGGCCCGGAAAAATCGTGAGGCCCGGAAAAATCGTGAGCCAGGGCTACGCTGATCCCGGCACTGGATATATCCCTGACCGCCGCGACCGGATGGCGAAACGCCCCGGCTCTGACAAAGAGTTTTCCGTCGGGTTGGGCTTTCAGGGGGTAACGCTCGGTTCTCCGTTGTTCCGCTCGTCGCATGGATGCTCCTTCCCGGTTTGGTTGTTCCCGGCGCGGAGAGATTCCGTGCCGATAGCCCAAAGGCGCGTCGGTTCTGCTTGCTCGACACTGGATCAGTGAAACTGGGTGAAAACCCGGCACAAGTCTACCCGCATTCCGCCGGACAGTCATCGCCCAAACGGGCGGAGAGGGCGGGGCTGGGGTGTTTTGCCCTCATTATAGGCAAAAACCGGTATTCAACGCCGTACGGCGGATCGGTTATGCTCGTCGCGCTCTTTGGCATCAGGCGGGCGGGGCATGGGGCGGGCCTTCCTGCGTGCCGGCGCCGGGTCGGGGCGGCCTTTCCCCTATGCCCGGCCCCCGTCGAACGGCACGTCCACCTCATGGGGGTACTGTGACCAGCATGTACCAGCAATACTTCGGCTTCACGGCGGCGCCGTTTTCGATAGCGCCGGACCCGCGTTACCTGTACATGAGCGAGCGCCACCAGGAGGCGCTGGCGACGCTGCTCTACGGGCTGCGCAGCGACGGCGGCTTCGTGCTGCTGACCGGGGAGGTGGGGGCGGGCAAGACCACCATCTGCCGCCGCCTGCTCGAGCAGATTCCCGAGTCCTGCGACGTGGCCTACCTGTTCAACCCGAAGCTGACGGTGACGGAACTGCTCTCCACCCTCTGCGACGAATTCGGCATTGCCTATCCCGCGGGCGCCACCAGCAACAAGCGGTTCGTGGACCTGATCAACCGCTTCCTGCTGGAGTCCCACGCCAGGGGCAGGCGCGCGGTGCTCATCATCGACGAGGCGCAGAACCTGTCCGCCGACGTGCTGGAGCAGATACGCCTGCTCACCAACCTGGAAACCAACGAGCGCAAGCTATTGCAGATACTGCTGCTCGGGCAGCCGGAGCTGGTGGACATGCTCGCCCGCCCCGAGCTGCGCCAGCTGGCGCAGCGCATCGTCGCCCGCTATCACCTGATGCCGCTGTGCAAATTCGAGGTGGCGGCCTACGTGAAGCACCGGCTCGAAGTGGCCGGCGCGCAGTGGCCGCTGTTCCCGGACGGGCTGTGGGGCCCACTGCACCGGCTGAGCGGCGGCGTGCCCAGGGTCATCAACGTGCTGTGCGACCGCGCCCTGCTCGGCGCATTCGTGCAGCGCAAGCAGCAGATCGACCGCGCCACGCTGCGCCAGGCGGCGCGCGAAGTGCTTCCCTTCGGCATGCGGCGCGCAGCGCTGGCCCCGCGCTGGGCTCTGGCCGGCGCCACGCTCGCCCTCGCCGGGGCGTTCGCCGTCTCGCTGTACCGGGGCCCGTGGGACAGCAATTCGCAGGCTGCCTTGCCCCGCCCTGCCGCCTTGCCCATTCTGGAACTGCCGCAGGACGTGCCCAATGCGCAGAGCCGGCAACTCGCGTTTGCCACGCTGTTCCACAAATGGAGCGTAGCCTACCGCGAGGGCGACGATCCCTGCGCGCAGGCCGCGGCCCAGGGGCTGCGCTGCCGCACCCTGCGCGGCGGGCTGGACGAATTGCGCAAGCTCAACACCCCCGTGATCCTGCACCTGGTGGATGCCGGCGGGCAGCCGTTCTATGCCGCGCTCACCGGGCTGGGCGAGAAGTCCGCGATCTTCTCCTTCGGCGCGCAAACCAGGGAAGTGAGCCTGCGGGCGCTCGCCCTGCAGTGGAGGGGCGACTACACCATGCTGCTGCGCGTGCCGCAGGAGGTGAGCGAGCAAATTCCGCCGGGCGCGCAAGGAGCCGCCGCGGCTTGGCTGAGCAAGCAGCTCGCGCGGCTGGAGGACTTCCGGCCCGCCGCCGGCGACGATGCCCTGCGCGACCGGGTTGCGCGATTCCAGCTCGCGCACGGGCTGCCCCCGGATGGCGTCGTCGGGCGCAGGACACTGGCACACCTGAGCGTGGCGGCGGACCCTTCCGTGCCCCGGCTGTCCGGCGCCGGATCACCGGCCGCGCAGCCGCCCCTGCCCGAAGCGCAAGGAAGGGAGTAGGCCATGTCATACATTCTGCAGGCCATCAAACGGTCCGAGCAGCAGCGCCGGAGCATCGGCACGGCGGCGTTGCGCGCCGCGCCCCTGTTTGCCGATCGCGAAAAGGACATCCCCTTGCTGCTGTATGGCCTGGCGGCCACCGCCCTGATCGCTGCCGGCATCGCCATCGGCTGGCTGCGTCCGTGGCAGCACCGCGACGCGGCCGTGCCTGAACCGGCTCAATTCACGGCCGCCCGCAATGCGCCCGCCCAGAACGCGCCCACCCAGAACGCCCCCAGCCAGAATGCACCGGCGCGCGCGGCCAGGGCCGAGCCTGCGCCGGCCGATCCGCTTCGCGCAACCGACACGGCGCCGCCCGTGAAAGTGGAGGCGCTGCACGTCATGGAAGTGAAGCCCTATCGGCCCCCGGCGCCTGCGCAGGTGGAAACGCCCCCTGCTGCCGCAGCGCCGCGAGTCGCCGCCGCGGCACCCACGGCACCGACACCCGTCGCGCCAGTCACACAAGCCGCGCCAGTCGTCGCACCAGTCGCACCGCCCACGGCCCCGGCGGAAGCCCCGGCCGCCGCTCCGGGCCCGGTACCTGCGCCCGCCGAGGCCGCGGCGCCCGCCGAGGCCAGGATCCTCGCGTTGTACGAACTGCCGCCCGCAGTGCTCCGCGAACTGCCGCAAATGTCCATTTCCGGCTACTCCTATTCGAACACCGCCAAGGACCGCCTGGTCGGCATCAACGACCGCCTGATGCAGGAAGGGCAGTACGTGGCCGATGGCCTCAGGCTGGAGCAGATCACCCCGGACGGCCTGGTCTTCAGCTACAAACACTACCGCTTCCGCAAAAGCCTGCCGTAGCCCCCTCGCACGCGGACGGTCCGCCCCAATCGGTCAGGAGATATAGGCCGGTAATAGATTTCAGGTATAGCCTGCTGCGAAATATCTAGGCCAACAGGCATATTGAGCGCGCCGCGCGGGATCGCTAAAGTAGCGCGCCATAAGTCGAGGTGGTCTTGCCGTTCTGATCGAGTGGTGTGACCGGTAGCCCGCAATTAAACGAATGAAAGGTGCTCGCGATGAGGGTTGGTATATTGCTACTGAGCTTGATGACCGTGTCCGGATCCTGCCTGGCGCTGGAGCAGCAAGGGCTGCCGCAGGCCGCCACGGACATGGGCTGTTTCCGCTGCCATGGAATGGACTCCGCCATTGCCGGCCCGTCCTGGCGCGACATCGCCAAGCGCTATCGCGGCAAGGGGGATGATCCGGCGACCATCAAGCAGCTGGTGGCCGCGGCATCCCAGGGCAGCGCCGGCAACTGGGGGAACCTGCCCATGCTCGCCAACGATCCGGCCGGCAAGAGAAAAGACAAGATCGAGGAGGTGGTCAAGTTCGTGGTGCACCTCCCCGAGTAGCGACCGGAAGAGCGGGCCGATAATCGCGGCACCCTCATTCCGGCGCAGGCCGGCATCCGGTCAAAATCCCGTCCGCGCAGCGCCCCGCGGCCTCTAGAGTGCATCGCCTGCGCGGAAGATCGCCCTCATTTCACCTCGCGCCGGATGCCGCGTATCAGTATGTCCAGGGAGGCCATGCGCCCCTCGGAATATTCGTTGGGCGAGATCCACACCGTCTGGCGGATGCGCAGCAGCGGCGCGATGTCGGCGCGCTCGGCGCTGGCGCGCAGGCTGCCTTTCACCGCTTCCAGGCCGAAGCCCTTGGAATCCTCCAGCAGTTCGAACAGGCGCCGCTTGTCGTCCTTCGATAGCCTGGGATTACTGGCGAGCCTGGCTTCCAGGCCGCTTTGGGCGATCCAGCGGATCACCGGGTTTTCCAGGTCGGCGAAGCGGTTCCAGAAGCTCACATCGTTGCCGATCTCCGTGCCGAATTTCGACTGCGGGCTGGTGCTGTCTTCCAGGTACTGGATGGAAAAGGTCAGCTCCTGCCCGGAGGCGCCGCCTGCGGGCTTGAGTTTCCTGAGCACCGGCAGCGCATCGTAGCCGCGCAGTTCGGTGTAGGCGAAGATGGCCGCGGCCTGCACGGCGTCGTCGCGAGAGGCGAGGGTGGCGGAGACGGAGCCGAGCGCGGCGGGGTCGCCCAGCTGCGCCAGGGCGTGCAGTTCATGGGCCTTCACCTCCGGATTCTTCTCCGCTTTGGCCAGCGCAATGAGCGGGGCGACGCTCGACGGATACATGGCGATGTGCCCGAGCAGCTCCGCCCAGTGCCCGCGCACGGCGGCGTCCTGATCATGCAGGCGCTCGATGGCGAGCTGTTCGCCCGCTTCGCCCGCGGTCATGATTTCGAGGGGAAGGTAATTGAGGGCGGGCCCTTCCTTGAGCGTCGCCAGGGTGCGCAGGCAATCCATGCCCTCCGGCGTGCGATACACGATCAGTTCATGGCACAGGGCAATCACGTGCGCGTCCGGTTTCAGCACGAGCCCCAGGCGCTTGGCGTCGGCATACAGCGCCTGCAGGCCGTGCAGCGATTCCGCGCTGCGCCGGGTGCCGCTCAGCGTTTCGCCATACGGGGTGAGCCCGTTGTAGCGCGAAAGCTCGGGCGGCGCGCTGCGGAAATTCTCCTCCAGCGCAGCGCGGAATTCCTCGGGCGTGGTTGCGGCGAGCGCGGCGGGCGCAGCGAGGATGAAAGCGAGCAGCAGGCGTAGCTTCATTCAGGGCTCCGTTCCGGGTTCACGAACCCGGCTATCGTAGCACGGCGTGGGAAGGGCGGGCCGCTGCAGGGGCGCCCGGTTGCCGGGTTCTGCGCTTCGCGCCTTGCCATGGCTGTCCGCGGGGTCATGCGGTGCCAGCGTACTACACAGTTCCCCGCATTGAACAGGCATGCCGTGAACCGCATAATCTAGCGGTCCCCGCCGCGAACACCGTGGCGGGATCATTCATCGAGACCTACAGGAGGTATCGACCATGAAGAAACTCAGCGTGCTTCTTGCGGCCATGCTCCTCGCGAGCGTCTGCGTTCCGGGTTCGGCTGAAGAGTTTGTCGTGAACGGCGTCAAGATGAGCAATGTCTGCGCCAACGCCAAGGGCGAGCACTACCAATACGAGGGATTTTTCGGGCCCGTGGGTACGCCATGCACCTGGACGATCGGCGAGTACCAGTATTGGGGCAAGTTCGGCGGCTAGTCCCGCGGGCGGGTCGGCATTCCGAGGGGGCCGGAGACGTCGGGCCCGCCCGCCTGAGCCGCGCGAGCAAAAAAGTTACTGCGTGGGCATCCTGACGCGGCCGCGCTCTGCGACCGCCGGAGTCCGCTACGCTGCCTCCCGAAATGTGTTCCTAACGGCACGCGCAGGGGTCACACGCGCAGAGGTCAGGTTGAACTAACCCCATCATCCTCTTTCACGGGGGCGCGTCAGCCGAGCGGCCAAGGGCAACTTTCTTTTCCATGTAGGCGTTGTGTGCCTTGTTCACGTATTCGCCAAATGCCTCGCATCGCTGAAACCCATACCTCAGGTAAAGGCGGTAGGCAGCCTCGAACTTCTCGCTTGTTTCCAGCTTCAGATGTGTGCGGCCGTTGTTGCCCGCGATTATCTCCAATTCGTTGAGCAGCTTAACCGCCAGTCCATTCCTGCGGACTTCCGGCTTCAGAAACATGCGCGTGATTTCCGCGTACCCGGCTTTTAGCTTAAGTCCTCCCATTCCAGCCAATGTGCCGTCACAAAAGACGCCCAGCAAAACCGACCTGGTATTTTCGAGTTCTTCCGGCTGGGTTAGGTGGCAGATTTCCGGCGGACAATGGGACATATTGTGTTCATCGAGAAGCCGGAATAGTTCACGGACTTCGAGCCTGGAGGGTGATATTTCTTTGATCTCTATTTCCATAAAATCCTCTCCCTTGAGGGTTTCCTGTCGAGACTCACAGCCGGTTGCGGAAGGTGATCGCGACCTTGCCGGACTTGTCGGTCTTCCTGAAGTCCTCGCTGGTCAATTTGCGGGTGTCGTCCTGTCCGTCGTAGGCGACGAGCAGCCGGCGCCTGCCTGTCCACCCGATGCGGGCGCGCGTGGAGCAGGCGGCTTCGAACACGGTGTACGGCACGTAGCGGCGCGCATAGCCGGGGGTGAAGGCCATGTTGTTGGGGATGACGATGACCACTTCGTTGCAGTAGAAGAACCGGCCCATCTCCATGAAGCGCACCGCCTGGTAGGTACCGTCCGGGGAGATCAGCGCCTCCTCCACCGGGTAATCGGAATTGAGCCAGTAGTAGACGGTGGTGCCGCCCACGCCGATGCCGAAGGAAAGCAGCGAGGCGAGCACCGCCAGCATGCCGCCGCCCCGGAACAGGCGCAGCGCCCGGCGCGGCCAGCCGCGTGGGGCGGTCGCGCGCTCCGGCGCCGGATCAGGCATTTCTCCAGTCACATTCGCATCCCTCGCACCATTGGCGGAATGATACACGCGCGCCTTGCGGTGTGAGCAGGGGCCGCAGGCCGTTGCGGTTGGCGCGGTCGTCGTGCCACACGTTGCCGCGCTCGGGCCCGGCCACCACCAGCCACAGGCGGATGGCGCAGCCCAGCTCGGCGATGGGAATGGCGCCGTTCAGGGGAACCCAGTAGCGCAGCTCGAAGGCGTCGAGCTTGCGCTCGTACCCGGCCAGCCACTGCTCGTCATGTTCCTTCGCCTTGTCGTATTCGGGATAGCCGGTGAGATCGTTCCAGGCGGCCGTGTAGGGGAAGGGCGCGGCCAGCCTGCCGATGAAGGCATCGCCTTCCTGCCACGGGCGGACGTCGAAGCCCTCGTCCATCTCGCCCAGCGGAAACAGTTCGCTGCCGCCGTTGCCCACCTCCTGCAGGAAGGCGCGGTATTCCTCCGGCAGGCGGATTGCGTGTTTTTGTTCGAACGCAAGGATCTCCGCTGCGGCGAGGCAAGGGTGAAGCTGCGTGCCGACCCGTGCCGCCGACGCGCCGGCGCGCGGGCCGGGCGGCGGGTGCGGCGTCCCGGCTTCGCTGTTCGCCTCGGCCAGCACCGCATGCGGGTCCTTTACAAACCGGGTGGCGCGCGATTCGCGTATCGCCCGGTTCAGGCGGAACACGTCGGGCTCGATCACCTGCCGCGTTTCGGGAAACAGCAGCACGCATCCAAGCTCGCCGGCGATGGCCACGATCTGCTCAAGCAGCCTCGCGTAGTCCTCGCGCACATCCACGCGCACCGCGATGGCTTCGACCAGACCGCGGTGCAGGGACACCTGCGCATCGGTGCGGCTCCCGTTTCCCCACAGCAGGATGTCCGCGTTCCAGGACCGGGCCGGGGGCAGGGCGCGCGAAAACAGCGAGGCCAGGTGCATGCGCGGCTGGTGCTCGCGCCACGCCGGCAAGCCCAGGTAGCAGCCTTCGCCGGGGAACAGCGCGTCCACCCGCCGCCCCGCGGATTCGAACCAGGGCCGGGGGATGAACTGGATGTTGAATTGCCAGAGCGCCATGCGCGTTCAGTGGCGCAGCGTGCGCCTGCCGGGCAGGGCGGTGGCGAACGCCACGCAGGCGGGCAGGCCCAGGCAGAGCAGGGGCGGCGGGAACAACGGGGCGGCCGGACATGTTGGCATAGGCGCAATGGTTTGGGCGTGCAACCCCGCCAGTCTAACCCTTCTGCCGCGTCGGCGCACCGGCTTCAGAGGCCCGGCTGCAGGCCGGGCGCTAGGCCCTGCGCGAGGCGGGTTTGCCGCGCAGGAACACCCGGTATGCGGCGCGGCCCAGCAGAAAGGTGAGCACCCAGGCACCCAGCGCCATCGTGCCCCAGCCGAACGCGCTCCCGGCATGATGGACCACCATGCCGTCGTAATAACGGCCGTCATTGTCATAGGGATACGATGCGGCCTCGCGCGCCGCCAAGGTGGAAATCACGCCGATGGCGCCCGTGCACGAGGTAAAGATGAGCAGCAGCGTCCCGATGATGGATCGTTCCAGCCTGGTCATCACGACCGGCATTGCGTGGCCGCCATTGCGCCGCCGCCGCAGGACGGGGGGCGCCTTGATTTCCTGCTCCTCCATGGTGCTCCTTTTTTTGTTGTGCCGGAATGATATACCCATCCAAGTGACGATGTCATTACGGTGCGCTGCGGGTGCGGCTGGCCGAATGACCGGGCCGCGGCGGCGCCGCATTGCGCCTTTGCCTTGACCAAACACATAAGTAAACAGTAATATACTAATGTCGCAGATGTGAAGCTCAAGAAGGCCCCCCGAAGAGTAGACATCCTCCGCGGGTGAATATCCAAAATCACCCCGTGCTTTCAGATGCGCGCCCGGAAGCCGGGTGCGGGTGCATGCCCGGTCCCGGCAGTTCCCCAACTCAATTTAGTCAGGAAAGAAAATGAAATCTGTCGTCGTAACCCTTATTGCATCTGCCGGGCTGATGGCCGCGGCTTCCGCCGTTGCCGTGGAACTGCCGCCCGCGGGCCAGAAAAAATGCGCCGCGTGCCATTCCGTGGACAAGAAGATCGTCGGCCCCGCGTTCAAGGATGTCTCTGCCAAGTACAAGGGCAAGAAGAACGCACAGGCCTTGATCGCCACCAGCATCAAGTCCGGCGGCTCCTTCGGCTGGAACTACGGCAAAATGCCCGCGCGCGGCCTGGGCGCGACCGATGAGGAGGTCGCGGTCATGTCCAAGTTCATTGCCGGGCTGGCGAAGTAAGCCGCCCCGGCAAGCTTGTGCGCCGGCGTTCTGCCAGGCGATTCCCCAAAGCACAACGCCGCGTTCGCGGCGTTGTGCTTTTCAACGGGTGAATGCGGCTACTCCCTGAAAAAAGTAGTCCCGGTCCGACCCGTCATGATTGCCTTGCAGCATGCAGCAATTCTTGAAACCGGGCGGCCGGAGCGGCAGGGGCAGGGGTCATTCCTGCCCGGTTTCTCGATGAGTTCCTTGTGCCCGTTCACTACGCGGTGCCCGCGCTTCACGCGCGTTTCGGACGGGAAGCCCTTGCGTCGTTTACTGGTGGGCTCGAAACCAGAATGGTTCGAAGTGCCGCTCGCTGGTTTTCATGATACACCTCCATTGAGTATGCCCCTCGCATGCGGGGCGGATTATGCAGGCCCCACCGCGCGTGGCATCACGCGGCAAACTGGCTGAATCCGTCGGAAAACTCCAGCAGGGACGGAAACGCCTCGCGCAACACCTCGGCGAGGGCGGGAGACACGAACAGGTAGCGGTCCCAGGCGCGCCAGACGCGATAGCCGTCGCTCGGGGCGGTGCCGATGTTGTCCGGGGTGAGCTCGGAAATCGGGCGCAACACGGAATATCCGCGGCAGGTTTCGCCGGTCGCGACCTGCTCCAACCGGGCCGGCGAAATTTCCAGCTGGTTCGGGCAAAACCGGGCAAGCAGGGCTGCGAGCGCATCGCTTGCCACCAGGTGCGTGGAGCAGTCCAGCATGGGAGCCTGTTCCCCGCCGCGGAAGATGTGGAAACGGTTTCCATCGAGGTGGGCGATGGACATGGGGCTGTGCTCATGAGTCCAGCAGACGGACTGAGGAAACCGCTCAGTCATGGCGTGCGCTGTCCGGCACCGATTGCGCTAGCGTGTCCTGCGCCACTTCAAAAGCACGAGCGCCAGCGTGACGGCATTGAGCACCAGGATGGCGATGGCAAGGCTGGTCAGCGTGGAGAGCGTTTCGCCGGATGCGCTGTCGTGCGCATGCAGTTTCAGGATTTCGGCGCGCACCCACTCCAGCGATGTCGGTTCGTAGGGCGTGGAGCTCTGTACCACGAGTGTCTTTCCGTCGAACAGCAGGTTCGCCAGATGGTCCTTCTCCAGAAGTAGGTCGAGTTTCGCAAAGTAGGTGCGCCTCACGCAGCCATCCAGCGCGAGTTGGGCTTGCAGCCTGCCAGCCGGGGCGACAAAGCGGTAGCCGACCGGCAGGCCCCCGGCATCCGCTTCCGCGAGATTGGCCGCCTCGCTTAGCGCGGGTTCGCCGTTGAGGATCAGGGAGACCATGCAGCTTCTGTTCGCATCGAAGTCCGCCCGCGCGGGTGCCTTCACCGTGACATCGAGCCAGCCGTGGTCGCCGGCCAGGATGTGGTCGCGGCGTGCTTGCGACATGCCCTCGCCGTGGCAGCCCGAGGCGGCCAGCAACGCGGCGACGAAAATCCATTTGATGAGCGGGCGCATGATTTGCGCATGCTGCCATATTTTGATCGCATTGCATACTGCCGGGGCCGCCAATGGAGCACGAGTTGCGCAATGCGTTTGCATATTTACAACGCCTGCATTGACGCGGCATTTTGGAAAACATATCTTGGCTGTCGAGGGCCGATAGCAGGCCTTCCGATTACGTATTCGAGGAGCAAGACAATGAAGAAGACGGCAAGGATTTTGGCAGCTGCCCTGGTGCTGGGCACGACCGCACCCGCGATGGCGGAAGGCTTTTATGGCGCGGTCGATGTTGGCAACACGCATGCGGCGGACGTGTGCCTCGGCCAGAATGCGATGGGGTGCAAGGGCGGCGCCACGGCACTGAGGATCGGGGGCGGGTATCAGTTCCAGCAGAACTGGGCCGGGGAGCTGAGCTACGCCAAGTACGGCAGCGGCAGCCTGGGGTTTACGCCGCGCGGCGTGGCGCGCGGTGATTGGAGCGCCAGCGGCCTGCAGATTTCCCTGGTCGGCAGCCTGCCCATCAACAACGAGGCAGCCTTGTTGGCCAAGGTGGGGTACGGGATCAACAACTTCAGTGCGGGTGCCCTCAGCGCCAGCAACAACACGGTGACCGGCGGCTTCGGCTTTCGCTACAACGTGGACAAGCAGCTTTCCGTTCGCGCCATGTACGAAAACCTGGGCACGTTCGGCGATCCCTTCACCACCGGCCTGACCCGGATGAGCCTGTTCACCGTTGGTGGCATGATGAAGTTCTAGGGTAGACCCCTTGCCCAGCAATTTTAGGCAACTGGACACCTGCCTCCGCCGGTGTGACGACGTGTTCAGTCGTTTCCCCAGGCATCATCCGCAGCAAGAAAAAAAGCCGGGGCACCCCGGCTTTTTTTCGCGCGTGACACAATCTGATGTTCCATTTTCGCCACACGCGCCGGACATGACCGCAAACAGTCATACAATGAAGCCAGCGCATGATGTGTGCCATCGGACAAATCACGGATGCCGGAGGATGGGCACTGCAACGGAGCCGCCAAATGAAGCTACTACATACGCGCATACTGCTGATTGCCTGCCTGCTGGCCGCGGCGGCCTGCAGCAATGTGGATACGCATGGGGTGGATACCCATAACTGGACGGTTCCCGTTTACCGGGCGCAGTTCTAGCCGGGTGCCGGCCGTGAAAGTTCATCGAGGGGGGTGTCACTGCGGCGCAGTCCGGTTCGAGGTCGAGGCGCCGGAAAATCCCGTGGTGCAGGAGTGCAACTGCTCGATATGCTCGAAATCCGGGTTTCTCCACCTCATCGTTCCCGCCACGCGTTTTCGCCTCCTGGCCGGCCAGGACAGCCTCACGACATACACATCCGGGGCGGGCATCGCCAGGCACCTGTTCTGCAAGGTGTGCGGCATCAAGTCGTTCTACGTTCCGCGCTCCAACCCGGATGGCTTCAGCGTCAACCTGCGTTGCCTCGATGAAGGCACGATCGGGACGGCGACGGTCGAGCCGTTCGACGGGAAAAACTGGGAGGCGCACGCCCACCGCCTGGCGCGCCTCTCGCAAGAGCCGGCGTGACGATGCCGGCCGGCTACGCCGCAGGCCCGGAACCCGCGGGCCGTGCCGGCCTGCGCATGTGCGCGAGCCCCGGATCGCGGTCGATCAGCTCAAACCCGAATTGCTGGTAGAAGCGGATCAGGCGCGAGACGATGTCCTCGCTGCTTTGCCCCAGGGGACGCACCGTGACCAGCACCTCCTTGCCGAAGACATCCGCCAGCGCCAGCACCCGCGTGACCAGCAGCTTGCCGATTCCCTGCTGGCGGAATTTCGCCGGCACGAACACGATGTCGATCGAAAGGCTGTTGATGCCCTCGCTGAACTTCACGCGGGCGTATTCCCTGCCTTCCAGGTGATAGTGCAATTCGCCCGTCAGGTTCATGGCCGCACCTCGAATGAGAAGACACGCGTGCCCCGGCGGCTCTGCCCGGCGTCTCAGGTGAGTCGTGCGGAGGCGCTGGCGACGAGGCGGCGGGCCACGGCCGCGTCGGAAGGATTCTGGAGCCGGACCATCAATTGCCTCGACTGGCCGGGGCCGAATTTGTACACGAGGATGGCCAGGTTCTCCGAGGACAGCGTGACCGTGCCCGGCCCCGCCGCGTTGATGCCCCATTTCGAGAACACGGCTGCGGCCTGCGCCAGGATCGGGGCCAGCGCCTGCACCACGGCGCCGAGGTCGGCGGAAAGGGAATATCCGCTGTCGCCCAGGATCATCCGCGACTTGTCGTCGAACAGGGCGGCGCCCTGGTAGCTGGGGATGATGTTCCGGAACTGGAGAAATGCCGCCGCCAGGGCCTGTTCGAGGGCGGGGCCTGCCGGGGCAGCGGGCGCCGCGGTTGCTGGCGGAGGCTCCGGCGGCTTGGGCGCGGGGGCTGCCGCAGCTGTGGCCGCAGCCGGCGCAACCTTGGGAGGCTCCGCCGCCGGGGAGGGGGGAGCCGGCTTGAAGCGCGCGTGCGGGAAGGGCTCGCCGGAATTGGTGTGATGGCCCACCATGAGAATCGCCTCGGCCCGGCCGATGTTCTCGGACCTGGCGACGAAATCATAGCGGTCGCCATTGGCGCCGCAAGACAGGCAATGCCAGTACTGGGTGTCCACCGAAAGAATGAGGCTGTCTTCTTCGGCCGCGCAGAAGGGGCATTTCCCGATAAAGTGGGACGGGCCTTCCGGGGTCAGCTTGACATATTGACCGGCGATGTCTGCGATGCCCAGGTAATTTGATTTGACCATGGCGTCACCTGGCTGCGAAGAGGAAAACAACCGGCCGCGAGCCTTCCGGCCCGGTCATGCCGGCGGAACATTCCTCCGCCGGCGGGAGGCGCAGCGGATCACGCCACGGACTGCACGGCCTGGGGCGCGATCTTGTGCATCGCCATCTTCGCCAGGGCCTGGTTGCCGTCCTTGGACAGGATGGTGATCAGATGCAGGTGCGCCTTTTGCTCCATGCCCGTGCACATCATGACGATGGTTCCCTCCGGTGTATTGATCACCAGATCGGTCGCCGCCTTGAACCCCACCTTGCCCGCAGCCGCATGCGCACCGCGGAATATGTCGTTGAAAGTGGCGCCGGCCACCTGAAGGTCGACGGCGGCCGAGCTGGAATGGGTGGCCAGCATCTCGCCGGTGAAGTCCATGATCGCGGACGCCATGTAGCCGTTGACGCCCTTTACTTCGTTCAACAATGTATCAAGGGCCATTGCAGTCTCCTGGGTAGGTACGTTGAAGTTCCGGTTCGCAGTGCGGGTCGAGGCTTCGATGCAATGCGTGCAAACACGCTTTCCTGGAGGGAGATGGCCTTGATGTTATAAGCGAATTTTGCAGAATTCAATACAGCATTCTCGGTATGCCGTTCCGCCTGCCCGGCCCGCTGCGCCCGCGGAACCGGCGCGGCAGGGCATATGACGGCAGGATGCCGCGTCGAGCCGCCCGCGCGCGGCACCGGCCGGGCCCCTGTCGCCGTTTGGAGACAGTTGATTCATCCAAATAATCATGTTGTTGCAGTGCCGCGGGTGCTTTCCGTCGCTGCCGCCCGACAGTTTTCCCGCGCTTTTCCCGGTTTGCGCCGCGCACGCCCGCAATTCCGCTCCCGCATTATCCTAACCCACTGATGTGTCGAATACTTTATTTGCATGGCACAAGATTTGCGTTCATGCGGAACCGGCCGGCGCATTTTGCGTCCGATGTTCGCGTTTCAACACTGGTGTAACCATGGATTTTTCACAGCTTAGCTTGCCCAACCGCGCCCGCAGGCCCTCGGCGGAGCGCCCGCGCACCGGGATGCCCGCCTTCCGCAACCGCGTGGCCGGGATGCCGCCCCTGAGCCGCGGCTGGATGACGCCGCAATCGTGGACCGGCTTTCTGCCCGGCCTGTGGCGCGCTGCGGCGGCGCTGGCCAGCGGGCGGCGGGAAGCCCGCGTGTCCGCGCCCGCGCAGCCCTGGGAGCGCGCCGCCAGCCGCCGCCGCCGGCTGCTGCTGGCTACGGTGGCGCTGAGCGGCGCGGGCGCGGCCTGGCTCGCCGGTTCGCTCGGCGGCCACGCCCCCGCGGGCTGGCAGGCGTTCCGGCTCGCGCTGTTTGCGCTGCTGATCGCCTGGGTCGCGGCCGGATTCTTCACCGCGCTGATGGGATTGTTTGCCTACCTGCGCGGCGATCCGCACGCGCTCTCGCTCCAGGGCCTCGACCAGGTGCCGCTGCGGCCCGAGGCGCGCACAGCCATCATCATGCCGATCTGCAACGAGGATGTCAGCGCCGTGTTCGCGGGGCTGCGCGCCTCCTGCGAGTCGCTGCTGCGCACCGGGCAGGCTGCGCATTTCGACGTGTACATCCTTTCCGACAGCAGCGATCCCGCGCTGCGCGTGGCCGAACTGGCGGCCCACGCGCAACTGCGCGCCCTGTTCTCGGGCCGCCTCGACATCCACTATCGCCTGCGCCGCCGCCGCACCCGGCGCAAGGCCGGCAACGTGGCCGACTTCTGCCGCCGCTGGGGCTGCGCCTACGAGTACATGATCGTGCTCGATGCGGACAGCGTCATGAGCGGCGACAGCCTGGTGGGCCTGGCGCGCCTGATGGAGCGCGAGCCCCGCGCCGGCATCATCCAGACCGCGCCGCAGGCATTCGGGCTGGATACCCTGCACGCCCGGATGCAGCAGTTCTCCTCCAGCGTGTCGGGCCGCCTGTTCACCCTGGGCATGCGCTACTGGCAGCTGGGGGAATCGCACTACTGGGGCCACAACGCCATCATCCGCGTCGCGCCTTTCATGCGCCTGTGCGCGCTCGCCCCGCTGCCGGGCAGGGGCGGGCTCTCCGGCGACATCCTGTCGCACGATTTCGTCGAGGCGGCGCTGATGCGCCGGGGCGGCTACGAGGTGTGGCTGGTCCCCGAGCTGCAGGGCAGCTACGAGCAGCAGCCGCCCAACCTGGTGGAGGAGCTGCGGCGCGACCGCCGCTGGTGCCAGGGCAACCTGATGAACATGCGGCTGATCGCCGAACCCGGCTTCCGCGGCGTGCACCGCGCGCTGCTCGCCACTGCCGCCTTTGCCTACGCCAGCGCGCCGCTGTGGGCCGCCTTCCTGCTCACCGGCTTTGCGCTCGTGCTGTGGGGCGGCAGGGGAGCGTTGCTGGGCGGCGGCGTCCTGGGCTGGCACCAGGCCGCGCTGTGGGCGGGCACCGCCGTGCTCCTGTTCGCGCCGCGGCTCATGGCGCTGGCCCTGGTGTTCCTGGAGCGCGAGGCGGCCCGCTACGGCGGACGTGCCGCGCTTGCCGCAAGCATGCTGCTCGAAGCCGCATGGTCCGTGGCGCTGGCGCCGGTGCGCATGGCGGCGCACACCGTATTCGTGCTGGGCGCGCTCACCGGCATCAAGCTGGAGTGGCGCTCCCCGCCGCGCGAGGCGGTGGACGTGAGCTGGGGTGAGGCCGCCGTGCGCTTTGCTCCTTACGCCGCGCTGGCGCTGGCCGCCCTTTACGCCGCCGCCGTGAAGAGCCCCAGCCATGCCGCCTGGATGCTGCCGGTGGGCATGGCGCTCATGCTGGGTCCGGCCCTTGCCGTGTGGGGCAGCCGCTCGGCCGCCGGGCTGGCGCTGCGCCGCCGCGGCCTGGCGTGCACTCCGGAGGAGCTCGCCACGCCCTCCGTGTTGCGCATGGCCTACCGCTACTCACACGCCGCGCAGGCCGCCGACGCGTGCGGCCCGTACGCGCTGGAGCCCCAGCCCGCCCCCGCGCGCCCATGACCCGGCGCAGCACCCCGCCGGCAGACCCCGGTCGCCGCGAATTTCTGGCTACCGCAAGCGCGCTCCTGGCGGCGCTCGCCGCCGGCGCGGCGTTTCCGGCGGGCGCCGCGCTGCTGCGCCTGGAAGGGCCGCAGGCGTTTTCCTTCGCCGCCTTGCGCGAGCGCGCCCGCGCGCTGGCCGCCGCACCCTACCATCCTCTGCAGCAGCCCCCGCGCGAGGTGCTGGAGCGGATCGACTACGATGCGCACGGCAAGATTCACTTTGACCCGGAAGCGGCCCTGTTTGCCCACGGCCCCGGCCGCTTCCCCGTCACCTTCTTCGCGATGGGCCGCTATTTCCAGACTCCGGTGCGCATGCATGTGATCGACGCCCACGGCGCCGCACGCGAGATACGCTACGACCCCTCCTATTTCTCCATGCCGGCGGACAGCCCGGCCCGGCACCTGGGCCCGCACGCGGGCTTCGCCGGATTCCGCCTGCAGGAAAGCCGCCTCGACGCCGGGCGCGACTGGCGCGGCAACGACTGGGCCGCCTTTCTCGGCGCCTCGTATTTCCGCGCCATCGGCGGCCTCTACCAGTACGGCATCTCCGCGCGCGGCGTCGCGGTGAACACGGCGGTGAGCGGGCAGGCGGAAGAGTTTCCGGCCTTCACCGACTTCTATTTCGAGACGCCCGCCGGCGACAGCGGGGCGGTGGTGGTGCATGCCCTGCTCGACGGGCCCAGCCTCAGCGGCGCCTACCGCTTTCGCCTGGAGCGCACCGCGGCGGTGACCATGGAGGTGGACGCCGCCCTGTTCCTGCGCCGCGACATCGCGCGCCTGGGCCTGGCCCCCGCCACCTCGATGTACTGGTATTCGGAGACCGCGCGCCCGAAGGAAAACGACTGGCGCCCCGAAGTCCACGATTCCGACGGCCTGGCGCTGTGGACCGGCGGCGGCGAGCGCATCTGGCGGCCGCTGAACGATCCCCCGCGCACCACCGTGTCCGGCTTCCAGGACAAGTCGCCGCGCGGCTTCGGCCTGCTGCAGCGCGACCGCGACTTCGACCGCTACCTCGACGGCGTGCACTACGAACGCCGCCCCGACCTGTGGGTGGAGCCGCTGGGCGACTGGGGCGCGGGATCGGTGCAACTGGTGGAGATCCCCACCGGCGACGAGGTGCACGACAACATCGTGGCCATGTGGGTGCCCGCCGCCAAGGCCAGCGCGGGATCGAGCATCGACCTGCGCTATCGCCTGCACTGGACCGCGGACGAACCCTTCCCGGCGCCGCTCGCCCGCTGCGTGGCCACGCGCACCGGGCAGGGCGGCGAGCCCGGCCAGCCGCGCGCGGACCGCTCCACCAAGTTCGTGGTGGAATTCCTCGGCGGCGCGCTGGGCACGCTGCCTTACGGCGTCATCCCCCAGGCCGTGCTTTCCGCATCGCGCGGCGAGGCGGGCACACCCATCGCCGAGCCCGTGCCGGACGGCGTGCCCGGCCACTGGCGGGTGCGCTTCGACCTCGTCACCACATCGCCCGAGCCGGTCGAACTGCGGCTCTACCTCAAGCTGGGAGAGTCGGCCCTCAGCGAAACCTGGCTCAGCCAGTTCCATCCAGCCCCGTCCTGACGCCGCGCCGGAACGCGCGGCTCCGGTGTAGAATCGGCGCACCTGGCCGGAACCTGCCGGGGCCGCGTTTGCCGTGTACGAAATTTTTGGCGCACATCCTTTGAAAGGAACAGGGTATATGGAACTGTCGAATGCAATCCCGAGTATCGCAGCGGCCATCATGCTGTGAGCCATGAGCCCCGGTCCCAGCTTCGTGATGGTGGCCCGAACCGCGCTCGCCGTGTCCCGCAGAGACGCCCTGGCGGCCGCCGCCGGAATGGGAGTCGGCGGCGCCATCTTCTCATCCGTCGCGCTTCTCGGGCTGCTTGCGCTGTTGGCCGCGGTCCCGATCCTGCATGTGGCGCTTAGCGTCCTCGGCGGCGGATACTTGCTCTACCTCGGCTACCGGATGTGGCAAGGAGCCGCCCAACCGTTGACGATCGGAGACGCGCCCGCCGCCGCCCGGCCCGCCCAGGTTTGGCGTTCCTTTCTCCTCGGCCTGGCAACGCAGCTGAGCAACCCCAAGACCGCCGTCGTATATGCGAGCGTATTCGCATCGCTTCTGCCAACAGGCGTTTCGCCATCCGTGCTCGCCGCGCTGCCGGCCATGATCTTCGTGATCGAGACCGCCTGGTATTCCGTGGTCGCCACCGCCCTGTCCGCACCCTCGCCGCGCGCCCGCTACCTCGCGTCAAAAGCATGGCTCGACCGCTCCGCGGGAACGATCATGTCGGTGCTGGGCATCAAGCTCATCTTCGAGGCACGGCAATGATCGGGGCCGCATCTGACACCTCCTGTAGTATTGTCTACTAAGTGTCCGAAAAAGGCGGGTTAGCTCAGTCTGACCCTAATTGTTCTGAATGGAATGAGGCTGTCAAGTTGTTGGGCGAGCAAACCGGCATGACAACTTCTGATATAGCCCAAACAATTAGCTCAGACTCCATTTACCCATGACAAGGAATGCCCGTTGCTCGAGAAGGACATCGGGCTGGAGCGAGAAACCATTTCAAAGCTGAGCCGTGCGTTAAGAGAGGGAAAACCCATGGAAGAGTGGGGCGTGACGCCGCATTCGGATAGCGACGGGTATGTAAACCACGAAATCGTGGACAAGAAATCGGATACTTACCAGGCACTGCTTGAGTTGCTCGAATCCAACCAGTGGCAGGCGTTCAAGGATAGAATGTATATCGCGGGAGGTGGGATACTGACCGGGAATAAAAATCGACCCCGCGCCATGGTCGAGAAGGAGCGCTCCGAATGGGTACTGAAGGAAATGGCAAGAGCATACGACAAGTTCTGCAGGGAATGATCCAGCCGGACCCGGACCGCGCCGGCACGGTGATCGCCCATGCGGCGTTCTGGCTGGTGTTTCAGGTCCTGGCTTTTCTGCTGTACAGCGCAGCGATTCCGGGTTTTTTTTCCGGCACCACATTCAATTACCGATACCCGAATACATTGGGTGGGTTGCCGCAATCTCGTTCCCGGCAACCATTGCGCTTGCCGTCTGCGAGAGGCGCTTCAATAGATCGCTGTTGCCCAGCGTGACCCTGATCGTCCTGGGGGTCTGGGTAATTGCCTTCCTTTATTTGGTCAATTCCATTCCGCTCATCAAGTGGGGCGAAGGCGCCTCACCGGGGTAACCTCGGCGCGAGTACTTCAGTGCAAGGTTTGCATGATTTCTGAGCTGGGAGCGATACCCATCCATGCTCATTCATTTCGGCGGCGCCACCGAGCCGGCGTAGAACACTTCGCACTTTCCGCCGGGAAAAAGGTTTCTTCCCTTCCTGAGCAACTTGAGCGCCGGCCCGGCGAGAGAGGCCAGGATGCTCGGCTTTTCCACCACCGGTTTCTGGAAGGGGCCGCTGATTTTCTGCCGCACCTTGGCGCAGCCTTGGGCGTCGATCAGCGCCACGGTCACATCCTTGAAACTTTCGTTGGGGAAGTCGAGCCCTCCCTTGAGTGCGATGCGGTTCTCGTTCGTCGCCATGGCCACGTCCTGCGCGTGTGCCACGCCGCGTTCGACTTTCCAGTCCGAGACGAGCGTCCGGATCTGGCTATTGCCTCCCGCGCCTTTAAATAGGCTCGCAAAGTTGTACCCCTTGGTGACCGCCAGGCCGACGGGCCCGGCAAAGAAGAAGGCGCCCAGGTCCACGAGGTTGAAGTTCTGACTGGACTCAAACCGGGAGAACTCCAGATCGAGATCGTGGCCGTTGAGCGTGAGGTTCTTGCCGTGAAGGGAGGCTTCTCCGTTCGCGCTCTGCTCCATTTCGTTCACCGTCTTTCCCGCCATCCACAGATTCGCTGAGAAATCCATCGGCCCCTCGGCCACTTTGAGCGGCGACAGGATTTTGAAGAACTCCTCGATGCGGAATTGCGACAGCGAGTAGCGAACCTGGTACAGGGGGACTGCGCTCGAAAAGTCCGCGCGGATGGTCGCCGAACCCTGTCCGCCGAACATGCGCATCGTGATCGCCTTGAGATCAAAGACCCCGCCTTGCGCCTCGACCGAAGACTTCAGGTCGGACACGGCAATGTCCTTGGTCCGAATCTCCGCGCAGGCAAGCTCGGCGGTGAAGGAAAGGTTCTTCATCAGGTACTGGCTTTCCCCGCCGGAAAGCCGCAGGCGGCGCACGTCGGCGCTGCAATTCCCTGCCTCGATTGCTTCCCCGGAGCGTTTGTCCGCGTAGAGGAGGGTCACGCCGGAAACGGTGACCCTCGCCAAGTCCAGGGCGGGCAACGTTCCTCCGGCCGCCTCCGGGTTCTCGAAGTTGTACGTGCCGCTGCGGTCCCGCTCAATGGAAACGCGAAGATGGTTCAGTGCGACCTTCCCGATGCGCACCTCCTTGTGGAGCAGAGGAAGCAGGTCGATCCCCAGCCTGGCCTCCTGTGCGGAAACGAGCTCCATCCCGCGGTTGCGAATGTGCACATCCTCAACGGTGACGGACAGGCTAGGGAAGAGCCCGATTCCCATCCGTCCGCCGACCCGGACTTCCATTCCCAACACGCTGGAGGCGGCCGCCTCCAGCCGAGGCCTGTAGGCATTGGCGTCGACAAAAAGGCGCAGGCTCACTGCGATGAGGACAAGGAGTCCAACCAGCCCGCCGAGGAGGATCATAAGTGATTTTTTTGACATTGCCCTGATTTACCCTCGCTGCGAGCGCACAGCATCAAATCCGGCGAAACACGCAGGGCCCATGCGGTCAGACCGGAAATGTCCAACCGCAACTGCGTGAGAATTTAATGTGCCTGGAGAGCGGCGGGAATACCGGGTATACAGTATTCTCCCATGTGGAATGGGTGGCCGATTCCGACAACGGTTCGGAGAGAGGGGGCCCCCGAGTGGTTTGCTCCCTCACCCTCTGTCGCTCTCCCGGGGAGAGGGAGGCAGGGCCCTTCTCCCTCCCGTTCTGCGGCGGCCGGCGAGAGATACCTGAAGCCCGGTATTTATTAATCACGCGGTTCTGGTATCGTCGTACGCACATCCCGGCCAGTGCCCGCGGCGCAGCCGCTTCCCGCACCGCAAGCCCGGGGTGCTTCCGTTGTCCTCCTGTACATCGCCGCAATGGCCAGACAAGGAGCCGAAGCATGAGAACCGTTCCCCCAACCGTAAAGTCAGGCGCCAGCGCCGATGAACTGCTTTCCCTGGTGAAGGAGGCCGGTGAGCTGGTCCGCGCCAGGGGCGAAGCCGCGTTTGCCGAGTTCAGGCAATCCGGCAGCCGCTGGCGCAAGGATGAGGTCTATATTTTCGTGCTGGACCCGGAGGGCAACATGCTGGTCCATCCCGATCCCGAACTGGAAGGGAGGAACGACCTGGCCCTCCGGGACATCAACGGCAAGCCGATCATCCGCGGGCTGATTGATGCCGCCACCGCGGTTCCCGGCAGGCCGGAGGGCTGGTATCACTACCAGTGGCCGGTGCCGGGGGGCATCCTGCCGCGCTGGAAGAGCAGCTACGTGCGGGCGGAGGTGGCGCCTTCGGGCAAGCGTTACGTGATCGGCTGCGGGGTTTACGACGACCGCATGGACAAGCGCTTTGTGGTGGACATGGTCGCCGCGGCCATC
>Ga0316628_100000056_pt1 | contig 64603 bp, 48 predicted proteins | sample OWC_Aug_M2_C1_D5_FD_207648 | JGI IMG/M metagenome (GOLD analysis project Ga0316628, IMG submission 207648) | Wetland soil microbial communities from Old Woman Creek delta, Ohio, United States - OWC_Aug_M2_C1_D5_C | ecosystem: Environmental > Terrestrial > Soil > Wetlands | place: USA: Ohio...
CCACGGTCCCGCGTTTTCGCCTATCCGGAGGAACTCGATGACTGGATGGCCGAACGGCAAAGCCGGCTCGATACCGCCGCGATTCCCGGCACGGCGGAGCAGCCGAAGAAACGCAAAATTCCCTCCCTCGCCCTCGCCCTCACCATTCTCGTCGTGTCCGGTCCCGTCGCCTGGATCACCATCCGCAACGTCTTCCGCTCCCCTTTCCCACCGATTGTCGCCGTCGCCCCGTTTGAGGCCCCAAAAAACGACGTCACGTTCGATTATATTGCCGAAGGCCTCAAAATGCAGCTCATCGAGAGACTGAGCCTGTCCGGAGACGTGCTGGTTATGCGTCTTCCCGCGGGAGTGGCCGGATCCATGGATTCCGACGGCGGCGGACTCGTTCCCCCGAGGACGGACTATATCATTCGAAATGAAATCGCCGAGCTTCCTGAAAAAGACAAGTTCCGGTGGACGCTCCATCTCATCGATTTCGAAAAAAAACAAGATTTATGGGATATGACCTATCAGGCGGATACGCCCGGCCTTTTCCAAAACATTTCGGAGGCCGTCTCCGGAATCCGGAGGGCGCTGGATCTCGGCGAAATCCCCAAGCCGACGAGGATCTCCCGGGACGTCACCGGCGCTTTCGTAGACACGCTCCGGGGCTCCTTTATCCTTTCTAAAATAGGATCGAAGGACAAAGATACAAACACGCTCTATCTGGAAGGCAAATATTACAGCAACCTCGGCGACGAACAAGCCAATGAACTGGCGATTCTCTCGTTCCAGAACGCCTTGCTTAAAGATCCCGCCTTTGGGCCCGGATTAATCGGCTTGGCCGCGTGTTATACGAATTACGTTAATTTCGGATGGAAAACCGACTTGGCCTGGCTGGACAAGGCCGAGGAGCTGCTCTCCCGCGCCAACCCCTACAGCCAGGAGAACCCCGAATTCTATCGCCAATCCATCGAGACGCGGATGCTCCGGGATTTTTTCTCCGGACGGGAATCTTTTCCCGCCTATTTCGAGCTGGCCGCCCGAGGCCAGGCGATCAGCCCCTACCATGGCGGACTGAATTCGATCGTCGGGTTCTGTCATTTCCGCCGGTATGAGCTTTACGGCCAAGACAAGGACCTTGACGAAGCCCTGCGCTTGAAGGAGCTCGCCTACCTCGCCGAACCCTATTCCATCAACAATATCGTCTACGCCCAGGTCCTGACGTTGAAGCGCCGCTTTTCGGACGCCCTGGGCGTGTGCGCCCAGGTCCAGCAAGTATTGAAGACAGATTTCGTGACCCTGCAAGCGGCCGAGGCTCATTATTATCAGGGCGACATGGACGCCTGCGAACCGGCTTTCGCATCCATCCGCGAGGATTTATCGGCCCGGACTTACGCCCTCAGCTTTCTGGGAATGATCGCCGCCCAACGAGGGAACCGGGCGGCTGCCGAAGAGGCGCTTCGGGAAATCGAATTGTCGGCTCCGCAAAACTCCGAGAAGGCGATCGGCAAATTGCGGCGGGCTTCGATATACGCCGGTCTGGGAGACGAGGCCAACGCCCTGGATCTGATGGCGCAGATCTTCCAGCCGGATTCCAAAAACGGCGGAAATTATGTCTACCGGCGCCTGATCGAGTTGGACCGCAATTTCGAGAACCTTCGACCGCGTATCAAGCTCTATTATTAATTACTTTCCAGGAGAGGATCATATGCCAAAGAAAAGAACCGACCGCCCTGCGCCCGATATCGGGCAGTGCCTCAAGGAGCTGAAATCCGCCCTGAAGGAATTACCGGAGGGAGACAAGAAAAAAACGGCCAAGAAGGCCATAGTCTATCTCGAAAAAATGATGAAGGGGGAAATCGAACCTCTCGAAGGCGGCGAATGCCCTCGGGAGACGACGATCTTCAGATAAACGCTTGACGCTCAAATCGTTGACGCTCGTCGTCACGAACGCCTGCAATTATTCCTGCCGGTATTGCTATCAAACCAAAGGGGGGGATTTCATGCCGGCGGTGGTCGCCGCCAAGGCCGTCGAATTTTTCATGCCGCTTGCGGCCAGGGATTTCCTGGTGGGCTTTTACGGCGGGGAGCCGTTACTGGCCTTCGACCTCATCAGGACATCCGTTGAACGGACCAGGGCCTTGGCCCGAGCCGCGGGCCGGCGTCCCCGCTTCACCCTGACCACCAACGGCAGTCTTTTAACCGAGGACATCCTCGGTTTCCTCGAAGCGAACCGGTTTTCATTGGTTCTGAGCTATGATGGCGCCGCCCAGGACGACCAGCGCGCGCCCGGAAGCGGCCGGTTTCTTCGCGATCACATCCGCCGGATCGTGAAAAAAAATCGGATCCGGCTCGAGGTCAATGCCGTTTTCACGGCGCGGAACGTCTCGAACCTCGCGGCGACGGTTTCGGAGCTCGACGATCTGAACGTCCCCCGCGTCCGGTACGGCCTGTCCTCCCTGGAAGCGTGGAGCGATCGGGCCCGCCGCCGTTTGATGGCCGAAATCGAAAACGTCGGGCGATGGACGAAGGAACGCCGACGCCTCGGTACGCCCATGGTCCTGGTCAATCTCCAAGAAAATCTCGAAAAACGGGCCTTTTCCTGTTCGGCCGGCCTGGACCGGCTGGCCGTGGATGCGCAAGGGAGAATCTGGGGGTGTCCCCTTTTTTCGGATTTTTTCCGAAAGACGAACGCGGCCCGGATCAAGGAACGGTATTGTTTCGGGTCGATCCTGCGGCTGGAAACCCGGCCGGAAAATTGGGACACGCGATATGGGCGGATTTTTCCGAATTATTCCCGCCTGAATACCGACGGCCCGCGGACTTCCTCCGGCCCCTGCTTCTTGTGTTCCCTCAGGGCCTTCTGCCGGATCTGTCCGGTCAACGCGGCTCTCTCCGGCGGCCGGCTCGACCTCGTTCCGGAACGCCTGTGCCGCCTGAATAAAACAAAAATCGCCGCGGGAAGGAAAACGGCTCCCGCGCCGGCCTGAAAAACTCCGTCAGGACCGGGTGAACCGGACGTTTCGGGCGCCCAGGTATGAGATCCGGAATTCGATGACTTTCCCCGCCGCGTCTCGGGCAAAGACGATTTTCGCCATGGAATCTTTCCCGGCGAACCGGTCCTTGGCGACGGGGACCAGGACGAGATCGGATCCTCGGGGATAAACAAGGGAGAGGCCTTTTTCGCCGAGCTTGACTTCGATCTCCGCGGCCAGCTCGGGACTCTTGAATCGCCCGCAAAACTCCGTCGCGTCCGCCGGGGTCCAGGATTCGTCGGGGATCCGCTCGGCCGCATAAGTCTCGGCCAGACGCATGAACGTCAGGCGGTCCGCCCGGCCCCCGGGCGCGGAAAAGAACCGGAGCCGCGCGCCGAGAAAGGGTTGAACGAACGTGTCCGCGGATTCGGCCGCCCATTCGCGCGGGATGTCGCCGCTGAATCGGGCCAGGAGACGACCGTCCTTCTCGGAGACGGAGATCAGCTGTTCCCCGCCGAGCCAGTAGCGGCCGGCGAAAGCGCCGAGAGAAGCGCCGGTTGAGGACGCCGGCGCGGGCGGCGCGACGGCAACGGGCTTCGCGTCGGCCAATCCGATCTCGGCGATCCGCCGGCAGAGCGCGGACGAATCGGCTTGGGAATGATTGATGAGGACGGCGGCGGCGAACCGCCGCTCCGGGATCCAGATCATATACGCTTGGTAGCCGGCCCAGCGGCCGCTGTGAGTCAAGGAGGGAAAGCCCCCGGTTTGATCCGGAATCCAACCGGCCGCGTAAGGGATGTCCCGGCCGTCGGATGTTTTTCCCGGATTTCTCATTTGTGTCCGGATATTTTCCGGGACGATCGTCCCCGAGTCCACGGCCGCCAGCCAGAGGCCCAGGTCCTCGGCCGAAAGGAAAAGCGACCCGGGGCCGGGCGCGGCTTCATAATCCGGGACCGGCTCAAAACGGCCTTCGCGAGATCTCCGGTAGGAAAGAGCCGTTCCCTCGGGGAGGGCGCCGGGATCGTCCCTGACAAAAGCCGCCGGCATCTTCAAGGGAGAAAACACCGTTGTCTTTAAATAATCCTTGAAGCTCCTGCCGCTCGCCCGGGATACGATTTCGGCCAGCAGGACGTATCCGGCGTTGCAATAGGCAAATTCCATTCCCGGGGCGAAGTTCAACTCGCGCTGGCCGGAAACGAGCTTGAGAACAAGCGGGACCGTGACGGGGACGTCCGGGGATTCGCCGGCTATACGCCGTAGTTCCCCCCAATCCCGAAGCCCGCTCGTATGGAACAACAGATGACGCAAGGTCAAGCGTGGGCCGAAATCGGGGAATTCCGGAAGATGCTTCCGAACCTCGTCGTCCAACGCAAGCCGTCCGTCTTCCTGGAGACGGAGAACGGCAAAGGCGGTGAACGACTTGGCCAGGGAGGCGATGTTGAGCGGCGTCCGGGGACCGATCGGGATCGCCCGGCCGAGGTCGGCCATCCCGAAGCCCTTCGCGATCCAAGGTTTGCCGTCGCGGACGACGGCGACGGCCGCTCCCGGTTGGTCCGGCTTGCTCCAGGATAGGAACAGCTGGTCGATTTTTGCCGCGTCCTCCTCCCGGGATTGTCCCGCTTCGGCCGGAAATAAAAAAACCGCCAGGATAACCAGCGTCAGGACCGTCAGAAATATCCGTTTCATCGTTATTCCTCTCTTCTTTTATCGATTTTATCACGATTCAAAGAAATCAAGACCTTGCCGGGCGGCCAAAGGCGCGTCCTTTGGGCCGCCGCCGCACTCAAGGCCATCGATATTGTTATGTCGGAAGATCCCGCGAAAGAGTTCAGGCGGATGATTTCTTAAGATTTCTTAAGGTTGCGGGAAAAACGGAACACCTCCGGGCGGCCGGGCGTATAATTCGCGAAGAAACTTAAAATGATAATAAATCGATTATAAAATTTTTAAAAGATTAATGAATAATCCAGGTTAAAACGAACGTGAGAGAGGAGGCTCCCATGAAAAAAACGATTTTCCTGGCGCTGCTCGGCGCAACGCTGCTCGCCTTGATTCCCCCGCCGGTAAAAGCCGACGTCCATGCCGTCATCGAGAACAGCCGCACCTTCCGGGAAATGACCCGGAAAACCACCGAGGAATACTGGCTGGCTCCCGATAAAAAGCTGTGGAAGCTGGACAGCTTCCTCTGGATCACCCGCAAGGATTTGGGCGTTTTGTGGGGCGTCGGGCGACGCGACAATACCTACTTCGAACAAAAGCTGGAGCCTCCCAAGAAAGCCCCGGGGGCCGCTCCCAAAGAGGACATTCACACCCTGGGCTGGGATTTCGGACAAGGGCCGACCGATTGGATCGTTGAGAACCTGGAGGAAACAAAGGAAGTCGCCGGAATCGTCTGCCGCAAGGCCGTAGGGCGGGGACGTTCGGACTACGGCGAAATCACCGTTCAGCTTTGGCTCGCGCCGGCTGCCACGCCGGGCGCGGCCGATCTTCTGCGAGTCATAACCGAAGCCCTGCGCGGCGACGAAAGGCGGGCGCAAGTGGCCGATCTTTTAGACAAGTTGGGCGGATGTCCGCCGCTTGACCGCGAAGAAATTGTCGACACGCCGATCGGCGGCATCATGCGGTACACGAGCAAGGTGACCAAGCTGGAAACGGCCGAGGCGCCGGCCGGGACTTACGACTTGCCGGCGGGGGCCAAGAAAGAGGACCCCAACGCCGCTCCCGCTGCCCGGCCTGCGGTCAAGGCCTTCGAGCTGCCGGCGGCCGCGGCCGTCGAGCTGAAACGCCTTGAGGAGACCTACCGCGTCCTGGACCAGGCCGCGGAAAAAGTCTGGTCCGGTTGGAACAACTATAAGGACATCCCCTTCCTTTTCACCTTCGAGAACGGCCTCAAAGTCCTCATCGGACATCCCAACCCGCCCCAAGGATACGAACCCCTGCGCGGCGTGACCGTCGGCGGCCGCAAAGTCTCCGTCGACCGCCGCCAGATGAGCGCTCTCGAGCTCAAACAGCCGCTGTATTGCGGCGGAGGCATCGGGTCGCTGGGCGAATCGGGGGGCCGGCCCGTCACCGTCGTGGACATGCGGCTCACCAAGGCGACCGACAATCCGGCTGAGAAGGACCGTCCTTTCCGGGCCGAGGATACCATCCTCGTTCTCGTCCACGAGCTGTTCCACTGCTTCCAGAGCGACGCCGTCCAGATCGCCTACGGAAACCTCAATTACAATACCGACGCCAACTACAGCCTCTACTCCGCCGTCGAGGGCTTGGCCCTGAGCCGGGCCTATGCCGAGAAGGACGCCGAAGCGGCCAAGGCCTTTCTCAAGGATTTCCTCCTGGCCCGCGACCTCAAGCGGGCGAGCATGACCGACATGCAGCGGAAGGAAGAGTCGAGCGACGACGTCCGCGAGGGGACCGCCGTCTACTCGGAGGTCCGGACGCTGGAAATCCTGCGCGACGGCTTCAGGCCGGGTCTCGATCAGGCCGTCGACCCGCATTACGGAGGATTCCGGGACATCGATGGATTGATGGACCAATATATTGAACGGCTCAAGAAAAACGCCGCCGATCTCTACGAAACCAAGGGTAAGTGCTACAATTACGGCTGCTTCCAGGCCCTGCTCCTCCAGCGGCTCTTCCCCGGCTGGCAGGAGCCGTTCGGCAAGGAAGCCCGCTTTCTGGATGAAGAGCTGGGCAAGCGCCTCCCCCTCGGCAAACAGGATAAGGACGGCGCGGCCAAGCGGTTCGAAGCCCTCTATCAGCTCAAATCCCTGAAAACCAAAGCGGACCAAGCCATGGCCGAACGGGCCGCCGCCTTCAAGGCCGCGGCCGGAGGCAAAGGCCTCACCTATGCCCTCAGCTTCAGGGAGATCGGCCAGTATCCCTCCAGTCTCGTTTCAAGCCAAAAATCCTACCGTCTCGGCCTGGCCACGGTTTATCCCGAAGGCGTGGGCAAGCTGGCCTTCGACGAAGTGGAGATCGACGTCCGGCACAAACCGGTCAAAATCGACAAGATCTTCCATATGATCCTGGTCGATCAACAAGCCGCCGGCAAGGACAAGCCCTACGAGCTGACGTACGAAAAACAGGAAGGACCGGAAACCTTTATCAACGCGGTCGTAACGACGCCCCTCTTCACTTTAAAGGCGCCTAAGATCCGTCTCATGGCCGACGCCAAACGGATTAAGATCTGGATCCTGGCCCGGGTCAAGGGCTGAGGGGGACGTTCGAAGCCGGCGGCGTTTCTCGAGAGACGCGGGGAATGCCGTCGGCCGGAGGGAGCGAAGAATTCGACGCTATCCCCTTCGGAAAAGACCGATCGGGAGAGACGGAGATTCCCTAGGCGTTGATCCGGCCGCCGAAATATTTCGATTTCGCCCGGTCTGGAACGCCGGAGAATTGTCCGAAAACGGACTCCATCATGTCCGGTCTCGGACTCGACACTCGACACGACAACCGAATTCCCTCGTCCATTCGATGCTAAATATTTCCTTTTAAAACCCCAGAATTTTCCCATATCTTCGGAATTCAATAGCGACATGCTTTTTGGCATGTTTCTCGCATAGCTAATTCATCGATATATGTAAGTGAAGGAGACTTCGAATGAATTCTATAGAGAACAAACGGGAGAAAAACGGCGGACGGAACCAATCCTCCCGCCTCGCCCGTAAAAATAGATTCGGAAAATGCATATCTCCGGCTCGTCTTTTCGCGGGTCTTTTCCTTCTGATGCCGCTGACCGCCGCGGCTTTTCCGCCTCCGGCCGAAATCCACGATGCGGCATTGGCCGGGAAACTAGATGCCGTCAAAACTCTCGTCGAAGCCGACCCGTCTCTGATGCGCCTCAAGGACGGCGGCGGAAATACGCCGCTCCACGCCGCGGCCCAGGGCGGCTCGGCGTCCGTGGCCGCCTACCTCATCGAAAAAGGCGCGGAAGTCGGGGCGACAAACGCATCTGGCGACACGCCCCTTCACATTGCCATATTCAACGGCAAGTACGAGGTCGTCGTTCTCCTCATCGATAAAGGAGCCGACCTGAAAAAAGCAAACGCCATCGGCCGGACGCCGCTCCATCACGCCGCCCGGTACGGACGCAAGGCCTCGGTCGAACTGTTGCTGTCCAAGGGCGTGCCGGTCGATCCCCGCGACAATTTTCAGCGGACGCCCCTCAACCTGCTGACCTTGATGACGGAATACGCGGATGTCGCCAGGCTGTTAATCCAACACGGCGCCGACATCAACGCCACGGACTCGAACGGCACGATGCCTCTCGAACACGCCGTCCATAACGGCTTCCCCTCCATGATCGATCTCCTTCTGGATTCCGGAGCCGGATTTCGCGTTACCGACGGACACGCCGATACCATGCTGTACCTTTCCGCCGCCGTCGGCTCCGGCCGCATGTTCAAAGCCGTGGTGGAAAAAGCGGGAGACGGGCTATTCCGGGATGCCGCCGGGAATGCCAACACCATGAATGCCGCGATCGGCGGAGGTTCGCGGGAGATCGTGGATATCCTGCTGGCCAAGGGGATCAAGATCGATCCCCGGCCCAACCTCGCCGGCTGGACTCCCCTTCATCAGGCCGCCGCCGCCGGGGCGACCGGCTTGATCGAATTGCTGGTCGACAACGGCGTCGACGTCAACGCCCGGACAAACGACGGACGGTCGGCTTATAACCTCGCCGAAGAACGGGGCGACCGGGACGCGCTCGGCCTGATCCTCAAACGAGGAGGAAACGCCGAACCGCAGAAGTTTCCGCTGCTCACGGGGCCCTACCTGGGCCAAACGCCCCCCGGCGAAGAACCGAAGCGCTTCGCCCCGGGAATCGTTTTCGGCGGCCACAGCACCGTCTCGATCTCTCCCGACGGGAAGGAAATGTATTGGGCCGCGGACTCCAGCATCATGGTTTCGAGGCTGGAAAACGGCCGCTGGACCAAGCCCTCTGTCGCCCCCTTCAGCGGCGCAAGCCAAACGCCGATGTACGACGACGTCCCGTTCGTTTCCCCCGACAACAAGCGTCTGTTTTTCACGTCCCTCCGGCCCCTCGTCGCGGGCGGCGGGAACAAGGAGAACATCTGGTACGTCGAGCGGACGCCCGGCGGCTGGTCGGCACCCATCCCCGTCGAAGGCGAAGTCAACGGCCTGAACCTCCACTGGCAGATCTCGGTTTCGAACGCCGGCACGCTCTATTTCGCCGGAACACGCGAAGGCGACGGGAACGGGATTTATTTTTCCCGCCTCGTCGACGGCAAATACGCCCGCCCCGTCAAAGCCGGCCCCGAAATAAACGGCGAAGGACAAAACGGATGCCCCTTCATCGCCCCGGATGAATCCTATCTGATCTTCTCCCGGGTCCGCGACGGGCGGCTTGACGGCTTGTATATCAGCTTCAAATCCGAGAACGGGCAATGGCTTCCGGGCGTCCGTTTTTCGCAGGGCCAAAGCTCGCCGACGGCCGTCGTCAGCCCCGACGGGAAGGTTCTTTTCACCGGCCTTTCCTGGATGGATGCCGGATTCATCGAAAAACTCCGGCCGAAAAAATGAAGACCCGCAAACCGCCTCACGAAGGAGACCTGCCATGACCACCCGAGCTCTCGTCGCCGCTTCGGCCAAGCCGATCGTCCTTTCCCTGCTCATCACCGGGGAAAGCTATGGATATCAGATCCTCCAGCGCGTCCGCCTTGTTTCGGGCGGAACGCTGAAATGGTCCAGCGCCATGCTCTATCCCGTCCTGCACCGCCTGGAGAAAGAGGGCCTGATCCGATCGGAGTGGAAGACCTCCGAGGAAGGCCGGATGCGGAAGTATTACAGCCTGACCGAGCGGGGACGGAAGGATTTTTTCGCCGAGAAAGAGCAGTGGTTCGGCGTCCATGACGCCTTGAAGAAGTTCTGGGCGCAGGCCGAAGCCGTCAAAGCCGCCGAGTAAGCCATGTTCGACCTGAACGACGCCATCCGGCAATGGAAAAAAAGCCTGGCTTCGAATCCCGGATTGGAGGACGGCCAGCGGGCCGAGCTCGAGGCCTGCCTGCGGGATGAGGTCGCCGACCTCGTCCGCCGAGGATTCAATCCTGAAGAGGCTTTCGCCCGGGTCACAAAAGAGATGGGAAGCGCCGAGGCCATGGGCCTCGAATTCTTCAAAGTTTATGCCAAGAGCCCCATCGGGCGGCCGTCCTGGACGCGGAAGGGAATTGAACCGTCCCTGCTCTGGAATTACGCGAAGATCGCCCTGCGCAAGTTCAAGCGCCAGAAGGGCTACTCGATCATTAATGTCTCGGGCCTGGCCGTCGGCCTGGCCTGTTGCGCCCTGATGATGCTTTGGGTCCATCACGAAAAAAGCTACGACCGCTTTCACGTCAACGGCGATTCGATCTACCGGGTCATCAAGGAAACATCACCGGGCGGGAAGACGATGCTCGACGCCCGGACTCCTTTTCCCCTCGGCCCGACGATTTTGGCCAAGGTCCCGGAAATCCAGGCCATCTGCCGATTCCAGGGCTACGAGGGCCGGGATCTCAAGTACGGGGACAAGGTCATAACCCTCGATCGCAATTTCGGAACCGCCGATCCTTCCTTTTTCGAAATCTTCTCTTTTCCCCTGCTCCAGGGAGATCCGAAAACTGCCCTGGCCGGGCCGGACGCGATCATCCTGACCGAGAGCGCCGCGCGCAAAATTTTCGGGACGGAAGACCCCATGGGAAAAGTCCTGACCAAACCCGGCCATCGGGGCAACTACCGGGTGACGGGTGTGATGAAGGATATGCCGGAGAATTCCCATATCAAGGTCGACAGCCTGGTCGCCATCGCCTACGACGCTCCGAACCACGACGTCGGGGAGAACGATTGGGAATCGTTGTTCTACTATACCTATGTCCAACTTCGGCCCGCCGCCTCCGTCTCCGCCGCGGCGCCGAAAGTCGCCGCCGTTCTCAACGATTATCTCCGCAACCTGAAAGCCGAAATCCTCCTCCAGCCTCTCAAGGACGTCCATCTCAAATCCCATTTCCAATGGGATTTGGACAACGACGGGCAAGGCAGTCAGTCGACGCTCACCATCTTTTCTCTGGCCGCCATCGGCGTTCTGTTTCTGGCCGTGATCAATTTCATGAACCTGTCGACCGCCCGCTCGGTCCAACGGGCCAAGGAGGTCGGCTTGCGGAAGGTCGGCGGGGCCTGCCGGGCGGATCTTGTCGGCCAGTTCCTGGGCGAATCCATTCTGCTCTCGTTTTGCGCCCTGGGATTAGGCTTGGCGGTCATCGGATTCGCCCTCCCTCTTTTCAACGCCCTGGCCGGAAAACACATCGCCTTCTCCCGGATGTTCGACTTCCCGCTCGTCCTCGGCCTCGCCGGGATGACCCTGGCGACAGGGATCGTTTCCGGCGTCTACCCGGCGTTCTTCCTTTCCTCTTTTCAACCGTCCCGGGTTCTCAAGGCCGGCGCCGTTTCCGGGAGTCGGAGCCAGGCCGCCTTGCGCAAGGTCCTTGTCGTCCTGCAGTTCGCCCTGACCCTGTTTTTCGTGATGGGGACGGCCATCGTCGGACGTCAACTGCAATACGTCCGGGAAAAAGACCTCGGGATCGACACCCACGATGTCATCACGACATTCGTCGATTTCCAGGATTTTCAAACAGTGAAGAACGCGTTCCTGGCCAATCCCAACGTCCTGAGCGTCACCCGGTCCTCGCCCCCGCAAAAGGAGCAGCGCGGGCTTTCGGGGGTGACATGGGAAGGGAAAGCCGGGGCGGAGGGATCGGAATTCTTCCCGGTGCCGGTGGATCCCGACTATCTGGAGACCTTTCGCGTCGGCATGGCCGAGGGGAGATTTTTCTCTCGCGATTTTCCCGCCGATCTGAACGAATCCGTCGTTCTCAATCAGGCCGCCGCCCGAGCCATGGGCTTCGTATCGCCCGTCGGGAAAAAGGTATCGATTGGAAACCGCTCCTATACGGTCATCGGCGTCATCAAGGATTTCCATCAAACCTCCCTTCACCGGCCGATCGAGCCGATGATCTTGCGGCAATCCGAGTTCTATTGGGAAGCGTGCATCCGGATCAGCCCCAGGAACGTTTCCGAAACCATCGCCTTCCTCCAGGCGACGGCAAAAAGATTCTCTAGGAATCCGGATGTCTCCTTTCCCTTTGAGTTCCTGGACGACCGTCTCGACGGATTCTACGCCGCCGAGCGAAAAGTGGAAGCCGTCCTCGGGTTGTTCACGGCGATCGCCCTGTTCACCGCCTGCCTGGGACTCTTCGGCCTGGCCTCGTTCCTGGCCGAGCGGCGGACCAAGGAGCTGGGGATTCGGAAAGTCCTGGGAGCGTCGACATCGGGACTGATCGCCCTCCAGACCCGGGAGTTCACAAAATGGGTCCTGGTCTCCGCGCTGGCCGCCGTTCCGGCGTCCTTTTTCGCCACAAGCCTCTGGTTGCACCGCTTCGCCTATCACGCGCATCCGGGCCCCGGGCTCTTTCTCCTCTCGATCCTGGCGACGCTTTTCGTCGCCCTGGCCGCCGTCGGCTTCCAGTCGACTCAAGCGGCCCGGTTGAATCCCGTTGAATCGCTCCGCTACGAATGAGCGCCTCCTAACGTTTCGCGGGTTCATTCGATTTTCATGAACAGAAAGGAAATATCCATGCTGCATTCCTCGTCATCGAATTCCCCCGGCCGGCAAAACCGCGGCCGGATCATCTCGGCCGCCGCGGCCCTCGTCCCCGCTTTTCTGTTTGTTTTCTCTTCCCCACCGGCTTCCGCCCTGACCTGGACCGGCAAGGATTGCTCCGCCAACGTTGCCATCTCCAAAGTCTCGACCAGCGGCCCCGTCGCCGGTGGTTCCTCCCGCTTGATCACATTCGACATCGGCTGGGACTTCAGCTGGCGGATGAGCGCTCCTCCCTCCAATTGGGACGCGGCCTGGGTCTTCGTCAAATACCGGATCGGCGGCGGGGAATGGCGCCATGCCACTATGTCCTCGAATGCGGCAGAGCACGCGGCGCCCGCCGGCATGGAGATCGAGGCCTCGCCGGACGGCAAAGGCATATATCTGTTCCGCGGCGGGGACGGGACCGGGAACGTTCAAGCGCCGGGCGTTTCCCTGAGGTGGGACTGCGGCGCCGACGGCCTCGCCGACAACGCCCTCGTCGAGGTCAAGGTGCTGGGCCTGGTGATGGTTTACATCCCTGAAGGCGGCTTTTATGCCGGCGACGGGGCCGCCGACGCGGCTTTCCGGAAAGGCTCGAACGACCGGCGGCCGTGGCTCATCAACGGCGAAGAGGCCATTGCCGTCACCAATACGGCGTCCGATGGATACTTCTATGTTTCCTCGAAGGACACTTGGAATGATGTCTGGAACGCCAACGAGGATCCGACCGGCGCGGCCTTCGTCCTCCCGGCCGATTTCCCGAAAGGGTACCAGGCGATCTATGCCATGAAGTACGAATTGACCGAACGGCAATACGCGGATTTTCTCAATACCCTGGTCCCGGGTCAGGCGGCCAACCGGTACAACGCCGCCCATTATCAGAAATACGGCTATACAATCTCGAAAAATAATGGAACCTATGACACCGGCCACCCCGACAGGGCCTGCGGCTTCCTGAGTCCCGCCGACGGCTATGCCTACGCCGATTGGGCAGGACTTCGGCCGATGACCGAATTGGAGTTTGAAAAAATCTGCCGGGGCAGCGGCCAGCCGGCGGTCGCCTGGGAGTTCGCCTGGGGAACGACGTACAGCAAGAACACGGTGACCGCCTTCGGCTCGGAAATCGACCGGATCCTCACCACGCTGGCCCGGACCAACAGCTACTATTCGGACGAGGGCTACCAGCCCCAGTTTCCGCTGGATGCCGGAATTTTCGCCTGGCCCGGAAAATCAAGGGAACTCAGCGGCGCGGCATACTACGGCGTCATGGACATGAGCACGAATCTTTCCGAACCCTGCGTGACCGTGGGAAACCGGTACGGACGGGTCTTCACCGGGCGGAACGGGGACGGCCGCCTGGGAGCGGACGGCTTCGCCGATGAACTCGATTGGCCCCAGAGAGACGGAAAAGGCGGAGGATACCGGGGCGGATGCATCGGCACCGAGCGGCTCCACATGTGCACCTCCGTACGTGTCGAGGCGGCGATCGAAGTCGACAACGCCCACCGTCATATCCCCTGGGGATTCCGCGGCGTCCGGACGATTGTCCGCTGACGGGAAAATCGGCCCCCGAAGTCAACCGGCTGAAGGCCGCGCGCCCTTTGTGAAGGACCAGGACGCGCCGGGTTTTGAGGACCTCGAAATCGACCAAGGGATCGCCGTCGACGACCACGATATCGGCGACCTTGCCGGCCTCGATCGTTCCCAGCTCGAAGCTGAGCCCGCAGATTTCCACGCCCCGCTTGGTCGCGGAAGCAAGGACCTGCATGGGAGACATCCCGGATTCCCTCATCATTTCCATGAAGTGGTCGGTATCATTACCATCGATGATAGATCCCTCCAAATCCCCATAAAGATCGCCATCCTTTTCTTCCGGCCATCAGGCGGAATCAGCTTTTCGATAGAAAAAGAAAGGCCGAGCCCCCGCATCGAATCGCGCACCGCGGCATCGTTTCCGCCGAAAACGGGTTATAATCGGCGAAGGAGTCTCGAAATGATATTCTGGCTTCTCTGCTCGATGGCCTTCGCTGCCGGCGATCCAGCCCGGGTTCTCAGCCCAAAGCTTCTCCTGCAAACGCCCACGGCGGTCATCCGCGACATCACGGTGGCCGCGGACGGCTCCCTATTCACCTTCGACTATGAAAATTACAAAATCGGGAAGTTCGACTCCAATGGCCGCTTCCTCCTCGATTTCGGCGGCAGCGGGACGGAACCCGGCCGTTTCACCCACTTGACCGGGATTCGAGCCGTCGACGACCGGCTCCTGGCCGTGGATTCCACCGGTGTGGCGGAGTTCGACCTCGACGGCCGCTTCCGGAAAAAAACGGCCTTTGCCGAAGAGGTCACGCCCAACTTTTCCGCCGCCCTCCCGGACGGACGGTATGTCGGGTCCCTCATCGTCGCCGCCGAGCTCAAATCCGTCCTGACGCTGCGGTCCCGCGAAGGCCTGGAGATCGCCCGGCTGGCCTCCCATGACTTGAAGGAATTCTTCCCCGAGCTGAAGCCGGGCGAGGATTTCTTCCTGGACGATGCCTACGCCCGCGGCTATCTCTATGCGGTCGGCCCGGAAAATAATGTTTATTGGATTGCGACCGACGCCCTGCGCCTTCATCTTTACCGCGATGGGGCGACGCGGATCGTCCTGGCCGATGATATGACGCCGATTCAGATGCCGGAGGCAGAACGGGCCAAGCTCCTGGCGAGAAAAGCTAAAATCAAGCCGCCGCTTTTCGCCTATGTCCCCGAACGCCTTCCCCTCGTCCATCACCTGGCCCTCGGTCCGGACGGCGATATCTGGATGTATGTCGAGAGTCGGGAAAAAACGGGCTTCCTCCGCTATTCGAAAGAGGGGAAGCCAAAAGGTCTTTATTCCGTATCCGCCGATTTTAATATCGCCAAGGCCGTCGTCCGCATTTTCGGCAGCCGGATGTATTTCATTTTAGGGAAAAACCTGTACACGGCCGAGTTGCCGGCCGCATAAGGTCCCTATCGGCACAGCCTCTGCCCGGCCGTCTCGCGCGGCTTTAAAGAGGCGAGGCAACGCTTTCTTCGTTCAATCGGCCGTCTATACGTACCTCAGCGACTCGACCGGGTTGGCCGGCGCCGCCCGGTTCTATTTTTTCAGTTCAAAGGTGATGGGAGCGCCGCCGTCTTCGGCCTTGTTCTGAACTTCACCCGATAAGGTCTCGGCGGTCCGCTTCAATTTCATGCCGAAGTCTATCGTTCCTCCCATGGCCTTGAAAGAAAAAACGATGGCTCCGTCCTCGAGGGCGATACCCGTCAAAGGGGTATCCTTGTCGATAATTCCGAGGGAATCGTTAACGATGCCGGTGTAGCTCGTTCCGGCTTTTTTCAGGGTTAGGGTCACCTCGTCCAGGCCCATGCCCGTCTCGATTTTTGCGATCCAGGTCCCCGAGAAGTCGACAGCCGGCGACGGGACGTCGGCCTGAGCGGCGATCCCGGCCAGGATGAAGCCCAGGAAGAGAACGATGCCGCGGAGGACGGGTTTTCTTTCGAAATTGCTCATGTTTTTTCCTCTTTATTCATATTTCAGCGAATCGACCGGATTAGCGCCGGCCGTTTTGTGGGCATGATGGATCACGGTCAGGGTGGCGACGGCTAAGGCGGCCAGGCCGGCCAGCAGGAACGTCGCCGGGCGAGGGACCGTCCGGTAAGCGAAGCCCCTCAGCCACAACCGCATGAGGACATAGGCGACCGGCCAGGCTACGATCACGGATAGCCCGACCAGCTTGAGGAATTCCATCGACATCAGGCCCATCATCTCGGCGGTCCGGGCGCCGAGGACGCGGCGGATGCCCATTTCCTTGGTCCGCCGTTCGGCCATGAACGAGGCCAGGCCGAATAGGCCCAGGCAGGCGATGGCGATGGCCAGGCCGCTGAAGATTCCGAAGATCTTGACCAGCCGCTCCTCTCCCTTGAACTGGACGTCGAAGGACTGGTCCAGGAAGAAGAAATCGAACGGCCGGTCCGGATCCAAATCCTTCCAGGCCGCCGCAATCTGGCGGACCATGCCGGACATGTCCGGCGTTTGGACCTTGATGAGCAGGTAATCCAGATCCCGCGGACCGGGCTGATCGGAGATGACGGCGGGCGCGATGGCGTCGCGGAGCGTATACATATGGACATCCTTGAACACGCCGACGACGGTCCGGGTCTCGGCGGTAAACGAAGCGCCCCCGGCGAGCTTCATCGTTTTGCCGACCGGATCCTTCCAGCCGAACTGCCGGGCCGCGGTTTCATTGATCAAGACGGCCGTTTTCTCGTCGGAGGGAAAGTCCCGGGAAAAATTCCGGCCGGCCGCGATTTCGATTCCCAAGGCCGGGACAAACTCCGCGTCGGCCCTGAAAACCTGAGCCCCCACCGGCTGGTCTTCGATCCCCCCCTCCGGAAAGACATAAGACGTATTGTGCATGCCGCCGGGATAATTGTCGGACGCGCTGACCTGGAGGACGCCCGGAATCTGCTTCAGCCGCCGGTTGGCCGCGTCGACCGCCCGGCGGACCTTCGATATGCCCACCTCGGAGACGAGCACCTGCTCCTTGTTGAAGCCCGGATTTTTCGTCCTCAGGAACGTCAGTTGGTCGCGGACGACGGCCGTGCCCACGATCAGAACCACGGAGATGACGAACTGAAAGACGACGAGAATCCGCCGGAACCGGAGCCCCCCCCGGCCCGATCGGAACATTCCCCGAAGGACGCGGGAGGGTTGAAATCCGGACAGAACCAGGGCCGGGTAGGAGCCGGCGGCCAGGCCGACGAGGACGGCCAGGCCGAGAAACGAAGGAATAAGCCAGATCAAATCCGTTTTTCCCAGGGCCACTTCGATGCCGGATATCGACTTGAAGAGGGGCAGCGTAAGCCGGACGAGGACGAGGGCGAGAATCAAGGCCAGGAGGCAGGTTCCGACCGACTCGCTGAGGAATTGCCCGATCAGGCTGCGGCGGTCGGCTCCGACGACCTTGCGCATCCCCACTTCCCGGGCCCGTTTGCCGGCCCGGGCGGTGGCCAGGTTCACGAAATTGATGGCGGCGATGGCCAGAATCAGCACGGCGATGGCGGAGAGAATGTAAACCGTCGTGATGTCGCCGTTCGGTCCAAATTCGACGGCCTGGTGCGACCGCAAATGAATGTCCAGAAGCGGCTGGATATAATAGCGGAACGTTCCCCCGGTCAGCCTAAGCAGGAGGGGCGCCCGGTCCTTGATGAGGGCCGGAAATTTTGCCTCGAGATCCGCGGCCCGCGCCCCTTCCTTTAATTTGATATAGGTCACGATGTTCTGATTGATCCAGTCGTCGGCGATGCGGGTGTTTTCGGCCAGGAGCGTTTCCATCGAGCAAAGCATATCGAAGAGGAAATGTGAATTCGAAGGGATGTCCTTGATGACGCCGGTCACCGCGTATTCGCTTTTGTTGTCAAACCGCAGCATTTTTCCGACGGCTTCCTCGTCCCGGAAATATTTCCTGGCCATCCGCTCGGTCAAGACCACCGCATTCGGCCGCGACAAGGCCGTCCGCGAGTCGCCGGAAACGAACGGGAAGGAGAAAACGTCGAAAAACCCGTTGTCCGCGTAGAAGATCAGGGACTCATAGTTTTTCCGGTCGCCGTATTGGACGAGGGTCCGGCCGAAAAGCGTAATCCGGGTCACGCTCCGGACATCCGGATAATCTTTGAGGAGCGTCGTCCCGACGGGATAGGCCACGGCCGGATATTGGAGATGGTTCTTGTCAAACACCGCGTCCACGCAGATGCGGGAGACGCGGTCCGCGTCCTTGTGGAAGCGGTCGAAGCTCCGCTCGTGAAGAATGTAGAAGACGATCAGGATCGAGGCGGCCATCCCCAGAGCCAGGCCGGCGACATTGATGAAGGAATAGCCTTTCTGTTTTTTCTGCGTCCGCCAGGCGGTTTTCAGATAATTATTCAACATGACTCCGCTCCAATAGAAGGCGTTGGCGATCGAAAACTTGAAAACCGGAAGGATCTGAAGCCGGTACCACCAGCGGCTCTTCCGCCGGCTCCGGGTCCGGGCCATTTCCCTGTAGCGTTCCTCGAGATCCCCGAGGGCCTGTTCGCGGACCGAGGAATCCAGCAGCCAGCCGAGAATTTTCTCGGCCAGGCGGGGCGGCTTCAGGGCGGAGACGGCCATGATCGTGACCTAGGCTTCGATCTTCCGGACGCCGTCCCACATCACGGCGTGGATGCCCTGAATTTTCTTCAGTTCCTTGAGGCCGACGGGGGTCAGCCGGTAATAGACCTTGGCCCGGCCGCCGCGCTCGGGGGTCGGATCGCCCTTGACGGTGTCGACCAGGCCTTGGCGGTGGAGCCGGCCCAGCGGGCCGTAAATCGCGCCCATGAGCCACTTGACGCCGGTGGCAGCCTTGATTTCCTCCCATATGGCCATGCCGTACGCCTCGGAACCGAGCCGCCAAATGGCCAGGAGGATGAGTTCGTCGACTCTCGAGAGAAGCTTCATATTCGGCCTCCGCTATATCAATACGTTTTTTGAGAAAATAAAGTTCGCTATTTTCTCAAAAATATTTAAAAATTTATTTTTACTTTAAATATAAGTATTTTTTTAAGAGTTTTAAGCCCGAGAGGCTTGGATTCAGCGAAGCGGCGAAAAACTTTTTAGACGGAACGCTATTTCAAGCGATATCTCAGAACGGTCGGCTCCTTCAGCTTGGTCGGATCGTCCATCTGGTTACGGAGGAAGACATCGAGACAGGTGTCGGCCAGGCAAAACAAATCGTCCCCGACGATCACGGCCGTGGTCGGAATATTGAAGAGCGGATTCCCTTTATCGATGACCGTCTTGCCCAGAAGACGGCGTCCGTCCGGGCTGAGGGCGAAGCGGGCGATATGGATGTCCGCTTCCGTTTTGACGCCGTTGACGACGGCGACCAAGCCGCCCCGGTAATAGCACAATCCGTCGATCCCGGAATCGTCGACGCCCGCCGATTCCTCGATCGGCCGGATCGCTTTGCCCGAAACTTCGACAAGGGCGATATGCTTCGCCGCGGCGACATAAAGAAACGCCTCATCGGGCGAGGCGGCGATCCCGTTAGCCTCCTCCAGGAATTCCTTCGACTCGAGGAACGGCTCGAGCCGGGCGAGATCGCCGGGGACGCAATAAATCCGGCGGGCGTTGGTATCGGAAATGTAGGCCGATCCGTCTTTCATCAGGACCAGGTCGTTGAACAACCGGGGGGCCTTGTCGTCCAGGACGAATTTCTTGAGAAGGGCTCCGGAATCGACGTGAAAAACATGGACGGCCGAGAGGTGCCGGTCATCGATGTCCTTGTTGGACAGCACCCATAGCCGCCGGCGTTTGACGTCGACCTTCAGGCCGAGGCCTTCCATGACGCCGTCGCGGCCGGAAGGGATGAAGTCCGAGGCCCTCCCCTCCCGATCGACGGCGACGACTTTCTCCTTGCGGATGCTGCCGAGGAAAAAACGGCCGGTTTGGGCGTCATGAGTGATCCCTTCCGGCACAAGATCCTTCTCCGCGACCCGGAAGGCGACGGCGGGAGGCGCGATCTGCGCCGCCCCGGCCGCCAATCCTCCTGCCAAACACAGGACGAGTCCTAGGCTCGGTCTTTTCATGTCCGCAGGCGCTCCACCCCGCAAGTTCAATACAACCCGCGATCTTTCACCAAGGCGTCGATCTTCGGCTCCCGGCCGCGGAAATCGACGAACATCTTCATGAAATCGGCCGTGCCGTTTCTGGCCAAGACGCTCTTGCGGAAGGCGTCGGCCGTGGCCTTGTCAAACAAGCCCTTTTCCTCGAAGGCCCCGAAGGCGTCGCAGTCGAGGACGCCGGACCAGATGTAGCCGTAATAGCCGGCCGCATAGCCGCCGCTGAAGATATGGGTGAAGTATGTGCTCCGGTAGCGGCTGATGATTTCCGGAATCAACCCGATCGATTCGAAATAAGCCTTCTCGAACGCGTTCACGTCAAGGTCCTTGGGCTCCGTCAGGGTGTGGTACTTCATGTCCAGGAGGCTGGCCGCGATGTATTCGACGTTGTCGAAGCCCTGGTTGAACAGGCGGCTGTTTTCGATCTTTTTGATCAGGCCGTCCGGGATCGGCTCGCCTGTCTGGAAATGCTTGGCGTAATGCTTGATGACCGTCGGATGCGTCGCCCAGTGCTCCATGATCTGGGACGGAAGCTCGGAGAAATCGGACGAGCGGAAGGTGGTCCCGGTCGTGATATCGGAGAGGAGGTTGTTCAGGGCGTGGCCAAACTCGTGGAACAGGGTGCTGACCTCCTCAAGGGTGAGCATGGCCGGGTTGCCGCCCGAGGGAACGGAAAAGTTCATGACCATGGTCACAACGGGATCGATCTCCTTGCCGAACAACCGGCTTTGGCTGCGGTAGGTCCCGCACCAGGCCCCGGCGTTCTTGCTGGCCCGGGGATGGAAGTCCAGGTAGAGCACCCCGCAATGCGACCCGTCCGCCTCCTTGACCTCGAAGGCCTGGGCGTCGGGATGGGGCAACGGGACATTCGTCAAGGGCTCGAAGGTCAGGCCGTAGAGCTGGTTGGCCACCCAGAAGGCTCCGTCCCGGACGTTGGCCAGGACGAAATAGGGCTTGAGCTCGGCGTCGTTGAGGTCGTATTTTTGCTTGCGCAGCTTCTCGGCATAATACCACCAGTCCGCCGGCGCCAGCTTGAAGCCACCCTTTTCCTTGTCGATGATCGCCTGCATTTCCCGGGCCTCCCGCTTGGCCACTTTCGAGGCCGCGGCCCACAGCCGGTCGAGGAGGTCGTAGACGGCCTTCGGATTCTTGGCCATCCGGACTTCCAGGGTATAGTCGGCGAAGGTCGGGTAGCCGAGGAGGCGGGCCCGCTCGAGGCGGAGCTTGACGATCTCGGACACGATCTTTTTATTATCGTTGGCGTTGTCGTTGTCGCCGCGCTTGATATAGCCCGCATAGAGCTTTTCCCTGAGGGCGCGGTTTTGGTCGAACTGGAGGAAGGGAAGCATGGACGGCTTCTGGGTGGTGAAGAGCCACTTGCCCTCGAGTCCCGCGGCCTTGGCCGCCGCGGCCGCGGACGCGATCGAAGCCTCCGAAAGTCCGGCCAGATCGGCGTCCTTGTCGAGAACCATCTGGAAGGCGTTCGTTTCGGCCAGGACGTTTTGGCCGTACTGGACGCTCAGCTTGGAGAGCTGCTGATTGATCTCCTTCAGCTTGGCCTGGTCCGCTTCGTTCAGCTCGGCTCCGTTCCGGACGTATCCCTTATAAATGTTTTCCAGGACGAACGTCTGCTCGGGATCGAGGGTGAAGGAGGCCCGGTTCTCGTAAACCGACTTGATCCGCTCGAAAAGCTTTCTATTGAGATTGATCTCGTCCCGGTGGGCGGCCAGGCGGGGTGAGATCTCCTTTTGGAGGGACTTGAGCTGGTCGTTGGTGTTGGCCGACGTCAGCCCCCCGAACACCCGGTTGACGGAGGACAGGAGCTTATCCGACCGGTCAAGGGCGACGATGGTGTTATCATAGGAGGGGGCGGCCGGATCGGAGACGATGGCCTCGATCGCCGCCTTCTGTTCGGCCATGCCTTTCTCGAAGGCCGGCAGATAATGCTCCGGCTTGATCTTGTCGAACGGCGGGACCTGGAAGGGCGTGCCGAAATCGGCGAAGAACGGATTCACGTCGACCGGCGGCGCTTCCGTCTTGGAACACGCCGGCAGAAGAGCCAACGAGGCGAGGGCTAAAAGTCCGATGAGGGATTTCATTCGATTCTCCTTTCCAGCCGAAGGAATCGGAACGTCGAGGGGAGAATCATAGTCCGGGCCGCGAAAAAGAGTCAAGCGGCCGCCGTGTCCGGTCCCAGGCTCCGGTTGACAGCCCGCCCGCCCTTTTTTATAGTATCGTCTCACGTTCTCCACGTCCCCATTCCAAGGAGAATTGCATGCACCTTTTGATCATTAATCCCGGATCGACCTCGACGAAAATCGCCGTCTATGACGGCGACCGGGAAATCTTTTCCGAGAACATCTCCCATTCGACGGAAGAAGTCGGACGGTACAAGCGCATGGTCGACCAGAAGGATTTCCGCAAGGACATCGTCCTGAAAACCCTGGCCGACCGGGGGATCGATCCGAAAAGTTTCGCCGCGGTGATCGGCCGGGGCGGCCTGCTCAAGCCCATCCCGAGCGGAGTCTACACGGTCAACGCCCGGCTGATCGAGGACCTGATGGCCGGCGTCCAGGGCGAGCACGCCAGCAACCTCGGCGGCCTTCTGGCCGACGAGATCGCCCGGCCGTTCGGCCTCCCGTCCTACATCGTCGACCCGGTCGTCGTCGACGAACTGGCCGATTGGGCCCGGCTGACCGGCTTCCCGGAAATCAAGCGCCGGAGCATCTTTCACGCCCTCAACCACAAGTACACCGCGCGCCTGGCGGCCGAAGCCCTGGGCAAGCCCTACGCCGAGCTCAACCTGATCGTCGGGCATCTCGGCGGCGGGATCTCGATCGGGGCCCACGAGCGCGGCCGGGTCATCGACGTCAACAACGCCTTGAACGGCGAAGGGCCGATCGCTCCCGAACGGGCGGGGACCATGCCCGCGGCCGACCTGGCCGCCCTGTGCTATTCGGGCAAGCTGACCCTGGATGAGGTCAAGAAGAAAATCGCCGGCAAGGGCGGGATGGTCGCCCACCTCGCGACCAACGACCTTCGGGTGGTGGAAAAGAAGATCAAGGACGGCGACACCCAGGCCGCCCTGGTCTTCGAAGCCATGGCCAAAACCACGGCCAAGCAGATCGGCGCGGCCGCGGTGGTCTTGAAAGGCAAAGTCGACGGCATCGTTTTGACCGGCGGGCTGATGTACAGCCTGCCGTTCGTGGACATGATTAAATCGCATATCGCCTTCCTCGGTCCGGTCTTCGTCTACCCGGGCGAGAACGAGATGGCGGCCCTGGCCGCGGCCGGCGTCCGGATTCTCAAGGGCGAGGAACAAGCCAAAATCTACCAATAATCCAAACGCGGCATTCATAAGGAGAGTCCGATGATCACGTCTCTCGAACAAGTCGTTGAACATATCAAGGGGCAGAAAATGAGGCGGCTGGCCGTGGCCTGCGGCGAGGATCCCCACACGATCGAAGCCGTCGGCCGGGCGGTCAAGGAAAAGCTGGTGACCGCGGTCCTGACCGGAAACCGGAAGAAGATCGAGGCCGTCGCCATGGACAACAAGGTCGATCCGGCCTCGTTCGAAATTGTGGACGAGCCCGACACGAGCAAAGCCCTGGCCCTGGCCGTCGCCCGGGTCAAAGCCGGCGAGGCCGATGTCCTGATGAAAGGCCTGATCGATTCGTCCCCTTACATCAAGGCCATCATCGACAAAGAGAAAGGGCTCCTCAAGCCCGGGAAACTCCTCTCCCACGTCAGCGTCATCCAGGTCCCGACGCGTCCCAAGCTCATCGTCTGCGCCGATGCGGCCGTCGTGCCCTATCCCGACCTGGAGGCCAAGGTCCAGATCCTGGACTATTGCCTCGCCGTCGCCCGGCGGCTGGGCATTGAAAAGCCCAAGGCCGCGATCATCTGCGCGGTGGAGAAAGTCAATCCGAAGATGGTCCCGACGACGGACGCGGCCATTCTCAGCAAAATGGCCGAGCGCGGCCAGATCAAAAACGCGATCGTCGACGGCCCCCTGGCCCTCGACGTCGCCATGTCCAAGGAAAGCGCCGAGATCAAGGGCGTCCATTCCCCGGTCGCGGGCGAGGCCGACGTCCTCCTCTTCCCGAACATCGAAACGGGCAACGTCTTCTTCAAGACATGTTCCTACCTGGCCGGAGGATTGACGGCCGCCCTGGTAGCGGGAGCGGACTGCCCGTGCGTCCTGACGTCCCGGTCCGATTCCGAAGACTCAAAATTCTACTCGATCGCCCTGGGCGCCCTGACGGCCTGATCGCCGCGCGCCGGGCGCCGGGCGGTCGACATGAAATTTATCGCGGAAGAGGTTTCCGGGATCCTCGAGCGCTGGAACATCCGTTTCGCGCGCTTCCGGACCGACCTCGAACCCGCCGGAAGCCCGGAGCGGTCCCTGGCCCGGACCGTCGTCCAGGATGACCAGGGCCGCCTGTACCGTCTGGAAAAAATCAATTTCCTCAACGTCGAGCGGAAAAACGAGATCGCCCGGATCCGGGCGGATCTCGGCCGGACGCTGCCCGAAATCATCGCCCCTCTCCCCCTCGGCGACGGCGCCTATATCGCCGAGATCAGGGAGGAGTTCTGGCAGACCACGCCGTTCATCGAAGGCCTCCCGCTCGATCGCCCGGCGTATGCCGGGGAAGGGTGGCGCGGTCCGGTCCTGGCGGATTTCCTCGTCCGCCTGAAGGCGGCCGCCGTCGCCTTGCCCGATCTTCCGCAGACGACGGTATTCTCCGTCCGCCGGTTCGTCGAGGACCTCGAAGACAAGCTCCGGGACCGGGACGCGGTCCTGCACGGCCGCATTCTTCCCGCCATCCGCCGCCTGGAAGAGCATTTATTCCCCGAGGAGGATTCTCTCCCGGCCGGATTCGCCCACGGCGATTTCCATCCCCTAAACATCGTCTGGTCGCGAACCGGCATACGCGCCGTCGTGGATTGGGAATTCTGCGGCTGGAAACCGGAATTGTATGATGCCGCGCTGCTGGTCGGCTGCCTGGGGATGGAGCATCCCCGTTTCCTCGACGGGGATTTCGTTCGCGGGTTGCTCGAGTCCCTGCAAAAGAGCGGGGCCTACGCCGCGGAAAGCTGGAAAACGTTTTTCGACCTCGTCCTGGCCCTGCGCTTCGCCTGGCTCTCGGACTGGCTTCGCCGCGCCGACGCGGAAATGATCGACCTCGAAGCGGTCTATCTCGGCCTGCTTCTCGAAAAACGGGATTTCCTCATTCGGTGCTGGGGGCTCCCGGCTTGACACATCGCCTCCTTTGACATATTTTCAAAGGGAATTTCGAGAGTTCAAGGAGGGGCCGAATGCATATTCTCTGGACGGCGCTCTTGGGACTGGCGGTCGGATTCGTGGCCAAGCTGATCTACCCGGGCAAGGAGAACATGAATTTTCTCGTGACCATTCTCCTGGGGATCGGCGGCTCGTTCCTCGCCTCCTACGGCGGGCAATGGCTCCATCTCTATGAGCCCGGACAAAACGCCGGCTTCATCGGCTCGGTCGTCGGCGCTCTGGTGATCCTGTTCGTTTACGGCCTCGTCCGCAAACGCCAGGCCCGCTGATCCCGGCCCGCTATTTTTTCAGCTCGACCGAAAATTTCGCCCGGGCGTCCTGGGGCGGGATCTTCACATGGACGATCCCGCCCCGGGCCGGCTCAAAGAACCAGCCCGCCTCTAATCCTTCCAAGGCCCTGAGGTCGGCCGCTTCCTTGAGGGATTCGGCGGAGCCATTTTCTTTCGACCAAGCGACCGCGGACGGCTTGGCCGTCGTATGCACCGTCAGGCGGTAATTCCGCTCGGCCGGCATTCCGTCATACCCCTGGCCCTCGAAGCCGCCGGCTGCTGTTACTCTAATCAGGCCCGGCGCTCCGGCCGCATCGCAGGTGAAAAGGCTTTTGTTGTATTTCCCGTCCCTGAACTTGTAGGTCAAGCCGTCGTCCTCGAACAGGAGAAATTTCGTCTCCTGGGTCGGGTGGGGGTAAATGTCCACCTGGAGGGGATCGCGCGGCCTTTGCTGTTTGCGGTTCTCGTAATAAGACTCCGGATACATCGGGAGAATCGCCCCTTCCCTGACCAAGACAGGAAGCTTGAAGTTCGAGACGTCATAATTCTCCACCGTCTTCCCGCCCTGGTAGACCGCGCCGCTCTCGAAATCGGTCCAGGTCCCTTTCGGGAGATAAAAGCTCCAGCGGGACGTGTCCTGGTAAACCGGGGCGACCAGGAGCCACTCTCCCGACATGAACTGGTATTTGGTCCTGGCCCGGCCGCCTTCCTCCCGCCGGGTGTTCTGGTCCTCGGGGAATTCGAGGACCATCGCCCGCTGGACCGGAAGCCCCGTCTGGTTCGCCTCGTAACAATACGTGTACAGGTACGGCATCAGCCGCGATTTCATCTTCAGCGCCTTGCGGGTGTGAATCGTGTAAGGATCGCCGTAGCTGAAAGGCTTTTTCTCGTGCTTGTCCCGGGACCAGTTGTCGATGATCATCATGAACGGCGTGTAGCATTTCCATTGCAGGTCCCGGACATAGGTGATCGGGTCGCCGCCATAGATCCCTTCGACGTCGCCCGTCGCCCCATTCTGGGCCGACAGGCCCGAACCGGAGACGGTGGGAATATGCCACCGGATCCAATCCAGGCTGCCCGAGTTGTCTCCGGTCCACATGACCGTGTAGCGTTGGGATCCGGCCCAGCCCAGGGTGACCCAGAGAATGCCCCGGGCGTCAGAGTTGTTCTCGATGTAGTTATAACACTGCCGGCAGGCGTCCAGGGAAAACTTGTACCCCCGCCCGACCCAGGCGATGTCCAGTTTGAACAACCGAACGCCCCAGTCCTTGACGATTTTCAGGAAATCTCGCTTTTCGTCGGTCCACATCCCGGTGTGGATATTCCGCTTCGCGAGCTCCTTCTGGACCTCGGGGAACCGGTCGAAATTCAGGTTATACCCGTCGTTGGGCAGGAACCAGCCGATCGGGATGTCGTTATCGATGTACTTGTCGGCGTACGACACGCATTCGTAGGTGCCGTCGGTGTAGCGGTCCGCGTCCCCGAATTCCAGGGCCCACATCGGGGTCATGAACGGGCGCCCGGTGATCAGGGTGTAGCCGTCGATGATCTTCTTCAAGGACGGCCCGTAGAAGTAAAAGCAATCGAACCGGTTCTCGGCATGGGTCGTGGTCACCGGCTCGCCGAAGACGTACGTCCCCCCGGCATAGGTGTTCCGGAACGCCCCGTACCCTTTCAGGGTCATGTAGAACGGCACGGCATTGGGATGATCGCCTTCCTCCCAGTCCGCTTCCGAGGCGATCTTGACGATCCGGTCGTTGTGGTTGAAGTGCCCGTTCTGCATCCCGCAGCCGTAGAAAAAATCGTCCTTGTTCCGGCCGAGGGTCTGGACCGTCGTCTTTTCGCCGATCGTCAAGGCCGCGCTCTCTTCAAAGACCAGGGTCGCGTTATCCTTTTTATAAAGCGCGAAGCGGCAAGGCGCTTTGTAAATCCGCAGGACGCACTCGGCGCTTTCCAGCCGGTAATAATCCTTTTCGTCCTTCATCTCCACGGAGATCGGCCCGCCCTTGAAAACCACAATCGGCGTCGACGCCTCTCCCGCCGGATCGCTGAACGCCCCGCCCGGGCCGACCCAGATCCGGAAGATGTCCGGACGGTAGAAAATGACCCGTATCCTGGACCCGTCGGCCGTGGCGATTTCGACCTGTTGGTCCCTGGCCGTGACCTGGGTGACGTTGCCGAGCGGCGTCGTCCCGGCCGAAGCGGCCGCCGCAACCCCAAACAATATCAACCCGATAACGAACAACGCCGTTTTTTTCATGGGCGACTCCCTTCCTCCACATCGGCCGCCGGTCCGCGATCCGCCGTTCCGGACGGCCCCGGAAATATATCGTCCCGCCGGAATCCTGTCAATCGACCGGCCTTCGAAACGCGGCAGGAATTGACAAGGACCCGGACTTGCGATTATTTATGAGGCACGCTCGCCACGTCCTCGAGGAGAAACACGCCATGGGAGAAAAATCCCGCCTTTATCCCGTCTTATTCATTCTTATTCTCGCTTGTTCGTTGATTCCGGCGGCCGAAGCCTCCGGCGCGCCGCAGACCGCCTATCCCGTCCGGGATCTTTTCAAGCTCGGCCCGCAGCGGGTTTTCGAAGGGCCGGCGCTCAAGGAGATCGCCTTCCCCCTGGGCGGCATCGGAACGGGCTGCGTCTCCCTGGGCGGCCGGGGGAATCTCCGGGATTGGGAGATCTTCAATCGTCCGGGCAAGGGCGTCGACATGCCGTTCACCTTTTTCTCGCTTTTCGTCCAGGAAGAAGGCCGGGCCCCGAAGGTCCGGGTCCTTGAGGGCCCTCTCCTGCCGCCTTTCACCGGAGCCGACGGGATTCCCCGCACGTCCGTTCCGGGCTTGCCGCGCATGGAACGAGCCCGGTTTAGCGGTGAATACCCGATCGCCCGGATCGAGCTCGAGGACTCGAAAATCCCGCTCGCCGTCACTTTGGAAGGGCTCAATCCATTTCTTCCCTTGAAGCCCGAGGAGTCGGGCCTCCCGGCGATTCTGCTTATCTACCGGATCAAAAACCTCAGCCCCCGGCCGGTCAAGATCACCGTCGCCGGCTCGATTCTCAACCCCGTCGGCTTCGACGGGGAAGGAAAAATCCCGGGGATCGACCTGGCCAAGTTCGGATCGAACCGGAACCGTGTCCGCAAGGAGCAAAACCTGTCCGGCCTGTTCCTGTCCTCGGACAAGGTCAAGGCCGGAACACCGGCTTACGGCACGGTAGCCCTCACGACCACTTGGAAGGACATCACCTATCTGTCCCACTGGGTCCGGGGCGACTGGTGGGACGATCTCCAAATTTTCTGGGACGATTTCCGGGACGACGGGAAGCTGGCAGATACGGCGGCCGACGATCCCTCGCCGGACGGCCGGTCCGACGTCGGAACCCTGGGCCTGACCGCGACCCTGGCCCCGGGCCAGGAGGTCGAGCTGCCCTTCATCCTGTCCTGGAATTTCCCCAACGTCCTGAATTATTTCGATATCATCCGGGAACGCCGGGGAAGCATCCTGAAGAACCATTACGCCGAACGGTTCGCCGACGCCTGGGCCGCGGCCGAATACCTGGCCCGGAACCGGGAATACCTGGAGCGGGAAACCCGCCGCTTCCGCGACGCGTTTTTCGCCTCGACCCTTCCGCCCTACATCCTGGACGCGGCCTCGAGCCAGGCGGCCATCGTCCGCACCCCGGCCTGCCTGTGGCTCGAAGGCGGAGGGTTCTTCGGTTTCGAGGGCTGCAACGACAGCGGCGGCTGTTGCGCCCTCAATTGCGGGCATGTCTGGAATTACGAGCAGTCGCTGGCCTTCCTTTTCCCCAGTCTCGAGCGCTCGATGCGGGAAACGGATTTCCTCAATAACATCAGGCCGGACGGGGGCATGGTCTTCCGCACCTCCCTGCCGCTCGATCCGTCCAAGCTGTGGGGCTTCAAGCCGGCGGCCGACGGCCAGTTGGGCCGGATCATCAACCTCTACCGCGACTGGCAGATTACCGGCGACACCGCCTTTCTGAAACGGATCTGGCCCCAGGTCCGCAAGGCCTTGGACTACGCCTGGGTCCAGTGGGACGCCGACCGCGACGGGCTCCTCGAGGGCGAGCAGCACAACACCTACGACATCGAATTTTTCGGCCCGAACAGCATGTTGAGCGGCTTCTACCTCGGAGCGTTGCTGGCGGGTCAAAAAATGGCCGCCGTCGTCGGCGACGCCGACGCGGTCCGGAACTACCGGGAGGTTTTCGAAAAGGGGCGCTCGGCTTATGACCGGCTGTTATGGAACGGAGAATACTTCGTCCAGAAATACGACAAGGTGATGGAGAATAAGTACCAGTACGGCGAAGGCTGCCTCTCCGATCAGCTCCTCGGACAGTGGCTGGCTATGGTCGCCGGCCTCGGCCGGTTCCTCCCCGAGAACCACCTGAAATCAGCCCTGGCGTCCATTTACCGCTATAATTTCCTGACGGACTTCCGGGAGCATTCCAACGCCCAGAGGACCTATGCCCTCAACGGCGAGAAGGGACTGCTCCTCTGCTCTTGGCCCAAGGGCGGCCGGCCGCCTCTCCCTTTCGTCTATTCCGACGAGGTCTGGACCGGCATCGAGTATCAAGTCGCCTCCCACCTGATCTATGAAGGCCTTCTCGACGAAGGGTTGTCGGTCGCCAAGGCCGTCCGGGACCGGTACGACGGCTTGGCCCGGAATCCCTGGGACGAAATCGAATGCGGCCATCACTACGTCCGGGCCATGTCGTCCTGGGGGTTATTGTTGGCCTTGTCCGGCTTCCAGTATTCCGCCCCCGAAATGCGCCTGGGATTCGCTCCCAAGCTCAACGCGGAAAATTTCCGGACGTTCTGGAGCACGGGCTCGGGCTGGGGCGTTTATTCCCAAATGTTCGACGGCGGGAAAAGAGGAACGGTCAGCCTCTCCGTCGGCTCGGGAGAAATCACATTGAAGGAGATCTCCTTCATTCCGGTTTCCCCGATGACGAACCCGATCGTCACCGTCGCGGGAAAGGGCCTCGCGCCATCGAGCGTTAAAACGGATAACGGCCGGATTGTCCTCACCTGGACTAAGCCGATTAGCATCAAGGCGGGGGAAGAACTGCTAATTAAATAGAAGTCTCTCTGCCATAATTTAATCTCCGAATGCCATGCGCGCCACGTTGTCCCTCATCTCCGCCAGGCGCTTCTCCAGGCGGTTTTTAATCGCGGCGAATCGCGGCTCGGGCTTGAGGCTTTCGAGGAGCGGATCGATCAACAGCCAACGGTCGCTGTAGCCGCCGTCGAGCGCCTTCTCCAGCCCATCCAGGGCTTCCTTGACCCGCCCGCCTACGGCCTCGGCTTCGGCGATGTCGAAATGGAGGGGCGACCACGGGTTCGCCAGCCCCGGATTTTCCCGGCAGCCGGCCAGGCTTTTCGTGAGCATCTTCTCGCCCTCCGCCTTCCGGCCGCTCTTGATCAGGGCGAAAGCCAGCTTGTTGCCCGGCGCCCCGGTCGGCGAGGTGGCCTCGACCAGGGCGGAATAGAACGGCACGGCCGCGGCGAAGCGTCCCGCCAGAAGCTCGGCGTCGCCGGAGATGTTCAGGGCGTTGGGCTCCCCGGGCTTGTCGGCCAGGATTTTCTTGATGTTCTCCCGGACCTCGTCCGCTTTTCCCTCGTACAGGGGAAGCGAGGCCAGGAGCATTTCCGGGAAGATGAAACCGGGCTGGAATTCGAGCGATTTCCGCAGCCAGACCCGGGCTTGATCGTTCAGGCCCAGGTTGGCGTACTGGAGGCCGACCAGGGCGTAATAGCGGGCGAATCCGGGCTGCAGATCGATGCTTTTCCGAAGCCAGCGCAGGGCTTCGTCAAAACGCCCCATCGAAGAAAGGATGGACCCGATGTTGGCCACGACCGGGGCATAATTGGGATTGAGGGCGACGGCATCGTAATAGGAGGACAATCCCTCGGAGACCTGCCCCATCGACTCCAGGGCCAATCCCAGGGCCTTATGGCCTTCGGCCAGGTCGGGATCGAGGGCCAGGGCTTTCCGGCTCATTTCGACGGCTTTTTCGAGAGTCGCGTCCTCCGTGCCGAACCGCCAGCCCATGGCATAGGCATCGCCCAGTCCGGCCCAGGCCGGGGCGAAGGAAGGATCGATGTCGGAGGCTTTTTTGAACAGGAGAAGGGCCTGGGCGTTGTCCTCGGGCGTGTACCGGTAGTAATACTCCCGGCCCCTCGCGTAAAAAGCGTAGGCCTCGGGATCGACTTTCTTTTCCTTCTTGAGACGGGCTTCCTCGCCGGGAGTGAGCTGGACCCGAAGGGCCTGGGCAATGCGCCGGGCGACTTCGCTCTGCACCGTCAGGACGTCGGTCATCGGACGGTCGTAGGTCTCCGCCCAGTAATGCTCGTCCTTGGAGGCGTCGATCAGCTGGCCGACGATCCGGATCCGGCCGGATTGGCGCCTGACGCTCCCTTCGAGGATGAAGCTCACGCCAAGCTCTTTCCCGATCTGGGGAAGGGTTTTCGTCGTGTTTTTATAAGCCATGACCGACGTGCGGGAAATGACCTTCAGGTTCGAAACCCGGGCCAGCTGGGTGATGATATCCTCGGTGACCCCGTCGCTGAACGATTCGTCGTTTTTGTCGCCGAGGTTTTGAAAAGGAAGGACGGCGATCGACCGGGTCTGGGCCGAAAAGCGGAAGGGGCCGGCCAGGCTGCCGATCTTGAAGACCGCCAATCCGGCGAGGAGGGCCAACCCGGCATAGACGGCGATTTCCTTCTTGAGAAACCTCTGCCGGCCGGGAAGGGCGTGAAACCAGGTGAAGACGAGCATGGCCGGAAGCCCGCACAGGAGCACGGCCAGGATCGAGTCGAAGAGCTTGAAGGAAAAGCCGTAATGGGAGCTGAACAGGTTCGTCGCCCCCAGGAGAGTCATCCCCGTGCTGCAGTAGATGGCCACGGCCTGGCGCAGGCTCTTGGCCCGTTGTTTTTTGTGATCCGGATGATGACGCGGCGCGGTCATGGCCCTTAAAACTCGATCAGCGGCGTGAAGTCGATATCCGGGCGGGTGAACGTATCCGTCCCGACAATCGCGTTCGTGCCCCCGCGGGACCAGTAATAGTTATGCCCGGCCTGAACCTTGTAGGTCTCCCCCGTCGCCGGATCGACGACGTCCGTCACCCCCAGCATCGCGTTGGAAAACTTGCGATTGATGTCGTCCAGGGTCCCCTGGCGGGCCTCGTACGTGTCATGGATGATCCCCGAAATGGCCTGTCCCGTCTCGGTCACGATCCGGGACACGTCGGCGGTCAGTTGCTGCTGGCCCGCGACCCATTGGGGACTCATGCGGATGGTCTGGAACATGTGGGTCCCGATCTCCCGGATGGTTTCGGCCTGGGACTCAGGCCCGGCCATGACCAGGAGGAGGGACACGCTCCAATTGCCGACGCCGTCGGACATGGATTTGGTGATCTGGGTGACGGCCAGGCCGTACCCGACGCCTTTTTCCCCGTCTTGCTCGTAGCGGAATAACGCGTCTCCGGCGTCGAGTCGGCTGGAGATTCCGTAGACCTGGGACTGGCTGTAGATCCGGTTGAACTGTTCGACGAAATCCGGCCGGTCCTTTTGTTCGGCCACCTGGAAGGAAGAGAGGCGGGGCGCGTAGTTCTGCTGGAGATAGCCGAGGAGAAACGTCAGACCGGGCTGGTATCTCATGACCAGATGCCGGACGCCGTATCCGGGCGAATACCAGGAGCCCTCGCGGAATCCCGTCCATTCCAGCATCGAATTGGGCAGGGCGAACGACGGAATGTTGCCGTCGTTGAACTGGATGATCGCTTTCCGGTCCGGCGAAACGGCCTGGACGACGTGGACGAGGTCGACGGCCGCTCTCCGAACCGTCCCTCCCTGAACCTGCCAGCCGGAGGGGACCTCCAGGCTGAAGGCCCGCTCGGCCGGGTCCTGCCAGGCGATGTAGGGAATCGACGGCCGGGCCGGCGCCGGCGCGTTCTTTTCGGGAAGCCCGAAGCGGAACGACTTGAGCGATGCCAAAAGCTTGGCTTTCCGGCCCTCGAACTCGCCTTCCTTCGCGGCCATGACGTAGAGGACGCCGCTCTTGCCGTCGACCGAACACAGCGCGGTCCCTTCGCAAGGGACGCCGCCTCGTTTGAAGCGAAAACGGGCCGCGGTTTCATCCGGGACCGGCCGCAACGTCTCGATTTTCCCCAGGACCGGGCCGACGATGAAATCGCCCAGCACGCCCAGGTTCCTTTCGAGCGAAGTCCGGCTGTTTGTCGCCGATTGGAGAAGAAAAGGATAAACGGCGATAAAGGCCGGGTCCGCGGCCGGATCCCCGGCCGAAACCAGGATCACCCCTTTGGGGAGAACCCGGGCGGACCAGTCCCTGGGATGGTCGAGGCTGAAGCCTTCGGGATAGGATTGATGGGCCAGCCTCCCCTTTCCCCCGCCGCAGCCGATGAAGCCGAAACAAAGCCCGAGGATCAGGCCGAATCCGGGAAGGAGATACCGCCGCGGCTCGTTCATGCTCGCCTCTCTTCGTCCGATATCCTCGCTTCATTGTAACCCTTCCGCCCGGCCGGTCAAGGCTCGGCCGGAGCGACGGCCATAACCTTTTCCTAAGCGGGAGTGTTATTATTAAAGGGCGGGGTTTACCCGGCCCGGGCGATAAGAATGGACACGATCTCCGACAACGAATTGATGGCCGACGTCCAAAGGGGCGACCTGGAGAAACTGGCCGTCCTCTATGGAAAATACAACCGGCCGCTCTTCGCCTTTTTCTATAAAATGACGTCCGACGCCCAGGCCAGCGAGGACTTGGTCCAGAACGTGTTTTGCAAGATCCTCAAATACCGCGACCGCTTCCGGACCGACGACGGAGCGTTCGTCGTTTGGCTCTTCCAGATCGCCCGCAACGCCCGGATCGACCATTACCATAAGAATAAGCATCTTCAAAACGCCTCCGAGATCGACGATTTAGCCGTCCCGGGCCCGGACGATCCGGCCGGGGATTACGAAAAAGCGGAAAAAGCGGGCAGGATGCGGGCCGCCCTGGACCGGCTGACCGACGTTCAGCGGGAAGTCCTGATCCTCAGCCGCTTCGACGACTTGACCTACGAGGAAATCGCGAAAATCATGAATTGCCGGGTTGGGACGATCAAGGCCAGGGTCTTCCGAGCCATGGAAACCCTGCGCTTGTCCTTCCGCGACCAGGAGAACGCGCCATGAGCGACAAAAAAAAGGAACGGCTTGTCTCCGAGCTTTTGAAGGGCGACCTGCCTGCCGGGGAAGAAGCCCGAGTCAAGGAGACCCTGGGGAAAAAGGGATTGGATGCCGGCCGCCTGGCCGAATACGAGCATCTCTGGGAGGCCCTGGCCAAGGCCGACGTCCCCGAGCCCTCGGAAGCCATGCACGACGGCTTCCGGGCCATGCTCGACGAGGCCAAGAAAACGTCCTGGCGCTCCGCCGCCGAAGCCCCGGCGACGCGCTCTCCCGTCCGCGGGCATGGGTGGAACCGGATGCCCGCCTGGGCCTTCGGCTTCAGCCTGGTCGTCATCGGCTGGTTCATCGGATACCAGCTTACCCCCCGGCCGGAACGCGGGGAAATCAAAGCCCTGAACGCCCAGATGAAAGACATGAAAACGGCCATCCTCCTGACCAAGCTCGAAAGCCCGTCCGCTTCCGAGCGGTTGAGTGCGGTTCACTACGCCGAGGACGCGGCCGCTTGGGACGACCCGGTCCGGGACGCCCTCGTCCGGGCCCTGAACCGCGACCCGAACGCCAACGTCCGGCTGGCGGCCCTGGAGACGCTGGCCCGCCGGACCGATGATTCCCGGGTCCGCGACGCCCTCGTCCAATCCATCGCCAGCCAGGATTCGCCCCTTCTCTTCCTAGCCCTGGCCGACGTCATGCTGGACCTGAAGGACGCCCGGGCGGTCGAGCCGTTCAAGAAAATCATCGCCGACCCGGCTCTCTATTATGCGGTCCGTCAAAAGCTCGAAGACACGGTCCGCCGGCTGACCTGAAAGGGGACGACCATGCCGAAAAAACGAACGGTCCTGCTGGCCGCGGCGGCCGTCCTTCTGGCCGGCGCGGCTTTCGGCCAGAATCCGTCGTTCGATCAGATCACGGTGCCGCTGTCCAATCCCGGCCAGCCGGGAACGCTCATCGTCAAGAACCACCGCGGCGATATCACGGTCACCGGCTACGACGGGGCTGTCGTCGTCATCAAGGCCGCTCCGGCCGGACCGGCCGAGGGAGCGAACCGGGGCGCGCAAGGACTGAAATGGATCCCGGACGGAGAAACCCGGCTGAGCGCCGCCGAGGACAACAACGCGGTCACGGTCACGTCCAACTCCGCCTCCAAAACCATCAACCTGCAGATCCTCGTTCCCCGGCGGTTCGACCTGAAGCTGAGCGTCAAAGACAACGGCCGGATCGAGGTCGACAACGTCGCGGGCGAAATGGAATTGAACAATCCCAACGGGCCCGTCCGTTTCGACCATGTCTCCGGCTCGGCCATCGTCAATACCGTCGATGGGGACATCACCGGGCGATTCGTCCTGGTGACCCCGGGCCTTCCGCTGGCCTTCTCTTCGGTTTACGGAAAGATCGACATTTCGTTCCCTCCTGACGCCGACCTGACCGTGAAAATGAAAACCGACGAGGGATCGATTTTCAGCGATTTCGACATCGCCGTGGAAAAGCGGAAAAGCATCTCCGAGCCGGGCGAAAAACCCGGCGGGCGGCGGGTGTCCCTCGAGGAATGGACATCCGGGAAAATCAACAAGGGCGGGACCGACGTTCTCCTAAAGAGCTACGAGGGGAACATCTACATCCGGAAGGCCCGTTCGGGCCGGCCCTAACCTTTTGGGCCCCGTCCCTGTTTATCCGGATGAAGGACATGCGAACCCAAGGAGACAGGACATGAACATGAAAAAACGGATCGCCTTCGGCGGAGGAATCCTCCTTCTGATTCTCACCGCCATGACCCTGCCGGCGGCCGCCGCCCCGAAAAATCTCGACGGCATGTGGGCCGCGACGATTGAACAGGACACCCTCCGGCTCCGCCTGACCTCATTCGATGACCGGGACGAGAACGAATGGTCGACGTCCGTGACGATCGCCCGGAAGGATTGGCCGGCCGTCGAATCCGGAAAGGACTTCTCCTATAAGTGGGAAAAGGACGCCGGGACGATCTCCTTCGAGGGGAAATTCACCGGGAACCGGGGAGCGGGGACGTTCACCTTCACTCCCAACCAGGGTTTCGTCGATTTCCTGGCCGGCCGCCGTATCGGCCGGATTGACGATGAAAAAATCATTTTTCTCTTCCTCGGCAATACCGATAAAAAGTACATCCAGGAGCTGGAACAGCTGGGCTTCGGCGACCTGTCGGCGAACCGGCTGGTCGAGTTAGCCATTCACCGGGTGACAATTCCTTATATCCGGGATTTGCAGTCCCTCGGCTGGCGGGACTTCTCCCTGTCCAAGATCCTGGAATTCAAGATTCACGGGATCACCAAGGCCTACGTCCAGGAATTGAAAGGCCAGGGATTCGGAGACCTTTCGCCCTCCGACGCCTTGAGCTTGAAAATTCATGGGATCTCCAAAGCCTATGTCGACGAGATCCGCTCTTTCGGCTTCAAAGACCTGCCGATCGACGACATCCTCAGCGTCAAGATCCACGGAATCACCAAGGCCTATATCGACGATCTGGTCAAGGCCGGCTTCAAAAACCTGGACCTGGAGAAAATCATCGAGCTGAAGATCCACGGCGTGGACTCCACGATCATCGACGGCCTCCGGAAATCGGGATTTCCGAATCTTTCGCTGGACGACGTTGTCCAGTTCAAAATCCACAGCCTGTCTCCCGAGTACGCCCAAAGCATCCGCAACGCCGGCCTCCCCGACATCGATACCGAGGATCTTCTGAGCTTCAAGATCCACGGCATCACCCCGGCTTTTATCGCCGAGGCCAAAAGCCTGGGCCTCGAAAAGATCGAACCCGACGAGATCCTCACCTTGAAGATCCATGGCTTGACCAAGGAATACATCGATTCAATCCGGGCGGCCGGATTTCCCAAGCTCGACCTTGAAGAAGCCCTGAGCTTCAAGATCCACGGCATCACTCCGGCCTATATCTCCGAGGTCAAACGCTTAGGATTTGAAATCTCCGAGCCAGACGAGATCCTCTCTTTGAAGATCCACGGCATGACCAAAGATTATATCGACTCGCTTCGGGCTGCCGGGCTCCCCAAGCTCGACCTGGAGACGGCCTTGAGCTTCAAGATTCACGGCATCACCCCGGCCTACGTCAAGGAGGTCCGCGGGACCGGTTTGGGCGATCTCTCCGAGGAAACGATTCTGACCTTCAAGATCCACGGGATCGACAAAGCCTACATCGACTATTGCCGCAAGCTCCTCGAAGGCAAGAAGGAGCTGACCGCCCAGCGCGTTATCCAGATGAAGATCGCCGGCATCTGAAGAAAGACGTTTGTGAAATCCCCGTCCCCCTTTCGGGGGCGGGGATTTTTTTTCGCTTTTGACATCGACTTCGGCGATGGCATATGCTTTCGGCTGATATGTCCTTCTCCTCGGCGGACAACGAATTCAAGGCCGACCGTCACGAAACGGACCTGTCCCGCCCCCTGGGCCGGCTCTTCGATCCGCCCGATCTGATCTTCATCATCCTCTTCCTCGCCGCTTTCCTCTTCCTGTTCCGCGGATTCTTTTTCAAGGGCGGCGTTTTCTTCGAGCGGGACGGGACGCTGCTGGAGATCCCGACCCGTCAGCAGGCCGCCGCCCTTCTCCGGGAAGGAAATTTCGCCCTCTGGACGGACGGCCACGGAAACGGCCAGCCCTTCCTGGCCAATCCCAAGAACGCGGTCTGCTATCCGACAACCTGGCTTTATCTTCTCCTGCCCTTTTTCACCGCCTTCCGCTGGCATTACCTGCTCCATACCCTGATCGGCTGGATCGGATTCTACGGGCTCCTGCGATTCTTCCGTCTCTGCAAGCCGCCCTCGTTCCTGGGAGCTTCGCTTTTTGTCTTCAGCGGGATCTTCCTGTCCAATTTCGAATTCTACAATCACGTGGCCGCGTTCGCCTGGACGCCCTGGATCCTGCTCTTCAGCTTCTCGGATTCCTTTGCGGGATTCAAGAAAACGGCCGTCCTGGGCGTTCTCTGGGCCCTCCAGCTCCTGGCGGGAACGCCGGAGGCGGTCATCATCACTCTCGTCCTGGTCCTCGTCCAGGCCTTCTTCCTCCCGGGCAAATCCCTGAAGCGGGCGGCCGCGGTTTGTCTTGCCCTGGTTCTGGGCGTCTTCCTTTCGGCCGTCCAGTACCTCCCCGCCCTCGAAACGTTGAGCCGGACGGAACGATCACCTTCGGAAACCTCGCTTTGGCCGCTGGAGCTGATCCAGCTGCTGAACGTGCCCTTCCCCGGCGTCATGGGCGCCGACCGGGGCCCGGGCCCGGCCGATTTCTGGTCCGGGCACCTTTTCGACAAGGGCGCGCCGCTTTATTACAGCTTCTACCTCGGAAGCGCCGGCCTGCTCCTCTTCCTCTTCGGATTCGCGGTCAAGACGAACCGGGCCGGCCGCGGCTGGCGTTGGCTGTTCCTGATCTTTCTCCTGATGGCCAGCGGCCGATATTTCCCTTTGAACGAAATCCTCATCCGCGTCCCCTTCCTGTCCTCGATCCGCTACCCGGTGAAGTACATGATGGGAGCGATGTTCGTCGCGGCGATCGTCGCCGCCGGATTCTTCGACGACTTTCTTTTCCGAAAGCGGCTCCCGTTCAAGCGCATCAAGACCGGATGGCTGGCCGGGCTGGGAGCCATCGCCGCCCTGACCGCTCTCGTCCCGTTCCTCAGCCGGATCCTATGCGGGATCTTCGTCATCCGCGACGAACGGCTGACGGCCGCCCTGAAAAGCTCGTTCTACGCCGGATTGGCCGTCGCCTCCGTCTCCCTGATTCTCTGGGGCGCCGTCGGCCTGGGGAAGAAGAACACCGGAATCTTCACCGCCCTCTTCCTTCTTCTGGCCGTGGCCGATCCGCTGATCCGGAACCGGGACATCAATCCGGTCGTTCCGGAGTCCTTTTTCGCGCCGCCCGCGCTTCTGGCCGAGACCGGACGCCCGATGACGCTCTACCGCCAGGAGGTCCTCCCCGACGACCTGAGGATCCGGCTCGGCGACGGAAAGCGGGCCCAGAATTTCGTCCGGCAGAGCCTTTACCCCTTCTCCGCGATAAGCAACGGCGTCCGGTATGTCTTCAACCGCGATTTCTTCGGCCTGTACCCGAAGGAACAACGCGAGCTGCGGGCGGCCGCCAACCGCTGGTCGGACAAAATCTTTTTAAAATATCTCCAGTCGATCGGCGGCGATTATCTCATCGGCCCCAATCCCCTCAAAGGTTTGCCGTTCGAGACGCGCACCGTCGAAGGCTTTTCCCTGGCCGTTCAGAGAATTCCCGACGCCCAATCCTTCCCGTATTTCGCCGGAAAAGCCATCGTGGCCCAAACGCCGGCGGAGAAAGAAAAGGCCTTCGCGGCGCCTGATTTCGACCCGCGCTCTGCGGCCATCGTCGACGCCCCCGTCTCCGGCCTGGCCGACCCCGCCGCCGGAATCGAAGGCGAAACCATCCCTATCCTGGAAAGACAAGGCCGGGCCGTTTACCGGATGAAAACCGCCGCGGCGTCGCTCGCCGTCTTCCGGGGGAATTGGGACCCCGGTTGGAAAGGCCGGATCGACGGGAAGCCGGCGCTCGTCCTGAAAGTCAACCTCGGACTCAAGGGCGTTTTCCTCCCCGCCGGAACGCACGAGGTGGAAATCCGATATCTGCCGGGAAGCGTCCTCCTCGGCGCGGCCGTCAGCGGCCTGACGATCCTGTCCCTTTGGACGGCAGGACTGGTTTTCCGGATCCGCTCAAAGCGGCCTGGAAAAGCAGGTAGAAAACCGGCTTGACCAGGGCCCCCATGAAGCTCCCGGTCGCTTCGCCTTGCTGAACGTACCGGAGCAGGCGGGAAACGCTTTCTCCCAAAAGGATCACCGCGAAAACGAACGGGACGGCGTTCCACCAGCCGAAAACCCCGGCCGAGAACCGGATGAGGCCCGACACGACGATGGATGCGGACAGCAGGAAATTGAAGCCGATCGAAACGAGGACCGTGGGACGCGGACGATAGCGTCCGTAGACTTCGAGAAAAGCCTGATGCTCGCTGGATAAAAATCCCCAGAGGGGAGCGAGGGCATAAGCCCTGTCGGAGGCGATGTTAAGCTCACGCTCCCGGGCCGGATCGGCGACAGGAAATCCCGCTCCGCCCTTCCTGAATTTATAGAGATGATAATTCCCCTCGGTCGCGGTTTTCATCAGCGAAAAAGAATCTCCGAGATAGGTGATCCCCCCGGCTCTCACCCACCACCGCTTGGGCGACGGGGCGCGGACCTCGAGGGAATCGCCGCAAAGGGCGTAATCGTCGCTCATCACTTCGATCGGCCGGGGCTCCCTTTTCGCCCGAAAATTGATCGGGGCCAGGAAAAGAGTCCCGACCGGATCGCCCGAGGAGATGTTGATGATCAGGCGGATGACGCCCTCGGCCAAAACCGCCCAGGCCAGGAAACCCAGCCAGGCGGGCATGATCGGGGCCAACTGCCCGCCCCCTCCGGCGAATTGGATGCCGAATAGGACCGAGGGGATCGCGGCGATGGCGATCTCCAGAATCGACGACAACAGCGTGGCCTTGAATGGGCTGAAGTCGAGGGTTTGGGCGAGCCGTTCCTGCCGGTTAGCCGGAAGAAATCCCAGAAAGATCTGCCCTCCGACGGCCAGGGCGTTTTTCCGGGCCTGGTTTCGCTCTTTGCGCAGCCAGCTTTCGAAATCCTTCTCCGCCCCCGGTCCCCAGTCGACGTAAACCCGGCTGACCTGGCCGGGGTCCCAGGGCTCGAGGCCGTAGATCCATTCGCTTCCCGAGGGCCGGGCGGATCTAACCTCGAACAGGTCATCTCCGATTCGAACAGCGGTTCCCGGATGGGTCACCGTCCGTCCGGAGCCCTCCCGGCGCGGACGGAAGTCCGGATGGGGAGCGGGCAGGCGAATTTCCCGGGCGGCCGTCATGGATGATTTTCCGCGGTCACTATATGCCGCTGCGCCGGGGCGAGTCAATTCGGGCCGATTATGCCGTGACCGGGGATTAAGACCTGCTCATCCTCAAGAAATTCCGGAAAATCAAAATCATCCGGCCGCGGACCTTCCTCTCCGTTCTTGAATCCCCGTCACGCCGGAATCGAGGCTGACAGCGGCGGGAATTCGATCCGCCGTTCACTTCCAGCAAAACCGCGATTCCTCTTTTTTTATTTTGCCGCCGGTCCGGCACTTCCGCGTTTCGGGCCGGCCCAGGCGGCGGCGCGGATCCGCCATTTATGGAACCGGAGCTGGCGTCGGAGGAGGAGTTGGTTCGCATTTCCCGCCTGCCGGCCGAGGAATTTCGTGATATTATCGCAGGCCAAGGCAAGCTCGCGTCCGGTTGAATACAAGTAATTCCTGATATAGGAGAATTCCGGGGTCTCGTAATTCGGCCTGATTCTCCGCCAGGCTTCAAAGGCCCGGTCGATCCGGCCGTCCTCCCAATTCAACGCCCCGATGGAGTAAAAAGCCCGATCGCGAATCTCTCCACCGCGCTCGGCCAAGTGGCGATAGATGGCCAAACAGGCATTCCGGTAGGCCGTCAGGGCCTCGTCCACGTTCAGGAAGCCGTTCTTTTTCAAGGCCGCCTGCATCTGTCCGACGAACGTTTTCAGGACATAGGCCTTGACCTTGTCATCATAAACGCCGGGCTTCTGCGCCCAGGACGTCAGGATCTCGGAGGCCTCGGCCTCGATCCCGGCCAGGAGCCGCAGCGTCCGGCGCTCGAAATCGTAAGCCGCGGCCAGGCTGAAGAGAAACTCGGCCGCGGTTATCGTTTTCGGGTGGCGCCTGGCATAGCTCAAATAGGCGTCGTAAATCGGCCGCTTATAATAGAGCTCCTCCAGGGAGTCAAAGGCTTCGGCGAACGGATCGGCTGTAAAGAAGACGCCGTTGAGGTTGGCGGCGATGAACCGCCCGGTGAACTCGGCCAGCGGCGCGGAATCCGGAGGAAAACGGTCGAGATATTCCTTTTTGAACTCGGCGAACTGCTCGATCTCGGATTTCGCCATCCAGGTTTCGAGCCGTTCGGCCGTCCGCTCCGGATCAAAGGCATCCGCGGAACTCGGCAACGCGGATGGAGCGTCGGCGGCCGAAGATTCTCCCCTCATAAGGAGAAGGGTCATCAAGAGCGAATCGGAGGAGCGGTTTTTCGCGGCCGTTCGGACGCTCGCTGCCGGAGCCTTCGTTTCCTCGACCTCCGGCGCGAACTCGGGAAATCCCTGGACGACGGAAAACAGGCCCGGCCCGCGGGCTAGGATCTGCTCGTAGGGGCATTCCCGGTAAAAGATCTCCGGCGCGATAAAATGGGCTTCCGGAGGGACGTCCCTGGAATCCCCGGAACCGGACTTACCGCCTTTTCTTTTGCTTAAACGGGAAAGCTCGACCTCGTCGTCGCGGCTCAAAGTATGGATTTCGAGCTTGTGGCCGTCCTCGAGGCTTTTCTCGGCGAAGGCCTTTTCTCCTTGAGGCAGGCGGAGCTCGCCGGCTTCGATCTTCTCCTGGATCTCCTGTATAGTGAAACGCTTGAGATTCAGGTAGCTCCCCTCCTTCAAGCTACTCGCCCGGAAAGCCGAAAGAAGCATGGCCTTGGCGATTTCGACCTTCTTCTTCATGTCCGCTTCGTCGGGGAAGCGGACCGCTCGGCCGATCGCCTGGGCCGCCGCCTCCAACGCGGCCCTGGCCGTTCCGGCGGTCGTACTGTTTGGCGGGATCGCCTCCTTGGCGATTTCGGCCACAGCTTGACGGATCGTGCCGCTCTCTCTGAAAGCAGACGAGGAAGCCGTCGGATGAGCGATGACTAAGACGGTGAAGAGAACGACATGTGCGGCCAGGGCAATGGCGAACGCGGTCGAAATCCTCGGACCGGCCGTCTTTCCCGCCGCCGTTTCGCCCGGTTCAGCGAACAGGTCGAGCATTTTCCCCCTCTTTGACAAGCCACCGGACGGAATATCTCCGGACGATTCCCACCTCTTCCTCACCCTCCTCGAGGGCGTAGAGCTTGTCCTTGCGAAGGACGCAGACATGTCCGTCTCTATAGAAACGGAGATTCAAGGAGACGCGGCCGAAGAAGCGGCCGTCCGCGTCGAAAATATCGTAAAGCTCTTCCCGGCCCTCCGATGTCCCGTCCCAGGTATGGACGAACAGACGTCCCCGGTCATCAACGAAAAAATTGCCGAAAGCCGGCATATGCGTTCGGGTGACCCTGGGCAGGGTCAATCCCGGAGGGACGTCCGTCGCCCTGTATTTGTCCAGCATAAACTTCGGGATCCGAACCGGATCGTAAAGCTTGACGATTTTCCGGATGAGCCGCCCTCCGGAATCGAAGACCTGGAGCTCGTAGGGCTCGCCGAATCCGTAGATCAGCGAATCCATGGCGTCGATTGTCCAGGAGCCATAGGGACCGAAAGGATTCCCCCCGCTTTTTTGGGGAATTTTCATGATTTCGGAAAGAACCCCGCGCCCCTCCGCGTCCAGGACGATCAAGCGATGCGTCCCGTCCTGCGCGTCTTTCCGCAGATAGATTTTTCCGGCCGAGTCGCAGAGGGCCGAGAACACGATTCCCTGACTCAGCTTTACGGAACGGATAAAGCCGCCGTCGGGAAGAAACCAGGAAAGGCGGCCGGCCGGATCCATCACCATCAGGGATTTCGCCAGGGGATGATAGCTGAGGCCGTAAGGAATGCCTTGGAATTCGCCCGGTCCCTGTCCTGTCCGTCCGATGCTCCAGACAAATCGGCCGGCCTGATCATATTTCTTGACGGCACGGTCCAGGGAATCGAGGACGTAAACATTTCCTTCAGGATCCACGGCCAAGTCTTTCGGATAACTGAACAGATCGCGTTTATTCGTCTTGATCCCCCCGATCGTCCAATCCAAGGAGATCGAAAGAACAGGCCCCGAGTGAATCGGCTCCTTGGGATTCTGCACGACGACAACGTCGCCCTCCCGGGAGATTTTGCCTTTCCAAGGAGGCGTCTGTCCGCTCGCGAAAGAGGATAGAAAGGGAAGAATAAGGAGGGAAAAGAAAATCCTCCGAACGCCGAGTCGACATCTGAAAACGCACATTCGGCCCCCCGCCGATCCGAAATTCCCATTCCCTCGCTTCTCTGTTCATAATATACCTCCGGGAACGCGAGGGCGTCAAACGGCCGGAAAAAACAAAGGGGCGGTTTCCGTCTCCGGCTTTCCGGAGAGCGGAAACCGCCCGTTTATCGGATGAGGGGGAGACCTGCGAGCGTCCCCCGCGCCTTCAGAACTTGTTGACCCGGATCGCCCCGTTGGTGGTATGGAGCTCGATGAGCGGGCCGCCGTTTCCGATCCGCCCTTCGATCCGGTGCCGGGAGCTGATCGTCCCCTGGATGGTCACGGGGAAATCGACGGTCAGGGAGCCGTTGGTCGTCCGGGCCCTGAGCTCGGCGTTGATCGTGCCGGCCAGCTTCAGGTTGACCGAGCCGTTGGTCGTGGAGGCCCGGATGTCGTTTTTCACTTCATCCATTTCGAGGTAGATCGAGCCGTTGGTCGTTCCCGCGTCGACGACGCCCCGGAGGTTGCGGGCCCGGATGGTGCCGTTGGTGGTGTCCAATTCGATCCGGCCGTCGATGCCGTCGGCCCGGATGTCGCCGTTGGTCGTCCCGGCCTTGACGTCGGCGAACGTGCCGGTCAGCTCCAGGTCGCCGTTGGTCGTGTGGACCGATTCAAGGATCACGCCAGCCGGGACTTTCACCTCATAGTTCACGTGCACCCGGAGGTTGCGGAATTTCTCATAAATGGTGTCCACCCGGACGGAGGATCCGAAAGCTTCGACCTCGATCTTCACCCGGTTGAGGTCTTCCTCGCGGCGCCGGGCGACCTTCTTGGCCGAAATCTCGACCTCGTTCCGGTCCCAGGTCGTCACCTGGACGAGTCCGTTGGTGTTCTTGAGGCTGAAGCGGTCTCCGGCCTTCAAAGGCAGGGTTTTATTGAAGGATTCGGTGAATTCCTTGCCGCCGAACATGCCGTCGAAGTCGCCGTCCTCCATGAAATCGCAAGCGGCGGCGCCGAAGGCGGCCAGAACCAGCAAAGCCCCGGCCAGCAGGGTGTTCGTTTTCGTACGAAAGCGCATGGTGTCACTCCTCATTGGCGTTCACAAGGAAAGACGTTAAAAAGGGCGAAAAGGTTCCCCGTAGGGAAATTAATCTTTACGAGTCTCGATAATCGCCGGTTCCGAAAGCGATTCCTGGGGAATCCCGAAGTGGTACCCCTGGAGGTAGTGGACCCCGCAGCTGGCCAGGAATTTGGCGATTTCCGGCTTGTCGACGTGTTCGGCAACGACTTTAATATCGTTGGCCCGGCAGTATTCGACCACGATCCTGATCAGGTGTTGGGCTTTCTCGTCGTGGAGGCACTTCTGGGTCAGACTGCCGTCGATCTTGAGGATGTCCATCGGGAGCTGGATCAGGCGGCTGAAGTTGGAATAGCCTGCCCCGAAATCGTCGATGGCGATCTTGCAGCCATGCTCCCGGGCCCTCTCGAGGAAGGACCGGCAGGCTTCGTTTTCGACCAGCTCGTCCCGCTCGATGATCTCCAGGATCAGCCGTTTGTCCGAGACGGGGCCTTCCTCGAGATACGAGAAGAGAGTCTTCTCGAATTCCGGAAGGAGAAGATCCTTGAAGGTGACGTTCAGGGAGACGTCGCAGGGCGTTTTCCGCAGGGCCGTGAAGGCTTCCTTCAGCATGAACTCGGTGATGTCGGAATCGAGGCCGGTGGAGGTGGCCAGGGAGAGGAACGGGCTCGGCGAGACGTAGAACCCGTCCTGGTCCTTGAGACGGAGGAGGCTTTCAAACCAGACGACCTCGCCGGTGCTCGTGTCGATGATCGGCTGGAAATACGCCCGGCAAGTCTTCCCCTCGAGGTTCCGGGTCAGCGTGCTGTAGAGCTTCAGCGAATCGATGGCCGAATCCCGGATGCTCTCGTCCCCCTTGTAAAGGGAGACGGCCCGGTGGGAGCGAATGCCGTCCTTGAGGGCCAGGTCGGCCTTGGACAGGAAATCGATCCGGGACGCGTCCTCGACGAAGGACGCCCCGAGCTTGATGGCGAGGTGGATATTGAGCTTGCCCCAGGCCATGAACTCCCTCCGCAGGGCGCTGCAGATCCGGTTCAGGAGGACCTCGGCTTCCGGCCCGTCCATCCCTGCCCGCGGGATCAGGAGGCCGAAGTCGTTGCCGCGCAGCCGGTAGAGGGAGTAATTGAACTCCCGGCTCCATTGCTGGAGGTAGCGGGAGATGAATTGCAGGATCTCGTCGAGCATCTCGTACCCGAAGATCGTGCCCAGCTCGCCGAAGTTCTCGATGTGGACGATGGCGAAAAGGAACTGGCGGTCCTTCGGGATGGAATGGATCAGAACCTCGCGGTTCGGCAGCTTCGTCGCGTCGTCATAGCTGAGCTGCATGACCAGCTGGTCGATGTACTGCTCCTTTTGACGCTCGTTGGCGAAGCTCATGAGATACATGACGATGAAGATGACCAGGGCGAGGAGGATCTGCTGGAGCGGCAGGGTGATATTCCAGGCCTCGAGCACGCCGAAGCGGTTCAGGCCGAACATGAGGAGGGCGGTGGCGAAAAAGATCGTCGTCCAGATCGTCCCCCGCTGGACGCCCAGGAGCTGAAGGACGAGAGGCGGAAAGCACAAGAACAGAAGAAGGTAAAAATCCCGGGAATTGGGCAAGATGGCGGCCAGCACGAATCCGGCGATGAGGAACATGACCGACGGGATGATCAAGGCCGACGTCCGGCCGCTCTTGAGGAAAAGAATCAGCAGGACGACCGCGACGGCCGCGCAGGCCAGGTAGATCAGCAGATAGCGGGAATCGCGCAGCTGCAGGTCGATGAGGAAAAAGGTGATCGAGGCGAGGGCCGCCGTGATCAGGCCGGCCGCAAGAAGCGTCCGATGGGATTTTTCGGTGATTCCGGAGACAGCATGGTACCATCCCGTCTCCCGGAAACGAAATCCCTCCGGAAGGGATTCCCGCAGCTTCTTCGATAACATCCTGACCAGCCCTGCTTCCTAGCGTCCGCCCCCCCCGGGACCCAAGCCCCGCCGGCGCTGAAAAGGAACAGACAACGGGCCTATTATACAATTCAACGCCGAAATAGGGAAACGATTTTTTTACCGCGGGCCGGAACCCTCGACCCGGTAGAGCCGCCACCGGGCCTCGGCCGTGACGGGCGTCAGCAGCGTCTTCGGCAGCCGGTGCCCGTGGTGATACGGGGTGCCGTTGACCAGAACGTAGTCGAAGTGAAGGATATCCACGCCCTGAGCATGGTCGGGATACCAGTCCAGCTGGTTCTTCCAAGGCATTTTGAACGGCTCCCGGAAAGCGACCAGGCCGGTGCCATGATAAGCGAAGGGATAAGCCAAATCCGCCCCGCGGAAGATCTGGGCGTAGGCGTAGATTTGGAGGAACGGCCGGTATTTGAAGTACCGGCTGCCCTTGGCGAAATCCAAGCAGAGCAGATGGGCGCCCTTGGGAATGGCGGCAAGGCTCTCCCGGAATCCGGCGAGCTCGGTCCGGTCGAAGGCGATCCAATGCTGCGTCGTGACGAGGAAAAAGGCCAAGACCGCGGCCGCGGCCGCCGATTTCCGAACCGCCGCCGGAACCCGAGGGGCGGGGAGGGCCAGAATCAGGAAGATGAAGAACGGCGCGACCCAACGGCCGGAAACGTAGATCGTGTTCCGGGCCATATCGGGGGCAAAGAAACTGATCACGAAAAGGAGGCCGGCCAGGATCAACAGGTCGGAATCGATCCTTTGTTTGAGCTCTTTCCGGTTGGTAAAGACGGCGGCCGCGATCCAGGCGAGAACGAAGTAAAAGAGGATCGTTTCGAGGTATCCCGCGCCGCCGCCGAAAGCCGAATCGCGGAACCAGAGGGTGAAGAACTTCTCAAACGGCGGGGTGCTCCATTCCGCGGCTTTGTCCAGCTCTGAAGCCGTCTGATAGACGGAAAATTTCATGAACCAGAAAATCGTGAGAAGGCCGGCGGGGATCAGCGTCGCCGCCCGGATGACAAGGGCGCGAAACGGCAGCCGGCGGACCAGGCTGATCAGCCCGAACCAGAGCCCCCCGACAAACAGCCAAAACATATGACTGCCGTAAAGGAGGAACGAAGTCAGGACCAGGAGGGCGATCCAGCCGACGGGCGCCTTGGGATCGCGCCGGGTCGTCAGGAAAAACCAGGCGATGAAAACGGGGAAGCCGACCCAGAAATTCAGGAAGCCCCAGTAAAAGGATATGTTGAAGAGAAAGAGCGAGGCTAAAAGGGCCGTTTCCGGCGGCCGCCGCCTTCGGGCGGCGAGGGTATAGATGGCGATGATCCAGGATGCGGTCATCGCCAGGAGAACCGCCCGGCCGAGGACGGCCAGGGAAAAGACCCGCTCCAGAAGATAGAGAAATCCGTAGCAGAGGGTATTGGGAGCGCCCCAGAGAATGACGAACGGCCCCGAGGCGTCGTGCGCGTGCTCGATCGCCGTCAGGAGCTGGCCGATATGCTGGGGAAGATCCGTCACCGGCGGAAACGGGAGAAGAACGATGGGAACGGCGGCCAGGAGAAAAACGACAACCGCGGAAAAGATTTTTTCCCTCATTTCGGCCCATCTTATTCCCGGTTTCGGAATGATGTCAAGAATAAAGCGAGCGGCCCCGCCCTTGTCTTCCCCCGAGCCCTGTGTTATCGTTTTTTTAAGGAGAATCCGCCCATGAAAAGACGCTTGGTTTCTTTCGCTCTTCTGGCCGCGGCGATTTTCGCTCCCTACGGTCTTAACGCCCAGGACCGGATCCTGGATGTCCCTTACGTCCCGACCAAGTTCCCGGTCGTCGACGAAATGCTGAAAATGGCCGGCGTGATGAAAACCGACCTCCTCTACGACCTGGGCTGCGGGGACGGCCGGATCGTCATCGGGGCCTCCCAGAAATACGGCTCCCGGGGCGTCGGCATCGACCTCGACCCGGCCCGGATCCGGGAATGCGAGGCCAACGCCGCCAGCGCCGGAGTGACCGACCGGGTCAAATTCTACACGGGCGACCTGTTCGAGGCCGACTTCCGCGAGGCCTCGGTCGTGTCCCTCTATCTCCTGACCTCGATCAACCTCAAGCTCCGGCCCCGCCTCCTTCGCGAGCTCAAGCCGGGAACCCGGGTGGTCTCGCACAATTTCGGGATGGACAACTGGAAGCCTGACGCCTCCTCCGAAGTGGATGTGGACGGCATCCGCCATGACGTCTATCTCTGGGTCATCCCGGTCAACGCCAGCGGAACCTGGACCTGGACGATGAAGCTCGACGGAAAAACGACGCCGGTGACGGCGACCCTGGCCCAGAAGTATCAATACGCGACGGGAATGGCCTCCGTCAATTCGACCGATACGGAAATCAAGGAAGCCAAGATCCAGGGCGATCAGGTCCGCTTCAATTTCGACGCCGCCGTCGGGGGAAAACCGGTGACGTTCGCCTTCGAGGGCAAGGTCAACGGGCATACCGTCAACGGAACAATCAGGGCGACGATCGACGGAAAAGCCGAGGCCTGGACCTGGAAGGCCAGCCGGAACCCAACCACGGAAAAAGCGATCGACGAGCCGCCGATCGAAGATTAGGCCGTTCGAACCTCGACGATTTCGCCGACCTTCATAACGCTATCCCGAAAGGCCCTGGCGCGGGCAACGTTCGCCTCCAGATGGAAGCTGAGATACGCGGTCTCCCCTTCTTTCTGAAACGCCAACTCCTCGAGTTTCAGCCGGGCGGCCGCGGCTTCCCGCCGCAGCTCATCGACCGAGGCGATGGACGCAACCTTGAGCCGATAGTGAAAAACGGACCGGTGGGGGATCAAGCGTTCGATGAAGGGGAACGCCATCAGCGTCACCACCAGGATGAGAGTATAGATCGCCGCCACATCATATAAACCGGCGCCGATGACGAGGCCGAGGCCGGCCACGGCCCAAAGGGTCGAGGCGGTCGTCAGGCCGTGGACATGCCCGTGGGCCTGGATGATCGTCCCGGCCCCGATGAATCCCATTCCGGTGATGACCCCCGCGGCGATCCGCAGCGAATCGGCCGATCCCGGAGGGGCCGAGCCGAGCATGATTCCGGACAAGGCCATCATCATCGTCGAGCCGGCGCAGATGAGGATGTTGGTCCTCAAACCGGCGGGTTTTCGACTGGATTCCCGCTCCCATCCGACGATTCCCCCGAAAAGAACGGCCAGGACGAGCTTCAATACCACATCGAGCATGACGGCTCCTTTTTTCCATCCTGCCATAGGGTGGGAAGGGAGTCAAACGGCTCATCGATTCAAGATTAAAAATCGCTTGACATACTGTATGTCATATAGTATAGTTTATCGCACATTAGAGTTTATTAACGTGCTTTAAGCCAAAATAAGCGAAAAGAGGCGAAAAATGACGGAAACGGAGCTCGGCACCCTCGAGACCGAAATGAACCGGGGATTTCTCCAGATTCTCGTCCTCGCCCTCCTCGAACACGATTGGTACGGATATTCCATGGTCAAGCACATCGAGGGGATGGGGTACAAAATCGAGGAAAACACGCTTTACCCCCTTCTCCGCCGCTTGGAGAAAAACGGCTGGATCGCCGGCCGCTGGAAGCTGGGCGACGATCGACCGCGTAAATTTTACGCCATCACAGCCGAGGGCCGGAAGATGAAAGCCGGCCTGCTGGACCTTTGGAAAAAGCAAAACCGGATTCTTGAAGGCATCGCCAAGGAGTACGACCATGTCCGCTAAGCTCGAAACCTACTTGGAAGAGATCGGCCATTACCTCGCCGTCGGCCCCGGCCGGGAGGAAATCCTCTCGGAAATCCGGAGCCACATCCTGGAGAAGGCCGAAGAATCCGGCGGTGGAGAAGCCGCGCTCGAACACGCCATCGCCGGCTACGGGTCTGCCCGTCGCGTCGCCGAACGATACCTGGAGGGCCGGGAAATCATCGCCCCGGCTTTCCAGAGGCACTTGTTCCGATATACCGCGATTCTCTTCGCCATCCACTTCGGCCTGACCGTGGTCGCGGTGATCTTCGGCAAGACATTCGTCATCTTCCCCTTCGTCTTAGTGCCGCGGATGGACGTCATCGACGCCTTGATGTACCTGCCTATGGCTTTCCTGGCCGATCTCGGGCTTGTCGCCCTGATCCTCCATCTCGTCACCCGGAGTAAAAAAGACATCAAGCTCCCCTGGTTCCATTTCAGCGCCGAAGCGGAAAAAACCGCGCGGCAGGCTGTTTCGGAACGGCCCGGACGCATCGCCGGCCCCATCGCCGGAACGCTGGCGATGCTCGCCCTCACGGCCGCGGGCCTTTACGTATATTCCCGATTCGGGACGATTTTCGGCGTCATCCTTGATATCAGAAATTCCTGGGATTTCCGGCCGTTTTTCACCTCCGAAGCCGGCCGGACGCTCTCCCTGGTTCTGATCGCGGCCTGGGGCATCGGGACGTTCATCAGCTTCTCCCGGATTTTCAGCAAATCCCGCTGGATCAACGTCGTCTCCGATGTCGTCTCGCTGGCCGTCGTCGGGGTGTTTCTCCGCGTGCCGTTCGACGAGGTTTTTATCTATCCCTCCAGCGAACACGTCCGGTCGATCATCAAGAACAGCGCATTTGGGCTTCTCATCTTCATCGCCCTGATGGTGACGATCGACCTGCTAAAAAACCTGGTTCTCCTCGGGAGGGCTAAGATGCCGGCGAAACGATGAATGCCTTCGCTTCGTTAAGGATGGTATAATGGAATCCAGAACGGAGCGGAATATGACACAAATCAAAATGAAAGGCATAGGTCTTGCGGCGGCGATACTTCTCACCCTAGCCGCCCCCCTTCTCCGGGCCCAGAACGCCCAGCCGATCCAATACACCGACGACGAGCGGAACACGATCGACGTGGTGAAAAAGAACCGCAATGCGGTCGTCTACATCACCAACATCCAGCTCATCCGGGATTACTGGTACGGCTCGGAGGAAAAGATGCCTCGCGGGTCGGGCTCGGGTTTCGTCTGGGACAAATCGGGCCATATTGTCACGAATTTCCACGTCATCGATGAAGGCGTCGAATTTCTCGTCACGCTCCCCAACCAGGAGCAACGCCAGGCCAAGCTCGTCGGCAAGGACGAATCCATGGATATCGCCGTCCTTAGAATCGGGGGCAGCCTGTCCGATCTTTCGACCATCACTCCGGGGGCGTCCCGCGATCTCGAAGTGGGACAGAAGGCCATCGCCATCGGCAATCCCTTCGGATTCGATTATTCCGTGACCAAGGGCATCGTCAGCGCCCTGGGCCGGAAAATCGAAGGAGCTGGCGGCGTCACGATCCGGAACGTGATTCAGACCGACGCCTCCATCAATCCGGGCAATTCCGGGGGGCCGCTTCTCGATTCCTCGGGCCGGCTGATCGGGATGAACACCATGATTGTTTCGCCGCAGGGAGCCCAGGGAGGCTCCGTCGGCGTCGGCTTCGCCATCCCCGTCGACACGATCAACAAAATCGTTCCGGAGATCATCAAGTACGGCCGGGTGATCCGGCCCGGTTTGGGCGTTTCCTTCGTCTATGACGCTTATGCCCGCCGGGCCGGCGTCACGGGCGCCGTCATCGAACAAGTGAACTCCGGTACGCCGGCCTACGACGCCGGGCTCCGGGGACTGAGCCGGGACCGCTACGGGCGCCTGTTGATCAACGACGTCGTCACGGCCATCGACAAAACCCCGGTCAAATCCTACGACGACCTGTTCACCGCCCTGGAGAATTATAAAATCGGCGACACCGTGACCCTGACCGTGGAGCGCAACGAAAAAGCCCGGCCGGTCCGGTTCAAGCTCGTGCGCGATTGATCGCCGCCCGGACCTCCGCCGGCCGGGTCGAGCCCGGCGTCTTCTTCCGTTCGACGGATTCCTGAACAGAAAAGACGGCCGAGACATCGGCCTCGAACGCCGGATGAATGGTTTTCAATTCATCGAGCGTCAGGGCATCGCACGTTTTCCCAAGATTCTCCGCCCGGGCCACGACCGCCCCGACCGTGCCGTGGGCATCCCGGAACGGCAGTCCCTTGGCCGTCAGGTAATCGGCCAGATCGGTGGCCAGGAGCGAAGCGTCGGGGCGGGCCGCGGGGCCGTCGGTCCGGGGCCGGATGAGCTTGAGGGCGGCCTCAAAGACATGGAGGACCCGGCCGGCCTCCTCGGTCCCCTCCCGAAGCGGGCGCTTGTCCGCTTGCAGATCCTTGTTGTATGTCGAGGGCAGCCCTTTCAGCGTCATCATCAAGCCAATCAATCTCCCGACGGCCGCGCCGGACGAAGCCCTGACCAGCTCGAAAATATCCGGATTTTTCTTCTGGGGCATAAGGCTTGAGGAGGTCGCCAGACGGTCGTCCATTTCGATCAGCCCGAACTCGCGGGTGGCGAAAATGATGAAATCTTCGGCGTAGCGGGCCAGATCCAGGTGAAGGACGGCCAAAGCGTACAGGACATCCAGGAGAAACGACCTGTCCGAGACCGCATCCATCGAATTCGCCGTCGGCCCGGCAAATCCGAGGTCGGCGGCCAGGGAATCGCGATCGATGGGGACTGTCGAGCCGGCCAGGGCGCCCGATCCCAAGGGACAGAGATCGAGACGCCGGAGGGTCTCTTCAAAGCGCGATTTCGCTCGATCCAGGGGTCCGAGAAGCGATAAGACATAATGGGCGAACAGCACGTATTGCCCCGGTTGAAGATGGGTGTAGCCGGGGATGATGACGCCGGGATAGGCGGCGGCCAGCTCGACGGCCGCCGCCCGAATCCGGCCGATAGCCCCGGCAATCTTCGGGATTTCGGTTTTGAGATAAAGCTTCTCATCGGCCGCGACCTGCTCGTTCCGGCTCCGTCCGGTGTGAAGCCGGCGGCCGGGATCTCCGACCTCCTCGGTCAGGAGAAGCTCCACGGCCGAGTGGATGTCCTCGAACCGGTCGAGGTTCTCGCCCTCGGCGATCCGGCGGCGGACCCGCTCCAAGCCGGTCAGGATCCTCTCGAGCTCGGCCGCAGTCAGAACCGAGGCTTTGGCCAGGGCCCGGGCGTAGGCGGCCGAAGCGGCGACTTCCGCCTCGGCTAGAAAAGCGTCCTCATGAATCGAGGCGTTGAAGGCCTCGAACAACGGGTCTCGGGGACCCGCCATCCTCCGCGACCAGATGTTCATTGGCCGTTCCTCAGGAAATCCGTGACCTTCTTCCCCTGCTTGGCCGTGATCACGTGATGGGCCTTAAGGCGGATGGCGTTGATGGCGATGAATCCCCGGGAATCGGTCTGGTCAAAGCCCCCTTCGATGTCCATGCTCGACAGGCTCCGGTCGTACAGCGAGCTGGGCGACTCGCGGCCCAGGATCGAGACGTTGCCCTTGTAAAGGGACAGGCGGACGGTCCCGTCGACGATCTCCTGGCTCTTGTTGATCGCGGCCGTGAGGAAATCCATCTCCGGGGAAAACCAGAATCCGTTGTAGACATATTCGGCAAACCGCGGAGTGAGCGTGTCCCGGAGCCGCATGACTTCGCGGTCCATGGCCACCCCTTCGATGTCCTTGTGGGCGGCCAGGAGGATGGTCAGCCCGGGGGTCTCGTAGACGCCGCGGCTTTTGATCCCGACGAAACGGTTTTCGACCATGTCCACCCGGCCGATCCCATTGGCCGCCCCGGCCTTGTTCAAGTAATAGAAGAGGGCCAAGGGGCCGGAAATGGTTTGGGCATGGGTTTGATCGATGACTTCGACGGGGACGCCGTCCTTGAAGCGGATGACGATGATCGTCGCCCGATCCGGGGCGCGCTCGGGACTGACGGTCCAGCTGTAGACGTGCTCGGCGGCCGGGGCGGCCGGATCCTCGAGGACGCCGGACTCGTGGCTGATGTGGATCAGGTTGGCGTCCTCGCTGAACGGCTTGCCGCGGGAAGCCTTGACCTCGATCCCATGCTTCTCGGCGTAGTCCAGAAGATCCGGCCTCCCCTTGAAGGCGGCCAGGAATTCCGGGTCCTTCCAGGGCGAATAGACCTTGAGCTTCGGGTCCAGGGCGGCGTAGCTCAATTCGAAGCGGACCTGGTCGTTGCCTTTTCCCGTGGCCCCGTGGGCGACGATGTCGGCCCCGGCGGCGTGGGCCGCGGCAACCTGGGCCTTGGCGATCAGCGGACGGGCGAGCGACGTTCCCAGGAGATAACGGCCTTCATACACGGCGTTGGCCTTGACCGCGGCGAAGACGTAATCGACGACCAGCTCTTCCTTGAGGTCGGCGACGACAGCCGACGAAGCGCCGGTGGCCAGGGCTTTGGCCTTGATCGCCGCGAAATCCTCGGCCTGGCCGACGTCGCCGATGAAGGCGATCACCTCGTGGCCTTTTTCGACCAGCCATTTGAGGATGACGGAGGTATCGAGCCCTCCGGAATAAGCGAGAACGATTTTCGACATGACAAGCTCCTTGATGAAATCGGACGGTTTGAGTTTCGGCCTGTCGGCCGGAGGGAAGAGGGTGCGAACGTTTATGAGCCCTGGAGCAGGGCTCGGAACTCGCGGGCCAGGGCGGTCCGCCGGGCCTCGGTGTCGACGACGACCAGCACGGTGTCGTCCCCGGCGACCGTTCCGAGAATCCCCGGCTTGTCGATCGCGTCGAGCAGCGAAGCGACGCCGCTGGCGTTTCCGGGGTGGGTCTTGATCAGGACGAGGTGCGAGGTGTCCTTCACCCCGACCACGAAGTTGCGGAACATCACGGCCAGGCTTTTTTCGATCGATTCGGCCGGCGGCCCGCCCGTCGGCTCGGCGGTGTAGGCGTAGGCGCCGCCTTCGACCCGGGCCTTGGCCAGGCCCAGCTCCCGGAGGTCCCGAGAAATCGTCGCCTGGGTGGTCCGAAAGCCGCGCCGGCGGAGGGCCGCGGCGAGGTCTTTCTGGCCGGCGGCCGGGCGGTCCCCGAGGATTCCGCGGATCGCCGCCTGCCGGACCGTCTTTGCATTCTTATTCATTAGAAATGCATATTTATACGTTTCTCCCGCCGTTGTCAAGCGATTTTTTTATTGACAGGCCGGGGGCCCGTCCTTAAGATGGGCGCCATGGACGTCGTCCTGGCCTCCCAATCCCCGCGCCGCCGGGAGATCCTCAAGCGGATGTTCCGCGATTTCCAGGTGGTTCCCAGCGGCGTAGACGAAACCGTCCTCGACCGGTCCGACCCGGTCGAGTTCGTCCGGGAAGCGGCCGAGCTCAAGGCCCGGGACATCGGCGTCAAATTCCCCGAAGCCCTGGTCATCGCCGCCGATACGATCGTCTGCCTGGAGCGGGAGCTCTTCGGCAAGCCGAAGAGCCGCGAGGAGGCGGCGGCGATGCTGGCCCGGCTGTCCGGCCGCCGCCACCGGGTCCTGACCAGCCTCGCCCTCTTCCGAGCTTCGGACGACCGCTGCCTCGTCAGCTACGAGACGACATACGTCACGTTCAAGCCCCTTGCCGGCGAAGACATCGAGGCCTATCTCGACCGGAACGCCTACGCCGACAAGGCCGGAAGCTATGCCGTCCAAGATGTCGGGGAGACATTCGTCGAGCGTCTCGAAGGCGACTACGATAATGTCGTCGGCTTTCCCTTCAAGCGTTTCAAGAAAATGCTGAAGGAATTCAAGGCTCCGGAAATCGACCTGGAGATCACCGGGATCGCTTTCCCGAAGAGCTGGCCGGTTGGACGGATCAAGGACAAGGACGTCTGGGTCCCGGGCGCCGTCGTCGGCGACAAGGTCCGGGCCCGGCTCCTCCGCCGGAAGCCGGCCGCGGCTAAGATCACCAGGCTTCTCGAACCGTCTCCCTGGCGGATGACCGCTCCGTGTCCCCATTTCGGGCCATGCGGCGGATGCGCCTTCCAGAACCTGGACTACGCCAGACAGATCGAGCTCAAGGCCGGATATCTCCGCCGCGTCCTGGAAAAGGACGGGCCGCCGGGGGCCGTCGAGGCCCTCGAGCCTTTCCTCCCTTCGCCGGCCCTCTTCGGCTACCGGAACAAAATGGAGTTCGCCTTTTCCGGTCCCGGCGGCGACATCCGCCTCGGACTCCGGGAGCGGTCGCTGCCGCTCGGAAAAGCGCGCAAGCGAACGATCGGCCTTCGGACCTGTCCCCTCTTCGGACCCGCGGCCGACCGCATCCTCCCCTCGGCCGCCGCCTTCGCCGAGACCGACGGCCGGCCGGGCTTCGACCCCATGTCGAGGAAAGGATTCTTCCGGAACCTCGTCCTGCGGGAAGCAAAAAACACGGGCGAGGTGATGGTCATCCTCGTGACCCGGAGCGGCGAGCTGGCCAAGGGAGGGGAATGGGCCGAAGGATTGATCGCCGGCGTCCCGGCTGTCCGGAGCGTCTGGCGGGTCGAGAACGACCGCGAGGCCGACCTCGTCGAATACGGAAAGGAAACGCTGCTGGCGGGCGCCGCCGGCATCGAGGAGGAGCTTTCCGGCCTTTCATTCCGAGTGGGCCCAGGATCGTTTTTCCAGCCCAATCCGAGGGCCGCGACCGTCTTCTACGAGAAGATCGCGGCCCGGGCGGCCGAGACCGGATCGAAAAAAGCCGTCGGCCTCTTCTGCGGGGCCGGAGCAATCGAGCTGTTTCTCGGCCGGACGGTCGAAGAGGTCGTCGGCATCGATTCCGAGGAGTCGAACATCCGGAACGCCGCCGACAACGCCGACCGGAACGGCCTTCCCAACGTCCGCTTTATCGCCGGGTTGGTGGAAAAATCGTTAGCGCGGCCCGAGCTGGCGGGCGTCGACCTCGTCGTCCTCGATCCGCCGAGGGACGGACTCCACCCCGATGCCCTGGCCTTGATACCGGCCCTGAGGGCGTCGAACCTGATCTACATGTCTTGCAACCCGGCCACCTTCGCCCGGGACATCCGGGGATTGGCCGCCTCGGGGTATCGTCCGGCGCGCATCGTGGGAGCGGACTTCTTCCCCCACACGCCGCATTTCGAAGTGCTGGGTTTTCTCGCCCGCTGACGATTATGTATTTTATTCTTTGACCCGGATGACGAACAAATTGTCCTTGGAGAGGAACGTCTCGAGCCGGACAAACTCATAGCCCGCCTGGCGGGCTTCGCGCTGGATTTTTTCCTTGGATGTGTATTCACTTTCCGGCATACCCGGATCTTTCTTGGCGTCCGGATCCAGGATGGCCACGATCGCGCCCGGTTTGAGGGCCGGGATGAGATTCTTGAGAAGCTCCACGGGTTGGGCGAGATGATGATAAGTCAGGACCATGATGACGGCGTCGAGGGAATTCTTCGGAAACAAGGGATCAGCGACTTCGCCGAGGATCACCTCGGTGTTGGCCAGGTTCGACCGTTTCAGCCGCTCCCGAAGATAATCGAGGCTGTTCGAATTGATGTCCTCCGCATAGACTTTTCCCGTCGGCCCGACCCGGTCGGCTAGGTAGACGGTATATCGGCCGCGGCCGGCGCCGACCTCGCCGATGGTCATCCCCGGCTTGATGCCGAGGGCGTCCATGACCTTATCCGGGGGCTGCCTCTCGTTATCCGATTTTTCCCAGTAATCGGAAAGACCGCTCTGGGCTGAAAGGCCGATCGCAAAGACCGCCAGACAGGCGATCACCTTCGAAAAACGCGCGAGTCCGTGACATGGCTTCATTCGAATTCCTTTGAACGCGATTTTATCAATAAATAAACCTCAAGCGTCGCCATTCCGTTTCGCTTAGCCTGCACGAATCATGCCATGCCGTGTCCAGGGACGGGGGGCTTTTTAGGAGACGGGTCGAGGAAAAAGCATGCTAATAATTTTACATTTTTTTCTGTTATGATGTTGGACGGAGGGAATCCATGGCCGCCAAATTCGACGCCGCCCGGTTGAAGCGGCTGATGTCCGCAGAACGCCGGACGGAGCTTCCGCCCGGCCCGATCCTCGAAAAAATCGGCCTTCGAGCCGGACAAACGTTCGCCGATATCGGGGCGGGCCCGGGATTTTTCGCCCTGCCCGCGGCCGAAATCGTCGGGCCTCAAGGCCGCGTTTTCGGATTGGACGTCAACGAGGTCATGCTCGTGGAACTGCGGAAAAACGCCGCCCGCAAGAAGCTCTCCAATATCGAAATTTGCCTGATCCCGGAGGAAGGAGGGGGCCTTCCCGCTGGAACGGACTTCTACTTCCTGGCCAACGTCTTCCATGAAATCGACGACCGGACCGCCTACCTCCGCGACCTCAGGAAGCGCATGTCCGAACGTTCCCGGCTGGTGATCATTGATTTCCTGAAGAAGAAAACCAAGCATGGGCCGCCGCTTCCCCATCGGATCCCGCTCCAGGTCCTTCGCGAACTCCTGGCCGAATCCGGTTTTGCCGTTGAACGCGTGTTCCGTCCGAATGACGAGGAATACGGCGTCGTCGCCCGCCGGGCGCAGGGAGGATGTCGATGACCGCGTCGAAAATCCGCTGGGGAATCCTGAGCACCGGAAAAATCGCCCATCAGTTCGTCCAGGGCCTCCGTCACCTTCCGGAAGCCGAGGTCGCGGCCGTCGGTTCGCGGACGGCGGAGGCGGCGGCGAAGTTCGCCGATCAATACGGCATTCCCCGGCGGCACCCAAGCTACGCCGCCCTGGCCGCCGATCCCGAAGTCGACGTCGTCTACATCGGCACGCCGCACAACCTCCACGCCGAAAACACGATCCTTTGCCTCGAAGCGGGCAAAGCGGTTCTGTGCGAAAAACCGTTCGCCCTGAACGCCGCCCTGGCCGAGAGGATGATCGCGACCGCCCGGGCCCGCAGCCTCTTTTTGATGGAGGCCCTCTGGACCCGGTTTCTGCCGGCGGCGATCGAGCTGCGCCGTCTCGTCAATGAGGGCGTCGTCGGCGAGCCCCGCATGTTGGAGGCGAGCTTCGGCTTCACGGCGCCGTATGACCCTGCCGGCCGCCTCTTCAATCCCGAGCTGGGCGGAGGCGCCCTTCTCGACCTGGGGATCTATCCCCTCTCGATGGCTTATTTCCTGTTCGGGAAACCCAACCGGATCGTCAGCCTGGCCGACCTCGGGAAAACGGGAGTCGACGAACGGGCCGGCGTCGTCTTGAGCTATCCCGGAGGCCGGATCGCCGTCCTCCATTTCTCCCTCACAACCGACCTTCCGACCGATTTGACGGTCATGGGCGCCGCGGGACGGATCCGGGCCCACGCCCCCATTTTCCGCCCGGACGCTCTGACGATCACCAAACCCCTCTTTCCCCGGGCCGGACAAAGCCGGACGGCGATCGTCGCCCGGAGAGTCTTCCGCCAGCCGTGGGGCGCCCGGCTGAAAAAACACCTTCCCGTGGAAACCAGCCGGACCGTAAAGATGCCCTATGCCGGCAACGGCTATAACTATGAGGCCGCCGAAGTGATGAGGGTTTTACGAGAAGGCCGGACCGAAAGCCCCCGGATGCCGCTCGACGAATCCCTGGAAATTATGCGGACGATGGACAAAATCCGGGCCCTCTGGGGATTGAGGTATCCGGGGGAGATTGACAATTCCGCCGGCCTCCCCTAAGTTAGGGGAACCGTTCACTTCCTTAGAGAGACGCCAGTGAAACAAGAGCTTCTTAGAAATCTCCCCTCCGTCGATTCGCTTCTCGCCCGGGACGACATCTCCGAACTGGCCGACCGTTTCGGCCGGGAAGCCGTTTTATCCGCCCTCCGCGGGACTCTCGATAAAGTCCGGGCGTCCCTGATGGCGGGAGACGCCGTCGAAGCCGGAGCCGAGGCGATCGCGGCCGCGGCGGCCGCGGCCCTCGAAGACAAATTCGCCCCGACGCTCCGCCGGGCGATCAATGCCACCGGAATCCTGATGCATTCGGGCCTGGGCCGGGCGGTCCTATCCGAAGACGCCAGGGCGGCTTTAAACGAAGCCGCCCGCGGCTATTGCACCCTCGCCCTCGACATCGATTCCGGGCGCAGGGGAAGCCGCGATGAGCACGTGGCCGGGCTCCTCCGGGAGCTGACCGGAGCCGAAGCGGCGACCATCTGCAACAACAACTCGGCCGCGACCGTCCTTGTTCTCAACACGATCGCCCGGGGCAAGGAGGTCATCCTCTCGCGCGGCCAGATGGTCGAAATCGGCGGATCGTTCCGCATGCCCGAGGTCATGGCCATGAGCGGGGCGATCCTCCGAGAGATCGGGACGACCAATAAGACCCATCTCCGCGATTACGCCGGGGCGATCGGCCCGGAAACGGGAGCCATCCTCCGGGTTCATCACAGCAATTACCGGATCCTCGGCTTCCATTCCGAGCCGTCGATCGAGGAATTGACCGCCCTGGGCCGGGAGCGCGGCGTCCCGGTCATCGACGATCTCGGGAGCGGAGCTCTGGTCGACCTGGCAGCCTACGGACTGGGATCGGAACCGCTCGTCAAGGCGAGCATCGCCGCGGGGGCCGACATCGCTTGCTTCAGCGGCGACAAATTGATCGGCGGGCCGCAATCGGGCCTCATCGTCGGAAGAGCGGATTGGATCACCAAAATCAAGAAGAATCCCCTGGCCCGGGCTTTTCGCTGCGGCAAGTTAACGCTTGCGGCCATGGAAGCGACCCTGAAGCTTTTCCTTTCGCCCGAAACCCTGCCGGTCCGGCACCCGATCTACCGGATGTTGGCCCAGCCGGTATCGGAGATCGAGCGCCGGGCCGGACGCGCGGCCAAGACGCTGGCCAAAGTCCTCCTTCCGCCGGAATATGAATTTTCCGTCGTCGACGGCGGGTCCCAGGTCGGAAGCGGCGCCGTCCCGGTGGAAACCATCCCGACGAAGCTTCTGGCTCTTCGGGTCCGCGGCATGAGCGCCGACGAGATCGGGCGGAAGCTCCGTCGCGGGAAACCCGCCGTCTTCACCAGGATCCAGGACGGGGCCGTGTTGTTCGATTTCCGGACCGTCGCCCCCGAGGAAGACGGCGACCTCCGCGACGCCATCAGTAGAGGGGTCAGATAAAGAGAGGGATAAGAAATAGTGCTTCCCCATCGCCGGTTCAGATATTTTCTATTCGGCCTCTATTTCTTTCATGTCCTTCATGTCCTCGAAGAATTCTGGGGGGATTTCCGGGCGATCGGCATCATGGGACGGGAAATCTTCCTGGGGATCAACGCCATCCTGCTTGCAATTCCGCTGCTGATCATCATCTATGCCTTGGAAAACGACCGGACGGCGCTCATTCTCGTCCGGATTTACGCCATCATCATGATCCTCAACGGGCTGGGGCACGGCGCGGCGACGCTAATTTCCGGGCGATATTTCGGCTTCGCCGCGGGCGCGGTGTCGGGATTGGGGCTGATTGTGTTCGGCGTCCTGACCTTGAAAGAAAGCAAATGATCGACCTCGAGAAACGAAAGAAAATCATGGGGCGGTCGATCGCCCTCGGCCATTGCATCTGCAATCCCAAGGATCCCTGCCCCTGCGACCTGTTCAAGCGGAAAAACGTCTGCCTCTGCGCCGGCGAACGGGAAGCGGACGCCGCCGAGGACGTCCCCCTGACCCAATTCGTCGAAAACGCCGGCTGCGCCTCAAAAATCAGTCAGGAGGATTTGAAAAAAGCCCTGGCCGGCCTGCCCCGCCCGGCCGATCCCAATGTCCTCGTTTCGGCCGAAACCTGCGACGACGCCGGCATCTACAAAATAGACGACGAGCGAGCCCTCGTCCAAACCGTCGACGTCTTCACGCCGATCGTCGACGACGCCTATCTTTTCGGCCGGATTGCCGCGGCCAATTCCGTCAGCGACGTTTACGCCATGGGTGGACGGCCGCTGACCGCCCTTTCCATCGTCGCCTTCCCCATCGAGCGCGTCTCGCCGCGCGTCCTCAACCAGATGATGCAGGGGGGAGTCGACGCCCTGGCCGAATGCGGAACGGCCCTGCTTGGCGGCCACAGCATCAAGGACAAGGAAATCAAGTTCGGCTTCGCCGTCACCGGCCTCGTCCATCCCGGCCGGATGATCACCAACGACAAGGCCCGGCCGGGCGATATCCTCATCCTGACCAAGCCCATCGGCACCGGGATCATCAGCTTCGCCGCCCAGATCGGCCGGGCCGAAAAGGCCTGGACCGAGGCGATCGGCCGGTCGATGGCCCGCCTCAACAAGACGGCCGCGGAAACGATGATCGAAGCCGGCATCCGTTGCGCCACCGACGTCACCGGCTTTGGCCTCCTCGGCCACCTGGGGGAAATGGCCGTCCAAAGCGGCGTCGCGGTCGAGGTCAAAGCGGCCGACGTTCCGGTATTCGACGGCGTCCGGGCCCTCGTTTCGGCCGGGGTCGTCAGCGGCGGGATCGAGCGCAACCGCGAATATTCCGGCCGCTTCGTCCGGCGCGGTCCGGGTGTTTCCGAGGATGCCGAAATCATCCTCTACGACCCCCAGACCTCCGGCGGAATCCTGATGTGTGTTCCCGAAGCCGCGGCCGCGGCGGTTCTCCAAACGCTTCGAGAACGCGGAGATGCCGAGTCCGCCGCAATCGGGCGTGTGCTGTCGGGCAAAGAATCGTATATCATGATCTCATGAGCCCTGCCTCCGACCTCGAAAAGCCCCATCTCATCATCGGCACCGCCGGCCACATCGACCACGGCAAAAGCGCCCTGGTCCGGGCCCTGACAGGCATCGACCCCGACACCC
>Ga0316628_100000057_pt1 | contig 62447 bp, 60 predicted proteins | sample OWC_Aug_M2_C1_D5_FD_207648 | JGI IMG/M metagenome (GOLD analysis project Ga0316628, IMG submission 207648) | Wetland soil microbial communities from Old Woman Creek delta, Ohio, United States - OWC_Aug_M2_C1_D5_C | ecosystem: Environmental > Terrestrial > Soil > Wetlands | place: USA: Ohio...
CCGGGCAGTAGGAATAAGCCGTGACGTGAAAGCGGGAACGGTCATGAAGTTCGAATATTTCCACCATCAGCCTGGCGGTCGCATGGTCATAGAAATCGGAAGAGAGATAGCCCAGGCGAATCTTGTCATTGGGCGGGCGATTGAAATCAAAGCCGAGTTTGTCGCCGAGGGAGATATAGGGCCGGAACCGGATATGCGCGTATTTTTCCGCGCAGCGCCTTTGTTCCGATGCGGTCGCGCCTGGTAGTGAAAGAAAGGCGATGGGGCGAGGAAGGTCTTTGTCGTCTGGCGGCGCCTCCTCCATGACAACATGGCGAGCGGATTGAATACCCCAATGCAGATTGCCCCATGCGCATTGCAGCTGCAACTGGGGAAGCATCTGTGCCAGGGCAGTGCGAAAGCACGATTCAGCCTCTTCCGCCCTGCCAAGCTTTCGAAGCACCAGGCTTTTCTGGTGGTAGGCTTCAGCAAAATATTGCCTGATCTCTATTGCTTCATCAAAACACCGCAGCGCATCACTCAACCTGCCTTGGTCGTGCAGCATCGAGCCCAAGTTGTAACGGGTGGCGGCCATCTCCGGCCTGATCGAGATGGCCCGCTTCAGGCAATGCTCAGCCTCGTCGTGCAGGCCCTGCTGCCATAACGCGATGCCCAAGTTATCAAAAGCCTCTGCAAAATCCGGGTTGAGGGCCGTCGCTTGCCGAAAATATTTTTCCGCCTCATCGAATTGCCCCGCATTCAGATATTGGTCCCCCTGGCTCTTGAGCGCGGCGCTTTCCTTCAGGCGCGCGGCATGCGCTTCCGTGGCGGTCTTGGTCGCGTCACGCGGGGATTTCGGGGCCGCGGTGCGAGGCTTGAACCAGTTGAACATAGTATGCTTTGCAGTGACGGGGAACTAGCCGTGCCATTTCCCTTTGGATTCTTCCATCATTTGAACATAGGCGCTTTCCAGGTTGCGGGTAAAGCGCGTGCTGTCGAACAAGGGCGCGGTATCCCGCTTGGCAATGATCTTGCGGCGAATCGCCGCAAGATTATTGCGGTCGGTGGCGAGATTAAGTGCAAGCCGGCTATAGTCGGCCAGATTATACGTGATTAGCTCAGGAACGCCCAAGGCGGTGAGAAGGCTCCCTGCCACGCGCGACGAAAAAGTTTCGCCCACACACGTCAGCACGGGCAAACCCATCCACAGCGCATCACTGCAGGTTGTATGAGCGTTGTACGGGATCGTGTCCAGAAACAGGTCGGCGCATTGCAGGCGGGCGAGGTGTTGCACCCCATCGTGTATCATGGGCGCCATGATCAGCCGGGCCGGGTCTAGTCCGCGCCTTTGCGCTTCCCTTCTCAGGTTGTCTTCAGCTTGGGAATTCTTCGTCAACACCCAAAGATAGCTATCGGGGACCGATTTCAGCAGTTCGCACCAGACATCGAACACCTCCGGCGTGATCTTGTAGGTCTGGTTGAAACAGCAGAACACGAAGCCCTCTTCCGGCAATCCGCATTGGGTGCGCGTTGGCGCCTTCGGGCGGGGGCGGGAACGGTCGTTGGGCTGGTAGCAGTCCGGCAGCCAGACGACCTTTTCCGTGTAGTGTTCAGCCTGCTCCGGCGGAATGATGAAGCGGTCCGCAATGATATAGTCGACAAAATCCGCACCCATGGTGCCGGGATAGCCGAGGTAGTTCACCTGGATAGGCGCAGGGCACAGGGCCAGAATTCCGCTGCGGGTGTTCGTCGTATGCCCTTTCAGGTCAATCAAGATGTCGGTCCGGTTTGCATAGATCCTTTTCGCGGCATCCGTGAGGGAGTCGCCCTGGATGTCCACGAAGTCGTCGAAGGTGTCTTCCAGTCGTCTTCGCATGGTGCTTCCGTCATCCGGGCAGGAGGAATAAGCCGTGACGTGAAAACGGGTACGGTCATGAAGTTCGAATATTTCCGCCATCAGCCTGGCGGTGGCGTGGTCATAGAAATCTGCCGAAAGATAGCCCAGGCGAATTTTCTCCCCAGATGGCCGTTTGAAATCAAAACCAAGCTGGCGGCGAAGAGACGCGACGTGTTGCTGAGGGTATATGATTTGCGAGTACGTCTCCGCACACTGTCTCTGTTCCTTCGCCGTTGTGCCCGGCAGAGCAAGGAAAAAGAACGGGGGTATCTGGCTCTTGCCGCCGGAAATTGAAGCGGCTCTTACCGCAGTGCGTAGTTGCTGAGTCTCGGTTCCCAGCGAGTTCCATTCGCACCGTTGCTGCATCAGGTGAAGCAGAATGGTTTGCGCTGCGTAATACGTGGAGTCCAACTCCAGTACTTTTTGGAAATAGCGTATGGCTTCGTCTGACTCTTGTATCCAGCGAGCTTGGCCAAGGTTGTAGAGCGCATCTGTGTTATTGGGATCAATCGCCAGAATCTTCGCGTAGTACTCATCCGCATTCTTCAGCCAGGCCTGCTCCTGCTCTGCAATCTCTAATGCCCTGATTGCCCGATTTTTTTCACGCAACCTTTTTTGGTTGACCAACTCCTTGATTAGGCTGACAAGTATGCTCATAAATAAATCCTCTCAATTGGCTGCATATCCGGCGAATCTGAGGCGACGCCCGCAATGCATCTTTTTAATGGTTCAAATTATCAGTATCGCGAGTATGCTGACCCAGCGTTTCTACGTAGAGACTCTCCAGATTGCCTGCAAAGCGTCTGCTGTCGAACAAGGGCGCGGTATCGCGGTTGGCGACGATCCTGCGGCGGATGGCGGCCAGTTTATTCCGGTCGGAGGCGAGGTCAAGGGCAAGCCGGTAATAGTCTTCCAGGCTGCAGGTGATCAGCTCGGGAACACCCATTGCGGTGAGCAGGCTCCCGGCCACTCGGGACGGAAAGGTTTCCCCCGCGCAGGTCACCACCGGCAACCCCACCCACAGCGCATCGCTGCAGGTGGTGTGGGCATTGACCGGGAAAGTGTCCAGAAACAGGTCGGCGCATTGCAGCCGGGCGAGGTGCCTTTCTGCATCCCGTATTGTCGGCGCCATGACCAGGCGCTTGGGGTCTACTCCCCGATTTGCCGCTTCCTGCCTCAGGTTATTCTCGGCATGAGGCTCGTTCGCCCACAACCATAGACTACTGTCGGGCACCGCCTTCAGCAGCTGGCACCAGACATCGAATACATCCGGCGTGATCTTGTAGGTCTGGTTGAAACAGCAGAATACGAAGCCCTCTTCCGGCAATCCGCATGCACTCCGTGCCGGCGCCTGGGGAAGGGGGCGGGAGCGGTCGTTGGGCTGATAGCAGTCCGGCAGCCAGACGACCTTTTCCGAGTAGTGCTCAAACTGCTCCGGCGGAATGATGAAGCGGTCCGCAATGATATAGTCGACAAAATCCGTACCCATGGTACCGGGATAGCCGAGGTAATTCACCTGGACAGGTGCGGGGCGCAGCGCCAGTATTTGGCTGCGGCTGTTTTGGGTATGACCCTTGAGGTCTATCAGAATATCAACGCGGTCTGAGTAGATCCTCCTGGCAGCTTCTTCGTCAGAGTCGTCCCGGATGTCCACGAAGTCGTCGAAGGCGCTTTCCAATCGTTCCCGCATCGCGCTGCCGTCATCCGGGCAGTAGGAATAAGCCGTGACGTGAAAGCGGGAACGGTCATGAAGTTCGAATATTTCCACCATCAGCCTGGCGGTCGCATGGTCATAGAAATCGGAAGAGAGATAGCCCAGGCGAATCTTGTCGTTGGGCGGGCGATTGAATTCAAAGCCGAGTTTGTGGCGGAGGTAATTTGGGCGCAGGAATTCAAGCTGTGCATATCGCTGCGCACAGCGTTTTTGTTCTGGGGCTGTAATGTCGGGCAGCGACAAGAAATGGAAAGGGTGTATGTGTGTCTTTTCCGTTGCGGGAGACGTCAAAACGGCGTGCCGCAAGGTCTGGACCTGCTCCGTCAGGCCATTCCATTTGCATAGGTTCTGCAACTTGTGCAGCATGAGCGACTGCGCGATATAGTATTCAGGCTGAATGAATAACGCGCGCTGAAAGCAGTCAATGGCTTTTTCAAGCTTGCGCTCAGCCGAGTACAAGCATCCAAGAAGAAAATGCAGCTGGTCAAAGCCTGGATTGACCATTAGTCCCCTGACAGCAACCTCCTCGGCTGCTTCAAGCCGGCCCGACTCAAAAAACGCATCGCTCAAGTCGCGATAAAACAATTCCACCTGTGGCGCCAACTCCAGCGCCTTGCCGAAGTTCTCTATCACTTCGTTCAGCCGGCCCTGATCCTTTTTCAGGCAGCCAAGGTTGTAATAGGCGTTGGCCAGAGCCGGATTTGCCTGAATGGCCCGGGTCAGGCTCTGTTCGGCCTCCGCATATCGTTCTTGCATCCGCAATATGTTGCCCAGGTTGCAGTGTGCCTCGGCATGGTTCGGATTGACGGCCGTTGCGCGCCGGTAGCACTGTACCGCGCCTTCCAGGTTGCCCTCAAAGAAATGTTTGTTCCCCAGGGCGAATTGGGTGGCGCTTTCATCGGAGTGGGCAGGCTGCACTGCCGGCATGGGCTTCGCTCCTTCTGCGCCGGGAGCGGAGGCGATAACTTTTTTGAGCCAAGTGAGCATTTTCGCAGAGGCGGGAACTGATCAGGCGCTATATTTGGTACACTCATTCACCATATTGGCGAACACCATCTCCAGATTACGGGTAAAGCGCACGCTGTCGAACAGGGGAGCCGTGTCGCGGTTTGCGATGATCCTGCGGCGGATGGCGGCCAGCTTATTCGGGTCTGAGGCAAGATCGAGCGCCAGCCGGAAATAGTCGTCAGGGCTATGGCCAATCAATTCAGGCACGCCCATCGCAGTGAGCAGGCTCCCTGCCATTCTTGAGGCAAAGGCGTCTCCGGCGCAGGTGACTACCGGCAATCCCATCCAGAGCGCGTCGCTGCAAGTGGTGCCGGCGTTGAAAGGCAGGGTGTCCAGAAACAGGTCCGCACACTGTAGCCGGGCCAAATGGTCTTCGCGCGGCAGCATGGGTGCCATGATGATTTGCTCTGCCGATAGTCCGCGGTTCGTCACCTCACGGCGCAGGTTGGCTTCCGCGTACTGGTTGGTTGCCGACAGCCACAGTACGCTGCCCGGGACGGACCCCAACAATCGACACCAAATGTCGAAAAATGCGGGAGTGATCTTGGAGGTCTGGTTGAAGCAACAGAATACAAATGCATCGTCCGGCAATCCAGCATCCTTGCGTGCCGGCGATGGAGGCCGCGGGCGTGCTCGGTCATTGGCCTGGAAACACTCAGGCAGCCAGACGACCTCTTCCGTGTAATACCGCTTCTTCTCAGCCGGAATGGTGAAGCGATCCGCGAGTATGTAATCAACCCACTCGGCGCCCATGGTGCCGGGATAGCCCAGGTAATTGACCTGAATGGGGGCGGGGCGCAGGGCCATGATTGCGCTGCGGCTCTCTTGCGTATGGCCCGCGAGATCCACCAAAACGTCAATGCGATCCGCGTGGATTTTTCTCGCAGCCTCTTCGTAAGAGAGGTCGCGGATGTTGACGAAATCGTCGAACGCCGTTTGCAGCCGTGCCCGCAGCGCGCTGCCGTCATCCGGGCTATAGGAATAGGCCGTGACGTGGAAGCCGTTGCGGTCGTGGAGCTCGAATACTTCCGCCATCAGGAATGACAGGGCATGCTGTCTGAGGTCTCCGGACAGGTAGCCAATGCGTATCTTGTCATTAGGCGCACGCCTGAACTTAAAGCCAAGCTTGTCACGGAGAGGGGCCATATTGTCAGATTCGGCCTGACTCCATTTTTCTGCGCAGCGCTTCTGCTCTTCTGCCGTCGCGCCGGGAATGGCCAAAAACGCGAGGGGAGGAAGCAGGTTCTTGCCGGTGGCGGAAACTTCCAGCATTGCTTGACGCACGGCGTTCACGTTTTCCTCCAGCCCTCGCCAATCGCATGTCTGTTGCAGTTCATGCAACAACAGTGCACGGGCTGCAAAATGGTCCGGTTCTATTTCCAGGGCGCGCCGGAGACAAATGGCGGCCTCAATATTTTTTTGCTGAGCGACATGCGTTGCGCCCAGCCCATACCATGCATGGGCAAAGTCGCGGTTAATCTCAAGCGCCCTGCGATAGGCAGTTTCGGCTTCTTGGTGAAGGCCTTGCTCAAAGAAGACATTCCCTAGATTATAGTGGGCAGCAACAAAATCCGGCTTAAGGTCCAGCGCCCTCTGACAATGGAGCGCCGCATCGCCAAACCTGCCGATCATCTTGAATATGAGTGCCAGGTTATAACAGACCTCCGGCGAGTCGGGTTTTATGGCAAGCGCTTGTTGATAGCAGGTAATGGCCTCATTCATTTTCCTTTGGCCAGTGTAGAGGTTTCCCAAATTGTTGTACGCCTCGAGAAAATCGGGTTTGAGCGCGATGGCCTGGCGAAAGCAATCTGCGGCGCTGTGCAATTCGCCTTGACTTTGCAGCGCTTCGCCCAGATCAAAGTGGGCGTCGGCGAGCTGGGGATTGAGCGCGAGCGCGTCGCGATAGGAAGCTATTGCCTGGTTCAGGCTGCCTTGCTCCTTTAACAACAGCCTCAAGTTGGCATATGCGCGTGCCGAATCCGGCTGTAGAGTCAGGCTCCGCATGTAACAGGCGATGGCCTTGTCAAATTCCTTTTGGTGAGAATACAGGTTGCCAAGGAATGAATGAAAATCGGCAAAATTTGGATTAACGGCGAGTCCCTGCATGATCGCTTGCTGAGCGGCATCGATTTCGCCGAGCTGATAAAGCGTCCGGCACAGATCGAGGTAGACAATTTCGGCGTCCGGCATGAGGGCCCTTGCCCTATTCAAGTTATCTACTGCCTCATTCAGTTTTCCCTGTCTGACCAGCGCGTCCCCAAGGAAATAATACGCCGGCGCCAACTCGGGATTCGCCGATACGGCCTGCTTCAGGCAATTCTCTGCCTGTTCGTACAAACTCCGTTGCAGAGCAACCATGCCCAAGCCGCAATAGGCCTCGCCATTGCCGGGGTTGCTGACGACCGCTTGCCGGTAACACTCGGCCGCCTCTTCGAGCCTGCCTTCCGCGAAACATTTGTCGCCTTGAACCTTGTGGGAGGCGCTTGCAGCGAGCGGGTCGGGGCGGTCTGCCGGTCCTTTTGCCGGAGCGAGGGCGGAAGTCGCGCTCTGCGCAGGCGTAGGGGAGGTAGAGTTCCCTTTGAGCGGGTTAAACATGTTGGAAATTCTGCGGGCGGAAGTTCCGGAGCGAGCGGTTGCTTCAGAGCTTCAGCAGCAATCCTTTTGTCACCCGTTCCACGAGTTCCTGGTCGTATCCTGCGGCAATCAGTTCGTCCTTAAAGGCGCCCCCCAGCTTTGCCTTCTTGTAGATATTCAGGCTGTTGCTTTGCTTGAACTTCTCGATCTTCAGGTACATTTCATCCACGGCATCGAGTCGTTTGGCTAACGCCTTGTTTTTACTGTTTTCCGTGCCGGAGGGGATTTTGCTGACGAAAAATTGAGCCAGCTCCCGGCCAAATTTCTCGGCTTCGGCTCCATCAAACCATTTAAGACCCATTCTAGCTCCTGTCGCGAATTTCCGGCTTATGCCTTTCGCTCATAATCTAACATAAGCATGCGGTTATTGGACTATTTTTTCTCATACACGGCCGCCATTTCGCGGAATTGCTTGAGTTCATTGTCGATGACGGATAGCTGGTAGTAATCGCTCCCGCTATGTTTTGCCAGTTCAAGCTGCTCAATTGCTCCGCGCAGATTGCCGTGGGATATATAGGCATAGGCCAGCGCATGGTGTTCTTCCTGCGGCTTGTTGAGCGCGGCATAGGTGCGTGCCTGCAGCTCGTAAAGGCGCGCGTCATTGGGGTAGCTGGCGATGCGCTCGTCCAGCAGTTTGAGTGCCGGATCGAAGTGACGGCTTTCGATCAATACGTCGGCATAATCGTAGGCTAGGGCACGGTGTTCGGGGTGGGCCTGCACTGCGGCCTTGTAGAATTCGGCAAGTTTCGCGTTGCTCATGCCCTCGGCGCGGTAAATCTGCCCGGCGAGCGTGGCAATCATCGCATCGGCCGCGGCTTCGGGCTGCTTGAGCAGTGCGGCCAATTCCTCGCGTGCGCGGGGCAGGTTGTCGCTGCGCAGCAAGGCGAGCGTAAGACCATAGCGCTGCGCAACCGGGTTGCCGAATTTTCTTGGGCCCAGCGCATCAGTGAAATAGGCCACGGCCTCCTGCGGCGGCTTGTTCATGACCAGCAGCTTATTCCGCACTAACTGGAAATCCAGGCTGTCGGGAACCAGCCGGTACGGCATCTGCCGGACGCGGTTATCGATGTCCGCGATGCGGTCGGAAGTGACCGGGTGGGTGCGCATCCAGTCGGGTATGCTGCTGTCGACCAAACGGGTGCCTCTCTGCAGCCTTTCGAAGAATGTTGGCATGGCGCGCACGTCAAACCCGGATTTCTCCAGCGTGGCGAGGCCGATCCGGTCAGCTTCCTGTTCGTGCTCGCGCGTGAAAGTCAGCTGCCGCTGGATCTGGCCTGCCATGACGCCGCCTATGGTCGCCATGGAAACGCTCGGATTGCTGCGAGCGGCAAGGATGGCGGCAGCGACCGCTGCAATGGTCGCCAACGAGTCGAATTTCTGTCCTGCCATCATGCGCGCCAAGTGGTGCTGCGTGACGTGGGAAACCTCGTGCGCCAGTACTGAGGCTAATTCGGATTCGCTTTGCGCGATGACAATCAGCCCGGAATTGACACCCACAAATCCCCCTGGCAGCGCAAACGCGTTAATTGCGTTGTCGTTGATGGCGAAGAACTTGAAATCCTGTCCCGGCTCATTGCTGTTGGCCACTAGTTTGTCGCCAAGGAGGTTGAGGTAATCGTTGACTTCCGCATCGTCCAGATAGCTCTTGTCGGCGCGAATCTCGAACATGCTCTGTTCGCCGATCTGGCGCTCCTGCTGCGGAGAAAGCACCTCTTGCGACGGGTCACCCAGGTCCGGCAAATCGCCGGCCCTGGCAAGCGCCGGCAAGGCGCACATCAACAAGAGGGGAAGCAGTTTCATGATGCTACTTATGATACCCGGTTTCTCCAATAGTTCTCAAATTGCCGGTCCCCGGTATGGACAGACGAGGGCAAAAGCCGCAGAATACCCGGCCCTGCCGGTCGTCGACGGAATGGATTTCCATGGAAAAAATAGGCAAATACGAGCTTGTCAAAGAGCTGGGTAGCGGAGCCACCAGCACGGTCTATCTGGCGGTGGATCCCTTCGCCGAAAAGCAGGTCGCGCTCAAGCTGTTCAAGGATGAGGTCATGCGCGACGTGAGCACGGGCCCCGCTTTTCGCAAATTGCTGCGCAATGAAGCCTCTCTGGCCGGCAAATTGATACACCCTCATATCGTCCACGTCATGGACGCGGTAATGGAGGGCGATCTCAATTACATGGTGATGGAGTTTGTCGAGGGCGAGACCCTGGAGAAGTACGCCGAAGTCGACCATCTGCTGCCCATCAACACGGTCGCCGAAATAATCTATAAGTGCTGCAAGGCGCTGGAATACGCGCAAAGCCAGGGTGTGATCCACCGCGACATCAAGCCCGCCAACATCCTGTATCAGGGCGGCAGCGAGATCAAGATCTCCGATTTCGGCGCGGCGATGATCGAGAACCATGAGGGCACGCAGATTTCCGGCGTGGGCTCACCCGCCTATATGTCGCCGGAGCAGATCAAGGAGCAGCCGCTGACGCACCAGACCGACATTTATTCGGTGGGTGTTACCATGTACAAGCTCTTGACCGGCAAACTGCCGTTCGACGCCACCAACAATTTCAGCATGATCTACCAGATCATGAACCTGGAGCCGCAGCCGCCCAGTGCCTGGCGCCCGGAAATCCCCTCTGATTTGGATGCGATCGTGCTGCACGCCATGCAGAAGGAACCGACGGGCCGCTACCGGGCGTGGGATGACTTTGCCAACGAACTGGTGCATTTCTTCAGCACCGAGGCGCCGGCCGGCAAGCAGATTTTCGATACAGAAAAATTTTCTGTGCTGCGCGAGCTCGCGTTCTTCAAGCGCTTCAGTGACGTCGAGCTGTGGGAGGTGCTGCACTTCAGCGAGTGGCGGAAGGTGCAGAAAGATGAGCCCATCATCCAGGAAGGGGACGAGGGCAGTGCCTTCTTCATCATCGCCAGCGGCACGGTCAAGATACTCAAGAGCGGCAGGCTGCTGAACCTGCTGCACAAGGGCGATTGTTTCGGCGAAATGATGGTGCTGGAGGAAAGTGAGTCCAAACGCACCACGGATGTCACCGCAAAGACCGATGTCACCCTGATCGAGGTCAAACCGGAAGTGCTCGAAAAGGCCTCTCCCGGCTGCCGCTTCAAGTTCAGCGATACTTTTCTGCGCATCCTCGTCAAGCGGCTGGCCGTCGCGAATACGCGCATCTCGCACCTCCTGGCGGATGACGGCGGCCAGTAATTTCTTTTTCGGATTTGCAGTATGAACGGGTTTAAGAATATCGGTGTTGTGGAATTGCGGGACATGTTAGCCAGGGGCGGCGTGCGCCTGGTGGATGTGCGCACGGAGGCCGAAACTGACCGTGGCCATATCGGCGGTGCGATAAAATTGCCGCTGCACCTGCTGCCGATGCGCCTGCACGAGCTGGATCGCGCAACGCCCACGGTCTTCTATTGTCAGATGGGTGGCCGTTCCGCGCAGGCTGCGGGATTTGCGGCGGCGCAGGGTTTCACCGAGGTTTACAACCTGCAGGGCGGCATTACCGCCTGGGCGCAGGCGGGGGCGCCCATAGCGCCTTAGCGGCCGCAGCCTTTGCAGCCAGTCCCGCCCGCGGTGCTTTAGCCCAACTTGGCGCGCTGCGCCCGCAGTTGCGCCAGGGTGGTGCCAAAGTCTTCCAGGCGCTTCCTTTCCTGTTCCACCACTGCGGCGGGTGCGCGGGCGACGAAGCTCTCGTTGCCGAGCTTGGCTTCCGCTTTCGCGATCTCGTTGGAGAGGCGCGCGATTTCCTTGTCCAGGCGCTCGCGCTCGGCCTTTTCGTCGATTGCGATATCAAGCATTAGCTGAAAATTACCAACAACCTTGATCGGGGCAATCGTATCTGAAGGTAGAGCGCTAGTGATAAGGGCACCGTCTCCTTCCAGTTTGGCGAGGGCTCTTACATACTTTTGCATCGGTATGAGTTTCTGTCGATCAGATGCATCTTGTGCCGCTGCGATGACGGTAACGCGCTGAGCCGGTGAAATATTCATTTCACTCCGAAGGCTCCGCACGGCGTCGATTATGGACTTGAGCTCGATAAACCATGCTTCTGCGACTTTATCAATCTTGCTGGCGTCAGCCTTGGGGTAAGGTTGCAGCATGAGGCTGGGCCCATACTTGTCTGCAAGGGGCGCCACCGAGTGCCACAGCTCCTCGGTGATGAACGGGATGATGGGGTGCGCCAAGCGCAGAATCGCCTCCAGCACGCGCACCAATGTCCGGCGCGTGGCGCGCTGCTGCGCCTCGCCGCCATTGGCGATCTGCACCTTGGCCAGTTCGACGTACCAGTCGCAGTAGGTGTCCCAAACCAGCTCGTAAACGGCGCGCGCCGCCATGTCGAAGCGATAGTCGGCAAAGTGCGCGGCCATCTCTGCCTCCGCCTGCTGCAGGCGGCTGATCATCCACTTGTCGGCGGCGGAAAATTCCAGCGGCAGCGACGCATCCAGCCCTACGTCCTTGCCCTCGCAATTCATCAGCACGAAGCGCGTGGCGTTCCACAGCTTGTTGCAGAAGTTGCGGTAGCCCTCGCAGCGCTGCATGTCGAACTTGATGTCGCGCCCTGGCGAGGCCAGTGAGGCGAAGGTGAAGCGCAGCGCGTCGGTGCCATACGCCGGAATGCCATCGGGGAACTCCTTGCGCGTGCGCTTCTCGATCTGCTCAGCCTGCTTTGGGTTCATGAGGCCGGTGGTGCGCTTCTTCACGAGGTCTTCGATGCGGATACCGTCGATCAGGTCGATGGGGTCGAGGACATTGCCCTTGGACTTGGACATCTTCTGCCCTTCCGCGTCGCGGATCAGGCCGTGCACGTACACATCCTTGAAAGGAATCTTGCCGGTGATGTGCTTAGTCATCATCACCATGCGCGCCACCCAGAAGAAGATGATATCGAAGCCGGTCACCAGCACCGAGGAGGGGAGGTACAGGTCGAGCGCGGGGTTGGACTTTGCCGGATAGTCCGGCGTCCAGTCCAGGGTGGAGAACGGCCACAGCGCGGAGGAAAACCAGGTGTCGAGCACGTCGGGATCGCGCGTCAGCGGGCCGGCGTAGTCTGCGTTGTCGGCCAGACGGCGCGCCTCGGCTTCGTCGTGCGCGACGAACACTTCGCCGTTCACGCCGTACCACGCGGGGATCTGATGACCCCACCACAGCTGGCGCGAAATGCACCAGTCCTGGATGTTGTTGAGCCACTGGTTGTAGGTGTTGACCCAGTTCTCCGGATGGAACTTGATCTCGCCCGAGGCGACGCACTCCAGCGCCTGCTCGGTGATGGACTTGCCTTCTTTTCCGGGCTTGCTCATCGCCACGAACCACTGGTCGGTGAGCATCGGCTCGATCACGACACCGGTGCGGTCGCCTCTAGGCACCTTCAATTTGTGCTTGTCGGCCTTCTCGAACAATCCTGCCGTTTCGAGATCGGCCACGATCTGCTTGCGCGCGTCGAAGCGGTCGAGGCTACGGTATTTCACGGGGGCGTGGTCGTTGATTTTGCCGTCCAGCGCGAGGATGGAAATCATCGGCAACCCGTGGCGCTGTCCCACCGCATAGTCGTTGAAGTCGTGCGCCGGCGTGACCTTCACCACGCCGGTGCCGAACTCGCGGTCTACATACTCGTCGGCGATGACCGGGATGGTGCGGTCGCACAAGGGCAGCGTGACCTGCTTGCCGATCAGGTGCTTATAACGCTCGTCCTCGGGGTGCACCATCACCGCCACGTCGCCCAGCATGGTCTCCGGGCGGGTGGTGGCGACGACGAGGTGGCCGGTGCCATCCGCCAGCGGATAGCGGATGTGGTACATGAAGCCGTCCTCTTCCTCCTGAACCACCTCGAGGTCGGATACTGCGGTGTGCAGCTTGGGGTCCCAGTTCACCAGGCGCTTGCCGCGGTAGATCAGGCCCTCGCGGTACAGGCGCACGAAAGTCTCGGTGACGGCCTGGGACAGGCCTTCGTCCATGGTGAAGCGCTCGCGTGACCAGTCGCACGAGGTGCCGAGCCGCCGCATCTGCTTGGTGATGGTGCCGCCGGAATACTCCTTCCACTCCCACACCTTTTCGATGAATTTCTCGCGTCCCAAGTCGTGGCGTGAAATGCCCTGGGCATCCAACTGGCGCTCCACCACGATCTGCGTTGCAATGCCCGCGTGATCAGTTCCGGGCTGCCACAGCGTGTTGTCGCCCTTCATGCGGTGGTAGCGCGTGAGCGCATCCATCAGCGTCTGGTTGAAGCCGTGGCCCATGTGCAGCGTGCCGGTCACGTTGGGCGGCGGCAGCAGGATGCAGAAACTTTCCTTCCTGGAGGGATCGAGGCCGGCCTGGAAACAGCCTGAACCCTCCCATTTCGGGTACCAGCGGCCTTCAATTTCTTTCGGTTCAAAACTTTTTGCGAGTTCCATCTTTGCGTGTCAGGTGAATCCATTCCGCCGTGACGGAAAGGCATGGCCCGGAGCTTGTCGAAAGGGCAGAATTATACCAGCAGAAGGAGCTATTTCCGCGAACGGGATGGGGCTCTGGCCAATTCTGCGCGGATGAGTCCCGGCAATTCAGCTTGGACTGCGCGCCAGATTTCCGGCCATAGCGAGTCGAGACCGGAGGCGATCTTGTCGCGCAGCAGCGATTCCAGGTGCGGCGCGATCTGTGCGGCGAGCTGACGGCATTGCGCGTCTGATACCCATTCTCCAGTGTTTATTCCGGGTGGCGCTTCATTGTTCAGGACTTCGGTGAGCACGGGCAGATTTGCGTCCGTCTCTGGAACTTCGGTGAGCACGGGCAGGTCGGAAAATTTGCCGGGTTTTCCGGGGCTGGCGGTTTGCTTGGGCGGCTTGGGCATATCAGTCTGCCTTTTTGCGCAAATCAAAGTGGCGCATTTCGTAGCCGCGGTCACGGTAGAAGGAGAAGCGCTCCCGCCCCAGCCGCACTTCCTCGGCATCCTGCCCAACGATTTCGATCACGCGCTCAAAGCGGCTGAAAAACGGGAGGCAGGCGGTGTGCAGGCTGATCAGGAGTTCGCTATGGGGTAATGCCCCTCCCTGGTGGTCAAGCACCACCGGCGCGTCATTGCTGCCAGCTTCATTGTTGAGGCAATGCGGAATGAAGGCCGTGGCGGGATAATGCCAGAGCAGCTTGTCCAGCGCCTCGGTGGTGGGTACATCCGGGGTGTGCAAAAGGACGCGCAGGCCGTTCTGCATCGCCTTGTGGGTCAGCTGGCATGCGGTGCGAAGTTTGTCTTCGCTGCCGGTATAGAAATCAACCTTGGTCATGGCGCAGGAGTGTCTAGCATTCGTGGTGCACTGTCTATTTTGCCGTTGCGCGGTTAATGAGATATTGGGTGAGCAACGGCACGGGTCGTCCGGTGGCACCCTTCTCCTTGCCGGATTTCCAGGCGGTGCCCGCGATGTCAAGATGTGCCCAACGGTATTCCTTGGTGAAGCGCGCCAGGAAGCAGGCGGCGGTAATGGTGCCGCCGGCGCGTCCGCCAATGTTTTGCATGTCGGCAAAGTTGCTGTCGAGCAGCGGCTGGTAGTCGTCCCACAGCGGCAATTGCCAGATGCGGTCATACGATTCGGCGGCGGCGGCCAAAAGTTCCTTTGCCAGCGCATCCTGGTTGCTAAACATGCCGCTCGCAACATGGCCCAGTGCGATGACGCATGCGCCAGTCAAGGTGGCGATGTCTATCACCGTGTCGGGATTGAACTTCTTCGAGTAGGTCAGCGCATCGCACAGGATGAGGCGGCCTTCGGCGTCGGTGTTGAGGATCTCTATGGTCTGCCCGGACATCGAGGTGACGATGTCGCCGGGCTTGGTGGCGCGCCCGGACGGCAGGTTTTCACACGTCGGGATGACGCCTACCACGTTCACCTTCAGCCCCATTTCGGCGACGGCCTGCATGGTGCCGAGCACGCTGGCCGCACCGCACATGTCGTACTTCATCTCGTCCATTTCCGCGCCCGGCTTGAGCGAGATGCCACCGCTGTCGAAGGTGATGCCCTTGCCCACCAGGACGATCGGCTTGTGTTTTCTGTCTGCGCCGTAATATTCGAGCGTGACGAGTTTGGGTGGCTGCTCGCTGCCCTGCGTTACGGAGAGGAAGGAGCCCATCTTCAGCTTCCGCATATCCTTTTCTTCCAGCACCGTGGTCTTGAGCGATTTATGTGCCTTTGCGAGGCTCTGGGCCTGGGAGGCGAGGTAGGTCGGGGTGCACACGTTGCCCGGCAGATTGCCCAAAGTCTTTGCGAGTTCCATGCCATGCGCCGTCGCGGCGGCCTGGCTTAGCACATGCTGGAGTGCGGCCGATGGCCTGCTCAGCGTTGCGAAGGTGAGACTTTTCAGCGCAGCGGCCTTGGCGGGCTTGCTCTTCAGGCTGTCGGCGCGATAGACGCTTTCGGCGGCGGCAAATACCGCCTGGCGGATGGTCCAGGCAACATCTTTTCCGAAGCCGTCTTCAATCATGAACAGGGCGGCATCCTTGGCGGTGGTCTTGCTCAGCGCGCTGAAGGTTGCGCGGAGGATATCCACGGTGGCCTTATTGTTTATCTCCGTGGCTTTGCCCAGGCCAACCAGCAAAATGCGTTCCGCCGTGACCCCGGGTATCTTCTGCAGCAGGAGTGTGGAACCCGCCTTGCCGTTCATGTCGCCGTGCGCAATGATCGCGCCGAGATGGTGTTTGGAGGCCTTGTCCAGTGCCTCGGCAGCGCCGGAGAGCTTGCTCCCCTCAAATACGCCCACCACCACGCATTCGCTGCGGAGTTTTTCCGGGCTGCCCTGTTTTATGCTAAATTCCACTTGTTTCTCCTTAAGATTTAAGACGGCGCTTCAGCCACGGGCCAATAGTATGCTGACGGATTACAAACTTGCTCATGCAGGGCGGGTGAATACTGACCTGCGGCACCGCCTGTCCGTCACTCTTTTGCGTCTGCGCGCAGCCATTGGCGGCCTCGTGACGTTCCCAGGGTTATAACGCGTATCGCGCCAGATGTCGGATTATCCGCAAACTCAAGAACAAAAGTCAAAGCCGCAAAAGCCGGGGCTGAACCACAAGGGCATTTTCCGCCGTGCATTGGTGCGTGAGTTCGCCGGGATGGGCCTGCTGGTGTTCTCCCTTCTGCTTGGCATCGTAGTGCTTTCGCAGTTGATCCGTCTGCTGGGAGACGCCGTCAGCGGGGCACTCGCGGCGGAAGGGGTGCCCGCCCTGATGGGATTCGCGGCCTTGAACTATTTGCCCGTGCTGCTTTCCCTCAGCCTGTTTCTGTCAGTGCTGCTGACGTTGTCTCGAAGCTACCGGGACAGTGAAATGGTAGTGTGGTTCAGTTCCGGCATCGGGTTGACGCGCTGGATCGTTCCGGTGCTGTGGTATGCGGTCCCGGTCGTCTCGGTCATCGCGTTGTTGAGCCTCGTCCTTTCGCCGTGGGCCCTGACCAAGGCGGAAGAGTTCAAGCAGCGCCTGAGCAGCCGCGACGATGTATCCGCCGCTACGCCTGGCGTCTTCCGCGAATCCGGGCAGGGGGACCGCGTATATTTTATCGAGAACGTGGATGTAGCAAGGAGCCGTATCAGCAACATCTTTGTACAATCCATACAGAACGGCAAAATGGGCACTGTCGCCGCCAAGGAGGGCTTGCAGGAGACCGCCCCCAACGGTGACCGCTTTCTTGTATTGCTGAATGGAACCCGCTACGAAGGCGTGCCTGGCCATTATGACTTCAAAATCGTCCAGTTCGAACGCTACGCCATGCGCATCGAGACGCAGGAGGCAAGAAAGCCACCGTCGCCGTTGCAGTCCTTGCCCACCACGTACCTGATTCGGAACCCGACCAGTTGGAACATGTCCGAACTGGAGTGGCGACTGAGCCTGCCATTGAGCGCGCTGGTTCTGGGGCTGCTGGCCATACCGCTGAGTTTCGTCAATCCCCGTGCGGGCCGGTCGCTTAACCTCATTGCCGCATTGGTCATCTACATGCTTTACAGCAATTCCATCAGCGTGAGTAACGCCTGGGTAGGCCAGGAAAGAATCAGCGCCCTAACCGGCTTCGTCGGCGTGCACCTGCTGATGTTCCTGGTCGCGGTTGGGCTGTTCTACCGCAGGCTGTCGGTGTTCTCGTGGAGAAGGCTGCTGCGATGAAATTGCTCTCCAGATATTTGGCCAAGGAGATCTACGCAAGCATCGCGCTGGTGTTCGTCGCCCTGCTGATGCTGTTCGCCTTCCTCGATCTGATCAACGAGATGAAGGACATGCATGGCAATTACCGGCTGGGCTACGTGCTGCTGTTCGTGCTGCTAACCATGCCGGGGCACATATACGAGTTGTTTCCGGTTGCCGTGCTGATCGGAACCATCGTGGCGGTGGTGCAGATGGCTTCGCATTCCGAGCTGACTGTCTATCGCGCGTCAGGTGCCTCGCTCGTGCAGATGGCGAAGGCCATGTTGCGGGCCGGGCTGCCGCTGGTCATTTTGAGCTTCCTGAGTGGTGAGGTGCTCGCGCCGCCAAGCGAGCGACTGGCGCAGGAAGTGCGGCTGAAGGCGAAGAACGCCGAGGTGACGGTAAAGGAGTTCCGGTCCGGCGTATGGGTGAAGGATGAGCATGCGTTTGTAAACGCAAAGACCATGCTTCCAGATGCCTCCCTGATGAATGTCAGCATTTATTTGTTTGACGACAACTATCATTTGCGGGCCGTCACAGCGGCAAGACGCGCAGTTTTCGAGGAGGCGGGGCGCTGGCGGCTGGAAGGCGTTGCACAGACCAACTTTCCGGAGGCGGGTGGTTCCACGGTGAACAACGCTGATGCTCTGGAGTGGCACTCGACCGTCACGCCCGACCTGCTCAGCGTGTTGCTGGTTGTGCCGGAACAGATGTCGGCGTGGAGCCTCTATCAGTACACCGCATACCTGCGCGAAAACCACCAGAAGACGGTGCGCTATGAAATAGCGATGTGGAACAAACTGGTCGATCCGCTCGCGGTTCTCGTGATGATGCTGCTGGCACTCCCGTTTGCCTCGCACCAGCGCCGCGCCGGCGGCATCGGCGGGAAGATATTTGCCGGCATCGTGTTGGGGTTGGCATTCCACTTCATAGGCAGCTTGTTCGCCCGGCTTGGCGCCATTAACGAGTGGCCGCCCATGCTGAGTGCCACGTCCATGACTTGGGCGTTTCTGCTGCTGGCGACGGGAATGCTGTGGTGGACCGAAAGGCGCTAACAGGGCGGGAGGGCACGGCTTTCGTTTCCGTGGCGTTGTTTTGGCGAAGAGCAGGCTCGCCTTGGGGCAGTTTTATTTCGGGGACGGGGGGGCAGACGGCACGCCGCTTGCGGCGGCCTTTTCCACCTCCTGATCGTGCACCATCTGCTGGACCTGCTCGCGGGTAGCGGGGGGAACCTTCTTGAATGCCCTGTATTTTTGCCGTGCCTGTTCGCGCTGCTCGGGCGTGAGTTTGCTCCAATATTCAAGCTGGCTATGCATGCGCTGTTTCTTTGCCGGGGGTAGCGCAGGGTAACGCCGGGCAAGATCGAGAAAGTAGCGCTGTTTTCTGTCCGGCAGGGTGTCCCACTCCTTGGCGAGGGGCGACAGCGCCTCCTGTTGGGCAGGCGTCAACTCGGTCCATGGCTTGGCGAGTGCCGGCGCCGCCACGCAGGTGAACAAGGCGGCAAGCGCAAACAGAATTTGGCGGCGAAACGGGCGCATGGCGTCCCGCTCAGTTTACATAGACGTCGACCGGCATGTCGTCCGTCAGGATCGCGAGATCGGTGTCGCCATTGTCATGCGTTTGTTGCCAGTAATAGGCGACCCCCCCGAACACACTGACCACAATCAACAGGGTGGCAAACCATGCCGCCGCGGGGTGGCGGGTTGCGCCGAATTTCCACTGCGCACGCTCGCTTGCCGCATGGCGCAACAGTGCCTGCTCGCGCGCTTGGCGCAATGCAGCGAGGGTTGATTGGTCCAGTTGCCCCAGCGAACGGTTGAGCAACTGCCGGGTCGCGTCAATATCCAGGTATTCATTCATGGCAGGGTCACTCCTTTGGCTCTGAGGGCGGCGGCAAGAGCATGCGTCGCGCGGGAACAGTGCGTTTTAACGCTGCCTTCGGTACACCCCATGGCCGCCGCAGTCTCAGCAGTATCCAGGTTTTCCCAATAACGCAGCAGGAAGGCTTCGCGTTGACGTGCCGGCAGTTCTTTTAGTGTTTCCTCAATTACGGCAAAGACTTGCGATTGCTCCAGGTGGGCGTCGGGGGCCAGCGGCTGGCTGGCATTGCTCTTGTCCTGCAGCACGTCCAGCGGATCGTGTTCGGTTTCGTCGTGCTGTGGAACCAGCGAAGACATGAGCGTGGTCCATGCAGAGCGCACCTTCTGCCGCCGGTAGTAATCGCGGATCGTATTTTGCAGAATGCGCTGGAACAGCATGGGGTACTCGTCAGCCGGGTGGCCACCGTAATTCTCCGCAAGCTTGATCATCGCATCCTGCACGATATCCAGCGCAAGGTGCTCGTCGTGAACGGCGAATAATGCCTGTTTGTACGCGCGGCGTTCGCTGTCGGCGAGAAACCGGGATAGTTCGTCGTGGCTGGCCAGTTTGCATTACTCCGTTCTAAGTGCGCAATACTAGCAAATTCCGGCTGTTGCCGCTGGCTTTGCGGCCGATTCCGGGCGGCTCGGTGTCGCGCAGGGGTTGACCAAAGCGCCTCCAACCTTTATCTTGTGCGGTTCTTCTAATTATTGTTTGTCTTTGTTGGGGTAGCCTAGGCCATGGAACTGACCGGCGCGGAAATAGCCATCAGGTGTTTGCAGGAGGAGGGGGTCGAATATGTGTTCGGCTATCCCGGCGGCGCGGTGCTGTTTATCTATGACGCGCTGTTCAACCAGGACAAAGTCAAACATATCCTGGTGCGGCACGAGCAGGCGGCCGTGCACGCGGCCGATGGCTATTCGCGTTCCACCGACAAGGTTGGGGTCGCGCTGGTGACTTCCGGTCCGGGCGCGACCAACGCGGTGACCGGAATCGCTACGGCCTACATGGACTCGATTCCCCTGGTAATCATCAGCGGTCAGGTGGCCAGCAGCTTCATCGGCGAGGACGCTTTCCAGGAGGTGGATACGGTTGGCATTACCCGCCCGTGCGTGAAGCACAATTTCCTGGTCAAGGATGTCAGGGAACTGGCGTCCACCATCAAGAAGGCTTTCTATTTGGCCAAGAGCGGCCGCCCGGGCCCGGTGCTGGTCGACATTCCGAAGGATGTCTCGAACCAGAAGGCCGAGTACAGCTACCCCCAGTCGGTGAGTATCCGTTCCTACCATCCCCCCGCTCACGGCGAGGTCGGTCAGATCAAACAGGCTGCGCAACTGCTGCTGGAAGCCAAGCGCCCCATGATTTACACGGGCGGCGGCGTGGTGCTGTCCGGCGCCTCCAGGCAATTGACCGAACTGGCACACCTCCTCGGCTTCCCGGTTACGAATACCCTGATGGGTCTCGGCGGTTATCCTGCGACCGACAGGCAATTCGTGGGCATGCTGGGCATGCACGGCACCTACGAGGCGAACATGGCAATGCAGAACTGCGACGTGCTGCTCGCGGTCGGCGCCCGCTTCGATGATCGCGTGATCGGTAATGTGGCTCATTTCGGCCAGGTGCCGCGCAAGATCATACATATCGACATTGATCCTTCTTCCATCGCCAAGCGCGTGAAGGTGGACGTGCCGATAGTCGGCGACGTGGCGCATGTGCTGGGCGACTTACTCGCCGTGCTGCACGGCAGCAAGGCGCGGGTGGATGCGCAATCGCTGGCTGCGTGGTGGAAGCAGATAGACGAGTGGCGCGGCAAGAACTGCATGCTGTTCCGGAACTCGGACGAAGTCATCAAGCCGCAGTTCGTGATCCAGAAACTGCACGAGATCACGGGTGGGGACGCGTTCATCACCTCGGATGTCGGCCAGCACCAGATGTGGGCGGCGCAGTACTACAAGTTTGATCAGCCGCGCCGCTGGATCAACTCCGGCGGTCTGGGCACCATGGGCTTCGGGCTTCCCGCCGCGATGGGCGTGAAGCTGGCGCATCCCGACGCCACCGTGGCCTGCGTGACCGGCGAGGGCAGCATCCAGATGAACATCCAGGAGCTGTCCACCTGCAAGCAATTCCGCCTGCCGATCAAGGTCGTCGCCCTGAACAATCGCTACCTCGGCATGGTGCGCCAGTGGCAGGAGTTTTTCCACGGCAACCGCTATTCCGAATCCTACATGGACGCGCTGCCGGATTTCGTCAAGCTGGCAGAAGCCTATGGCCATGTCGGCATGCGCATCGAAAAGCCTTCGGATGTCGAGCCCGCGCTGAAGGAAGCTTTTGCCCGCAAGCACGACCTGGTGTTCATGGATTTCAAGACGGACCAGACCGAGAACGTGTACCCCATGGTACCGGGCGGCAAGGGGCTGTCCGAAGTGATTCTGGCGGAGGACCTGTAATGCGCCATATCATTTCATTGCTGATGGAAAATGAGGCAGGTGCCTTGTCGCGTGTCGCCGGACTGTTCTCGGCGCGCGGGTACAACATCGAGTCGCTTACCGTGGCGCCGACGGAAGATTCGACCATGTCGCGCATGACCATCGTCACCAGCGGCTCCGACGATGTGATCGAGCAGATCAACAAGCAACTCAACAAGCTGGTTGAGGTCGTCGCCGTGATGGACATGAACGAAGGCGACCATCTGGAGCGCGAACTGATGCTGGTCAAGGTGCGCGCGGTGGGCGAGATGCGCGAGGAGATGAAGCGCATGGCCGACATCTTCCGCGGGCGCATCATAGATGTGACAGACAAGACCTACACCATCGAACTGACCGGAACCGGCGCCAAGCTGGACAGTTTTCTGGAGGCCATCGATGGTAGCCTGATCGTGGAAACGGTCCGGACCGGTGCATGCGGCATCGGGCGCGGCAACCGGATCTTGAAGCTGTAATGCCATCGTTAGCTGCTGGTAGGGTGGTGGCAAAGGCCCGAACTGTGCGGCGGGCAAATCCCACTGGCGACGAATAACTAACGACTTTCGACTGATTTTTTAACGAGGAACAACATGAAAGTTTACTACGATAAAGACGCAGACCTGTCCCTGATCAAGGGCAAGCAGGTCACCATCATCGGCTACGGCTCGCAGGGCCACGCGCATGCCCAGAACCTGAAGGATTCCGGCGTGAACGTGACCGTGGGCTTGCGCAAGGAAGGCGCTTCCTGGAAGAAGGCGGAAGGCGCTGGCCACAAGGTTGCTGAAATCGCCGATGCGGTCAAGTCTGCGGACGTCGTGATGATCCTGCTGCCGGACGAGCAGCAGCCAGACGTGTACAACAGCCTGGTGGCCCCCAACATGAAGAAGGGGGCGGCGCTTGCCTTTGCCCACGGCTTCAACGTGCACTACAACCAAATCGTGCCGCGCGAAGACGTGGACGTGATCATGATCGCGCCGAAGGGCCCGGGCCACACCGTGCGCTCCGAATACGTGAAGGGCGGCGGCGTGCCGACCCTGATCGCCGTGTATCAGGACAAGACGGGCAAGGCCAAGGACGTGGCGCTGTCCTATGCGGCGGCCAATGGCGGCACCAAAGGCGGCGTCATCGAGACCAACTTCCGCGAAGAGACCGAGACCGACCTGTTCGGCGAGCAGGCCGTGCTGTGCGGCGGCGCGGTGGAGCTGGTGAAGGCCGGCTTCGAGACGCTGGTGGAGGCGGGTTATGCCCCCGAAATGGCCTATTTCGAGTGCCTGCATGAGCTGAAGCTGATCGTCGACCTGATGTACGAGGGCGGCATCGCCAACATGAACTACTCCATCTCCAACAACGCGGAATACGGCGAATACGTCACTGGCCAGCGCGTGATCGCCGGCGAAGCCCGCGCTGCGATGAAGGAGTGCTTGAAGAACATCCAGACCGGCGAATACGCCAAGCGCTTCATCCTGGAAGGTCGCACCAACTATCCGGAAATGACCGCGCGCCGTCGTCTGAATGCAGAGCATCCGATCGAGCAGGTCGGCGGGAAGCTGCGGGCCATGATGCCGTGGATCAGCAAGAACAAGCTCGTCGATCAATCCAAGAACTAGGAAGCGGGAACAGTGAGGGGGAGGGGGAAGGGGGCGGGGCCAGCGGGACCCGGCTTCCCACCCTTCGCTCCCGCCCCTGCGTTTTCCTACTTGACCCTTCCTGCTTCCCCCTTTACCCTTCGCCAAAATGAACAATCTTCCCCACACCATCAGCGCCCGCGAGGGTTGGCCGCCCCGGGCGGTGTCGCCTGTTCCGGCTACCGCCGACAAGTGTGCGATAAGACCGTCCGGGCTTCCCTGCCCGCGACTTGAGAGGGAGCTCCCATGTACGAACCCGACCTGAACACGCGCAAGCCTCTGGGGCTGCGGCGGCGGGGCATTTACATCCTGCCGAATCTGTTCACCACCGCCGCGCTGTTTGCCGGGTTCTACGCCATCGTGCAGGCCATGAACGGGGCGTTCGACCATTCCGCGGTCGCCATCTTCGTGGCGATGATCATGGATTCGCTGGACGGACGCGTCGCGCGTCTGACCCACACCCAGAGCGAATTCGGCGCCGAATACGACAGCCTTTCCGACATGGTGTCGTTCGGCGTAGCGCCGTCGCTGGTAATCTACGAGTGGGCCCTGAAAAGCCTGGGCAAGTGGGGCTGGTTTGCCGCTTTTATCTATTGCGCGGGCACGGCCCTGCGCCTGGCGCGGTTCAACACCAATATCGACATAATAGACAAGCGCTACTTCCAGGGATTGCCCAGCCCAGCGGCGGCAGCCCTGGTGGCCGGCTTCGTGTGGGTGGTCATGGATAACAGCCAGCTGGAGCTGGGGCAGGACGTACGCTGGGCTGCCTGCGCCCTTACGGTCTTCGCCGGACTCAGCATGGTCAGCAACGTGCGTTTCTACAGCTTCAAGGATATCAATCTGCGCAAGAGCGTGCCGTTCATCGTTATCGTGCTGTTTGCGATCTTCTTTGTCGTCGTTTCCAGTTATCCGCCAGGCGTGCTGTTCCTCATCTTCATGGGCTATGCCCTGTCTGGCTACGTGCTGTGGGTGCTGGATCGTTACCGCGAAAGGTCGGTCCAGAAGCGGAACTGACCGGGCGGACCGTTGCCGCAGCGGTGCTGAACGCGGCTGGGGGTGGTCGCGCATGGCAAGGTCCTCGTACCTCCATGCCGTTCCACGGCAGAAAAATGACATATCCGACCGGATCCGTGCTGCTTCGCTGCAACTTCGCGCTGGTCTCGGTCCTACGGGGAGACATAGGCCGACTGGCCTATTGACTGCCGAGGGGAAATACTCTAAAAAGCTACTTAAAGATAAAGTCCATTTGCCGCTCCAAGCGACTAATAAAATTCGGCAAATGATCAACAGATTGGGGGCTTCCTGTGGTGCTGTACATTCCCGCAAAAGACTCGCTGCGGGCAGGCAAGAAGACAAAGCCGTCGCTGGTTTTTCTTCGCGTTTGCACGTGGCCGACCTGCGCGCGGCCGTAACCCCCTCTTCTGGGCAAGAATGTTGTTCATTTGTTTGGAATAACTAATTGAAATAAAAAGTTGTCTTGGTTAAATTCATCAAAAAGGGGAATATCGTGAATCGCAGCAAATTAATTGCGGCTTGGCTGGCCGTGCTTGCGCTCTCAGGCTGTGCGGGAATGAACTATGACTCGAAGATTGCGCAGGTAACGAACGGCATGAGGTCGGGCCAGCTCAACGAAAGCATAGCCACGCTGGAATCGAACAATACCGGCGATGACAAGGGGCTGCTCTACTACATGGAGAAGGGCGAACTGCTGCGCCTGAAGGGCGCATTTGACGATAGCCGGGACACTTGGCTTAAAGCCGACGGCAAGGTCCGGGAATGGGAGGACATGGTCAAGACAGATCCTTCCAAGTTGCTGGGAGACCTGGGTTCGGTCACCGTGAACGACACGACACGGCGGTATGACGGCAGGGACTATGAAAAGGTTCTGTTGAGCATCGAGCTTGCACTGGATCATCTGTCTTTGGGCAACTGGGACAACGCCAGGGTCGAGGTGACAAAGATGCATGAACGCCAGTCCATCATTGCCGACTTCCGTTCCAAGGAGCTTGATCAGGCGAAGGCTGATTCCGAAAGCAAGGGCGTGAAGGTGACATCGTTCAAGGAGTTGAACGGATACCCTATCGAAACGCTGGAAGCCCCCGAAGTCCAGGCCCTGAAGAACTCCTATGAGTCCGCCTTCGGCAACTATCTGGCTGGCTTCGTGTATGAGGCCAATGGGGACAATTCCCTGGCGGCTGCCGGCTATCGCAAGGCCGCCGAAATGCAGCCGAACGTGAAGATGCTGGATGACTCGCTGGCGGGGCTGGATAAACGGATGCACCAGGTTCGGATTCCATCGAAGAAATCCAAATCCGGGCCCCCGGCTGTCGACACCTTGCTTGTCGTGGAAACCGGAGAGGCGCCCGCCATCCAGTCCCAGAGCATCGGCCTGTTTCTGCCCATCCCTTGCAAGAACGGAGTGTGCCCGGAACTGGTGCAGATTTCATGGCCGGTTATCCGTGGCGGCCAGCTCGCGGCACCAGGCTCCATCAGTGTTGATGGAAATGATACGCCCTTGGCGATGATGACCAGCGTCGATGCCATGTCGCGCCGTGCGCTTTACGACGAAATGCCCGCGATCATCGCCAGGTCGGCAATCAGGGCAATTGCCAAGACCGCGGCACAGAAGTTGGTGGATGACAATGCCGACAGACTCAGCAATGCCTGCGCATTCTGTGGCCTGGTTGCGAGCATTGGCGCGAAGGTGGCAGTGGCCGTATCCGAGGTTGCAGACGAAAGGGCCTGGCGCACCCTGCCCGCTGCATACTCCATTGCACGTCTGGCGCTTCCCGAAGGACAGCACAAGATTGCGCTGCAGCTTGGCGACGTTTCAAAACAAGTTGACGTGGCCGTTTCCGGCAAGTATTCCCTGGTCGCCCTGCGGGTGGTCGGCTCGCAGGTGTACGTGGCGCAACCCGGGGCCTATCCCCAGGCAGCTTCATCGCCGGCCGCGGCAAGCGTCCAGGCAAGCTCCGCCGCGATGCCTGCCATCCCCGCGGGAAAGTTGTAATTTTTGGCGCTTTTCCGTAGAGTGGCGGATGACTGACGTTGTCAGGATGAAAAGGAGGTTGTAATGAAAAAAGCTTTGCTGATTATCGGGCTGTGCGCGTTGGGATATGGCGCGACCTGCGCCGCGGACACCATCGAATCCAAGGTCGACCAGATGGGAACGGCCCGGTATCTGAAAATAGACGAAATGAGCGCCCGCACCGACAACAACCTCTTGGTTGTTCGGGTCGGCATTACCAATACCGACGACCGCGACCAGAAGGCATACTACCGCGTTCGCTGGCTGGATGAATCCGGGGATGCCGTCTGGGACGATGAACCGTGGAAACCCCTGCTGTTTCACGGCGACCAGAAGCAACATCTGAAACTCGTGGCGCCCACGGTAAAAGCCAAGGACTTCAAGATCGAGTTCAGTGCTGAGGCCAACTGGCGCAAGTAAGGCAGGAAGGCGCGCAGCCAAAAGTTTGTTAATCATTTAGAGACAAGGAAGGTAATGATGAGTGCTGTTAATCTCAAGACGCTTGCTGTGCTGGCAAGTGTTGTGACGTTGTACGGATGTGCCGCCACGAACCCGACGACAGGTGGCGGCAATGTCAGCTATGGCAACGCAACCGACGTAGAGACGGTGAACTCCGATTTCGGCTCGACCGACCTGCAGATGATTGCAGAGGCCATGTCCCGCTCCCTGGCGCAGTCCGTGGCCGGGAACAAGCAAAAGCCGCTGGTCACGGTGGCCGACGTGAAGAACAAGACTGATGAATATATCGACACCAAGTCGATCACCGATTCGATCAAGACCCAGTTGCTGAAGAGCGGTACGATGAAGTTTGCAACCGACATCGCCGACATGCAGAACCAGACGGATGAGCTGGTGCGCCAGAACAACACCGGGCTTTACAAGAAGTCGAGCACCGCGAAGATCGGCCACATGGAGGGTGCCCAGTACCGCATCGAGGGAACCTTGACTTCCATCGTGAAGAAGAACAGCAGCGTCAAGGATGTGTATTACAAATTCACCCTGATGATGACCAACATCGAGTCCGGCACCCTCGAGTGGATGGACGAGAAGGAAATACGGAAGCAAGCTCGCCGCTAAAGGCTTGTGGGGGATCGCATGGGAGCGCCCCGGCGCTCCCGTGGACTCCCGAATGGTTGCGATGGATCTTTTGAGAGGTGGGTTTGACATGTCCATATTGAGACGCAAGAACATTGGCGGGGTGTTGGGACTCGGCTGGGCGCTTTTCCTGTCGGCTGCCGGCGCCGCATATGCTGCCGACGTGCAAGTCGAGTCTTCGACTCAGCGCAGCAGCTCGTCGAACAAGGCGAGCGCGCCCAGAATTGCCGTAACCGATTTGTCATATGAGCAAAAGGTTGCCCAGCATTTCGTAAAGTATGACTACCACAGCAGCGCGTCCGCCAATCAATCCGCTGCCGGCGGCGCCGCGGGGTACTCGGGCAATGCTCAGGCCCAGTCTGAACAATCGGAACACCTGGAAACGGGTACCGAAGAAATCATTGATCGCGGGGAGATGCGCAAATTTACCGCCGACATCAAGGGAGAGATGATCAAGACCGGCCTGTACCGGGTGGTTCAAGGGAAACCATGGACCAAGAAAGACACGGACACCCTGTACGACATCATCGATCGCATCAAGGAAGGCTATTATCCCAATGCCGATTACGTCCTGTTCGGCTCAGTCAATAGCGTCGATTTCAACAATGACGTGAATCCGATCCAGGGCTCGAATGCCATCAATCATTCGCTCTCAGTCGAACTGATGGTCGAGTTCTCGCTGATCAATACCCGGACGTATGAAGTGGTGGCGGCATTCTCGGCGCGCGGCGAGGGCTCCGATGCGAAGCTGGTGAACTCGGCCGATGCCACGGTCAATCTGAGCCGCAGCAAGGCAATGGGCGAGCTGTCTCATTCTCTGGGCGAAGAAGTCGCGAAGCAACTGGTGGACCAGTTTGCGCCGCACGGTGATACTGCGACCTCGACCCAGAGCGAAACGAAGAAGCAGGAAAAGGTAATCAGGTTCCAGTAGTAGCATGGCGGGCAGCAAGGCGCAAAGCCTTGTGCTCGAATTAAGACAGAGGAGACGGCGATGATAGGCATCAGATTGGTTGGCGTGGTGGCAGCGGTGTTGTGCGTGGCTTCGGGAGCGCTGGCCGCAGACGATACGACACGAAAGGTATTTACCCCGAACTCCGACCCAACCATGAATTCCAATCTCTATATTGGCTTGGGTTTGGGGCAGGGGCAGATGAATCTCACCGCCCCGTTGAGCACGAACAGCGCCGTTGCGTACGACGTCGCGATTGGCTATCAATTCAGCAGGAATCTGGCTGCCGAGATCGGATACGTCAACCTCGGGAAAGCGACCGCCACTGCCGGGAGCGTGGGGGGTAAGACTGCCGTCGGGAGTGTCACGGGCATAGGTTCTGTATCGGTGGGTGACGTCGTTTCGTTGTACGCCAAATTCGGCCTGGCCAAGGCAGTTACCAAATGGGACAGCGCGCTGGCGCCGCAAATGTCCACCACACAGAACAAGACTGCGTTGACCGGCGGCGTGGGCGTCAGCGTTGACTTTGCTCCCCGGGTTGCCATGCGCGTGGGCTACGACCGGTATAACGTGGGTTCAACGGATCCGGCAACAGGCTATGCACAGACTGTGCTGCTGACGGTGCTGTTTAAACTTTAAGGTCACTTCGGAAAACGCGGACGTGACGCGGCTAGTGTAGCCAGAGGCGAGGGGACAAATCATGCGCGGCTTTGCTGGAACAGAAACAGGGATGCTGGGCGTTCGCCGTTGCGCCGCCACCGTGGCATTGTCGTTCGGGCTGGCGGCGGCGGCCATGGCGGCTGACCAACCAGCCGATAATGTCTCAGCCTCCGGCTTGACCGCCGCGGCTCAGGCGGCACCTTCAACGGGCGCGGCGGCGCCGGTTGTACCATCCCCACCTTCCGTTCCGTCGGCTGCCGCTGCACCGTCTCGCGCGGCCGAGCCGTCTTCGGGTGCGGAACCCACTTACGAAGAGACGGTGGCCTTTATCGAGGGCAACCTGAGACACGCGTTCGCAGAGCACGACAATCATTGCGACTTCATCTATCGCGACAATGACAGGTTCTCGGCCAACTCGCTGAACTCGGTGCCCGAGGTGAGCGGATGGAGCGTGACTTTAAAATGCGCCCAGGCCAAGCCGTGCATCGATCCGCGCAATTCGAGCCGACTGGCGAAGGAACTCAGGCTTGAGGTCCGTGACTTCGACAGTGCCAAGAGGGTCGGCAAGGCGATGTCCCACCTGATCAGCTTGTGCGGCGGGACCAAAGTCAGGGCCAATCTGTTTGACTAGGCGCAAATCAATACGCCAGGCCGTGCGGCCTGTCCGACCCCGCAGATCCGATCAAAATGGCTGTGAGTTGCCTTTCTTTTGACTTGACCGGGCCCCGCATAACCCGGTTGAGGGGGGCCGAGCGCTAAATCCTAAATCCGCGCCGCCAGTTGCGCGGCCTTGCCTAGATAGGTCGTGGGCGTCAGTTCCTGCAGGCGGCGCTTTTCCGCCTCAGGAATCGCCAGCGTTCTGATGAAGGCATGCAGGCTGTCGCGGTTGATGCCGCCCTTGCCGCGCGTGAGATCCTTCAGCTTATCGTAGGCATTTTCGATGTTGTAGCGGCGCATTACCGTCTGGATCGGCTCCGCCAGTACTTCCCAACTATGGTCCAGGTCTTCGGCTAGCCGCTGTGGATTGGCTTCGAGCTTGTTTAGTCCCTTCAGGCAGGATTCGTAGGCGAGCAGGGTGTAGCCGAGCGCCACGCCCATGTTGCGCAGCACGGTGGAATCAGTGAGGTCGCGTTGCCAGCGGGAGATGGGCAGCTTTTCGGAAAGGTGCTTCAGCAGCGCGTTGGCCAGCCCCAGATTGCCTTCGGAGTTCTCGAAGTCGATGGGGTTCACCTTGTGCGGCATGGTCGAAGAACCGACCTCGCCCGCCACCACCTTCTGCCTGAAATAGCCCAGTGAGATATAGCCCCAGATGTCGCGGCTGAGGTCGATCAGGATGGTGTTGATGCGTGCAAAGGCGTCATACAGCTCGGCCATGTAATCGTGCGGCTCGATCTGGATGGTGTAAGGGTTGAAGGTCAGCCCGCGCGCCTCCACAAACCTGTACGCGAATGCTTCCCAGTCCACATCCGGGTAGGCCGCGAGGTGCGCATTGTAATTGCCCACCGCACCGTTGATCTTGCCCAGTATCTCCACGCGTGCAAGCCTTTCGCGCCCCCGCTGCAGGCGGTACACCACGTTCGCCATCTCCTTGCCCAGGGTGCTGGGCGTTGCGGTCTGCCCGTGGGTGCGGCACAGCATGGGCAGGGCGGCATGCTCGTGGGCCAATGCGCGCAGCCTGGCAGTCAGCCCATCCAGCATCGGCAGCATCACCTCAGCCCGCGCCGCCTTCAGCATCAGGGCGTGGGAGAGGTTGTTGATGTCCTCGGAAGTACAGGCAAAGTGGATGAATTCCAGCGCGTTGGCCGTCTCCGGGTGGCCGGTAAGCTTCTCGCGCAGCCAGTATTCCACTGCCTTTACGTCGTGGTTGGTGCGCTTCTCGATGGCCTTGATCGCGTCGGCGTCCGCCTCGGAGAAGTGGGCGGCGAGCTGGTCCAGCATGGCGACGGTATTTGCCGAGAACGGCTCCAACTCCTTGATGCCCGCCTCTTGGCTCAACGCCTTAAGCCATTCGATCTCGATCAGTACCCTGTTGCGGATCAGGCCGTACTCACTGAAATGGCGACGCAGGGCGTCTACCTTGCCGGCGTAGCGGCCGTCCAGGGGGGAGAGGGCGGTGAGAGGGGAGAGCGTCATGACGTATGGAGCTGATTGTTTCAAGGGATGATATTTTACGCGAAAGCGGGGTTTCCTGCCTCCCTCTCCCCTTGTGGGGGAGAGGGACAATTGTCCCGTTCGTGGTGAGCTCGTCGAACTATAGACGGACCTAGCGGCGGCAAAAACTGCCGGCCGACCGCGGTGCTAATTTCGGAGTACTGCCGAGCCGTTCAGATAAGCATATACAACGGTCGCTTCGGGGTGTGGATTCAATTGCTGGATTCCGGCCTGCGCCGGAACGACGGCTGGGCCCCCGCCGCAGCCAGTCTGAGCACGAGCTCAGGCAATGACCCCGCCCCCCAGACAAACCGCCTCTTCATACACTACCACCGACTGCCCCGGTGTCACCGCCCACTGCGGCTGGTCGAAGGTGAAGCTGGCGCGCTCGCCATCGAGCGCGGCGATGCGGCATGCCGCATCCTGCTGCCGGTATCGCGTCTTCGCAGCATAGCCGCGTGAGATATCTGGTGCGGAGCCGCTGATCCAGTGCATGTCTATCGCATTCAGTTTGGGAGCGAGCAGGGCGGCATGGTCATGTCCCTGCACCACAATGAGCCGGTTATTTTCCCGGTCCTTGCCCGCGACAAACCAAGGTTCGCCGGTACCCTCCTTGCCGCCGCCTATTCCGAGCCCTTGGCGCTGGCCCAAGGTGTAGAAGGCCAAGCCTTGATGGGCGCCGACCTTCTTGCCTTCGGTGGTGACCATGTCGCCCGGCTGCGTGGGCAGGTAGCGGTTGAGGAATTCACGGAAGGGGCGCTCGCCGATGAAGCAGATGCCGGTGCTGTCACGCTTGGCATGGTTGGCGAGGCCGTGCTTGCGCGCGATGTCGCGCACTTCGGTCTTGAGCAGGTGGCCGATGGGGAACATGGCGCGGGAGAGCTGCGCTTGGGTCAGGCGGTGCAGGAAGTAGCTCTGGTCCTTGCTGGGATCGTCGCCCTTGAGCAGTTGGAACAGGCCGTCGTGTTCGCGCACCTTTGCATAATGCCCCATGGCGATCGCGTCTGCGCCCAGGCGCATGGCGTGGTCGAGAAAGGCCTTGAACTTGATTTCGGAGTTGCACAGGATGTCCGGGTTGGGCGTGCGGCCCGCCTCGTATTCGCGCAAAAAATAGCTGAATACCCGATCCTTGTATTCCTTGGCGAAGTTGACGGCCTCGATGGGGATGCCGATGACCTCGGCCGCGGAGACGGCATCTATCAGGTCCTCACGCGAGGAGCAGTACTCGTCGTCGTCATCGTCCTCCCAGTTCTTCATGAACAGGCCGGTGACCTTGAAGCCCTGTTGCTTCAGCAGCAGCGCGGAAACGGATGAATCCACGCCGCCGGACATCCCGACGACGACGTGTCGTTTACTCATAGTGCGTGATAACGTCGAGGGGATAGCGCTTGCCAACGAGGTAATCTTCCACGCAGCGCAGGATCAACGGGCTGCGGTGGCGCGCGCGGGTGGCGCGGATTTCTTCCGGGGTCATCCACACGGCTCGCAAGATGCCGTCATCCAGCTTGCGTTCCGGGTGATGGGACAGGATGCGGCCGGTGAAGGCGAAGCGCAAATAAGTGACGTCGGAAGCATCCGAGTGCCAGCGGTAGATGCCCAGCAGGTACTGCGGCTCGAATTCGTAGGCCGATTCTTCCAGCGTCTCGCGCTTGGCGGCGAAAATCAGGGATTCCCCCGGTTCGAGATGGCCGGCAGGCTGGTTGAACAGGATGCCGTGTCCCGTTTCCTCTTCGACCAGCAGGAATTTTCCATCCTGCTCCAGAACGGCAGCGACGGTGACATTAGGCTTCCAGATCATGTGCGTATTCCCAAAAATGAAAAAGGCAGGGAGTCCGTCACCTGCCCCCGTTTTCCGGGGCTTACGTGGCGGCAGCCTTCTCGCCCTTCTTGGGCTTTGCCTTGGCTTTGGCGGCGTGGGTACCGCAAATCATATACTACTTGAGAGATGCTGTCTCTAGACCCGGGTGGAGGGCGTCAACATGGGAGGTCGACCTGGGCCATTGGACCAAATAAAAAAGGCAGGGGATACCCCTGCCCTCTTTGGAGGAAGCGCCCGAATTACTTAGCGGCGCCGTCGGCTTCCTTCTTGGCAGCCTTCTTCTTGCTCTTCTTAGCGTGCTTTTTGGCAGCAGGCTTCTTCGGCTCTTCCTTCTTCTCGGCAGCGGCCGGAGCAGCGGGGGCAGCCGGAGCAGCGTCAGCGGCAGCAGCGGAGAAAGTAACAGCTGCGAAAGCAGCGGCGATCAGTGCGGACAACAGTTTGCTCATCGTGAACTCCATCTTTGTAGGTTAATAAACGTTTATGACACTACTTGTGTCAATCGCATTAACGCACGAGTCAGGGGCTAGGTTGACAGAGTTTTTTGAAAAAAACTGCTGGTGCCGGGGGAGGGACTCGAACCCTCACGCCATCGCTGGCACCGGATTTTGAGTCCGGCACGTCTACCAGTTCCATCACCCCGGCAAGGAGGTCGCGCATTATCCCCGAAACGGCGCGGTTCTTCAAGCCGATGCGGTGCCGGCGCGCTCGGTGTTGGCCGCATAGAACTGGCTGCCCAAGGCCAGGGTGTACAATGTGAGCGTGGACTAACATGTACCCTGAGGCCAAAATTTGCTGCATTCCGGCCGGCGACAGGAGTAAGATAAATGCACCTGCGCGGCGGGCAGCCAAGCCATTCAAGATATTCCCGATTCCGGACCGGTGTAGCAACTGGATCCGTTGCATAGCATGATTATGTGAGGGGACACTAGAATGCACATTTCCCACTATCTTCCTCGCGCCCTTCCGGAGCAGCTGTCTGGCTTGTCGCCCCTGGCTTTCGATTTGCGGTGGAGCTGGCACCACAGCGCTGATAATCTGTGGGCCATGGCCGACCCCGATCTTTGGCAGGGCACCCGTAACCCATGGCTGGTTCTGGAGAGCCTTAGCAATCAGCGGCTCGAAGAGCTGGCAGCGGACCCTCAGTTCCTCGATATACTCAAACAACACCTTGAAGCGAGGGAAAGCCACTTCGAGAGCGAAAGCTGGTTCAATGTACGCGCCGGGCAGTTTTTCGAGGGCTATGTCGCCTATTTCAGCATGGAATTCGGGCTGAGCGAATCGCTGCCCATATATTCCGGAGGGCTGGGGGTGTTGGCCGGGGACTACCTGAAAACGGCCAGCGATCTGGGGGTACCGCTGGTCGCCATCGGGCTGCTATATCAGCAAGGCTATTTCCGCCAAGCGTTGGATAACCAGGGCGAGCAGCTCGATTTCTATCCCTTCAACGCGCCGACCATGCTTCCGGTTACACCATTGCGGGATGACAAGGGAGAATGGGTGACCGTCGCGGTGGAGCTTCCGGGACGGCAGCTGCGCTTGCGTGTCTGGCACGTCTCAGTCGGGCGTCGCTCGCTGTTCCTGCTGGACAGCAATGATCCGCTCAATTCCCCGGGCGACCGGGGCATTACCAGTGAGCTTTATGGTGGTGGAGAGGAAATGCGCTTGCAGCAGGAGATCGTTCTTGGCATCGGTGGGTGGAGGGCGCTGGAGGCGGTCGGCATTGACTGTCCGGTTTGTCACCTCAACGAAGGCCATGCGGCTTTCGCCATCCTCGAGCGTGCACGCAACTTCATGATCCGTCAAAAGCAGCCGTTCGGCTTGGCACTACGGGCGACGCGCGCCGGCAACCTATTTACTTCGCATACGCCCGTTGAAGCGGGATTTGACCGGTTTGCGCCGGGCCTGTTCCTGCACTATTTCGGTGACTATGCAAAACAGTTGGGCATCAGCGACCGCGAATTGCTTGCTCTGGGGGGCGGCCCTGGTACCGATGGCGAGGAGCCGTTCAACATGGCTTACCTCGCGGTTCGCGGCGCAGGTGCGGTAAACGGCGTGAGCCGGTTGCACGGCGAAGTCAGTCGGCGCATTTTTCAGCCGCTGTTTCCGAGAATTCCCGTTGCGGAGGTGCCCGTTGGCCATGTCACCAATGGCGTCCATGTACCGTCCTGGGACTCGGCAGTCGCGGACGCATTGTGGTCGGACGCATGCGGCGGCAAAACACCCTGGCGGGGCGCGCTCGAATCAGTGGAAAGCGATTTGCGTTGTCTGGATGACAAGGTGCTGTGGAATTTCCGCAGCCAGGGGCGGCGCGCCCTCATCGAGTTCCTGCACGCACGCATGCCGGGTCAGAGCAGGTGGCAGAAGGCGCTGCGCGAGCAACCCCGCGGGCTCGACGCAGGTTTTCTGACGCTAGGGTTCGCCCGTCGCTTTACCGAGTACAAGCGCAATAATCTGCTGCTGGCCGACCCGCAGCGCCTGGCAAGGCTCCTGACAAGTCGCGACAAGCCGGTCCAATTGGTAATCGCCGGCAAGGCGCATCCGCGGGATGCCGCAGGCAAACGCATGGTCCGTCAATGGACCGATTTTTTGCGGAACGCGGAACTGCAAGGCAGGCTGGTGTTCGTCGAGGACTACGACCTGGTGGTAGCCGCCGAACTGGTCCAGGGTGTCGACGTATGGATCAACACGCCGCGCCGCCCGTGGGAGGCAAGTGGCACCAGCGGCATGAAGGTGCTGGTCAACGGCGGTCTCAATCTTTCCGAGCTGGACGGCTGGTGGGCCGAGGCATACCAGCCGGAGCTGGGCTGGGCACTGGGCGACGGGCGCGAGCATGAGAACGCCGCAGAGCTGGATGCGAGAGAGGCCGACCAGCTCTATCGCTTGCTTGAGGAAGAGATCATCCCCTGCTTCTACAGGCGCGACGAGAACGGGTTGCCGCGAGAATGGATTGCGATGATGCGAGAAAGCATGGCCCAACTGACGGGGCGCTTTTCGGCAAACCGCATGGTGCGGGAATACGCTGAGAATTTCTATACCCCGCTGGCAAGCGCGTACCGGCAGCGCGCAGCGGATGGCTGCAGGCTGGCGGCAGACCTTGAGCACTGGCATGCCCAGCTTGAGCGGCATTGGGACAAGCTCTATTTCGGAAATGTGAAAGCGGAGGCAGCCGCAGAGGGAATTCGATTCCAGGTGCAGGCGTATCTTGACGGCATAGAACCGGACGCGGTCAGCGTCGAACTTTACGCGGAAGCATCGGGCGCAATGGGGCGCGTGCGCCAGTCGCTGGCACGCAGCGCACAACTGGAGGGAGTGAATAAAGGCTTCCTGTATACGGGGGTCGTCCCGGCGGATCGACCGGCGGGAAACTATACGCCGCGCATTGTCCCGGCCCATCCCGCTGCGAGCACACCACTGGAGGCGTCCATGATCTGTTGGTATGCCTGATGTACGGTCGGGGCGGGTCTGCGGCCCAGAGGCGTGCCCTGGAATGGTTCGCGGTTAATTGCCATGGATATATAAAGAGATCATGAATAAACAATCGCAACAAATACTGCCCGAGCCGCTGTCGAGCGACGACGTCAGCCGCATTGACGCTTACTGGCGTGCCTGCAATTACCTCGCTGCAGGCATGATCTACCTGCGCGACAACCCGCTGCTCAAGCAGCCGCTGACGCGCGAACACGTCAAGACCAGGCTGCTGGGGCACTGGGGGTCGAGCCCGGGCCTGTCCTTCGTGTACATCCATATGAATCGCCTGATCGTCAAATACGATCTGAACGCCATCTTTCTTGCCGGGCCCGGGCACGGCGCGCCTGGCGTGCTAGCGCCGGTTTATCTGGAGGGAAGATACAGCGAGGTTTACCAGAACAAGGGCGAAAACGAAAAGGGCATGCGCCTGTTCTTCAAGGAATTTTCGTTTCCGGGCGGCATCGGCAGCCATTGCACCCCGGAGACGCCGGGGTCCATCCACGAGGGCGGCGAGCTCGGCTACAGCGTCTCGCATGCGTTCGGTGCCGCTTACGACAATCCCGACCTGATCGTGACCGTGGTCGTGGGTGACGGCGAGTCCGAAACCGCACCCCTTGCCACAGCCTGGCATTCCAACAAGTTCTTGAATCCGGTCCGGGATGGCGCGGTGCTCCCGGTTCTCCACCTCAACGGGTACAAGATCAACAACCCCTCGCTGCTTGCCCGTATTTCTCGCGAGGAACTGGAAAGCCTGTTCAAAGGCTACGGATGGACGCCCCATTTTGTCGAAGGCAGCGAACCGGAGATCATGCACCGGAAGATGGCCGCAACGATGGAGCAGTGCGTACTGGATATCCGGCGCATTCAGCGGGAAGCTCGCAGCAGCGGCAAACCCGCCCGCCCACGCTGGCCGATGATCATTCTGCGCTCGCCGAAGGGGTGGACCGGGCCGAAGGACGTTGATGGCAGAAAAGTCGAGGGTTTCTGGCGGGCGCACCAAGTACCGATTGCCGACGTGAAGACGCCCGAGCATTTTTCGAGGCTGGAGGAATGGCTGAAGAGCTACAAGCCGCAGGAGCTTTTCACGGAGGAAGGCGCTCTGCGGCCGGAGCTCAAGGCCCTGGCTCCGAAGGGTTTTCGCCGTATGAGCGCGAATCCGCATGCCAACGGCGGTGTGCTGCGTAAGGCGCTGCGTTTGCCGGACGTCACCGCGTACGCGTTGGAGGTGAGCAAGCCTGCAGCGACTTACGCCGAGAATACCCGTCCCTTGGGGAAGTTCCTGCGCGACATTCTGCGCGACAACATGCAAAACTTTCGCGTCTTCAGCCCGGACGAAAATACCTCGAACCGCCTGGACAACCTATATGAGGTGAGCAAGAAGACCTGGCTTGCCGATTTTTTGCCAGAGGATCTGGATGGCGGCGAGCTGTCGCCAGACGGGCGAATCATGGAGATGCTGTCTGAGCACACGCTCGAGGGATGGCTGGAGGGATACCTGCTCACGGGTCGCCATGGATTCTTCTCGACCTATGAAGCCTTTGTGCACGTCATCGATTCGATGTTTAACCAGCATGCGAAGTGGCTCGCCATGTGCAAGGAAGTGCCCTGGCGCGCACGCATCTCGTCGCTGAATTTGCTCATCACTTCCACGGTGTGGCGGCAGGATCATAACGGCTTTACCCATCAGGACCCCGGCTTTCTAGACGTGGTGGTCAACAAGAATCCGGAAGTGACGCGAATCTACTTGCCGCCCGATGTGAATTGCCTGTTGTCGGTGGCAGACCATTGCCTGAAAAGTTCCAATTACATCAACGTCATTGTCTGCGACAAGCAGAAACACCTGCAGTATCTGGATATGGGGGCTGCCATGACGCATTGCTACAAGGGAATCGGAATCTGGGACTGGGCAAGCAATGACCAGGGGGTGGAGCCGGACGTCGTGATGGCCTGCGCGGGGGATGTTCCGACCAAGGAGGCGCTTGCGGCCGTGGTGCTGCTGCGGGAGAATTTCCCTGCTCTGAAGGTCCGCTTTATCAATGTGGTGGATCTGTACAAGCTTACGCCTTCCAGCGAGCATCCGCACGGCCTGTCGGACGCGGATTTCGACAGCTTGTTCACTCTGGACAAGCCGGTAATCTTCAACTTCCATGGCTACCCATGGCTGATCCACCGGCTCGCATACCGCCGCAACAACCACAGGAATTTCCACGTGCGCGGCTACAAGGAAAAAGGCAGCATCAACACGCCGCTCGAACTGGCAATACAGAATCAGATTGACCGATTCACGCTGGTGATAGATGTCATAGACCGCATTCCGGCGCTGCACGTGGCAGGCGCACATGTAAAACAGCAGATGCTGAACAAGCAACTGGAGTGCCGAAACTACGCTTATGAGCACGGCGTCGACCTGCCTGATCTCGATAACTGGATGTGGCCGTACTGACAGATGACTGCCGTGCTTTCCATCAACTGCGGCTCGTCTTCAGTAAAGGCAAGCTTCTTCGACAACGACGGCCAGCGCAGGAATTTCCTCTACGACCATTTGCACGATCCGCGCCCGGCATTTGACCGGTTGATGCGGGACTTGTCCGGCCACGCGCCGGACATGGTCGGGCACCGTTTCGTGCACGGCGGAGAAGTTGCCGAAGCCGCGCGCCTGGTCGATTCCGCGGAACGCGCCCGCCTCGGCCAAATCGTCCACCTCGCTCCGCTGCACCTGCCCGGCAATTTGCTGGGCCTGGACATATGCATGCAGCGTTTTTTCGTGCCACAAATTGTTTGTTTCGACACTGCGTTCCACTCGACCCTGCCGGAAGTGGCGAGGCGGCTCCCCATTCCGCGACAGTACGGACTGCGCCGTTTCGGTTTTCATGGACTAAATTACGCACATGTTGCCTCAGAACTGGGGGGCATTCTGGGCGATGCCGCTAGGAAAAAAATCGTAATCGCGCATCTGGGTAGTGGTGCCAGCCTTTGCCTGCTGGAAGACCTGGCGTCGGCGGACACTACGATGGGCTATACCCCGGCGGGAGGCATTCCGATGGGAACGCGTAGCGGCGACCTGGATCCGGGCGTCATGCTGGAACTTGCCAAGCGATGCAGCCTGGCCGAATTGAGCGACCTAGTGTTTCACAAGATGGGGCTGCTCGCGCTGTCCAATGGGGAAAGCAATGAAATGAAGGATCTGCTTGCAAGCGGCAGTGCCGATGCGAGATTTGCGGTCGACTATTTCTGCCGGCAGGTGCGGTCGGCGATAGGGGGGTTCGCCGCGAAATCCGGAGGAATAGATGCACTTGTCTTCACCGGGGGGATAGGGGAGCATGCGCCCCTGGTGCGCGAGGCGATCTGCGGACCGCTGGCCTTTCTCGGCTTTGTGCTGGACCACGGGGCGAACCACGAAGGTGCGCGAAGTATCGGCGGCAATGGCTCCAAGCCGGTTTTTGTCATACCGGCCGATGAAGAAGCGACGATACGCCGGCTGTGTCTGGCGCGTTTGTCCTGAGCTGGGCTAGTCGACCTTCATCGGCAGAATGACCATCTGCTGCCCGCGCAGGTGCAGGCGGCGTTGCATGGCGAGTGCTGTCTGGTTGTGCAGCCAGCGGACAAAAATATTGTCGCGGGTGAAAATCAGTTTTGCGGCGAAACAGACGCTGTTCGGATATTCGGCGATGACTTCCTGCGCCAGGTCGTCCAGCACTGCGATCGGGTCTGTGCCGTAGGCCATGCGCCAAGTGGCCTTCATCCCTTGGCTTCGGCAGAAGGCGGTGTAGTGGCGGAGCGCGCTCTGCGTTTCGTCCTGCATCGTGCGGATCGTGGCCTCGCTGTCGTAACTCTGCGTGTCCACTTCACCCGCACTGATGAACACGAAATTCTGGAAGTGGCCGGGAAACAGTCGCAGCACCCACATGATGGTGTGTATGCCTACACCACGGTGGTTATCTACCAGAAAGATCGCGGTGGGCAGATCCGGGTTCAGCTTTTCCGGCAGGCCTGAGTCAGTGTCTGGCACCGACTTCCCGAACAGCCGCTCGGCCTCATGCAGCTTCTCCTTGGTTTCATCATAATGCTTGCGGATAACCAGACAGAGGCCGATGACCAGACTGGTAATGACTACTGTGACCCAGCCGCCCTCCGTGAATTTTTCCACCAACGTGACGAGCAGGATGCTGCCTGTGACGGAAAGGCCTATCAGGGATAAGGCCAGTCTGCGCCGCCACGGCTGCCTGCCGCGGCGCTGGCGCCACCAGTGGACGCACATACCCAGAAGCGACAGGCTGAAGGTGAGGAAAACGTTGATGCTGTATAACACCACCAGCAGCGACACATCGCCATGGCTCCAGATCAGGATCAGCAGGGCGGCCGCCCCCATCACGATAATGCCGTTCTGCGTGACCAGGCGGGTGGAGAGCTGGCGAAACTGGCGCGGGACCCATGAATCGGCCGCCATGTTGGCCATCACCGAAGGTCCGCCGAGGAAGCCCGTGTTGGCCGCGACCAGCAGCAAGCCCGCTTCCAGGGCGAGCGTCACTGCCAGCACGCTGCTGCTCGCCCAGCCGGGGAGACCCAGTGTGGCAATGATGGACTGGAAGGCGATGGCGTTCAGCGTTTGGCCCTCAACGTGCTGCGCATGCCACAACAGGTATAGCACAATGATTCCACCTGCCGTAAAAGCCAGCGAAACCGCCATGTAAAACATGGTCAGCTTTCCGGTGTGCACGCGCGGCTCGGCAAGGCGGTTGATGTTGTTCGACACCGCCTCGATGCCGGTGTAGGTGCCGCCACCGAGCGAGTAGGCGCGCAGAAACAATGATGCGACGAACACCCAGCCAAGTTCCTGGGTGAGCAGGTGGGTTTCGCTCAGCGTGTCGGGCACGAGCGTGGGCAACCCTTGCGCCTGCTTCGCGACGCCGTATGCGATCAGTAGTGCATGGGAGATGAAGAAGCCCAAAAAGATGGGCAGCAGCACCTTGATGGATTCCTTCATGCCGCGGAGGTTGAGCACGATCAAGATGACGATCAGCACAATCTCGCTGCCGAGCTTGACCGATTGCCAAGAGGCCGGGAACAGGCTGAACAGCGCGTCTGCGCCGCTGGCTACCGAAATCGCGATCGTGAGCACGTAATCTACAATGAGCGCCGCGCCAGAAACCAATCCGGCGTGCTCGCCCAGAAGGTGGGAAGCGACCTTGTAGCCACCGCCCCCGGACGGAAACAGCTCGATCACCTGGTTATAGCCAAGTGCGATGATGAACACCGTGAACGCGGTCGCAAGGGCTAGGTAGAGGCCGAGATGCGTATGCGCGCCCAGCGCCAGGAAGGCCTCTTCCGGTCCGTAACAGGAGGAGGAAAGGCCGTCCGCGCCCAGGCCGACCCAGGCGAAAAACGCGGCCAGTGCAATGTGCTGGCGGGTCTCCGGCTTGAGCGGATCGAGGGACTTACCGATCAGCAGCTCGCGCAGCTTTTGCAGAAATTTCATTCTTGCCTCTCCTGTTCCCCTAGATGCTCTCCGGCGCCGTCCAATGGCAGCGCTCGGTGTTGTTATATGGCGCGGCCGCCGCACCTGCCGGGCAGGCTGGCCCTTCCCCCAATCGGATCCCGCTGTTTCACAGCAACACCAAATTGTCCCGATGTATCAGTTCCAGTTCATCCACATACCCGAGGATGCCATCGATCTCGCTGCTGGCGTGGCGCGCGATACGGCGTGCCTCATCTGCGCTGTAGTTGACCAGGCCGCGGGCAATGTCGTTATTGTTTTCATCGAGGATGGCCACCACTGCACCGCGCTCGAAGTTTCCGTGGACCTCGGTGACGCCGATGGGGAGCAAGCTCTTGCCGTCGGTGCGCAGGGCGCGCACGGCGCCGGCGTCGAGGCTGACTCTGCCGCTGACCTGCAGGTGGTCGGCCAGCCATTGCTTGCGCGCGGCCAGGGTCATTTGCGGGGCGACGAGCAGGGTGCCGATGGACTCGCCCCGCAACAGGCGCGGCAGCACGTCCGGCTCGTGTCCGGAGGCAATGACCGTGTGCGCGCCGCTGCGCGCAGCGCGCTTGGCTGCCAGCACCTTGGTGATCATGCCGCCGCGCCCGATATGGGTGCCTGCGCCCCCCGCCATGCTTTCGAGTTTTGCATCACCGGCCTGCGCCGTCTCCACCAACTTGGCATTGGGGTCCTTGCGCGGGTCTGCGGAGTAGAGGCCGACCTGGTCGGTGAGAATGATCAGCGCGTCGGCTTCGATCAGGTTGGCCACCAGCGCGCCCAGGGTGTCGTTGTCCCCAAACTTGATTTCATCAGTCACCACCGTGTCGTTTTCGTTGATGATGGGAATGACACGCAGACGAAGCAGGGTGCGCAGCGTGGAACGCGCGTTAAGGTAGCGTTCCCGGTCGGCGAGATCCGCGTGGGTGAGCAGCACTTGCGCGGCGCGCAGGCCGTGCTCCCGGAAGCAGCTCTCATATACCTGCACCAGGCCCATTTGACCAACGGCGGCGGCCGCCTGCAACTCGTGCACCGCGCCGGGGCGCCGCTTCCAGCCCAGGCGCTGCATCCCTTCCGCAATTGCGCCGGAGGAGACGAGCACCACCTCGCAGCCATCCTCGCGCAGGGCCGCGATCTGTTTTGCCCAGCTGGCGATGGCCCGTGTGTCGAGCCCCGCGCCTTGGTTGGTTACCAGGCTGCTGCCGACTTTGACGACGATGCGCTTGCAGTGTGTCAGAACGGTCTTCATGCCAGTCAGGGCGTTGCTGAGTCGGTTTCCGGCGCGTCCCCCGGCGCTTCCTGCTCCCGGGGGGTAGTTTGTTCCAAATGCTCCATGATAGCGTAAGTCAGCTCTTTGCAGCCTTCGCCGTTGATGGCGGAAATGGCGAAGTGGCGGGTATGTCCGCCGAATTCGCGAAGGAATGCAGCGACTTTTTCTTCGCTGTTTTCCAGCAGATCCAGTTTGTTTAGCACCAGCCAGCGAGGCTTGTGGTACAAGCTCTCGTCGTATTTGCGCAACTCGTTGAGAATGGCGTGCGCCTCGCGCACCGGGTCCGTCCCTTCGTGCAAGGGCGCAATGTCGACCAGATGCAGCAGCAAACGGGTGCGTGCCAGATGGCGCAGGAACTGGTGCCCGAGGCCGGCGCCTTCCGCTGCGCCTTCAATCAGGCCCGGAATGTCGGCGATGACGAAGCTCTTTTCGTTCGAAACCCGAACCACGCCGAGGTTGGGGTGCAGGGTGGTGAACGGGTAGTCGGCCACCTTGGGTCGGGCGGCGGATACGGCACGGATGAAGGTCGACTTTCCCGCATTGGGCATGCCGAGCAGGCCGACATCAGCCAGCACCTTCAATTCCAGCTGGAGCTCACGCCGCTCGCCGGGCTCGCCGGGCGTGCACTGGCGCGGCGTTCGGTTGGTGCTGGACTTGAAGTGCAGGTTGCCCAAGCCGCCTTGCCCGCCTTTTGCCAGCAGCGCTTTTTCGCCGTCGTGGGCAAGGTCGGCAATGACTTCGCCGCTGTTGAGGTCAGTGATGACTGTGCCGACCGGCATGCGCAGGATGATGTCCTCCGCGCCCTTGCCGTAGCAGTCGGCGCCGCGTCCGGACTCGCCATTCCTGGCGCGATGGATGCGCGCGAAGCGATAGTCGACCAGGGTGTTGATGTTGCGGTCCGCCAGCGCGTAAATGCTGCCGCCGCGCCCGCCGTCGCCCCCGTCCGGCCCGCCCTTGGCGATGTACTTTTCGCGGCGGAAGCTCGCCGCGCCGTTGCCGCCGTTGCCGGCGACGACTTCGATTCGGGATTCGTCAATGAACTTCATAAACAAAAAAGCCCTACCGACCAGATAGGGCTTGTTGTATCCTGGCGCGGGAGCTTACGCGGGAACAACCGACACGGTTTTGCGCTTGAACTCGCCCTTGACGGCGAACACCACCTTGCCGGTGATCTTCGCGAACAGGGTGTGATCCTTGCCCATGCCGACGTTATCGCCTGCGTGAACTTGGGTGCCACGCTGGCGCACGATGATGCTGCCCGCGTTGATCACCTCGCCGCCGTAGCTCTTTACGCCCAGTCGTTTCGAGTGCGAGTCGCGGCCGTTACTGGTACTGCCGCCGCCTTTTTTCGATGCCATGCTTGTGCTCCTTCGGTATTAAGCGGAAATCCCGTCGATGCGGATCTCGGTGTAGTTTTGACGATGGCCCTGATGCTTCTGGTAATGCTTGCGGCGCCTCATCTTGAAAATCTTCACCTTTTCGCCGCGGCCATGGGAAACGATGGTTGCCTTGACGGACGCGCCGCTCAGCAAGGGCTTGCCGATAGTGACCTTGTCGCCCTCGCCGACCATCAGCACCTTGTCCAGCACCACCGCGCTGCCGACGTCGCCGGCAACGGTCTCGATTTTCAGGGTTTCACCGGCGGAAACGCGGTATTGCTTGCCCCCGGTCTTGATTACTGCGTACATAACTGCCTCGCTTTAATGCGGTTTTTTAGAGCCGCGCATTATACATGATTACAGCCGCTCGTCAAAGCACTGTTTATCGCCTCATGGAGTCAAAGAAATCGGCGTTGTTCTTCGTTGCCTTGACCTTGTCCAGCAGGAATTCCATCGCCTCCAGCTCGTCCATGGGGTAGAGCAGCTTGCGCAGTACCCAGATGCGCTGCAGGATGTCCGCTTTGATAAGCAGTTCCTCCTTGCGTGTGCCGGAACGGTTGACGTTGATTGCCGGGTAGATGCGCTTTTCGGCCATGCGCCGATCCAGGTGGATTTCCATGTTGCCGGTGCCCTTGAATTCTTCGTAGATCACGTCGTCCATGCGCGACCCCGTGTCCACCAGGGCGGTGGCGATGATGGTGAGGCTGCCGCCTTCCTCGATGTTGCGCGCCGCGCCGAAGAAGCGCTTGGGGCGCTGCAGCGCGTTGGCGTCCACGCCGCCGGTCAGTACCTTGCCGGACGACGGCACCACGGTATTATAGGCGCGTGCCAGGCGGGTGATGGAATCCAGCAGGATGACCACGTCCTTCTTGTGCTCGACCAGGCGTTTGGCCTTTTCCAGCACCATTTCGGCGACCTGCACATGGCGCGTTGCGGGCTCGTCGAAGGTAGAGGCAACGACTTCGCCGCGCACGGTGCGGCTCATCTCGGTGACTTCCTCGGGGCGCTCGTCGATCAGCAGCACGATCAGGATGGCATCGGGGTTGTTGGATGCGATGGAATGGGCGATATGCTGCAGCATGACGGTCTTGCCGGACTTTGGCGAGGCCACCAGCAGGCCGCGCTGCCCCTTGCCGATGGGGGCGACGATGTCGATGATGCGTCCGGTGATGTTTTCCTCGGCGCGGATGTCGCGTTCCAGTGCCAGTTGCTCGCTCGGGAACAGCGGCGTCAGGTTCTCGAACAGTATCTTGTTCTTGGCGTTTTCCGGCGGTTCCCCGTTGACCTTGTCCACCTTGACCAGCGCCACATAGCGTTCGCCTTCCTTCGGCGTGCGGATCTCGCCCTCGATGGAGTCGCCGGTATGCAGGTTGAAGCGGCGAATCTGGCTCGGGCTGACGTAAATATCATCTGGCCCGGCGAGGTATGAGGTGTCCGGCGAGCGCAAAAAGCCGAATCCGTCGGGCAAGATCTCCAGCGTGCCTTCGCCGAAAATGCTTTCGCCTTTCTTGGCCTGGTTCTTGAGCAGGGCGAAAATCAGGTCCTGCTTGCGCATACGGTTGGCGTTATCGATCTGGTTGGTAGTTGCCATGTCCACCAGTTCGGTGATGTGCTTGATTTTGAGATCGGATAAATGCATAGGATTAGATCAGGGATGGGACAGTTCGGGAAAACTCGCTTGGATTTCTGTAAACGTGTTCGGGGGAAGTGTTACGGCCTGTGCGGGAACTGCCGCGCCTGAGCTGCCCGAGTGTCTGTCAAGTGCTATGAGTGGGTGCTGCGGGGACGAAACAGGGCAGTTGCAGGCGCGAGATTAAACGGTTCAGATGTGGCTGTCAATAAAGGCCGTCAACTGCGATTTGGACAGCGCACCCACCTTGGTCGCCTCGATGTTGCCGTTCTTGAAGATCATCAGCGTCGGAATGCCGCGCACGCCGTATTTTTGGGGGATCTGCTGGTTTTCATCCACATTCAGCTTGGCGACCGTCAAGCGCCCGGCATATTCCTGGGCTACCTCGCTCAGGATGGGTGCAATCATGCGGCATGGCCCGCACCACTCCGCCCAGTAGTCCACCAGCACGGGCAGCGGCGACTGCAGCACCTCGGCGGAGAAAGCCTGGTCAGTGACATAACGGATGTGTTCGCTCATGGTTGATTCTCGCTTTGTTCAGAATTTAAAGGGTTGCCGGGAAGGCTGTTAATGGGAGGTGCTGGAGGCATTAACTGCTTATTGATGTACATCCTAGCGAAAAAACCGCCGCCTGGGAAGTGTGTGTGTATCTATATGATTATAATTAAATAATAACGAGCTGGCCGCGTTGCGGTCGGGCTGTTTGGAATTTTGCGGGTCAGCGCTGCAGCGCAGCTTCAACCTCGTCCCGTTTGGCGCGCCCGACGAGTCGTTCCACCAGGGTCAGGGCGAAATCCATAGCCGTGCCGGGTCCGCGCGATGTGATCAGCTTGCCGTCTTCGACGACGGCAGCCGACTGCCGTTGCACCATGGGAAACGGATCCAGAGCGCGGGGGAAACTGGTGGCCCGCTTTCCGTCGAGCAGCCCTGCCGTGGCAAGCACGGACGGTGCGGCGCAGACCGCCGCGACATATTTTTCCTGCTGTGCCATGCGCTGCGTCAGCGCGATAATGCGCGGGTCGGCCTTGAGATTGTTGGTGCCGGGCTGCCCGCCGGGCAATGCAATCATGTCGAAAGACTCCTTCAGTGCTTCGTCCAGCGTGGTGTCTGGCACCAGCACGGTGCCGCGACTGGCGCGCACCGGTTGGCCGTCCAGCCCCGCGCTCATCACTGAAATGCCCCCGCGGCGAAGGATGTCTATGATGGTGACGGCCTCGATTTCTTCACAGCCTTGTGCGAGCGGTACCAGGACGGTTGGCATGGGAGTGGGAAAGCGGGTTGGGAAACGGGGCTATCATCATACGCCGATTTCGGGGCACGCAGCGGAGTGAAGGCGGCGACAGAGGTACCCGATTAGTCTGGAAGCGCCATCCGCGACACCCGTGATCTTGCGCTGCGCATCGGTGTGCCGTGTTCAGAAGTTGCCGGACAGGCGCATCCCCACCATTCCTGGCGCAATATCCGGCAACAAGGCAACCTTGCCCGCGCGGCGCTCCCGGTTGTAGCTGACCACGCTCTTGCCGACCAGCGTGCCGATCATTGCGCCCGCAACCACGTCGGAGGCGAAGTGGGCATCGTGATAGGTGCGCGCGACACCGACCAGTCCGGCAATCCCATAGGAGGCATAGCCGACCCATGCCTCGTCGTAATGGTCGGAAATCACCGAGGCCAGCGCGAACGCCTCGGTGGTGTGGCCGGAGGGAAACGACGCATTCGCGTTTGAAAATGGCTTGAAGTAGTTCACTCCCTGGTTTGAGCGCGGGCGGGCGCGCCCGAAGGCGAGCTTGAGCGTGGGGGTGATGATGCCGCTGGCGATGAGGCTGGCGGTCAGCATGTCTTCCCCGGTCTGCAGGGTGTTTTCGTTTTCGCTGACGGCGCCGACGAGCAGGAAGCCGCCCACCACGCCCGCCGCATACTGCGAGCCGAACTTTTCTACGTGCAGCATGAAGCTGTTATTGGGTTTCTGGCGGCGCATCTCGTCGCGCAGGGGCCGGTCGATGACCAGTGCCGTGCCCATGACGGCCAGGGTGGCCCATCCGGCATTCTTCCAGTCGTCGCTTTCCCAGCGTGCCGGTGCCGTGATGACATGCTTGACGTCATCCAGCACCAGCTCTGGATACGAGGGGGACGTGTCGTCGGCACGCGCGCTTGGTGCAATGCAGAGGAGCAGGGTACCCGTGTACAGGAGTCTGTGCCAACGCAAGGAAACTGGTTGGTTCACGGGGCGCCCCTCAGGGTCAATCGCGGAAATTCTGGTACTGGAGAGGGAAGTCCGTGATGGACTTCTTCACGAAGGCAATGGCCGCTTGCAGGTCGTCGCGGTTCTTTCCGGAAACACGCACGGTGTCACCCTGGATGCTGGCCTGTACTTTCATCTTGCTGTCCTTGAGCAGCTTGACGACCTTCTTCGCCAGCTCGATTTCCACGCCGACTTTGACGGTGCAGTTGCGCTTGACTTTGTTGCCGCTGACTTTTTCGATTTTGTCGCTGATTTCCAGGCACTTGATGTCCACCCCGCGCTTGGTCAGCTTGGCGCTGAGGATGTCCTGCACCTGGTTCAACTGGAATTCGTTGTCCGCGAAAACGGTGAGCACCAGTTCCGCCTGTTCCACGCGCGCGTCAGACCCCTTGAAGTCGAAGCGCGTGCTGACTTCCTTATTGGTCTGTTCGACCGCGTTCTTGACTTCAGGCTTGTCTACTTCGGAAACGATGTCGAAGGATGGCATGGCTTTCCCCTAAACAGATGCGGTGGGCACACGATGCAGATACCCAAGATCCGGGCTGCCAGATCCGTGACATCTGCAAACAAACTATCAGCCGAAGCTGCAGACGTAGTTTACCTCGTCCTTGGCGTGAATCTCGAAACTGCCGTTCTGCGCCACCTTGAAGCTGCCGCCCGCCGTGTAGGTCTTGAAGGCCGGCTCCCCGGCGACCTTCACCGAGCACTCGCCCGCGGTGATTTCCATCAGTTCGGGTGCGCCGACATTGAACGTCAGCTTGGCACCGGGCAAGATCACGCCGACCGTTTTGCGCGAGCCGTCGGGGAAAAACACCGAGTGCGACACGCACTTGCCCTCGAAGAAGACGTTGGCTTTCTTGCCAACGGAAACATTGTCGAATTTGTCAGACATCTTGGGCTCCTCACTATTTACGGTTTTTGAGATTCGCCGCAATGCGCAGGCGCAGGGCGTTGAGTTTGATGAAGCCCGCCGCATCCTTCTGGTCGTATGCGCCTTTGTCGTCCTCAAACGTGGCGATGGTCGGGTCGAACAGCGAGTCGGTCTTGGAGTCGCGTCCCACTACAATGACGTTGCCCTTGTACAGCTTGACGCGCACCCAGCCGTTCACGCTTTGCTGTGTGTGGTCTATCAGTACTTGCAGCGCGCGGCGCTCCGGGCTCCACCAGTAGCCGTTGTAGATCATGCTGGCGTAACGCGGCATCAAATCATCCTTGAGGTGCGCCACTTCGCGGTCCAGGGTGATGGATTCGATGGCGCGATGCGCCTTGAGCATGATCGTGCCGCCGGGGGTTTCGTAGCAGCCACGCGACTTCATGCCCACATAGCGGTTCTCTACCAGGTCCAGCCGCCCGATACCATGCTTGCCGCCCAGTTCGTTGAGTTTGGTCAGCACCTGCGCAGGCGTCATCTTGGCGCCATTGAGTGCCACGATGTCGCCGCCGGCGAATTCGATGTCGAGGTATTCCGGCGCATCCGGCGCTTTTTCCGGCGACACCGTCCAGCGCCACATGCTCTCCTCGGCTTCGGCCGCCGGGTTTTCCAGATGGCGGCCTTCAAAGCTGATGTGCAGCAGATTCGCGTCCATGGAATAGGGCGAGCCGCCCTGCTTGTGCTTCATTTCGATGGGAATGCCATGCTTCTCGGCGTAGGCCAGAAGCTTTTCGCGGGAGAGCAGGTCCCACTCACGCCACGGGGCGATGATCTTGATGCCGGGCTTCAGGGCATAGGCGCCCAGCTCGAAGCGCACCTGGTCGTTGCCCTTGCCGGTGGCGCCGTGCGCCACTGCGTCCGCGCCGGTCTGGTTGGCGATCTCGACCAGGCGCTTGGCGATCAGTGGGCGCGCAATGGACGTGCCTAGCAGGTATTCACCCTCGTATATCGTGTTGGCGCGGAACATCGGGAACACGAAATCGCGCACGAATTCCTCGCGCAGGTCATCGATGAAGATGTTGTCGGCCTTGATGCCGAGCTTCAGCGCCTTGGCGCGCGCCGGTTCCAGCTCCTCGCCCTGGCCCAGGTCGGCGGTGAAGGTGACCACTTCGCACTTGTACGTGTCCTGCAGCCACTTCAGGATGACCGAGGTGTCCAGCCCGCCGGAATAGGCGAGCACGGTTTTCTTTATGTCAGGCATTGTATTTCCCAAGAGTGCAATTCAACGATACGGTTCAGATGCAGGGCGGGCTAAGCTTCCGCGCCGTGCTTCTGCGGTGAATATTTAACTGTCCACCTTTCCCAGCAACAGATATTCCATCAGTGCCTTCTGCACATGCAGGCGATTTTCCGCTTCATCCCAAACCACCGACTGCGGCCCGTCGATCACGGCGGCGTCCACTTCCTCGCCGCGGTGCGCGGGCAGGCAGTGCATGAACAGGGCGTCCTTCTTTGCCACCGCCATCATTTCCGCGTCCACGATCCAGTCGGCAAAGGCCTTGCGGCGCGCGTCGTTTTCCCGCTCGAAACCCATCGAAGTCCACACGTCCGTGGTAATCAGGTCTGCGTTGCGCGCGGCATCCATCGGGTTGGTAAACTCCTCGTAATGATCTTCCCCGAAGAGGCCGGCGCGTTCAGGCTCCACTTCGTAGCCGGGCGGGGTGGATACATGCACGTTGAAGTCGAACACTTCCGCCGCCTGCAGCCAGGTATTGCACACATTGTTGGAGTCGCCGATCCATGCCACGGTCTTGCCGCGGATGGAGCCGCGGTGCTCGATGTACGTGTAGATGTCAGCGAGTATCTGGCAGGGATGATATTCGTTGGTGAGGCCGTTGATGACCGGCACGCGCGAGTTTTCCGCGAAGCGCTCGATGATGCTCTGCTCGAAGGTGCGGATCATCACGATGTCGCTCATGCGCGAGATGACCTGCGCGGCGTCCTCCACCGGCTCGCCGCGCCCAAGCTGCGTGTCGCGCGTGTTGAGATAGATGGCGGAGCCGCCGAGCTGCTGCATCCCGGCCTCAAATGACAGGCGGGTGCGCGTGGAGTTCTTCTCGAAGATCATCACCAGCGTCCGGTCGGCCAGCGGGTGGTACGGCTGATAGGCTTTGAAGCGCTGCTTGATGACGGCCGTGCGCGCGAAGATATGCTCCAGCTCTTCCCGCGTCAGGTCCCTGAATTGCAGAAAATGCTTGATGTTGCCCATCGGGTTGGTAGCCATGATCAGGCGCTCTTGGTCAGGAAATCGGTCACCAGCGGGCACAGCGCATCCAGCAGCTGCTGCGCCTCAGCCTGCGTGAACACCAGCGGCGGCAACAGCCGGATGACGTTCTCGGCAGTGACATTGATGAGCAGGCCCTGCGCCAGCGCCAGGCCCACCAGGTCGCCACAGGGCTTGTCGAGTTCAATGCCTATCATCAGGCCCTGCCCGCGAACCGCGGTCACCCCGGCGGTCCCGCCTAGGCGTTTGCCGAAGCCTTGCAGCAGGAATTGGCCCACGGCAACCGCATTTGCCAGCAGCTGGTCCTGCTCCATGATGTTGAGCGTGGTGAGTGCGGCGGTACAGGCCAGCGGATTGCCGCCGAAGGTGGACCCATGGTTACCGGGCTTGAAGGTGCCCGTAGCCTTGCCTGCGGCCAGGCAGGCGCCTACCGGCACGCCGGAGCCCAGCCCTTTGGCCAGCGTCATCACGTCCGGCAAAATGCCGGAGTGCTGGAATGCAAACCATTTGCCGGTGCGGCCTATGCCGCACTGAACCTCGTCCAGCATCATGAGCCAGCCGTGCTGATCGCACAGCTGGCGCAATTGTTCCAGATAATGGATGTCCAGCGTGCGGATGCCGCCTTCGCCCTGGATGGGTTCCACCAGCACCGCAACCACGTTCTGGTTGTGTTCGGCGACATGGCGGATGGCTTCCATGTCGTCGTAGGGGACGCGCACGAAGCCGGGCACCAGCGGCTCGAACCCCGCCTGCACCTTGCGGTTGCCGGTGGCGGAAAGCGTCGCCAGGGTGCGGCCATGGAACGCCTTTTCCATCACGATGATGTTGGGCGTCTCTATGCCCTTCTGGTGTCCGTACATGCGCGCCAGCTTGATTGCGGCCTCATTGGCCTCGCAGCCCGAGTTGCACATGAACACCTCCTCCATCCTGGAGAGCGCGCACAGCTTGTCCGCCAACTGCTCTGCCTGCGGCGCCTGATAGATGTTGGAGACGTGGATCAGCCTGCCGATCTGGGCGCTAAGCGCGGCAGTGTAGCGCGGGTGGGCATGCCCCAGTGTGTTTACCGCGATGCCGGCGAGCGCATCCAGATAGCGCTTGCCATTACTGTCCCAGAGCCAAGCGCCTTCGCCGTGGGTGAAGGCTACGGGCTGGCGGGCATATGTGTTCATCAGGTGCGACATGGAACTCCCCGGTTTCACACGCTACATCGAAAACGAAAAAGGCCGACTTCGGTCGGCCTTTTGGATTGCTTCGCGTCAGGCTCAGGCCATGGCCTTGATGGCGGCAGACAGGCGGCTCTTGTGGCGCGCCGCCTTGTTCTTGTGGATGATCTTCTTGTCGGCGATGGAATCGATGGTGCCCTGGGATTCGCTGAACGCGGCCTTGGCGGCGTCCTTGTTGCCGGCGTCAATCGCCTTGGCGACCCGCTTGATCGCGGTGCGCAGCTCGGAACGCAGGCTAGCGTTGTGGTCGCGCTGCTTGTCGGCTTGTCTTGCCCGCTTTCTTGCCTGTGCGGTGTTTGCCATGGAAACTCCTTGAAATTCGCTTGCTTTAAAAGGGGCGCATTATAGGCATGGTTGCGCGCTTTGGCAACTCCTATTTTGGAGGCGGGGCCCGGTCGGGCGATCCGGCAGGGCGCGCGCCAGCAAAAAAGGCGGCCAGGGGCCGCCTTGATGATGTGGCGCAACAGCCTATTGGGCTTGGGTGCCCTCGATCTTGGCATTCTTGCGCAGGTCGGCGATCAATTTCTGCACGGACTGCTGCTGCAGGCGCTGTTTCAGGTTGTCCCTGACCTGCTCGAAGGGCGGGACGGCCAGGTTGCGCACATCGAGGAGTTTGATGATGTGGAAACCATATTGCGTTTTCACAGGGTCGCTGACTTGCCCTTTCTTCAGGTGTGTCATCGCATCCGCGAAGGGCTCCACGAAATCGGTGGGGACGTGCCAGCCGAGTTCGCCGCCATTCTGCTTCGAGCCTGGATCCATCGATTTTTCCTTGGCAAGGGTCTCGAACTTGGCTTTCTTCTTCAACTGCGCCTCAACTGCCTTGGCTTCTTCTTCGGTGGCCACCAGAATGTGGGCAACCCGGTACTCGGAGCTTCCCAGCTTGGTCTTCAGGTTTTCGTATTCCTGCTTGATGGCGTCCTCGCTGACGGGGTGATCCTTGGCATAGTCCTGCAGGTAAGCGCCTGCAAGCGTGGACTGGCGAGCCAGTTCCATTTGAGCCGCGGTCTCAGGCTGCTTGTCCAGCCCCTTCTTGGCCGCTTCCTGAGACAATATTTCGATATTGATCAAGCGATCAAGCACCGCCTTATGCAAATCGGGAGAGTCCGGCTGCCCTTGGCTCGTGGCCTCCTTGACCATTGCATCCACGCGCGCTTGTGGAATAGCGACGCCGTTTACGGTGGCGGCGGTCTTGTCCGCTGAGAAAGCCGGGCCGGCCAGGAATGCGGTTGCCATGACGAGTGCAGCGAGTTTTGCAAGTTTCAGCATAGCGGTTTTCCTTATTTTAGGTGTTGAGGTTGGTCGGATTGCACTTCATCCGGTGCATATGCGCGTATCTTCAGGGCGTGGATGTCGTGCCGCATCAGTTCATGCAGCGCCGAATATACCATGCGGTGCCGTTCCAAGGTGGATTTTCCGATGAACCCGGCCGAGACAATGGACAGACGGTAATGCCCGCCGCCGGCGCGGGCGCCGGCGTGCCCGGCGTGCCCGGCGTGCAGGGCGCTTTCGTCAGCGATGTCGAGTTGCAGGGGCCCCAGCTTTGCCAGGCATTCGCGCATCCGCGCAATGTGATCCATGCAGGGGTCAGACCGGGAAAGCTTTGACGAAGGGCTTGACCATCACCTGTGCGCATATGCCGGCGGACACATAGGGATCGGTTTGCGCCCAGGCTTCGGCCTCGCCCAGCGACCCGAATTCTGCGACGATCAGGCTGCCGAAGAACCCTGCCGCGCCCGGATCGGTCGCATCCACGGCGGGAAACGGTCCCGCCAGGATCAGGCGTCCCTGCTCCTGCAGGGCTTTTAGCCTTTCCACATGCGCGGGGCGCGCCGCCTGGCGTTTCTCCAGGTGGTTCGGGGTGAATTGTCCGACAATTGCATACAGCATCAGTTGTGCTCCTTGTCTTCCTCGACGTATTTGTATACCGCTGCAAATTGCAGCATGCCAAACACCATGACAAGCGCTGGAACCCCGAACATCTTGAAGTTCACCCAGTCGTCGCAGGACAAATAATGCAGGGCGGCGATATTGACGAAGCCGAGCGACACGAAGAATAACACCCACCCTGCGTTGACCAGCTTCCAGATGTGGTTTGGGAGCTTCATCGCCTTTTCCAGTGCAGCTTTGGAAAGGTTCTTGCCCATCAGGATGTGAGTGCCTGCAAGAATGACCGCCACCACCCAGTAATAGATGGTGGGCTTCCATTGGATGAAAGACGCGTTATGGAAATATAGCGTTGCTCCGCCCAGTATGAGGATGGTGGCGAAGCTGAGCCACAGCATGCCATCCACCTTCACTTTGCGGATGAGCAGCACCCAGCCGATTTGGACGAGCGAGGCGGCAATGGCCACTGCCGTGGCCACCAGCAGCGGCTGCTGCGTCCAGGGCAGATGGGCCGTAGCCTCGGACAGGCAGGCGGCGCTTTTCTGGCCCCAGGTCATTGTCTTGTAGGTGACAAAAAACAGAATCACCGGAAACAGGTCGAACAGAATTTTCATGTTGCGGGATATATCAAGTAAAGTTAACCCCTGTCCAGCGTAAGCGAGGCGGAGTTGATGCAATAGCGCAACCCGGTCGGTTCCGGGCCGTCTTCGAACAGATGCCCGAGGTGGGCGTCGCATTTGGCGCAGCGTACCTCGATGCGAGACAAGCCGTGGCTGTTGTCCTCCAGCAGTCTGAGCGCATCCTCGCTGGCGGGCAGCCAGAAGCTCGGCCAGCCGGTGCCGGAGTCGTATTTGGTTTCCGAGGTGAACAGCGGGCTGCCGCAGCATACGCAGCGGTAAGTGCCCGCGTCGTGGCAGTCCCAGTAGATGCCGGTGAACGGCGGCTCGGTGCCGCACTTGCGGCAAACCGCATATTGCTCCGGCGTCAGCTCGGCACGCCATTCGGCGTCGGATTTATTCAGCTTGTCTGCCATACAGCGTCCAGAATGATGTCGATGTGCATTACAGCACGTCGCCCGCATAGTCTGCCAGCCGCGAGCGCTCGCCGCGCATCAGCGTGACATGGCCGCTGTGCTCCCAACCCTTGAAGCGGTCCACCACGTAGGTCAGGCCGGAACTGCCCTCGGTGAGGTAAGGCGTGTCGATCTGAGCGATGTTGCCCAGGCACACTACTTTGGTGCCGGGACCGGCGCGCGTAATCAACGTCTTCATCTGCTTGGGCGTGAGATTCTGCGCCTCGTCGATGATGAGGTACTTGTTGAGGAAGGTGCGCCCGCGCATGAAGTTGAGCGACTTGATCTTGATGCGGCTGCGGATCAGGTCGCGCGTTGCGGCACGCCCCCATTCCCCGCCGTCCTCGTCCGACTTGTTGAGCACATCGAGGTTATCTTCCAGCGCGCCCATCCAGGGCGTCATCTTCTCCTCCTCGGTGCCGGGGAGGAAGCCGATGTCCTCGCCGACAGGTACGGTCACGCGGGTGATGATGATCTCGGTGTAGAGCTTCTTTTCCAGCGTTTGCATCAGCCCGGCCGCCAGCGTCAGCAGCGTCTTGCCGGTGCCTGCCTGCCCCAGCAGGGTGACAAAGTCTATCTCCGGGTTCATCAGCAGGTTGAGCACGAAGTTCTGCTCGCGGTTGCGTGCGGTGATGCCCCAGATGGCGTTCTTCTGGTGCGTGAAATCGGTCACGGTGCGCAGCAAGGCGGTGTCGCCGTTTTGTTCGGCGACCACGGCATGAAACGGGTTGGTGCCGTTTTCCAGGAACACGAACTGGTTAACCAGCATGTTCTGGCACAGCGGTCCCGCGACGTTGTAATAAGTGTGCCCGCTCTGCTGCCACGACTTCATGTCCTTGCCGTGGCGGTCCCAGAAATCCAGCGGCAGGGCCATCACGCCGGAATACAGCAGGTCGGTATCTTCCAGCACCTTGTCGTTGAAATAGTCCTGCGCGGCCAATCCGAGGGCGCGCGCCTTGATGCGCATGTTGATGTCCTTGGACACCAGGATCACCGGACGACCCGGCTGCTGTTTGTGCAGGTGCATCACCACGCCGAGGATGGCGTTGTCGGCCTTGCTGTGCTGCAGCGCGGCGGGCAGTTCGTGGGCAATGAACTGGGTCTGCAGGAACAGGCGCCCGGTTGCGCTCTTGTTGCCGGGCGACTGCAGTGGTATGCCCTGCGCGATGTCGTGCGCGGTCTCGCTGACGATGGAGTCGAGGAAGCGGCTGGCCTGGCGCGCGTTGCGTGCCACTTCCGACATGCCTTTCTTTCCGTTGTCGAGTTCTTCCAGCACGAACATCGGCAGGTAGACGTCATGCTCCTCGAAGCGGAACAGGCTGGTCGGGTCGTGCATCAGTACGTTGGTGTCGAGGACGAACAGCTTAGTGACGGTCTCCTGGGCGGTGGCTGTCTTGCGTGGGGTCATGATGCTCCTTAGAGTGACTGCGCGAACTTCAATACCTCTGCAGCGTGGCCATCCACCTTGACCCCGCGCCATTCATGGCGCAACGCGCCCTGCTTGTCCAGCACGAAAGTGCTGCGCTCGATGCCGCGCACCTCCTTGCCGTACAGCTTTTTCAGCTTGATTACGCCGAACTGCATGCACACCTTTTCCTCGGCATCCGACAGCAGGGGGAAGGGCAGTCCGAACTTCGACTTGAAGTTTTCGTGCGACTTGATGCCGTCGCGCGAAATGCCCACCACTTCGCACTTGGCTTTCTTGAACTCGGCGTAGAGGTCACGGAAATGCTGGCTCTCGGCGGTACAGCCGGGGGTGTTGTCCTTGGGATAGAAATAGATCACCAGCGCTTTGCCGCGTGCGGCGGACAGGGTGAAATCAGTTCCGCCGGTGGCGGGGAGGGTGAAGTCGGCGATGGCTTTATTGGTCATGGTGCTGCTTGCGATTGAATGCCTCCATTCTTGATGAAAAACGCCGGCAAGGCAAGAGTGCCCGCCTATGCAGGGTTGATTGGGACGGGTATCCGCGCCGAATGCCGAGAATGGCGCCTGACTGCTACGGTTGATACAGCGAATAGAGGCGGCTTTCCTCCAGTTGTACCCGCTGCACCAGTACGCCGCCTATGTGGTCGAGTTCGGAAGTGAAGCCTGTCACGGTTACCGGGGTAGGCGGCGCTTCAATGTAGCCATCGGCGAACTTCACGACGGCGCGGGCGATGCCGTTCATCTCCTTGCGCACGTCGGCGATGAAGTTTGAAGTATCCGCATCCAGCGCAGCGTGTTGCTGCACATAGACGTAAAAGCGCACGTTCTCCACCGCGACGTGGGTCTGAAAAGTCTGCTTGAAATGGGAAAGCAAGTCGCGGATCTCGCCGAAACGATTTTCCGATACGGCTGTCTTGATCGCAGTGTAGATACGCACCAGTTCCTGATGGTCATTCTTGAGAGAGTTTACCAGTTCGGGGTCGTATGCGATGCCGCTGGCTGGCTCGAGGGGCTTGATGGCCCCGGCGCTTTTGATCCCGTTGTTTCCCAGCAGCTTGGACAGCAGACCCATTGCATTCTCCCTTTGATTGAATTAGTGGATAAATTCCACTTTTATCACAATTGCCATGAGTGCTGTATCGGGTATAAGTATTAGGGTGTTGGGGCGTCGGAAAGGTTCCGATCTATTCGCCTTGCATACGGCGCTGGCGTGCATTTACCCGGCGTTTTTCTTGCATCGCGCGAAGCTCGTTCTTCGCCTGCTCAAGGACGCTTTTCTGCTCTTCGTCGAGACTGGTACCCGCTCGGTTGATATAGAACGCCAGCATGGACATGGCGGAGCGGAAGGGCGGGGCCTTGCGCCGGGTGCTGGCCTCCGCGGACTGCAGGAGCGAGAGCGCGATGCGGCGCGGGTCGTGCCAAGTGAACACCCCTTCCTCCAAGTCGAGCGCGTTGCTCTCGCGCGTCACCCGGGCCGACCAGTTGCGGGACGAGGCGACCTGCCGCCGTTGCATGCACCGGCTCCTTTATTCCTCCAGGTCGCGCTTTTTCTGTTCAAACTCTTCGCGTTCGATTTCACCGCGCGCGTAGCGTTCCTTGAGTATGTTCAGCGCGGATTTCTCCTTGTCGCGAAGGCCGAAATTGCGCCCACCGGTGGCGAACTTCACCACCACCACGATGGCGGCGATCACCAGCCCCCAGAACAGCAGCATGCCGAATATGCCCATGCCGCCCCAGCCATCCATATGTTCCCACATGATATTTTCCTTTTCTGGCCGTGCATCTAGAGTCTTGCGCGGCCCAGCCTCAACGCATTAGTGATGACGGAAACCGAACTGAAGCTCATCGCAGCCGCGGCGATGATGGGCGAGAGCAGCAGCCCGAAAAAGGGGTACAGCACGCCCGCCGCCACTGGAACGCCGAGGCTGTTGTAGACGAAGGCAAAAAACAGGTTCTGGCGAATGTTTTTCATCGTCGCGCGCGAGAGCTTGACCGCGCGCACAATGCCCTGCAGATCGCCCTTGATCAGCGTGATGCCCGCGCTTTCCATTGCCACATCGGTTCCGGTGCCCATGGCGATACCCACCTGTGCCTGGGCCAGCGCGGGCGCGTCGTTTACGCCATCGCCCGCCATCGCCACGAAACACCCCTGCGCCTGCAGTTGTTTGACCATGGAGGCCTTCTGCTCGGGCAGCACCTCGGCCTCGACACGGTCGATGCCGAGTTTGCGCGCCACCGCCTCCGCCGTGTCGCGGTGATCGCCGGTGAGCATGATCACCTGTATCCCCTGCTCGTGCAGGGCGCGAATTGCATCCGGCGCGGAAGTCTTCACCGGGTCGGCCACGCCGATCAGCCCCGCAGCCTTTCCCTCTATCGCCAGCAGCATCACCGTCTGTCCCTCTCCGCGCAGTGCCTCGGCACGGGCGGGCAGTTCGCCCGCGTCCAGATGCAGATCGTCGAACAGCTTCGGGTTGCCCAGGGCGACCCTTCGTCCTTCCACCAACCCAGTCACCCCTTTTCCGGTGATCGAGCGGAAATCGCTGACCGCCGCGAAGGCCAGCTTTCGCTCCTGCGCACCGCTCACAATCGCCGCGGCCAGCGGATGTTCGCTCGCGCGTTCCAGGCTTGCTCCAAGCCGCAATATCTCATCCTCGCCGAAGCTCGCTAAAGCCTGCACCGACATCAGTTTGGGCCTGCCCTCGGTCAGTGTTCCGGTCTTGTCCACCACCAGCGTGTTCACCTTCTCCATGGTTTCCAATGCCTCGGCATTCTTGATCAGCACGCCCGCGAGCGCCCCGCGCCCGGTGCCCACCATAATGGACATCGGCGTGGCCAGACCCAGGGCGCAGGGGCAGGCGATGATCAGCACCGCCACCGCATTGACGATGGCATGCGCCAGCCGCGGCTCCGGTCCGAAGGCCCCCCACACCGCGAGCGTCATGAGCGCGACCAGCACCACGGCGGGAACGAAATAGCCGGAAGTCACATCTGCCAGCCGCTGGATGGGGGCGCGGGAACGCTGCGCCTCGCTCACCATGTGCACGATTTGGGCCAGCAGGGTTTCCGCGCCCACCCGCTCGGCGCGCATGAGCAGGCTTCCGGTGCCGTTGACAGTCGCGCCGATCAGCTTGGCCCCGGCCACTTTCTCCACCGGGATGGATTCGCCGGTGACCATGGATTCATCCAGCGCGGAAACGCCGTCCAGCACCACCCCGTCCACCGGCACCTTCTCGCCCGGGCGTACGCGCAGCACGTCGCCAGGCTGTACTTTCGCCAGCGGAATGTCTTCCTCCTGTCCATCGGAGCGCACGATGCGCGCAGTCTTGGGTGCCAAGCCCAGCAACAGCTTTATTGCCGCGCTGGTCTGGCTGCGCGCGCGCAGCTCCATCACCTGGCCGAGCAGCACGAGCGCGGTGATCACCGCCGCCGCCTCGAAATATACCGGCACCGTGCCACCCATGCTGCGCATGGCGGGCGGAAACATGCCCGGCAGCAGCAGCGCCACCATGCTGTAGGTCCAGGCGGCGCCCACGCCGAGCGCAATGAGGGTGAACATGTTGAGATGGCGGTTGACCAGCGAGGCCCAGCCGCGCTGAAACAGCGGCCACCCGCCCCACAACACCACCGGCGTGGCGAGCGCAAACTCGATCCACTGCAGCGTGTGCATGGAAATCGAGGCGGGGATCGCTTGCGGCAACAGGTCCGACGTCATGGCCAGCAAAAAAACCGGCAGCGCCAGCGCCGTGCTGAACCAGAAGCGGCGCGTCATGTCGCGCAGTTCGGCGTTGTCCTCTACCTGCACCTCGCGCGGCTCCAGCGCCATGCCGCAGATCGGGCAATTGCCGGGTTCGCTTCTCACGATCTCCGGGTGCATGGGGCAGGTGTATTCCACCGCGCCGGGAAGGAGGGGCGTCTCCGGTTCCAGCGCCATGCCGCACTTGGGGCAGGCGCCGGGATGGTCCTGGCGCACCTCCGGGTCCATCGGGCAGACGTACATCGCGCCCTTGGGCGCAGGCGGTGTTTGAACGGGCTGCGGGTTGAGGTATTTCTCCGGATCTGCCTGGAACTTGGCCTGGCACTTGGGGTTGCAGAACAGGTAGGTGTGGTCGTGGTATTCGTAACGCAGCTTGGTGTCGGGCGACACCGCCATGCCGCATACGGGGTCCTTGTCCGCACTTGCGCTTGACTGCTCGGGATGCTGGTGGGTCATGATTCGCGCTTCTTATTGGTACGGTGAAAGTTTACGCCTCGGGATACCGGCCCGCAATCGGGGGGCTGCTCGCGCCCCGATCAGCTCGGCTGCGTCTTGTGCCTGTATTCGCACAAATCTGCGATCAGGCATTGCGGGCACTTCGGCTTGCGTGCCTGGCAGACGTAGCGCCCGTGCAGAATCAGCCAGTGATGTGCGTTATGCCGAAATTCCTGCGGCACGAACCTGAGCAGCTTCCGCTCCACTTCCAGCGGCGTCTTGCCGGGCGCGATGGCGGTGCGGTTCGCCACGCGGAAGATGTGGGTATCCACCGCGATGGTCGGCGCGCCGAAGGCGGTGTTGAGTACCACGTTCGCAGTCTTGCGCCCCACGCCGGGGAGCGCCTCCAGTTCCTCGCGGGTCTGCGGAACCTGGCCATCGTGCTGGTCCAGCAGGATGCGGCACAGCTGAACGATGTGCTTGGACTTGGTCTTGTAGAGGCCGATGCGCTGCACGTAGTCGCGGAGCTTGTCTTCGCCCAGCCTGAGGATTGCCTGCGGGGTGTTGGCGACTGGGAACAGCACGCGGGTGGCGGCGTTGACGCTGACGTCCGTCGCCTGGGCAGAGAGGACGACGGCGACCAGGAGTTCGAAGGGGGTTTGGTATTCGAGTTCGGTAGTGGGGTGGGGGTTGGCTGCGCGGAATCGCGTGAAGATCTCTTGGCGTTTGGCGGGGTTCATGGGGTGGCTTGTTCTTGTGTGGGGGTAGTATATCTCGGGTGGGTGGTTTGCTGGCGGGGAGGGTGGCGTCATTCCCGCGGAGGCCGGAATCCAGTGATTTGAACGAGACCGCGAAGCGACGGATGCTTTTCCGAGCGGCTCGGCGGAGTTCGAAGGTTGGCGCCGGGGGGCGACTTCTTTTGGTTACTTTTCTTGGCAGGACAAGAAAAGTAACTTGCTGCCGGGCTGCGTGGTTGTGGGGGCTTTAGCCCCTACAACCACGGCGTACCTTTTACG